>SXGT01935161.1_pt1 | contig 44020 bp, 34 predicted proteins | sample 3176221 | NCBI WGS metagenome assembly SXGT01 (sample SAMN11356862, study PRJNA531348) | freshwater metagenome | isolation source: freshwater sample F1-120 | place: China: Fuxian Lake, Yuxi | collected 2017-12-25
GTGGGCGAGCGTCATCACGTCGCGCAATCGCTCGGTGAAATTCATGAGGATATAGGGATGCACGTTCGGCACCGCGCTGGACGAGAAGGCGCCGCCGCGCTTGCCCGGGCGCAGCTCGGCATCGATCCAGTTTTTCTCGAAGAACGTGCGGATGATCTCCCCGGCAGTGGGGCTGAATGCTTCGTAGCTTTCTTGCACAATCGATCGAGCCGTTTGCCAATCGCATTTGGGCATCTCACCGGCCAGCGGCGCGTAGCGGTCGTAGTCGTAGAGGTTGTCGAGCCCGAGCAGCTTTCCCTTGAGGCGATAGTAGCGTTGCACGAGCGGATAGTGTTTCTCGGTCGCTTTCATCAACGCTTCAACGACGTCGCTCGTGATTTCATTGGCGAGGTTGCGCGAGGCCATCACGGTCGGATACTTCCGCAGCTCGCAGTCGGTGCGATGATCGAGGACGACCGTATTGAAGACAAACGTCAAGAGCCGACTTTGGCCTTGCAGCCCCACGGAAAGCCCCTCGGCTGCTGCCTTCCGGACGGTGCGATCGGCATCATACAGCTTGGCCAGGATTTCCTGCACGCTAAGATCGCTGCTTGCGCCATTGTGCGTGAAAGGGCAGGTCATGCTGGAGGTCGTTTCCTCGAAGAGCCGGCCGAAGGCGCTGCGCCCGGTAAGGGCCTTTGCGTCGAGCAGCTTTTCTTCCGGCTCACTGAGGTAGTACGGCTTCCAGGCTCGTTTCTGTTCAAGCCAATGACGAAACTTCGCGAGGATCGGGTGCGCGATGATCTTCTTTGCGACGGTCTGGGGCACCTCGACCCATTCGAGATCGAAGAAGATGAGGTGCTTGTTGATGGCAGTGCGTGCTTCCTGGGTGCGGGCCAGCAAGGCGCCGTGCTTTGGATCATCGGTCTTGCCCGCGTGTAGCAGGCCGGCATAGACGGCCGGCCGGTCCATCTGTTCGAAGAGTTGCTCCTGTTCGCCGACGGCGGCCAAAAGCATCTTCGCCTGCGTTGGCTTGAGCGTCTTGATCTTGCCGCGGTACTTTTTCTCAAAGGCCTTCGCCCGTCGCAAGGCGGCGGCGAGGTGCCTGTCGATGGCGGCGTCGTCTACCGCTTGATAGAGATCGCCAAGGTTCCAGGTGATGCCGGCGGCGCTGTTGTTTGCTTGTGACATAAGGGCCTATCTCGACTGGTTGCCAAAACAAATCCACGCCCGACGCGCCAGCGAGGAATAGGCATCCCTCACTGGGGCGTCGGGTCAAGAACCAATTCAATCCACAAACATCATTTCATTCGTCAGAAGGAGCACCTGGGCGTACTGCTGCCAGGCCGTCAACTGTGAACGTTCCTGTCCGGGGGGCGACTCGACGAAGCGCAGTCCGATCTGCACCTCGGCCGCCTCAGCGTTCCGGGCGAAGGCCAGCCGATAGAGTTCGCGCACCCGGGCTTCACCGCTGAATTTGTCGGTACGGGCGGCCAGGGCCTTGGCTTGCTCGGTCATGAACGGCGAGTTCAGGCCAAAGAGGGCCTGCTGCGGCACGGTCGTCATGGGGCGGCGCTCGGCTGACTGGTCGGGCGCTGCGAAATCAAAAGCGCGGAAAAGTCCGGGCAGGCTCTGACGATCGATCAGACCGTACACGGTGCGTCGGGCGTTCTTCGCATCATTGACGATATCGACAGGGCGGCCGAACTGGGTCCGATCGAGTCGGCCGGCAATGGCGAGCATGGTGTCCCGCATCGGCTCCAGGTCGAGCCGGCGACGGTTGGCACGCCAGTAAAGGCGATTCTCCGGGTCAATCTTGCTTGCGTCCGGCCGGTCCAGGCTTGCTTGCAGGTACGTCGATGACAGCACCATCTGCCGATGTAGCTTCTTGAGCGACCAGCCGTCCTGAATGAATCTCCACGCCAGCCAATCAAGCAATTCCGGATGGCTCGGCGGCGTGCTGCGAACGCCGAAGTCGCTCGGCGATGAAACGAGCGGCTCACCGAAGTGGTGCATCCACACCCGGTTGACGATCACCCGAGCCGTGAGCGGATTGTCGGGCGAGGCAATTGCTTTTGCCAGGTCCAACCGGCCGCTGCCGGGGCCAAAGGGCCGGCGTCGCTCTCCTTCGACGACGCGCAAGAATTGCCGAGGCACTGCGGCGCCGGGGCTGGACGGGTTGCCGCGTTTGAAAATCTTCGGTTCCACCGTATCGGCGGCATCGACGAGTACCATCGCACGCGGCGGCGCGCTGGGCATCTTGAGGGCAATCTTGTCGAACTGCGTGCCGAGGCTACCGTACGCGTCCTTCTCGACGCGCGACATGTTGTGCCACGTCTGTGATTTTGGAAAGTAGCAAGGGCTCTGCTTGTTGGTGAGCACGTCGAGGATTTGTTGCTGGTCGGCATTCGGCTGCTTGCCTTTCGTCAGCTCGTAGGTGCGCTTGAGCAGGTTGCCGTAGGCACGCGCTACCTCCGACTTGGTTTTTACTTTGGCATTGCGCAGTCCGTCGAAGACCAGGGGATTGAGCGTCGCCCTTCGGCGTTCGAGCAGCTTGACGGCATCGGCCACAAAGTTCGATTCGGGCAACGCCATCAACTCCTGCCACGGTCCGAACACCGGGTCGGTTGTTCGGCTTGGATGGTCAAGGTATTTTCGCCATTGGTTGACCATCGGCGGCCGCAGGTCGGTCGGGGCGAGGGACAGAAAGTAGATCGCCGTCTCTGAGTGGTCTGGTTCTGTCGTGGCCACGCGCAGCAAATACTCACCGACGCGCTGGCGCGCCGTCTCGGTCAGCAGGGCGTACTGGTTATCGAGCATGTCCTGAATTTTCTTGCGATGCGGGCCCGCTTGCTTTTCATAATCGCCCAGTGTCTTGCAGTTCTCCGGGCGGTCCGCGAGTGGCGGCTCCAGAGGCGACTCGCTGTTCGCGAATACGCCGTAGAGCGAGTAGTAGTCCGCGGTCGGAATCGCGTCATACTTGTGATCATGGCAGCGCGAACATGAGACGGTCAGGCCGAGAAAGCCGCGAGTCACCGTGTCGATGCGGTCGTCGATGACATCCGGGATGTTGTTGTCGTACTGTCGGCCCAGGGTCAGGAAGCCCATTGCGCCGAGTCGCCACGGTTCCACCGTCGGCTCGATCAGGTCGGCGGCAATCTGTTCCAGGATGAAGCGGTCGAACGGTGTGTCGTCATTGAAGGCGCGAATGACGTAATCGCGATAGGTGTAGGCGTAGGGACGGATACGGTCGTCGCCGAACATGAGGACGCCATCCTTGGTGTCGGCATAACGGGCGACATCGAGCCAATGCCGGCCCCAACGCTCGCCGTAGTGGGGAGAGGCGAGTAAACGATCGACGAGATGCTCCCATACCGCTTGCCGCTTTGCACCCGCTGCGAGCCATGCTTTCGCAAAATCGTCAACTTCTTCGGCCATGGGCGGCAATCCAATCAGGTCAACATACAACCGCCGAATCAAGGTACGCGGCTCGGCGACCGGCGATGACGCGAGCCCCTTTTCTTCCAGCCTGGCAAGTATGAACGTATCGATCGGCGTCTGCAGCGAGGCCTTGGCATTGACTTTGGGAAACGCAGGTTGCTTGATCGGCTGATACGCCCAGTGCTTCTTGGCCGCCTCGAAGTCCATGCCCTTCGCGACGACCTTGTCCTCGCGCGGGTCCGGTGCGCCATTGGCGATCCAGCGTTCGAAGTCGGCGATCACCGCCGGAGACAGCTTGCCATCGCGCGGCATCTTCAGCTTGGGATCGGCGTGCCTGATTGCCTTGATGAGCAGGCTTTCGCCTGGCTTGCCGGGGACGATTGCCGGCCCATTATCGCCCCCCTGCCGCAGTCCATCGCGTGAGTCAAGCAACAGGCCGCCACGCTGCTTGTTCGCTTGTTTGGAGTGGCAGGAGTAGCAGCGTTCAACCAGGACGGGCCGAATGCGCTTTTCGAAGAAGTCGGCGCCTGTTTCCTGAGCGAAGGCGGCTGACCCTTGCCAGGCAAAAAACGTCGCGGCGATTAGAATTCGCAATCGCATGCTTACAACCATGAGCGTAGCCGCATTCGCCAGAATGCGTCCGGGATGGCGTCGTCGGGCCGCATTCTGGCGAATGCGGCTACGGCTATCTTACCTGCTGGGGTAGGGGCGTCAAACGATACTTGCGTAGGCGACTCGCCTTGCCTCCGCCGGGCTGATTCCTATATTGTAATTTCTGGCTTTTATCGAAAGTGAGTCCCAAAATGACCCTTGAATGTGCAATCACCGGCAAGAAACCTGGCCGAGGCTATGCCTACGCCCGTCGCGGTAAAGCGAAATACCTGGGCGGCGTTGGTAAGAAGGTCACCGGCAAGACCCGCCGGCGCTTCAAGCCAAATCTCCAGCGCGTCAAGATCGAAATCGACGGCACCGTGCAAACGGTGCGCGTGTGCGTGAAGGCGATCCGCGGCGGTTTGACGAAACGGCCGGTCAAGCGTAAGCCGTTCCAAATGCCCACTCTGTGATGACGTGAACCCACAAGTTTGCTTCGCCTACCGGTAGGCTTGATGGATTATCTCCATGTCATTGACCGCCGACGAAGTCCGCAAGGTCGCCGACCTCGCTCGCCTGGAAATATCTGACGCCGAGCTGGAAACGATGGCGAGGCAACTCAACGCCATCGTCGATTACATCAACCAACTACAGCAGGTCAACACCGATGGCGTCGAGCCCCTGGCGCACGCCCTCGATCTGCACGACGTTTTCCGTGCCGATGTTCCTGGCCAATCGTTGACCGAGAACGAGGCACTGGCAAACGCCCCTGCGCGCAAGGACAATTTTTACAGCGTTCCCGCCGTGTTTGGCGACTAAATCTCTTCGTTTAGCGCCCGCGTGGCAAGGCAGCGGCGAAACCCATGCTCGACCACACTGCTACCGAATTGTTGCAGCGTCAAGTCGGCGGAGACCTCACCGCCGAATCGATTACCCAATCATTCTTGTCTCACCTCCGCGAACACGATGGCCGCCTTCGTGCATTCCTTCACGTCGATGAAGCTGAAGCACTTCAGCAGGCGAAAGCAATCGACGTCAAACGCAAACAAGGCCAATCCCTGGGCAAGCTCGCCGGCATCCCCGTCGCCGTCAAGGACGTCCTCTGCACGAAGGGGCGGCGCACAAGTTGTGGCAGCAAGATTCTGCAAGACTTCGTGCCCCCTTATGACGCACACGTCATCAGCACACTGAGAAACGCCGATGCGATCCTCATCGGCAAGACAAACTGCGATGAGTTCGCCATGGGCTCGTCCACCGAGAATAGCGCCTACCAGACCACGCGGAACCCGTGGGACCTCGAACGCACCCCCGGCGGTTCCAGCGGCGGTTCAGCTGCGGCCGTCGCGGCATCGCAGGCTCCGCTCGCACTCGGCACTGATACCGGCGGCTCGATACGCCAACCTGCCAGTTTATGCGGCATCGTCGGCATGAAGCCAAGCTATGGGCGTGTGTCGCGGTTCGGTCTGATCGCGTACGGCAGCTCACTTGATCAGGTCGGACCTTTCGCCCATGACGTGCGCGATGCAGCCCTGTTACTCGAAGTCATCGCCGGGCACGACCCGCGCGACAGCACCTGCGTCAACGCGCCGGTGCCTTCCTATACCGCAACGCTCGACCACCCGGTCAAGCCGTTGACGATTGGCATTGCGAAGGAGTTCTTTGGCGACGGTCTGGATTCCGAAGTCGAGCAAGCGGTGCGCGCCGCCATCAAGGTCTACGAAAGCCAGGGCGCCACGATCAAGGAAATCTCGCTGCCGCACAGCCCGTATGCGGTCGCCGTGTACTACCTTGTTGCCACGGCAGAGGCCTCAAGCAACCTTGCGCGCTACGACGGCGTCCACTTTGGCCATCGCGCAGAGAAGTTTGCCGGCTTGATCGACATGGTCAAGAAGTCGCGCGGCGAGGGCTTCGGCGCCGAAGTCAAACGCCGAATCATGCTCGGCACCTACGCCCTGTCGAGTGGCTATATCGATGCGTATTATCTCAAGGCGTTGAAGGTGCGACGCTTGATCCGCCAGGATTTTGACCAGGCATTCGCCCAGTGCGACGTGGTGATGGGGCCGACGTCGCCGACCGCGGCGTTCAAGATCGGAGAAAAGGCCGACGATCCGCTCGCGATGTACCTGTCCGATATCTACACGATCAGTGCCAACCTCGCCGGTATCTGTGGCATCAGCGTGCCGTGCGGCTTCACGAAGTCGGGACTGCCGATCGGGTTGCAGATACTGGGAGCCCCGTTCGCGGAAGAGAAATTGTTGCGCGTGGCACGGATGCACGAGCGGGAAACGGAATGGCACAAACGGCGGACCACTTTGTCGTGAGCATGTATTGATCGATTGCAGCCTTGAAGCTCGCTCGGCGGTTTCGCGCAAAGGATGCTGTACATGACTTACCGCACCATCATCGGCCTCGAAGTCCACGTGCAGCTTCTCACCAAGACGAAGCTCTTCTGCGGCTGCCCGACCACGTTCGGCTTGCCGCCCAACTCGGCGACGTGCCCTGTTTGCTGCGGTTTGCCGGGTACGCTGCCGGTGATGAATCGCACGGCGTTTCAGCTGGCGCTCAAGGCGGCCGTCGCGCTTAACTGCAAGATCGCACCTTTCACTAAATGGGATCGCAAGAACTACTACTATCCCGATTTGCCGAAGAACTATCAGATCAGCCAGTACGATCTTCCATTTAGTTCCGAGGGATTCCTTGAGATCGAAACTTCGGGCGGAACGCGCAGGATCGGCATCATCCGCGCCCATCTCGAAGAAGATGCCGGCAAGATGCTGCACGACGAAGCGGCCGGCAAGTCGGACTCCTTGGTCGATCTCAACCGCACCGGCACGCCGCTGCTGGAGATCGTCTCGCATCCCGACATGGAAACACCGGACGAGGCGAAAGCGTACCTCGAAGAAATTCGGCTTCTCTTGCGCGAGATCGGCGTCTCGGATTGCGAGATGCAGGAGGGCAGTCTGCGCTGTGACGCCAATATCAACCTCCACGTGCCGCAACCAGATGGCTCCTTCGTGGCGACGCCGATCATTGAGGTGAAGAATCTCAACAGTATCCGCGGCGTCGAGCGGTCCTTGAAATATGAAGCCGAACGGCAAGCGGCCGAGTTGCAGCGGAACCTCGACGCCGGGCTATGGCACATCGATGCGAATAAGCCGAGCGATTTTCGTGGCTACCGAGTTTCTCCGATCACGCAGCGCAAGACGGACGGCCACCTCGGCCCCGTCAGCAAAGCGACCGCGGGCTGGGATGAGCGCACCGGCCGCACCGAGATCCAGCGCCGCAAGGAGGAGGCGTCGGACTACCGCTACTTTCCGGAACCCGACCTTGTGCCTGTGACCGTCGATGCCGCAACTCTGGAGCGAGTCCGCGCCGACCTGGGCGAGTTGCCCGCGGCTCAGAAAGTACGTCTGCAAACGCAGTATGGTCTGCCCATCTATGATGCAGGCGTTCTGTCGCGCCAGGGCCGGGCGTTGGTCGCTTATTTCGAGGCGGTCGTCAAGCAATGCGGCGACGCGAAAGAAGCATGCAACTGGACGATGAACGATCTACTTTCGACTCTGAATGAACGCAGGCTCGACATCAACGCCAGTCCGCTATCGCCGCAGCATCTCGCCGAGTTGATTGCCGAAATCAAGGCAACCGGCCTGAATAGGCAACGTGCCCGCGAGGTGTATGCTGTCATGCTTGACGGGATGAATGCCAAGCAAGCGATCGAAAAACTCGGCTTCAAAGTCGTCGGCGACGAAGCGCAATTGCTGGAATTGGTGCGGAAGGCGATTGCCGCCAATCCGAAGGCAGTTGCCGATTTCAAGAAGGGTAAAGTCAAGGCCGCCGACGCGATCAAGGGTTTTGTGATGCGCGTGACGAAGGGAATGGCGAATACGGAAGTGGTTCAGCAATTGGTGATGGCGGAACTGGCAAAGGAGTAACGGTGCTTTCGTTTAGCGCCCGCACGACGCCGGGCGGGCGCTAAACGAATAAAAGCTAACGCCGTAAGCGGAGGCGATCGAGCAGCCGTCGCAAGGGCCCCTGGTTTTCGTGGGACGGCTCGTAGGTTTGAGCCGGCGTCGTCTGCGGCGTGGCGGGTTGCGTTACCACGACTGGCGGCGCCGCGGCCTTGAGCTTGTCGATCAGGTAGGCCTGCGAATTCGCATAATTCGCATCGGGATGGCCGGTATACGACATCACCACATCGACTCCCAACCCCTTTAGCTTCTCGGCCAGCTTCATGCCCATGACCGGCGAATGCGTCGGGTCCTTGTGGATGCCGCCGACCTTGGCGTCCTTGTCGCCGCCGTAGAAGAGGCCGATCGGCGGATCGTCCTTGGTCGCATGTTCGCTCGGTGAATACTCCTTGATCCACTTCAGAACGCTTTCGCGTTTCTCGTGGAGTTCATCAAAGCTCTTCAAGCCGAAAGCATGAGCGCCGTAGGTGTAGTTGGGCAGCCACTCGCGCAAGTCCTTCGGGTCCAGCGTGGTCTGGGCGCCGTTGACGGCTGCACACCAGAGGCGAGTCGATTCACGGGCGATCGGGTCGCTGCTCTTCGGGTTAGCCATGTCGTTATGAAACGCGAGCCAGAGGGACGAGCACGCGCCCGCGGAGCCGCCGGTGGCGCCAATGCGTTGCTTGTCGATGTTCCATTCCGTCGCCTTGGAGCGTAGGAATTGCAGCGCGCGGGCAGCGTCTTCCAGGGGGGCTTTGACGGGTGGCACGACGTTCTCCTCGACGCCGTTCTTGACATAGCGATAGTTGATGGCGGCCACGGAGATGCCGGCATCGAGGAACGCCTTCGGGTTGATGCTACTCTTATCGCCCCCCTGCCAACCGCCGCCGTGAATGTAGAACACGACCGGCGTCGGCTTGTCCGACTTCGCTTTGTAGAAATCGATCACTTGCCGCGGATGTTTGCCATACGAAATGCTGACGGTCGGCGGCATCGCAGGCTTCTTCTCGACTTTCTTCTCGTCTTTCTTTTTCTTTTCGTCCTTCTTGGTGTCCTTCTTGTCCTGGGCCGGCACTTGCGAGCCAATCAGGCTCCAACATAGGCTGACACAGACCATCACGGCTGGGATGCGAAACATGGCGCGTTCTCCTGGTGGTTTGGAACTCGGTAGAGAAGAGAATACGCGGAATGATTCCCCCAGTAAAGTAGCAATTCGGTCTTCGCAGAGCGTTCGCACGGCGTCGTTCGGGCGCTAAACGACGAACCGATTGCTGCATATGATGTCGGTATCGACTTTCTTAACGGAGACTCCGCCATGCCAAACTATCGCGTCGCCGTCATCGGTCGCACCGGCCGGGGCAACTATGGTCACGGGCTCGACGTGGTCTGGCGGGAGATTCCCAACGCCCAGATCGTCGCGGTCGCCGACGAAAACGAAGCAGGCCGTAACGCGGCTCAGAAACGGCTCGGCGCCAAGAATGTCTACGCCGACTATCGGCAGATGCTGCAAAAGGAACGGCCGCAGATCGTCAGCGTCGCCGATCGCCATCTCGATTCGCATCGCGATATGGTAATTGCGTGCGCCGAGGCGGGGGCGTCGATCTTCCTCGAAAAGCCGATCTGCCGCACGTTGCAGGAAGCCGACGAGATGGTCGGCGCCTGCGAGAAGCATCACGTCAAGCTCGCCATCGCTCACCAGACACGCTACAGCCCACGGCTCCAGCGTGTGAAGGACCTGATTGCGGACGGCCGCATCGGCGATCTCCTCGAACTGCGTGGCCGCGGCAAGGAGGATCAGCGTGCCGGCGGCGAGGACATGATGGTGCTAGGCACACACGTATTCGACTTGATGCGATTCATCGCCGGCGATGCCCGGTCGTGCTTTGCCCGCGTCGGCGTCGTCGGCAAGGAGCGTGTCACCCCGATCACCAAGGCCGACCTGCGCGAAGGCGGCGAAGGCATGGGCCTGATCGCCGGCAACCACATCAACGCCTCCTACGTGTTTGATCGCGGCATCACCGGCCACTTCGCCTCCGTTCGTGCGACGCGCAACAAGGGGGAAGCCGACCGATTCGGCCTGACCATTCACGGCACTCGCGGTGTCATTCAAGTGACGACCGGCAGTCTACCGGCCTGCCATCTGCTGGCCGATCCGGGCTGGTTCCCCGGACGCAGTCGCGTCAACTGGCAGCCAATCACCAGCCAGGGCATCGGCAAGGAAGAGACGCTGAAAGACGGCGGCCTCGGCCAGGGCAATGTCTGGATCGTACAGGATCTGCTGCAAGCCATTGAACGCGATCGCCAACCCAAGGGGAGCATCTACGACGGCCGCGCGGCGCTGGAGATGATTCACGCAGTCTATGAGTCGGCGCGAACGCGCGCGGCCGTCGAGTTGCCGCTCAGGAATCGGCGGCATCCGCTTGCGGGGTGGTAGGTGGGTGGTGACGAGACGGTTGGCCGATACAATCAAGACGGCAGAAATGGCCTCATCTTGAATGCTCCGTTGGAGTACGAACCATGAAAAAAAACATGCCTCCAAGGGTTCGTAAATTTCCCGCTACCAAACAGCGGCGTTTGGATCAATTGCTCGACAAGAACGGCGACGGAACCATCACGGCGAGCGAGCGAGCCACCTTGGTGCAGCTCGTCGCCGAAGCCGAACAGCTCATGGTCGAAAACACTAATAGGTGAGTTAAATAGGGAAAAACGACCATGGAACTTTCACTCAAAGCCATTGACTTCGTGATCGATGCGCTGGAAAACTATCAGCAGGACCACGACCGACGGCGTACCGCGCCCGGTTTATCGGAAGACGATATCTCCGATCTGACAAACGACCACCACTATTTGGCCGCGATCAAGAAGGATTTCGAGATCCACCGCGATCAACTGGTCCAGGATCGTGAAAACGTCGGTGCAGACGTTTGAATGTGGCCAAGAAGAGTTTGAGAGCCGACTATATATAAGTAGTATGTCTGTGCGAATAGTTGCCCAAAAAATGACGCCCAGCCCTTTTCTGGCGCAAAGTTTCCTGTTTCTGGACTTTACTCCGTCGGCCATTTTACCATGACCCACTCGACGTCAACGATCGCATCCGTAGCGGAATATGGAACGGTTGCGCGGATTGTAATTGTTAACCGATTGATGGCAGCTGCAAGAACAAGCGCATAGATTTCCTTGTTTTTGCCATCCGTAAGTGTGATACAAAATGAATCTTTCGGATGTATTTCCGTCGTCATCAACTGTACAAGGCATCGATTCGAGAATGGATTGACGAATGCGATTTTCCCTGTTGCTCGGTCCGTGGTTCCACTCATTCCTAACTCCAATTTGAATAGACTACATCAATACTGTCTGCACTGGTTGAAGCCAACAATCGCTGCTGTGAAAATCATCCTTAAAATCCTCTGTCATACAGATTCGCCAATTAAGCCCCGTGTCATCACTCATCAAGACCCAGGCAAGGTCGCTAGACACATCCTTTCTAACAAGTGTAAAGCTGACGAACAACCTTCCAAGACGATCAATCCGAAGTGTATGCCTAAAGTTAACGTAACAGTCCGTCAATGGAGGAATAGTGGCCAATTCCTGGACTGCCCATTCCACTTTCGACCCAGTGGTCTTGGCGATTCCACGAACGTAAGACAGTCGATCGGGGTCGCCTGACTGTCGGATGACAAGATGTAAAATGCCATTCCTATCGCAAACCAGCGACGGATAAGTGCCCTGCAGCCCATTAAATGAATCGGTCCGATCCTCCCAACGCGAGGTATCGTCGCTTCGGGCGGAGCGAAGGTACCTAAACTTAGTGCCATGGCCGCCGATGACACAATGGAGAAAGCCGGCCGGCCCAATCGCCAACGCGGGAAAACAATGTACATCTGCCCAAGGAATTCCGTCGCCCTCGTAACAGTCGGCCGGCCACGGTGTTCCGGGCGGATCTTGTTTCACTTCACGCCCAGATTCAACTGTTCCTACATGAATTGACGGATCGTGCATGAATTTGCGATGCGACCTGTCGTATGTGTTACTTGCTACGTGAACCTTGTCTGTTTCTTTGGGCCCTGGGTAGGACCATACGACATGGATCTTGTTCCCCCAAATGGCCGTGACATTCGCGGTATCGTCGCCGATTGTTACGACATGATCAGGATTAGCTGAATCCGTAGATGTGGGTGCCCCAGGAATTTCTACTCGCTCAAAGTTATCTAGCCTTCCGTCGCCATCGCGCCGGCAGAACACAAAGTAGATTTTTCGGGGCCAGAACCTGCTAGGGGTATTGTCCATGCTTCTTGTGGTGGCACCAAGGACTGTGGGCAGGTAACCCGAGTCGTTGTTACCGGCGTAGAATTCGAGCCTAAGATACGGCAATTTGGGCAACGCAGCGGAATAGACTCGCCACTTGCCTTCTAACTCTGACCATGCGAATAGGGCTTGTTTGAACACAGAACCGAAGCCCTGCGTCTCCCCGTCCACGGTAAAATACATATTTCCGTGAGCGTCAAATGCAACCCCAGATTCGGCCTGAAACTGAACGTAAGATCCGTCCCACAATTCGGGGTGCTCAAGGCCGTTCCAAAGCGACAACACAAAGGGAGGGAAGTTATTCCAGTTCATGTTTTTTCGATCAAGCTTCACGATCCGTTCTGACATGATCGAAAGTCCCCAAGTCCGAATGATTGGCGCATTAGTATGTGGGTGAAAGGCCATTGATGTTCGTCGGCGAGGCAACCAAGAATGGTAACTGTCGAGGTCAAATGTTTTTTTTGATGCTGAATCGGGTGCGTAAATCCAATCCCACATAACATTTGGCCAGTCTTTTACCCTAAATTGAATTAGCGCTGTTCCTGCCATCGGATAATCTCCAAATGCGGGCTGCTTTCACTGCCGAACGTTAAGGGTTTTCTCCCGCGCGCTCCATGCGCAAAAATTCACTGCCGTGCTTTCGCATCGTGGTGGAGCACGTCGGATAAAATCCAGTTGCACTAAACCCCGGATACCACAGCCGGTTGCAATAGAGCAGCAATGCCGCGTCGGGTTGAATTTACCCGGCGATCTTGGCTCCTGTCAACAACTTTCGGGGCCGCTTGAGGATTTGTGGAAATGGGCTTCCCCACCTCATCGGCCACCAAATCCGCGGGTCGTTGGAAACCATGATCCTCCAGTAACGGCGGTTCTCTTCTTCCGCGGCAATCTTCTCCGGCGTCTTGCCCGATACCTTCGCACCGACCTCCGGGTCGATACATCGTAATGCCTGCTTGTGGCAGTCGATCGTCGCGATGAGGTGACGCAGCACGGCGAGGGCGTGGTTGTGTTCGTCCACGGGGGTTTCGTCGCGACGGTCGTCGCTTTCGCCCCAGCGGGACATGCCGGCTTCGGCGAGCAGGTTCGGGCAGCGGCCTTCGAGGATGTACCAGGCCCCCCCCCGAGTTGGAAAGTCACTTTATTCTTCATTCCATGCTCAAGCATCTGATCAGGTTGTGATTATCGACAGACTTTTCATCTGACTTTCCGAACGAATTACCTTGCAAACTGGAAAACCGTTGCGGGCCGCGGCGGCGGCTCGTACGATGTTGGCATCTTCTTACCTGGAGAAATGATCATGCATCGCGCGGCAAGTTTGTTCCTATTGCTCCTGATCCTCACGTCCCCCATTGCCGCCCAGTCCAAGGAAAAACCCAAGTGGCCGCCCAGCCCGCATGTTGCAGCGACCGAGCCGTTAAGGCCCGAGGAGCAGCTCAAGAAGATGAAGGTGCCCCCCGGCTTCGAGATTCAGCTCGTCGCCGCGGATCCGGATATTCGCAAGCCGATCAACATCAACTTCGACGCCGCAGGCCGGCTGTGGTTGACCGAAACGATCGAGTATCCGTTTGCGGCGCCGGAGGGGAAGGGGCGCGATGCTGTCAAGATCCTCGAAGACTTCGGACCTGATGGACGAGCGCGCAAGATCACCACGTTCGTGGACAACCTGAACATCCCCATCGGCGTCCTTCCGACGTCGAAGGGGGCGCTGGTCTACAGCATTCCCAACATCTCGCACATGATCGACTCGAAGGGAACCGGTAAGGCCGACGTGCGTGAGCCGCTCTATACGGGATTCGGCGCCGACGACACGCATGGCATGACGGGCGAATTTCAGCAGGGTTTTGACGGCTGGATCTACGCTTGCCATGGCTTTCGCAACAGGTCAAATGTCAAAAGCCGCGGCGATACCGCGATCACGATGCAATCGGGCAATACCTATCGCATCAAGGCCGACGGCTCGCGTATCGAGCATTACACCTACGGACAGGTCAATCCGTTTGGTCTGGCGTTCGATCCGTATGGCAACCTTTTCTCCGGCGATTGCCACAGTCGGCCGTTGACGATGCTGATTCGCGGCGCGCTCTACGAACATTTCGGCAACAAGCACGACGGCCTGGGCTTCGCGCCGCACATGAATACCTTCAAGGATCACTCAACGGCCCTGTGCGGCGTCACCTATTACGCGGCGGATCAGTATCCGAAAGAGTATCATGGCAAGCTCTTTCTCGGCGACGTCGTCCTCAATCGCCTGAATGCCTACAGGCTCGACTGGAACGGTGCATCCCCCGCGGCGACCATGGAGAACTTCATCACGTCGAGCGATCCGTGGTTTCGACCTGTTGATATCAAGCTCGGCCCGGATGGCTGCCTTTACTTCGCGGACTTCTACAACCGCATCATCGGGCATTCTGAGATCGACCTGAAACATCCGGGCCGCGACCGCGACAAGGGGCGCATCTGGCGAGTCGTCTACCGCGGGCCTGACGGCAAGGGGGGGCCGCAACCCGTAGTCAATCTGGCCAAGGCCGATGTCCTGGCGCTTGTCGGCGCGCTCGGGAATGCCAATCTCACGGTCCGGTTGCAGGCGACACATCAGCTTGTCGAGCGCGGCGGCGCGGAAGTCGCGGCGGCGCTGAAGCCCATGTTGAAGGACGTCGAGAAAGCAGGCGCCGGACCGGCGAAGGCCCACGCGCTGTGGGTGCTCGAACGGCTTGGCAGGCTCGACGATGACACGTTGGCCCAGGCGGCCTCAGCACACGAAAAAGACGTGCGCGTTCACGTACAGCGTATCTTGACCGAGAAAAGGATCTGGACGCCGAAGTACACGGCGATGGCAAAACTCGGCTTGGACGATAGGGACCCACTCGTGCAGCGAGTTGCAGTTGAGGCGATGGCGGCGCACCCAGCGAGCGATCATGTGGCTCCGCTCCTCCAATTGCGGCAAAAATCTCCTGGTGGGGATACTCACCTGATCTACGCGGTCCGACTCGCCCTTCGCGAGCAACTCGCTTCGGGACAGCTATGGAGAACCATTGGAGCCGAAAAGCTTGAGGAACCTGAACAGCGAATCCTTGCCGACGTTTGCCTGGGCCTTCGCAACGCGGGAGCGGCAAGGTTTCTGATGGCATTCCTGGATCGCATGGAAGAATCGGCCGAGCGAACGCAGGGGTTCGTGCATCATGCCATTCGCCAGGGCCCGGACGAAACGGCATCGTGGGCGCTTCGCTTCGGCGCTCGAAAGTATGCCAACGCCGCAGGCCAGCACGCGGCGCTTTTGAAAATCGTCCTGCAAGCCCTTTACGAGCGCGGCGGACAAGGGTTGCTGAGCGCGACGGATTATCGCGAACTGGAAGCACGGACGCTCGCCTTCTTGACTTCCAAGGACACCAGCGCCCTGGGCATCGGAGCGGAACTTGCCGGAACGCTCAAGGTCGCGAAGGCTCACCCCGAGTTACTGAGAGTCGTGAAGAGCCCCGCGGCTTCTGAAGGACTGCGCCGTACATGCGTTACATCGCTAATCACGATCGACGCCAAGCAATCGATTCTGCACCTGGAGCCGATGCTCTTGAGCGACAAGGAACTGATCGCGGTCCGCGAGCAAGTTGCCAGCGCTCTTGCAAGTACGAATCACTCGGAAGCGCACGCAGCTCTCGTCAAAGCCTTGCAAAACGCGCCGGCCCGTTTGCAGACCACCATTGCGCTGGGCATGGCTGGTTCTGCACAAGGCGGTGATCGGCTGTTGCAGGCCATCGAAGCTGGCAAGGCGTCGCCGCGGTTGCTTCAGGATATCGCCATCTCGTTCCGCATCGGCCAGGCGAAGGTCGCCAACGCCAAGGATCGCCTCAAGAAGCTTACTGCAGGGATGCCGCCGGCGGATCAGAAAGCTCAGGAGTTGATCGCCAAACGTCGCGATGCCTTCGCTTCGTTCAAGGCGGATGCCGACCTCGGCCAAAAGATTTTCGCGAAGCAATGCGCGAACTGTCATCAGGTCGCCAGTCAAGGCGCCAAGATCGGCCCGCAACTCGACGGCATCGGCGTGCGCGGCCTTGAGCGGATACTCGAAGATGTGCTCGATCCCAATCGCAATGTCGATCAAGCCTTCCGTACCACGATCATCGCGACCAAGGACGGCAAGTCGCACAGCGGTCTTTTTCTACGTGAAGAAGGAAACATCGTGATCCTGGCCGACAAGGACGGTAAGGACGTACGCATCGACAAGGCGATCATCGACGAACGCGTGGTCAGTCCCCTGTCGCCGATGCCGAGCAATTTTGCGGAATTGGTCAGCGAGTTGGAGTTTAACCACTTGATGGCTTACTTGCTTGCCCAACGCGGCAAGCAATAGGCGTTTAGCCGCGGGTCGTAGACTGGCGCTGACCCGTCGTCAGGCATCTGTTCCGGCGGATCATCAGCCCGCGTGGGTCTACGAGCCGGGGTTAATCGGCTCACTCGAACAGCCGTAATCCCCGTTGACAGCGGCACGCTTCCACACCATGATATCTGGGTACCTTCCCGCCACCGAGGATCCCATCATGTTGCAATCCCTTTCGATGTCCCCATTCGCAATTGCCATTCTCTTCCTTCTCGGCCTGGCGAGCGCGCCAGCGTCGGCACAGGACCACAAGGGAAAACCGATGAACTTGATCCGCTCCGCCAAGAGCGGCGCCTGGTCAGCGCCCGCAACTTGGGAGGGAGGCAAAGTGCCCGGGGCTGGTGCCAGCGTTCAGATTCGCGCAGGTAACATCGTCATTTATGATGTGAAGTCGGACGCCGTCGTTCGTTTCATTCACGTTGCCGGCACCCTCTCGTTTGCCGCGAATCAGGATACCCTTCTCAACGTCGGCCTGATCAAGTTACAAGCCGGCGATGAAGCAACCGAGAACGGTTTCGATTGCGATGCGCATCTGGCCGTGGATGACATCGAACGGCCGCGCCCTGTTCTCGAAGTTGGCACCCCGGCGAACCCGATTGGCGCCAAGCACACTGCCCTCATCCGCCTGCACTACATCGAAGGGACCGACAAGAATTCCTGGCCGGCCATCGTTTGCTGCGGCGGGCGCATGGATCTGCATGGCACGCCGATGAATCGCACCTGGGTTCGTCTCGGCGATTCCGTCAAGGCCGGTGATACCGCGATCACGCTCGACGAACAAGTCACCGGGTGGAAGGCAGGGGATCGCATCATCGTCACGCTTACCAATCGCACCTACGGTAAAGGTGGTCCGACCACGGAAGAACGAACGATCAAGCAGATCGACGGCACCAAGATCGTTCTCGACAAAGCGTTGACCTACGACCACCTCGGCACGGGCGATTTTCGCGCCGAGGTTGCCAACTTGAGCCGCAATGTCACGATTGAATCGGCAGATCCCGAAGGCGTCCGTGGCCATACGATGTATCACGCCCATTCCGCTGGCTCGGTCAGCTACGCCGAGTTCCGTCATCTCGGCAAGGCCGGAGTGCTGGGCCGCTATAGCTTACACTTTCACCTGTGCGGCGATACGATGCGAGGCAGCTCCGTCGTCGGCGCCTCCATCTGGGATAGCCACAACCGCTGGCTGACCATTCACGGGACCAACTATCTCATCGTGCGCGACTGCGTCGGCTACAAGAGTCTGGGGCACGGTTTTTTCCTTGAGGACGGCACGGAGGTCTTCAACGTACTTGATCGCAATCTCGCCGTCGGAGCGCGACGCACCAAGCGCTTGCCGAAACAGGTGCTGCCCTTCGATGCCAACGACGGCGCCGGCTTCTGGTGGGCCAACAGCCTCAACACTTTCACGCGCAATATTGCTGCCGACAATGATAACTATGGCTTCCGCTTCGAGGCGACCCAGACCAGCGCGCTCAAGCTGATGATGAAGGTGCAGCAGCCCGACGGTTCCAAGAAGACGGTCGATATCCGCACGCTGCCGTTTGTGCGCTTCGAGGATAACGAGATTCACTCCAGCGCCGGCCTGTATGGGCTCAACCTTGGCGAAGGGGTCAACAAGGTCGGTCCCGATGTCAAGCATCCTTTCATCGTGCGCAACACCAAGATCTGGGACACGCACTACGGCTTCCGCCCGCAGGTTCCCAGCTTGCGCGTCGAGAACATGATGATTCACAAGGTTGCCTATGGCGTTTATCACCCCAACTACGATAACCACGAATACAAAAATCTCACGATCAGCCAAACGCACACCGAGCCGTTCAATCGCGGGCATGACGACGTCAGCATCCAGTACGGCGCGTTGACGGTGGACGGACTGACGTTCGACGGCTGTCGCTCGGCCGGCATGCCGCTGATTCAGATCAGCGATGACAACCCGAATGGCACGGCCGAGACACATATGCGCAACGTCAAGACGATCAACTGGAAAGACGGCAGCAAGGCCCGCGCAATCATCAACCTGGGCGGCGGCCCGCGCCCGACGCCCAGCACCGACAAGGGAGTGCCGATCTACTTGCACGATTGGTTCGGCCCCGGCCGACATGCCCAGGTTTCGAGCACGCGTTCCAGCGAATTCAAGGCCGATCCGACGAAGTTCAAACAGGACTTGCCGCTCACCGGCGACGAATCGCGCGTGACCGAGGTCAAGGGCCTCGCCTTCCCCAAGCTGCTCGATCCGATCGATGACCTGGCGCCGACCACTGTGATCACCGGCGTTGTCAGCAAGGAGGGCGCCTATCACGTGCGTGGCATCACGGCCGACAATGGCACGGTGAACAAGGTCGTCGTCAATGGCAAGGAAGCCAGCGCGACCCGGCCGAACTTCGCGGAATGGGAAGTCACGCTGATCTCGCCTCGCCGTTTCGTTGGGCGCATCTCGGCGCACGCGGAAGACGCCGCCGGCAACGTTGAGAAAAATGCGCACGTAGTGACCGTGCCCTGACGATGAATCGGGTCTCCCGGAATGCCACGATGACCGACGCTGCCGATATGCCTGCCAACACCCCGCCGCCGGGCGGTCCTGGCGTGCTGATTATTGTCGGCGCATCGGTCGCCGCTCTCCTTCTCTCGCTCGCCGTCGTGTTTCAGTGTCTTTTCATTTTGCCCATGTTCGAAAAGACGTTGGCGGACTTCAAGATGAAGGTCCCATGGTTCACCGAGCGCGTGCTGCATGATGTCTGGTGGGTGGCGCCCGCGTGTCTGGCGGTCGCGGTTCTGGTTTGTGTGCCACGGGGAACTCGCTGGGTTGGGCTTGTCCTGCTGGTTTTGGTTCCGCTCGTGATCAATCTGCTCATGCTGGTATCCCTTTGTATCCCGTTCATGGAACTGGTCGATGGACTCGCCGGAGCAAGAAAATGAAGAATCCGCACCGTGTCTTTGCCGCGCTATTCCTGAGTCTGTTCGTACTGCCGCTCCTTGTAGCCGACATCGATGGGCAGGACGTGAATTCCGAAATCAAGGCGATCAATGGCAACTGGCGGCCCATCTCCGCGGAGCTCGCCGGCATGAAGCTCTCCGAGGTGCAATTCAGCACGATCACTCTTGTCATCAAGGACGGCAACTACACCGTGCAGGCCGGCAAGACCGAGGATAAAGGCGCTCTCAAGATCGATCCCGCCAAGAAACCGAAGGCCATGGACATCGTCGGCACCGACGGCCCCAACAAGGGCAAGACTCTCCTCGCCATCTACGAGATCGACAAGGACTCGCTGCGAATCTGCTACGATCTCGGCGGCAAGAATCGGCCCACCGAGTTCGCCACGTCAAAAGAGAAACCGTACTTTCTTGCTGTCTACCGGCGCGCCAAGTCGTGAAAGCCTGCAATCGCCGACGGGCCTTCATACAATAACTTCCATGGCGGGGTCGTGAAATGAATCCTCGCAATGGAATGATCCGGGCACGAGGCCACACTCGAAGGACTCGGCTTCATGACTTCCCTCCCTCCAGTCGCCCTCATCACGGGCGCCGGCCGCGGCTTGGGCCGTGACTTGGCAATTGCCCTCGCACGATCCGGTTATGCAATCGCCGCGCTCGATCGCGACCCCGAAGGCCTCATCACCTTGGAAGAGGAACTCGGACGCCCGGGGTTCGCCTACGAACTCGCCGACGTCACCGATGCCCCCAGCGTCGCCGCCAAGATCGCGCTATTAGAAGAACGGCTCGGCCCCATTGATCTCGTCATCGCCAACGCCGGCATCGGCCGCGAGACGCCGGCGCACGACTTCCGCGCCGAAGACATCTCGATCCTGGTCAACGTCAACCTGCTCGGCGTCGCCAACACGATTGCCGCGGTGCTCCCCGGCATGATCGCCCGCCGCCGCGGTCACATCGTCGGCATATCCAGCCTGGCGTCCCTGCACGGGTTGCCGCGCATGATCGGCTATTGCGCCAGCAAGGCCGGCGTGAACTCGCTCCTGGAAAGCCTGCGTCTGGAATTGAAACAGCACAACATCGCAGTGACGACAGTCTGCCCCGGCTACATGCCGACGCCGATGAACGCCGACATGAAGGGGACCGCGACGGCCATGACGTCGATGGACGTCGCGGTGGGCCACATCCTCGAAGCGATCCGCCGCCGCCGCCCGTTCTGCGCCTTCCCCCGCGGCCAAGCCTGGGGCCTCCACTTCGTGCGTTTATTGCCCCGCTGGCTCCGCGATTGGCTCGTTATGCGCAACGTGCCGCCGCACCTGGCGAAGGCGCCGGCGAACGTGGTGGTTGAAGCGGCGGTTGCGGAAACGACGGTACTGTCCTAGCGTAATGTCTTTCGAACCGGTAGAGAAAGTGCCGGTCATTCACAGCGGATGCCTTATTTCTGCATTCCGACCTTTCGTTGTGATTGCAATCGGCCTACGCCGGTATTAAATTAGATCATTATGAATGAGAGGGGTCCTCCGAGGTAGCCACCCATGAATTCAGTCAATCGATTCCTGATTGTAGCTTCGGCTGCGTGCTGTCTGGTGTCCCCGAGTTTTGTATTTGCACAATCCAAGGAAGAAACAAAGGATTTCTTGCGAAAGCTGTCCCGGGAACCGGCGTTCAATTTCACCTACGTCTTGCCAGGCAAGGCGCCTGTTTCAAAGTTCGAAGTGGTGCACAAGATTCAATTTGAAACGAAAATTGACTTCGTCAACGACGTGATCATCGTCGAGTGGAAGGAGATTCGTTTCGGAAAATCCAAGGTAATCGAGACCGCCTATTACGAACAGCGTGCGTCACTCAAAGATCTCGATCCGCTAACCGTCAAGCTTGGCGCCGGTCCGGTCATTGGCTGGTATATGGTAACCTTTGACGCCACCGGGGGCAAAAACGTGATTTCCAAGAAAGTGCTCCCTTCGGGCGAATCTGTGTCCCCCTATGACCGGGTGTACATGAATGTCCGCGACGAAGCAAACGCTCGGCAATGTGCGAAGGCTTTGACTCGGCTGATCACTCTCTCGGGCGGTAAGTCGAGTGGCAGCCGCGTGGACCCGCCGGCGCCCGATCCCATAACGACGAAAAAGCCACCTTCCAAGAAGACCGGTGGGGACAAGAAGACGACGACGACGGTCAAGGTGTTCGGCAGGATCCCTGGCGTCACGTCCGAAAAACGGCTTGATTACAAACTGACTGACACTGCCAACCCACTCACCCCCAGTCGCGACGTGCGAACGGACCGAAACGGCAACTTCACCCTCGTGATCGACAAATCGTGGGGCATTGTATTCATCCTGGTCGATGGAAAAAGATACTGCGATTCCAGTGGGTATATTCCAACGGGATCAGCAGTAGGTGGACTCAGCGGCTTCAAATATTTCACGCGCGACACCGATTTGGGCACACTCAAGCGTTTGCCGTAATCAATTACCATGGAAGTCCGTTGCCGCCCGTTCTGCGCCTTCCCCCGCGGCCAAGCCTGGGGCCTCCACCTCGTGCGTTTATTGCCACGCTGGCTCCGCGCTTGGCTGGTGATGCGTAATGTGCCGCCGCATCTGGGTGAGCGGGCCGCGAAGGTGGTGGGTGAAGTAGCGGCCGTGAAGGCAACCGTCGCGCCGTAGGACCATGACTTTGCCTAGGCGAAAACCTAATCCTTGGATACAAGAGTCTCCCAGCTACAGGGTTGGCCCGTCTTTCGCCCCGGAAGGGGCGACGGGTTGTAGCCACGGGTGAAACCCGTGGTAGGGAATCGAATGTTTGTATCTCGCCCCGGCAGGGGCGAAGGAATCCGTCGCCCCTGCCGGGGCGAAATGTCTTGAGCGATTGCGTCCACGGGTTGCACCCGTGGCTACATTCCAGCGCCCCTGCCGGGGCGAACGAGAAGTAGGACCGACAGCCACGGGTTGCGCGTCGGTCGGCCTCGCCGCCGCGCCGCTCCACCCGTGGCTACATTCCCGCGCTCCTCCGGAGCGAAGAGGCGTCCAGGGGTTGCACGCATTGCAATTCTCGGGCGATCCTCCCGAACAATCGAAAGCGAAGGAGTTGCCATGCCCGGCACCTATTCCCAGATTCTTCTACACGCCGTCTTCAGCACGAAACACCGCGAGCCGTGGATCACGGCGGACATTGCGGAGCGACTTTACCCTTACATGGGCGGCATCGTCCGCGCCGAGAAGGGGGTGCTCTTCGAAATTGGCGGCATCGAGGATCACGTTCACATGTATCTGCGCTGGCGGCCGGATCAGGCGGTGTCGGATTTGATGCGCACGGTGAAAGCGCGCTCGTCGAAATGGATTCACGCCACGTTCCCCAACCTTGGATCGTTCCAGTGGCAGGAAGGCTATGCGGTGTTCTCGGTCAGCAAGTCGCAGGAGGATGCCGTCAAGACGTACATCGCGGGGCAGGTGGAGCATCATAAGAAGGAAGACTTCAAGTCCGAGCTTCTGCGGTCGCTTCGGTTTCACGGGATCGAATTCGACGAGCGGTATGTGTTCGATTGAGTCGGGTCAGTCGGCTCGATTCCTCCGTCCGTCCGGGACGGGTTTGCAAGGCGTATACCTTCCACGGGTTGCGCTTCGCTCCACCCGTGGCTACAATCCGGCGCCCCTCCGGGACGAGGAACAATCCCTTCTGCGGCTCGGGCTCCTGACTGTGACACCGCTCCCGGAATAAGGTGGTCCGAGCTACCCGTGGGAGATACGGGCAAGGAAAACCTTCAAACCTCGGCGAGTTGCAAAACTCGCCTCGCCTTTTCCAGACGTTGCTTGTCCCGGTCCATGTTGGGGCGGCTGGCCAGCAGGGTTTCAATGCGCCGCCGCAGTTCGGCGGACGGCTTCCTGGCGAGTTCGGCTTCGAGCAGCGGTGTGGCCGCGGTCAGGTTCTTTTTGAGTTCGGCCGACGCCTTGTCCCGCTCCTTGAAGGACTCCGAATCCAGCAGTCGAATCCACGTGCGTAACTGCTGATCCGCCGGGCCCTTGGCGACGATCGGCATCAACTTCCGCTTGAGGAACGGCACGCTCGCTTCGGGGCCCGCCAAGAGCTTTCGGAAAGCTCGATGTGACCTGGCGTCATCCGGGGCACTCAGGTCTTCCCACAACTGGTTGAGTTCCGCCTCCGCCAGCGTGAGTACCTTGCCGGTCCAGCCGTCCACATCGATGCGGTCGAGGTCGTCCAGGGTTCGGCCCAGGTAGACGTGATCGAAGTTCCCTGGCCCGCCGCTGATGGTGAAGGCGATGCCGGTCAGCTCGCGTTCGCCAAAGTCTTTGAAGAGATCGATGGTGACGAGTTCCCAGGTCAACGACGCCTTGTCGGCCAGGCTTTTCGCTGCCCAGCCGTGGGCGTTGGCGCCGGCCGTGTAGCGAATGTTCCAGTCCCGGGCATCGTGCAGTTGCAACATGAGGCCGTTGCCCCCTGTAGATTTCCACGCGAAGCGGAGGTAGCGATACTCGCCCGCCTTCGGCTTTTCGCGAATGGCGAAATTCCAGTTGGGAAGCTGACGCTGAAAGCGCTGATATTGAGTGATCTTGAGACTGTCCTTCCCCGAAAAGACGTCGGCCTTGTCCGCCTCGCCGTTGCCGCCGGCATCGCCGATGTTTGTCAGCAGCTTCAACATCGCGTCGGCGTCGTCTTCAAAAAGGCAAACGATAGATGCGACTTTGGCCTTCGGCGCGTCCTGGGCCGCGAGCGATGCCATGCCGAGAGCAACGACCAGGAAGCAAGCTGCGGCGATTCTCATGATGGACCCCATCCAGTGGTGCGAAACTGACACCTACAAGACGAGCCAACACGCGGATTGGATTCGGCTGGAAAGCGCCTATGGAGTTGATTGTAACATTCCGGCCGAGATGGTTGCAAAGTCAGTTGCAAAACCAGACCTCCGTGCCTCGCCCGAGCGAGATCCGCTGGACGCAGTTCCAGACCGAAGCTCTCCTTGTTCTTGCCAACGCGCGATTTCTCGGGAGGGATACCCCCCCAACTGTTGAGAAATCACCAAAAAAAACGACAGAACCAAATTCAGTCAAACAGGTTATGGAACACGAGTGATTTCCACCTGCAAGGGTCGATTTTGCATGCAGCCTTGTCGATTTGTAACCACCCCTCACGGCCGATCCGTTGATAGCTTCAACTTCGGTTGCGGCCGCGCCTTCCAGGCTTCGACGTCGGCGCGCAGGACTTCCAGGGCCTTCGTCAACTGGGCATCGCGGCCGGCCGGCAGTTGGTTCGGCTGGAGCCATAAGACGTGGTGCGGGGCGGCGCCGTTCTTCTCCATGTCCTCGCCGTCGTTGATCGTGAACCAGCCGCGCGTCGGCAGGCGCAAGGTTCCCGCATCCATCACCTGTGCGGCGCCGGTGCTGACGACCGCCCCCGCCGTCGAGACGCCGACCAACTGACCGCGTTTGAGTGTCTTGATGGCGTGGCTGAAGATCTCGGCGTTCGAGCCCGAGTTCTGGTTGCACAACACGACGATCGGCTTGTGCCAGGAGATGTACACCTTGCGATCCAGGGGATAGCCCGGCCCGCCGCCGCGCGGCACGGTGATGGCGTGGGCGGGTTGCGTGAGGGCTGTGAGGAGGTGGTCGGCAATCGAGCCGCCCGGATTCTCGCGCACGTCGATCACCAGGCCGTCCTTGCCTGAGCCTTGCGAGACCAGCTCCTCCTCGAACTTGCGAAAGTTCGGCATCGACATGGCGCTGATGTGCAGATAGCCGAAGCTCCCCTTGGATGCGTCAGCGACGAGCTTGCGATTGTGGTTCAGCCAGTGATCGTAGAGCAACCCTTGCGCGGCGACGTAGGAGATGGGCCGCAGGGCAACCTCGCGCGGTTGTCCGTCAACTCCCTGGACGAGAAGGTTCAGCTCGCGGTCGGCTGGGCCGTTGAGAACGAGCGTCAGGTCCATGGAGGCATCGACTTCGGTGCCGTCGATCTTCTGGACGATGTCGCCGGCAGCGAGTCGGCTGCGTTTCTTGTCGGCCGGTCCGCCGGGGAGGACATCGCGGATTTTCAAGCCGGGGCCTGAGTAGCCTGATTCGAAGCGGACGCCGAGGTGAGCGGTGGTGTCGCGCGGGGATCCCACGGGCTGACGGCCCAGGGCATCAGCCAGCGTGAAGCCGAGGTGGGAGCCGTTGAGTTCGCCGAGCATCATCTGGACGCAGACCTGGACGGTTTCGGGGTCGGCGGCCTGGCGGGCCATGTCGCGATACTTGACGCGAACCTTGTCCCAGTCATTGTTGCCGAGCTTGCCGTCGTACCAGTGATCGCGCATGATCTGCCAGCAGGTGTCGAAGATGGCAGCATTGCGTGCGGGGAGATCGACGTGCTGGCGCATGGAGAAGGTGTACCCGCCACCGGACGCCTGGGGCGCGCCAGCGCCGCCGAAGCCGCTCTTGCCGAGTCCCTTGCCGGTGCCCTTTTTCGGAACGATCGGCGTGGGGGTGGGATCCGCCGGCGCAGCGGAAGCGACGCCGGGCGTGCTGGTGGGGACGCCGTTGACGAGCCAGACGATCTGGTTGCCCGTCTTCAGCCATGCGGGGTTGGAGCCAGCGGTCGTGGAGAACGCCTTGGGCGTCAGGTTGTCGCCGATGTCGATGGCGAAAGTGCCGGGCTTGCCGTCATAGGTGCCGGTGAAGGCGAGCTTCCTGGAATCGGGCGACCAGAAGAGCGTGTTGGCGGCGCCTTCGCCGAGACTGACGCGTTTGACACGCTCGTGCAGGCGGTCGAAGTCGATGCTGACGCCCGCTAACTTCTTTAACGGCTTGGGTTCTTCCTTGCCGCCGTCCTTGCGCCCTTTCATCTTGTCGAGTGCTTTTTCGAGCTTGCGGTCGCGGGCAGTTTTCTCGTCATCGTCGGGATTGAGGTGGACGAGGCAGATGTTCGCGCCGGCTTCGCCCGATGCGCGGCGGCCGGCGAACGCGATCATCTTGCCATCGGGTGACCAGACCGGATCGTACTCGGCATACGGATGGCGTGAAAGGTTTGACGGCTTGCCCTTGCCATCGGAGGGCATCAGCCAGACGTCGCGGTTGAAATCCTCGTCGAGTTTGGTGTAGACGAACCACTTCCCGTCGGGCGACCAATCGTAATCGGGAGCGCTCCAGTCGGCGAAGACGCGGCGAGGCTCGTTGGTGTCGAGATCGAGCACCCAAAGATCCCCACGGCCGCGCACGAAAGCGAGCGCCTTGCCGTCGGGGCTGAGCTTGAACCTGGACGGCGCCTCGGTCATCACGGTCAGGTTAGTCGTGGCGAAGCTCTTGTTCTGCCACCAGAATTTCTTGGGATCGTTCCGCACAGCCTTCGAAATCGCGAAGCGGTCGCCGACGTTGCTGACGTAGAGAATGGCTTGTCCGTCCGGCGTGAAGAGCGGATTGGCTTCTTCCTGGGGCGTGTTCGTGATTTGCCGCGGCTCGCGCAGTTCGGTGTCCATCACCCACAGATCGCCGCCGGCGATGAAAGCGATGTCGAGGCCGTCCTGCGAGAATGCGGCTGACGACGCCGAGTTCAGCACGCGATACTCGGATTTCTTGACGGTCCGGTCGGAGTTGTGGAAGAGTTCGAGCTTCTTGGTTTCGCCGTTTGAAGGTTCGTGACAATAAAGATCGAACAGGTGCCGAAAGATGATTCTCGAACCGTCGCGGGCAAGTGCGGGGAAGACGACGGAGTCGGTCTTGAACTGGGTGAGCTGTTTGGTGGCCTTCGCGGCGAAGTCGTAGCTGGATAGATTCGCCCCGCGGGCACGCTCGGCGACGAAGTAGAAACCGGCGCCATCGGGCTTCCAGAGCGGCCAGCGGGAGCCGAATTCGCCGTGCAACACCTTGGTAAAGGTCTTCGCCTCAAGATCGTAGAGCCAGATTTGCGCGACGCCGGAGCCCTTGTAGCCCTTGCGCCACCAGGCGCCGCCTTCGCGCGTGAAGAGCAGTTTCTTGCCATCGGGGGAGAGGACGCCGTTATCGCCGTAGTCGTCGAAGAGGAGTCGCTCGGCGGAGCGCTCGTTGCGTTTGATCGTGAAAAAGCGTTCGCTGTGCCGCCAGAAGTGGTCACGTGTTGCTTTGAGGAGCAGCGATTTGCCATCGTGCGTATATTCCTGAATGAGGCTGCCCCCGGTGTGAAAGGTGAGCTGCCTGGGAACGCCACCCTCGAACGGTATGGTGAAAACTTGCAAGCTCCCTTCGCGATCGCTGACGAAAGCTATCTCCTTGCCGTCGGGTGAGAACTTCGGATGGCTGTCGCGGCCGGCATAGGTGGTACGCGGCTTGGCCTCGCCACCGGTCGATGGCGCGACCCAGATGTCGCCGTTCCAGTCAAAGGCGAGCCATTGGCCATCGGGCGACAGGGCGGGATTGTTTGCCAGGCGAATTGTTTCGCGCGCGGCGGCCGGTTGGATGAGAAAGAGAACGAACGTAGCTGCAAGTGCCCAGCGTTTCATGGCGGACCTCGGACGTCGTGGGTGTTGAAATCGGAAGTGTAGGATACCAGACGTGGACGAGGCTGCAAGTTGATTGTGGAAATGTGCTGGTGCGCGCAGTGGGCGCGAAAAGCAGCGGCACCCGACCGCCGCACGCGCTTCCGGTTTGTTCGCGAATGGACTATTAGCCGCCCTTGTTGTGGAGTTCGACCGCCTGCTTGCGTAGGGCAGGGTCGAGGTTGGTGTCGGCGGCGAGGACGCGGAGTTGCTTCATGATGTCGGCGCGCCCGCCGTAGCGTGCCGCGCCCATCATCGTCAGGGCGTTGGTGGCCATGATGCGGCCATCTCCCTGGCCGCGTTCTCCGACTTTCTCTTTGCCTCCCTTGATCTCGACCCCCGAGGAGCCGACTGTCGAGTCGGTGCCGACGTAGATCTTGATGGTTGAATCGTGCAAGAAGTCGTGCAGGACGTCGAGTGCGTGCTCGGGCGCCATCGATTGCCAGACCATGCCCAGCATGTAAGCGCAATCGTAGCGGAGCATCTTGTTGTCGTTGGTGAGAGGTTCCTTGAGGACATTGGCGAAAGCTTCCTTGGCGCCGGTCATGCTGCGCAGGTCGCCGCCGTGGATGCGGAGGGCCCAGATGAGGCGTTCGCGGACTTTGACGTCCTGTTGGTTGTTGGCGAGCAGGTCAAGCAGCTTGGGGGCGATGCCTTTTGCGGAGGCAACCTTGCCGATGCCATGAAGGGCCATGGCGCACTCGACGCGGACGGTGCGGTCCTCGGCGACGTCCTGGATTTTTTCGAGCAGGACGGGCACAGCACGTTCTGCCGCGGCGCCGATGCCGCCGATGGCGCGCGACGCGTACTCGCGGATCTTGGCTTCTTTGTCTGTTTGAAGAAGGCGAATGAGTTCCGGAACCGCCGACGCCGCGGCCGGCCCGATGTTGCGTAGGGCGAGCACGGCCTGGGGACGCAGGTCTTCATCGCCGTTTTTTACAGCTTCGAGGAGCACGGGCACGGCGGCGGCGGTCCCTTCACCGCCGATGTTGCTGAGGGCCAGTGCAGCGTTGCGGCGATTTTCGATGTCCTGATCGTCCAGCATGGCCTGGAGAAAAGCGATCGCCTCCCGGTCGCTCGAATCGACGATGCGGGCGAGGACATTCAAGGCGGCGCGGCGCACCTCGGAGTTGGTGTCCTTGCACAACGGGAGAAGGTCTTTCAGCGCCGCCCTTACTTTGCTGGCGTCGGTGGTGACATACATCAGCGCGCTGGCGGCATCGCGCTTGACCAGCGAGTCGGAATCACGCAAGGCACGCTGGATCGCGGGGATGGCCGGGTCGCCGAAGCGGGACAGCGAGAACGCCGCATTTTGCCGCACGACCGGCTCCTTGTCTCCGATCGCGGCGGCGAGCGCCTCGCGCATCTCATCCGTGCGGGGCTTCAAAACGCCGAGGGTTTGGGCGGCACTGCGACGTAGGTAGGCATTGTCCTTCTCGGCCAAGGCGCTGATGCACAGTTTATCGAGGCCCAAGTCCTCGCCGGCCCCCTCGCGGCAGATTTCGCCGAGCGCGAAGACGATGGCTTCACGCACCTTGGGATCCTGCTCTTCGACATATTTTGCCTTGAGCCCGCCGAGCGTGAACGCCGCCTTCGGGCCCATCTTCCCGAGTGCAAATGCCGCGCTGCGGCGCTGCTTGGCATCGGCATGGGTGCGGAGCTGGACGGACCAGTTCTCCGCGGTTTTGCCGAGGAACCGATCCTGGGCCGGCAGGCACGGTGCAAGAAATGCCGCCACGCAGAACGAGATGAGGAGATGTCGGCGCATGGGAACCTCGTCGATGTGAGAAACCCAACTGCGGCGCGGTCGCAAGACCGTGCCGCGCCATGGGTCATTTTTTGTCAGGCGTCTTCTTGTCCTTGGCTTTCTTCTGCTCACTCAGGATGACGAACGCATCCAGTGCTTCCTCGGCCGCTTCACGCAGTGCCTGCGGTGCTTTCATATTGTCTTTGAGCTTTTCGAGATACGGTATCGCTTCATTCGCTTGCAACTGCACGAGGGCGACCATGGCGGCCACGGCAATCGTCGGGTCCTCGTCTTCGATGGCGCCGAGCACGGCAGTAAAGGCGTACGGCTTGGCCTTCTCCTCGAAGCCAGAGATTACCTTCAGCGCTTCCAGTCGTACCGAGGAATTCTTGGTGGAGTCCTTGGGGTCGTTGAAGGTCTGGAAATCCTTGATGAGGGCATTCATCGGGCCTTTGTCGATCTTGTCGAGCACCATGATTGCCCCGCGTGCCCAGATGCGAATGATCGGCTCTCTTTCGGTAATGATGTGGGCATTCAGCTTATCGAGCGTGAATCGGCGCTGCTTGGTGCCATCCTCGTCTTTGGCCCCCTTCTCATCTTTGAGCAACATGTATTGTTTCAAGGCAACCAGCATGTTCACGGCGGTCAAACGGACTTCTTTGGCGGGATCATCTAAGGATTTGCGAAGGTCCGGCAGCGATTTCTCCTGACCGAGCATGGCGAGACCTTGCAGCGCCGTCTGGCGGACCTGGAACGACGGGTCGGGCGTTGTGAAAAGGGGGCGGCGCAGGTCGATCAGTGCGGTATCGCGCAGCGCAGGATCGCGGCCAACGAGGGTGATGCCTTGAACGGCGTTGATGCGCACGAGGTACGAGTTGTCAAACTTGGCTGTTTTCACCAGTATCGGCATGACTCTTGGGTCCACATCGCCCTTGTCGCTCATGAGCGCCAAACGGGTGAGTACCGTGATCGCGTCTTTGCGCACCTCATAAGTCAGGGGATCCGCGCACAGTTTGATGACCTCGTCGATTGCCTGTCGCGCGACGGGCCCGAGGTGCACCAGTCCGCGCACCGCCGTCAAGCGGACAACGATCTGATCGTCCTTGAGCATCGTTTTGTACACGGCGATCGCATCGGTCAGGTGAGCCGAATCGGGATCCTTCTTGGAGGCCAAGATACGAGTCAGGGCTTCGAGACCGTTCACGCGCACAGCGAGATCAATCGGCGTCGCCGCCTTGTGTTTCTTGAGTTCACCAAGAAGGTCGGGTACGGCCTCATAGCATCGATCCGGTCCAAAGTTCAGGATCATCTTCATGGCGGCTTCGCGTTTGGTGGGGTCCGGGGATTTGATCTCCGCTTTCCAGACCTTGAAGGGTTTGCCGCCGGCGTCAGTCGGTTCCTTGAACTCAATTTTCGGCTCTTTGGTAGGCTCCTTCTTCGGGTCCTTCGCCGGTTCCTTGGTCTTCTCTTTTTCCTTGGCCGCAATCACCGTCGGCTCGGGCGGGTCGGGGTCTTTTGTCGGAGGATTCTTGGCAGCCAGCTCCTTGGCGGTAAGTTCGTTGGCGGCCTGTTCCTTGGCGGCAAGATCTTTGGCGGCCTGTTCCTTCGCTTCTTTCGCTACCAGTTCCTGTGCTGCCGCTTCCTGGGCCGCGAGTTCCACGGCAGTGGGCGGCTTGGGCGCGGGTTGCTTCTTGGCGAGGTCCACGGCGGGGAGTTCTTTTTTCTTGGCATTCTGGTCAACCTTGACTTCGGGAGTCTTGTTTTTCGCATCGTTGCTACAGCCGATGGTGCCAAGGGTAGTCCCGCACAGAAGAAGAATCGAAGCCGCCAAGCTCACGAGCCGATAGTGCATGTCAAGCCTCATGGAAAACAATGCTTCCCCATCGTCTAGGTTATCACGGGAGGTGGGGAAAGGGCAACAACATTTACACCCTTCCGTTCCTCCCCGCCCGGCGATATTCGATGCAACGAAGGCTGTCGTGCTCGCGTCAAATTGGTAAGGCGCATTCGGGGCCTATCCATTCCATGGGAGTTTTTCATAAAACGACGTTGTATTATTCGTGAAAAAACGTGACGTCCGTTCTGCCGGGGGAGGATCCCACGCATGCGATTCAGTCTCATTCCGCGCGAGATGAAGTTCTTCGACATGTACGATGAGTTCGCCAGCACCATCACGGGCGCTGGCAAGAAATTCCACGAGATGGTGACGAGTTTCGACAGGCTTGAAATCCGCAGCCACGAGTTGAAACGCGACGAGGACGCTTGCGATGCCAGTGTTGAGAAGATCATCAAGGCTCTGGACCGCACTTTCATTACGCCTTTCGACCGCGAGGACATCCATACGCTCGCCACCTCGCTCGACGACATCATGGACAACATGGAGAAGACGTCCTATCGGCTTGAGGTGTTCCGCGTCGACAAGCCGACCCCGGAGGCCGTGGAGCTGGCACGGATTGTCAAGGAGTGTTGCATCCGCGTCGAGGGGGCCGTGAGGCTGTTGCGCGACATGCGAAACTCCGAGAAGATTCATGCATTGATCCGCGAGATCGGCCAGCTGGAAAATGACGCCGACCGAGTCTATCGCAAAGCGGACGCGGCGCTCTTTGCAAACCTGGTGGCAACCGCCGGCAACGGCGATCAACTGATCAGCACCCTGGACGTGCTGGCCCTCATCAAATGGCGTGAAATCTACGAATGGCTTGAAGAAACCGTCGATGCGTGCAAGCAAGTCGCCAATGTCATTTCGGAAATCGTCATCAAGAGCACATAGCCAGGGGGCACTCCGTCCGAGCCTGAAGCGTAAGCGAAGGTGTGCCTGATTCTTCGCTTACGCTTCAGGCTCGGACGTGTCCGACAGGGGGACGTAGGGATGCACTTCTTTGAGACGGTTGGAAAAAACTTCGGCAATATCGACTATTCCGCTTTGCCCTGGGTCGTGCTGGCATTGATCGGCCTAGCCCTGGTGTTCGATTTTCTGAACGGCCTGCATGATGCAGCCAATTCCATTGCCACCGTGGTTTCGACCCGCGTGTTGACGCCACAACAAGCTGTGATGTGGGCGGCGTTCTTCAATTTCATCGCGATCCTCGTGTTCAATCTGAGTGTGGCGGGCACGATCGGCAAGGGAATCATCGAGCCCAGGATCGTCACCAACTCCGTTATTGCGGGGACCCTGATCGGAGCCTGCGCGTGGAACATTCTCACCTGGTACTGGGGGCTGCCCACGAGTTCCTCGCATGCGTTGATCGGTGGGTTGGTCGGCGCAGCGTTGGTCCACACGGGTTGCACGGCGGCCACGGCCGGGGTGCCAGTCTTTTCAGCAGGCTGGTTTACTGCCCTTTCGGATTCGCTCGTGTGGTGGGGCATCCTTAAGACGTGCCTGTTCATCATCATTGCGCCGCTGCTCGGCCTGGTCATGGGATTGGGCATTGCTATCGCTGTCTACTGGATTTTTCGGCACGCCCGGCCACGCAGTGTCGATACCATTTTCCGGCGCGGACAACTCCTGTCCGCGGCGCTCTATAGCCTCGGCCACGGCGGCAATGACGCCCAAAAGACGATGGGAATCATCCTGGTCTTGTTAATGGCTGCTGCGGGCGATACGCCGGGGGCTTTTGCGGAAGGGATGGATACCAAGAAATTGGAAGTACCCACCGAAGTCGTTCTCGCCTGCCATCTCGCCATGGGCGTCGGTACGCTCATGGGGGGCTGGCGCATCGTCAAGACCATGGGGCAACGGATCATCAAATTGCGACCCGTCGATGGGTTTTGCGCCGAGTCCGGTGCCGCCTTCACGCTCATTCTCACGCTCTTCGGCGGGATTCCCGTCAGCACCACGCACCCGATTACCGGCTCCATCGTCGGGGTCGGCTCGGTGAAGCGATTGTCTGCGGTGCGTTGGGGGGTCGCAGGACGCGTCGTCTGGGCGTGGATTTTCACGATCCCGGGCGCGGCACTTGTATCGGCGCTAAGCGTGCTGATATTGGAGTGGCTGGACCGCATGAGATAGGCGCGGTCCTGCGAGCCTGAAGCGAAAGCGACGGAATGGTGTGCCATTCCGTCGCTTTCGCTTTCAATTCGTAGGTCGAATTGTTGATTCAAATCAGCTGTCGCACTGGCCGACCCGTCGGCACCAGCTCAATCGGACGGCCGTCCTGAGCGCGATACCACGTGTTGAGCGGAATGCCGAGCGCGTGATAAATCGTGGCAGCCAAATCTTGCGGGCGCACCGGCGTATCAACAACGACCTCGGCGCGAGCATTGGTGGCGCCGACAACCTGCCCCATGCGAATGCCGCCGCCGCCCATCGTGGCAACGCCAGCGGTTGACCAGTGATCGCGCCCCGCCGATGGATTGACGACCGGTGTGCGGCCGAAATCACCGAACCAGACCACCAGCGTGTTCTCGAGCAACCCACGAGTATGCAAATCGGCGAGCAGTGCCGCATAGGCGCGATCGAGCCGGGGCAGCAACCGGTCCTTCAAGCTGCGGAAGTTCTGTACGTGGGTGTCCCAGCCGCCGTCGGTCACCGTGACGAAGTGGACGCCGGATTCGATCAAGCGGCGGGCAAGGAGGCACTGCTGACCAAGCGGGTTGCGGCCGTATTGGTCTCGAACGCGGTCGGATTCCTGGCTGATGTCAAAAGCCTGCTTGGCTGCGGGCGACGTGATGAGCGAATGAGCTCGTTCGTAGAATGCGTCGCGTGCCTGTACGGGCTGGTTCGCCTCCATGTCACGTTGGTAGCGGTCAACCTCTTGAAGCATCGAGTATCGGCGTTCGAGCCGGCGACGGTCGGCCTCACTCGGAATGCTCAGGTCGCGCACGCGGAAGGCGGCTGCGTTCGGGTCTTCGTGTACTTCAAACGGGTTGTATTGGTCGCCGAGGAAGCCGCCGATGCCGCCGTTGAAACGGCGATCGATGGCTCGCCCCAGCTGAACGAACGGGAACATGTTGTCGCGATAGCCGCGTTCCTTCGCCACCACCGACCCGAAGCACGGGAAGGGGAGGGCGGGATTGAAGCGATGGCCGGTCATCATGATGTGATCGGCGACGCCGTGGCTGCCGTTCTGCGGATCGTGGCCGCGGATCAGGCTCAGCTTGTCGAACTGGTCAGCGAGGAGCGGGAAATGCTCGACGATGCGAACGCCGGGCTGGCGCGTCTGGATGGTGCTGAAGTCGCCGCGAATTTCAGCCGGGGCGTCTGGTTTTGGATCGAAGGTATCAATATGGCTGGGGCCGCCCTGCATCCACATCAGGATGCAGTTGACATTGCGGCGTTGCACCGGGGCCGGCGCATGTTCCTGGCCGATCGCCTGGGCGCGGAAGAAATTCGCCAATGTCAGGCCAAGGGCCGAGAGTCCGCCAACGCGGAGCATATCGCGGCGTGAGTAACCGGCGCAATTTGTGGAAACGCCGCCAACATTCAGATCAAGCATGGGAAACCCCCAGGGGAAGGCTGGACGCAAGTCGGGAGGCAGGCAGGTTTTACTATCTTTACATTAAGAGTGACGTTTTTGGGACGAAAGTCAATAGGAAAATCGGATTTTGGGGGCCTGCAACATCAACCCGCATGCGGGGTAGACGAGCTTGGATGTAATGCTACACGCTCTCGCAGGCGTCCGCCGCAAATGCGAACAGGCCACCTGGAACGATGAGGTGAGGAGTGTTGGCTCGCCACCAGGCTGCTGTGTCAGGTGCTGTCTTTTCGAGGATTCCCAGCGCAGACTCTACGGAAACGACATACTGCAACTCATACTTGCGGCGAAATGTAAGGCGGCGCCAGATCTCACCAAAATAGGAGCGGGGCATGGACAATACGCCCGATACGGCAATGGATCGCAGGCCAAATTCACCGAAGGCAAGTGGAAGGACCAGCCCAACCCAAGCGCGTCGGATCTCCTCGGGAGCTTCTCCCGGCGGCAGGGCAATGATCCGTACTCTCATGGCTTACACCTCCGCTCCCGGCTTCGACTTTTTCTTGCGTTTCGCCAGCTCTTGTACGAACTTTTGATGCTCGTCGGACGCGATGCCGTCGTTCAGGGTCGCCAGGACTCGGGCCAGGTCATTCTTGAAAAGCGCATCGCTGTCAAGCCATAGGCCCGGGAAAACGTGCGAGCGGAAGACTCCATCGGTATCCGGCGCAAGTCGGTTGTACTTGCCCCTGATGAGGCGATGCCAGCGGATTTCTCGCTTTTTTACCAGCACTACGAGATACTCCTGCACCTTGGCCTCCTCATACAGGTCAAGTTTCTCATGCAGGTCGATGGAAACACTTGAAAAGGAAACTTCGGCAAACAACTCCGGCGATCCCTCAACGTATTTTTCTCCCCACGATGCTCCGCCACACTCGGGCAGGATGGCCAGATAGCCGTCTGGTTGCGGGCAATCCTTGCCGATCAGGGAAGTCGTGTTCGAGCCTCCCTCGCATCCGGGCGTATAGGCGAAGTAGTAACCAAGCCAGCTTGAAACGCGGAAATCCATCGTTCCGTGTTCCTTCCTTTGTGGCGACGGCACATAGACGATCCCCCCAATCAGCTCTGCACGCTTGATGTCCGGCAACTGTTCCCAGATGCGGAGAAACTCGTCGCGCGTCAGATAATCGCCTGTGGAGAGGGACGGTTCCGCCAGTATGTCGGTCGCCATTTTTCGCCTCTTGACTTGATTTTCCGCTTCCTTGTCGCCGACGATTACTTTATCATACTTAATACTGCCCCTGCAATCCCCCGCCTCCTCACAAGGACTCCCGCCATGTTGACGCTGCTCGGCTCTCCCAGGCGTACCTGCCACGGATGGACACGACGTGAAACGCTGCAAGCCGGTTCGCTGGCGATGCTCGGGGGCTTGAGTTTGCCCCAGCTCTTGCAGGCGAGCGAGGCCCGCCGGGCGCGGCGTCCCGGGCGCGCCAAGAGTGTCATACTGCTTTACCTGCTGGGCGGGGCCGCGACGCAGGACATGATCGACCTGAAGCCGAACGCTCCCGACGGCGTGCGCGGCGAATTCAATCCGATTGCAACCAACGTCCCCGGCATCCGCGTCGGCGAGTACCTGCCGAAGATGAGTCGCTGGATGCACAAGATTGCGCTGGTACGGTCGCTGAATCATCGCGCGGGCTGTCATAACACCTTGCCGAGCTACACCGGCGCGGAGCAGCTGCTGGACAACACGAACACGCGCGACACCTATCCGCCAAGCATGGGCTCGGTGTGTGAGCATCTGCGGGTTCATTCGACGCACCGCGATGACCGCGACAGCGAGTTGCCTGATTATATTTACATGCCGTGCTACCTCGGCTGGGGCCAGGCGATCCGTCGGCCCGGCCCGTATGCCGGCTTCCTCGGGCAGCGCTACGACGCGCTCTACACAGAGGTCCAACCCTCGCGCGCCCCAGGCAGTGTGACTCCCGCGCCGGGTCGTCCCGTCACCGTCCTCGGCGAACCTCGGCTGCCTGAGAACACCTTGGCCGAAGGGGTGACCATCGATCGGCTCAACTCCCGCCGTAGCTTGATGAATCAGATCGAAGACCAACTTCGGCAGGCCGACGCGCAAAATAGCGTCGATCAATTCAATCGCACCCAGCGCCGGGCGTTCAACATCTTGACTTCGAACGAAGTCCGCTCGGCGTTCGATCTGAATCAGGAAGACAATCGCCTACGCGACCGCTATGGCAAGACGCTATTTGGCAATTGTGCCTTGATCGGGCGCCGCTTGGTGGAGCGCGGCGTGCGCTTTGTCAATGTGACCTGGGACCTCTTCTGGGACCGCGTGCCGATCAATTACGATGCGTGGGACACCCATACTCGCAACTTCCCGATCCTTCGCGAAGTTAACCTGCCCGAATTCGATCAAACCTATTGCGCGTTGCTTGAAGATCTCGAAACGCGCGGCTTGCTGGACGAAACGTTGGTGGTGGTCATGAGCGAAATGGGTCGCACGCCCCGTATCAATGGCAACGGCGGCCGCGACCACTGGACGCACTGCTACGGGATGTGGTTCGCAGGCGCCGGAATTCGCGGTGGCACGGTGGTTGGCGAATCCGATGGCCAGGCGGCGTACGTCAAGGATCGGCCTGTCAGTCCCGCCGACGTTTGTGCGACCATTTACGAATGCCTCGGTATCGATCCCGACCTGCCAGTACACGACCGCTCGGGTCGTCCGGTGTCAGCAGCGCAGGGCGGGCGGCCGATCCGCGAACTTTTGGCGTAAGTGTTTGCAGAAACGGCAACGCCGTCACTTTGCCCGAAACGCCAGCGAGCTACGCCATCCGTCGCTGGCGCTTCGTGCCAATAGTTTCATGTACTACCCGCGGAAATTGGGCCACGGCCTTGAGCGGGGCCTCCTCTTCGGGTAAATTATCCCCATCCGAGTCATCCCGCCGTCTGAGTGCTTTCCCGTCAAGGAGTCGTTTGCCATGCGTCAATCCGTAATGCGATGGATCACTCTGGCCTGTGGCTTTCTTGTGCCTTCAGCGCTTGCGGCGCAGGAGTCGCGCAAGGTTGAATTCAATCGTGACATTCGGCCAATCCTGTCGAACAACTGCTTCGTCTGCCATGGCCCGGACAATAACCTGCGCAAGGCAAAACTTCGCCTTGATGACGAGAAAGACTCCCACGCCAAGGCCATCGTTGCAGGCAAGCCGGCGGAAAGCGAGCTATTTGCCCGGCTCATTACCATGGAAGCGGACAAGAAGATGCCGCCCGCCAAGTCGATGAAGCAGCTCACCAAGCAAGAAATTGAGCTAGTCAAACTGTGGATTGAGCAAGGCGCGAAGTACGAAGGCCACTGGTCGTTGATTGCACCGAAGAAGTACGAACTGCCGGCGGTCAAGAACGCAGGCTGGGTGAAAAACGACATTGATCGTTTTGTGCTTTCTCGACTTGAGAAGGAAGGATTGCAGCCGGCGGCGGAGGCTGACCCACGTACCTTGATTCGTCGTTTGTCGTTTGACCTGATTGGGCTGCCGCCAACGCCTGAGGAAGTCGATGAATTCCTGAAGGATTATGCAGGTGCAACGCCGCAAGCGGCTTACGAGAAGGTCGTGAATCGCCTGTTGAAGTCGAAGCATTTCGGGGAACGCATGGCGGTGCATTGGCTGGACATTGTGCGCTATGCCGACACCGCTGGCTATCACAGCGACAACAATCGCGATGTTTGGCTTTATCGCGATTGGGTTATCGATGCGTTCAATCAAAACAAGCCATTCGGGGAGTTTGCCCGCGATCAGATTGCCGGCGATTTGATGCCCAAGGCGACGGGCGAACAGAAGATCGCCTCGGGCCACAATCGGTTGCTACAAACCACGGAGGAAGGCGGCTCACAGGCGAAAGAGTACACCGCGAAATACGCTGCCGATCGCGTGCGCAATTTTTCGACGGCCTGGCTGGGCCTGACGCTGGGCTGCACCGAGTGCCACGACCACAAGTACGATCCGTTCACGACCAAGGAGTTCTATCAGCTGGCTGCATTCTTTGGCGATATTCAGGAAGTGGCCGTCGGCCGGCAGCCCCAAACGCCGATCATGACCAGCGCGCTGCAAGAGCAAGTCAAAAAACTCGAAGAGCAGATCACGCAGATGCAGAAAGAGATCGCGGCATTGCCCAAGGAGCAAGTGAAGGATGCCCAGCAAAAGCTGGCTGCGGTGCAGAAGCAGAAAGCTGAGGTATCGAAGAAGGTGCCAACCACGTTGATTTCGACTGCGGGCCCGCCGCGCGTGATGCGGATCCTGAAGCGAGGCAATTGGCTGGACGATTCCGGCGAACTCGTGACGCCAGGCGTCCCCGCCGCACTGCCGAGCATGAAGATCGAGAAAGACAAAAAGCGTGCGACCCGCGTCGAACTGGCCGAGTGGCTCGTCGCCCCGGAGAACCCGCTGACAGGCCGTATTTTCGTCAATCGCCTCTGGATGCTTTACTTCGGCTCCGGGATTGTAAAGACCGCCGACGACTTCGGCGCCCTCGGGGCGTGGCCGACGCATCCCGAACTGCTCGATTGGCTCGCGCTTGATTTTCAGGCCAGCGGCGGCGACATCAAGCGCGCTATCAAACAAATCGTCATGTCGGCGGCGTATCGGCAATCGTCCAAGGGAACTCCGGAGCTGCGCCAGCGTGATCCCTACAACCAGCTCATTGCACGGCAGGGCCGTTTCCGCATCGAAGCCGAGTTCGTCCGCGACAACGCCCTGGCGATCAGCGGTCTGCTTGTAACCAAGGTCGGCGGCCCCAGCGTCAAACCCTACCAGCCCGCGGGCTACTGGCGTTACATGAATTTTCCGGTGCGCGAATGGGCCAACGACAGAGGCGAAAGCCAATATCGCCGCGGCCTCTACACCCACTGGCAGCGAACATTCCTGCAGCCGAGCTTGCTGGCATTCGACGCCTCGACGCGCGAGGAATGCACCGTCGAACGCCCGCGCTCCAACACGCCGCAGCAAGCGCTGGTGCTCCTGAATGATCCGACCTACGTGGAGGCATCGCGTGTGTTTGCCGAGAAGATCATCCAGGCGAGCGGCAAGACGCCCGACCGCATTCACGCCGCCTTCCGGCTCGCGCTCCAGCGCCCGGCCAGTGCCGACGAAATGCAAGTAGTCGATGCGTTGTACCAGAAGCACCGCAAGCATTACGAAGCGAACCCGAAGGATGCGGCAGCGTTGCTGAGCGTCGGTTACGCCCAGGCTGCGAAGGACATCCGGCCCGAAAAACTGGCGGCGTGGACATCGGTGGCGCGGACGATCCTGAATTTGCATGAGACGATTACGCGGAACTAGGCGAGCCGAGCCGCGTAAGCGGCTGGTTGATGCGACGACGCGAACACGAGGTGAACAATGCCTACGCTGACAATCGAGGTCTCCGACAGGATGCTCGAATTCATTGATCGCGAGGTTGCGAGCGGTGAATACAAGGACCGCAGTGAATTAGTTCAAGAGTTGCTTGTTCTTGCGATGTACGATCGCGACCACGAGCCGGATTGCTACATCAAGAATGGCAAGATCGTTCTTGCAAACGCGGAGCAAAAGGTGGGGCTTGAGCAAAAGCTTATTGAATCGCTCGATGAATTGGAGCGAGGGGAAGGCATTCCCTGGAAAAAAGGGGATTGCGAACGGCAAATACAGGAATTTGTGAGGCGAAGGGAATCGTAGCAGAAAAACCCGCAACCCGGGCAAACCTAGGAAGAGGGTAAACGCTAGATTCGTGATGACAAGGTGTCAGAAAACAGACCATGATGAAAGAGATCCTCTACAAACGGGCGATTGTTATCGACCCTCTGGCGGTCCTGGTGCTTGCAGTCGAGCACGCCGATTTGAACAAGGAAATTTAACATGCCATCAAATCAATCCCTCACCCGCCGTACCTTCCTCCGCGACACCGCCGCCGGCATGGGGCTGGCCGCGTTTGCATCGTTAGCCGGACGCGCCAGCGACGGACCATCCAATCCCTCGCATGCGCGTCGGGCTAACGGCCAACCCGGCGCCATTCAGCCGCACCTGCCGGTCAAGGCGAAGCGGGTGATCTGGCTGTATATGGCCGGCGGGATGTCGCATCTGGAGAGCTTTGATCCGAAGCCGCGGCTGCGAGCGATGGACGGGCAGCCGATGCCGGCTTCCTTCACCACGGGGCAACCGATTGCCCAGCTTCAAGGAGCCCAGTTGCGCTGCTTCGCTCCTCAGCACCCGTTTCGGCGTTTCGGCGCCTCGGGACAGGAGATTGCCGAGATCTTCCCGCATATCGGCTCGATTGCCGACGACATTTGTATCGTCCGTTCGCTCAAGACCGATGCGATCAATCACGATCCAGCCCATACGTTCATGAACACCGGCACGACGATCTCCGGCCGACCCGCAATGGGGTCGTGGCTTTCCTATGGCCTCGGATGCGAGGCGGATGATCTGCCGGCGTTTTGCGTTCTTACTTCCACAGGGCGCTATGGCCAGTCGCAGCCGATCGCCCAGCGGCAATGGTCAGCCGGTTTGCTGCCTTCGCGCCACCAGGGCATCCACCTGCGTGGCACCGGCGATCCCGTCCTCTACCTCACCAACCCGCAGGGCATCGACCAACAGCGCCAGCGCGAGGTGGTCGATGCAGTGCAGCAACTCAATCGCTTGCAAGACGGCGTCGTCGATGATCCCGAAATTGCCACGCGCATCAGCCAATACGAGATGGCTTTCCGGATGCAGACCTCGGTGCCGGCCTTGCGTGATTTTTCGCAGGAATCGCAGCGTCTTCTGGATACCTATGGCATCCGCGGCCCCGACGGCTCTTTCGGCGCCAACTGCCTGATGGCACGTCGGCTGGCCGAGCGCGGCGTGCGCTTCATTCAACTCTACCATCGCGACTGGGACCATCACGGCTCCGTGCGTGACCACATGCGAGGTAGCGCCAGCGAAGTCGATCAAGCTACGGCCGCACTCGTCAAGGACTTGAAGGCTCGCGGAATGCTTGAGGACACGCTGATCGTGTTCGGCAGCGAATTCGGCCGCACGCCGATGGCGCAGGGCAATGGCCGTGACCATCACATGAAGGGTTTTGCGATGTGGCTCGCCGGCGGCGGCATCAAGCCGGGCTTCAGCTGGGGCGCCACCGATGAACTCGGCTACAACGCCGCCGAGAATATCGTCACTGTGCACGATCTGCACGCGACGATGCTGCACTTGTTGGGCATCGATCATTTGCGGCTGACCTATCGCTTCCAGAGTCGCGATTTTCGGCTGACGGATGTGAGTGGGAATGTGGTGAGTGAGATTTTGGCGTAGTAGGTTTACGTTTAGCGCTCGCATGGCGTCAGGCGAGCGCTAAACGTAAACCCAGTTCAGTTCTTCTGCTGCAACCACGTCCGCTCGATGAACGTCGTATCGACCCGCCCCTCGATGAACGCGCTATTCTGCATGATCTCGCGATGGATCGGGATGGTCGTCTTGATCCCTTCGACGACGAATTCGCTCAAGGCCCGTTTCATGCACGCGATGGCGTCCGCACGAGTCGGTTGCCAAACGAGAAGCTTGGCGACCATGGAGTCGTAGTTGTGCGGCACGCGGTAGCCCTGACAGACGTGCGTGTCGAGGCGGACACCGGGCCCACCGGGGGGCTGCCAGCGCGTGATGGTGCCGGCGGTGGCGCGGAAGTTATTCGCAGGGTCCTCGGCATTGATGCGGCATTCGAGGGCGTGGCCGCGATGGATGATGTCCTGCTGTTTGAACGGCAGCATTTCGCCCGCGGCAATGCGGATTTGCTGTTTGATCAGATCAATACCGGTCACGAGTTCGGTCACGGGGTGTTCGACCTGAATGCGGGCGTTGACCTCGATGAAATAAAAGTTGTTTTCCTTGTCGAGGAGAAATTCACAGGTACCCGCGTTGTAATACCCAGCTTCCTTTGCCAAACGGACCGCGGCATCGCACATTTTCTGGCGAACTTCGGCAGGCAGATTGGGGGCGGCAGACTCTTCGACCAGTTTCTGATGGCGGCGCTGGAGGGAGCAATCGCGTTCGAAGAGGTGCACGATGTTGCCATGCCGATCGCCGAGAAGTTGGATTTCGATGTGGCGAGGCTGCTCGATGTATTTTTCGATGTAGACGCTGCCGTCTTTGAAGGCGTTTTCGGCTTCTTGCACGGCGGCGTGCAGGCCGGACTTGAGGCTGATGTCATTGCGCGCGCCGCGCACGCCGCGGCCGCCGCCGCCGGCCGCCGCTTTGATGAGAACGGGGTAGCCCATTTCCTGGGCAACGCTCATGGCCTGCGATTCGTCAGTGATCAGGCCAGGACTGCCGGGCACAACGGGCACCTTGGCCTTGACGGCGAGCTTGCGAGCCTCGTTCTTGTTCCCCAAGCGTCGCATCGCGTCTTCGGAGGGCCCAATGAATTCGATCTTGCAGGCCCGGCAAACCTCGGCGAAGTGAGCGTTCTCCGAGAGAAAGCCAAAACCCGGATGGATTGCCTGGACATTGGCGACCTCGGCGGCACTGATGATGCGAGCGATCTTGAGATAGCTGTCCGTCGATGGCGCCGGGCCGATGCAGATCGCCTGGTCGGCAAGTTGCAGATAGGGGGCGCCGCGGTCCGCCTCGCTGAAGACAGCGACGACTTCGATGCCGAGATCGCGGCAAGCTCGGATGACACGCAGAGCAATTTCGCCACGATTGGCGACGAGGATGCGTTGAAACATAAGTTGGTGAGTGGTGAGTGGTGAGTGGTGAGTAGTGAGTGGTTCGAAACACTCAACAC
>SXGT01290540.1_pt1 | contig 44011 bp, 38 predicted proteins | sample 3176221 | NCBI WGS metagenome assembly SXGT01 (sample SAMN11356862, study PRJNA531348) | freshwater metagenome | isolation source: freshwater sample F1-120 | place: China: Fuxian Lake, Yuxi | collected 2017-12-25
AAGGAGAACCGAGGCACACTTCGACGCGACCACTGGTCACGTTGAGGTTTCGCTCATCAGCAGTCTCCCGGTCAGCAAAGATGGACAGCCCCAACTCCGCCCGCTTCCGTCTTCGCCATCCGGGGAGAAATCCCGGAGGCAAATGTTGGCCGGGGGACTGCTGATGAGCGAGATCCACGAACCAGTGATGATCGCTGAGATCGTCGAACTGTTTGCGCCAATTCCCGATGGGGTGTTGCTCGATGCAACGCTCGGGATGGCCGGACATGCAACGGCGATTCTCCGGCGACATTCCGGTCTGCGGGTGGTGGGAATCGATCGAGACATGACGGCCATCCAGCACGCGCACAACGCGAGAGTTGCACTCGGTGCAGCCGATGCGGCCCGCTTCACCGCGGTGCACGCCCGTTTTGATCGTGCGACTGACGCCCTGGCGAACCTTGGTATCTCACGGTTGTCGGGGGCCCTGTTCGACCTCGGTGTGTCGTCACCACAACTGGATATTGCCGAGCGAGGTTTTTCCTACCGAAACGATGCGCCGCTCGACATGCGCATGGATCGCAGCGAGGGCATCTCGGCTTGGCACGTGGTGAACGAATACGACGCCGACACCATCGCCGAGATCCTCCGACGAAATGCCGACGAGCGTTTTGCCAAGCGAATCGCCGCTGCCATCGTTGCGGCTCGTCCAATCGCCACCACGGCACAATTGGCAGCGGTGGTAACCGCCGCCATTCCGGCGGCAACTCGTCGCACGGGTGGGCACCCCGCGAAGCGAACGTTCCAGGCGATTCGTATCGAGGTGAATGCCGAGCTGGACATTCTTCCCTCCGCGCTCCGCGCAGTAATGGCCATGATCGTTCCTCGGGGTCGAATTGCGGTCCTGTCATACCACAGCGGCGAAGACCGCATCGTCAAGAACGTTTTGCGCGAGGCCGAAACTGATGCATCTCGCCCCAACATCGCCACCCCATTTGCGCATCCGTCGCGCACGGCCCCCCGTGCGTGGCAAAAAGTGCGGGTGGCGAAACAACCGAGCGATGCTGAGCAACATCAAAATCCACGTGCCTCGTCGGCGCGATTGCGAGCAATGGAACGTTGCGAGGTTGCCGCATGACGTCGTCGGCAACCGCGCGCGCCCGTGCAAGGCGACAACTTCAGCCCGCGGGCGAAGCGTCGGTACCAACCATTCAGCCACGACGTCGGGAAGATTCCGGCTCCCATCTGCGGGTGGTGCCGCCTCAGCCTGTTCGCCGCCGTAGCAACGTGTCACGTGCAACCTTGGTGGTGTTCACGCTCACGATCTTCACCATCGGGGTGATTGTGTTTCAGGCAACCATCGCAGAACAGCAGCTGCGTCTCGATGCGCTCACCAAGGATCTTCGTCTGGCGGAGTCTCACTACGACAACTTGCGCCAGGAGCGTGCCGAGTTGCTTTCGCCGAGCCGCTTGCGTGAAGAAGCAGTCATGATGGGCATGTACCAGGGTCTCAGCACCAAGTTCGTGGAGGTATCACCCGAGGTCGTTGCCGAAGTGATGTCCAGCACGGCAAAGATGAATCCGCTCTTTGCCGACCCACCAGCCGGTGTGGCATCGGCCGGTGCAATCGCTCGAATACAGCCCGTGGAAGGAGCGAACAGGCCATGAGCGATACGGCACCACTCCGTCGTCCTGGCGCATCCGGGGCAACTCGATCGCGTGCAGCACGCAACCCGCAGCGACGCAACCCGCAACCGCGCACTTCCGACGTACGCAACCGGCAACCACGCTCCATGACGATGGGCGACTTCTTTGGTGCAATCTCCAGCTACGGCGTCACCCGCATGACCGACAACATCCATGCCGGCGACATGCGCAAGCGCATCTCTGCCATGTTCATGGCGATCTTTCTGGTGCTCTCGCTGGTGTACTTGCGGGTGTTCGTCCTGCAGACGGTGAAGGCGTCCGAGTATCGCGAGATCAGCATCGACCAGCGAACGCGTGCACAAATGATCCCGGCCGAGCGCGGCAGCATCTTCGATCGCGATGGCGCCGAACTTGCGATTCCCGTCCCGACTCGCACCATCTTTGCCGATCCTCGCGAAGTGACCGATCCAATCACCACCGCCCGGGCACTGGCCATGGTGCTGCAACTCGATCCTGCTGCCGAAAACGACTTGGCAACGCGCCTGCAGAACAAGAATTCCAGTTTCACGTACGTCGTGCGTCAGGTGGACTCCGCCATTGCTCAAGCCGTTGCTGATCTCGACCTGCCCGGCGTCAGCTCGTACCGCGAGAGTGGGAGGGTCCTCACCACGGAAGGTCTCCGACCAATCATCGGGCGAACCGACCTAGATGGCGTGGGAATCGGCGGTATGGAACTGCAGTACAACGATGTGCTCACCGGGGTGAACGGAAAACTGAATCGCGAAGTCAACAGCCGCGGTCAGAGCATCGCATCGGCCGACTCCGAGTACGTCGCACCCGTCAATGGTGGCAGCCTGGTTACCACCATCCACCGTGCACTGCAGTTCCAGGTGGACGGCATTTTGCAGCAACAAGTGGAACGGCTCCTTGCGCGAAGCGGTACCGCCGTGGTGATGCACACGCAAACGGGCGAGATTTATGCGATGTCGAACGTGCGTCGCAACGACGACGGAACGTACGGCAACATGGCTGGCAACATCGCCGCCGTCGAAGCGCACGAGCCGGGATCGGTGGCCAAAGTGTTCAGCGTTGCCGCCGCGATCGAGGAAGGCACGGTGACCCCCGAGTCGAGCTTCATCGTCCCGGGCAAGCAGTTGTTCAATGAGGGCACCGAGTGGGAGCAGGAAATCAAGGATGCCTACCCGCACAAGACCGAGCCAATGAGTGTTCGCAAGATCCTGGTCGACTCTTCCAACCTCGGCACGATTCAGATCTCCCAAACGTTGAGTGCCGAGCGCAATCGTCAGTGGTTGGCTGCATTCGGCTTTGGTGAAAAGACGTCGTTGCAGTTCCCCGGAGAAACGCGGGGCTTGCTCAAACTTGCCCGCAACTGGGAGGGCACCGAGAAGTTCACGTATGCGTACGGCTACGGCTACGCCTCCACTGCGGTGCAGTTGGTGTCGGCGGTGAACGTGGTGGCAAACGACGGTGTCTACATCGGACCCAAACTCGTCTCCGCCACCGTGAACGATGCTGGTGTGAGTACGCCGACTCCGGATGCGCCAACTCGTCGAGTCGTGTCGAGTGCTACCGCAGCCACCATGCGCTCACTCATGACCGACGTCGTGTGCTACGGCACCGCACAACTCGCAAAGATGCCGGGCTTGTCGGTCGCCGGTAAGACGGGTACGGGGTACATTCGCCAGGACAACGGCACCTACCTGAAGGACGACGGTTCGCGCGCCTACTTTGCGTCGTTCGTCGGATTCCTGCCAGCAAACAAGCCACAATTCACCGTGCTGGTATCGATCGACGAACCAGATCCAAGCTCACGCGACCGTTTCGGTGGAACCGCTGCTGCTCCGGTGTTTGCGCGCATCGGCCAAGTCATCGTCAATGAACTGAGTCTGCGACCAGAACCCGGTGACACGGGATGTGTGGGCTCGCGACCAGCCGAACTCGGACCAGGGCACTAGACCAATGCTCACTCTGGGCGGAGTGCTCGCGCGAGTGGGGAAGCCCGGTCTCGTAGACACTGCTGGTGACGGTGCGGCTGACAATCTGCCGCAGATGCGAGTGGAGGGCGACGCATCGGTGCAGATAACGGATGTAACGAATGACAGTCGCACGTTGATGCCGGGTGCAATCTTTTGTTGTGTCCGTGGCGAGCGACATGACGGCCACGAGTTCGCGGCCGATGCCGTGCAGCGCGGTGCGGCGGCGTTGCTCGTGGACCACACGTTGGACTCGGTCACCGTTCCGCAAATCATTTCCGGCGACACCCGCTCGGCGATGGGGCATCTTGCTGCTGCGTTTCATGATCACCCGAGCACGGCACTGACCGTCGTTGGTGTGACGGGCACCAACGGCAAGACCACCACGGCACACATGCTCGGCGCGATTTTGTCGCAGTCGGGTCGACGCACGAGTGTGCTGGGAACCTTGAGCGGCGTGCGTACGACGCCGGAAGCACCCGAGCTCCAGCGAACCCTGGCCGTCGAACGCGACCGTGGAACCCAGGCCGTGGTGATGGAGGTGTCATCGCATGCACTCGAGTTGCAACGCGTGGCAGGAATGCGATTTGCGGCAGCAGTGTTCACGAATCTCGGCCATGACCATCTCGACTTTCACCGCACCCACGACGCGTACTTCGCGGCAAAGGCCAGTTTGTTCACCCGCAACTACACGCATCGCGGTGTCGTCAATCGTGACGATGTCTACGGACGGAAGATTGCCGACCAGGCAAACATCGATATCACCCCGTTCGGCTACAGCGATGCAGCCGACATCTCACTTGATGTGAGCGGGAGCAGTTTCACATGGAGGGGTGCACGAATTCAGTGCGCGGTTGGGGGAGACTTCAACGTGCTCAATGCTCTGGCTGCTGCAACCACTGCGGCGGAGTTGGGAATCGGAATGGATCACATCGCGACTGGCCTGGCCATCATGAGCCAGATTCCGGGCCGATTCGAGAACGTGCAACATCCCGGAGACTTTGTGGTGTTGGTGGACTATGCCCACACCCCGGAAGCGTTGCGAAATGTGATTGCCGCGGCGCGCAGTCTTGTCGTCAACGGTTCTCGGTCCAGAGTGACCGTGGTGTTTGGTTGCGGTGGCGACCGTGACTCCAGCAAGCGAGCCGACATGGGGGCGGCTGCGTGCGAAGCGGACCGCATCGTGGTGACGAGTGACAATCCACGCAATGAGTCACCCGAGGCAATCATCAACGCGATCGTGGAGGGCATTCCCGAGTCACACCGCTCACGATTGGTGGTAGAGGTGGATCGTCGTCGTGCCATCGAACATGCGTGTGCTTCGGCGTCCACCGGCGATGTGATCGTCATCGCGGGACGCGGCCACGAGAACACACAGTCCGTGGCGGGCGTCGAGATTCCCTTCAACGATGCAGCCGTCGCACGCGAGGTACTGGGGGCAATGAAGTGATTGCGATTCTCTTGGCCAGCGCAATCGCCATCGTGCTGTCGATTTCGTTCACTCGTGCCCTGATGTGGTTCTTTGCGCGTTTGGGCAAGGGGCAACCGATTCTCGGAGCGGAGGATCGCGGACCAACGCACCACATGCACAAGCAGGGCACACCGACGATGGGTGGTATCGCCATCTTGCTGGCCGCGTTCTTCGGATGGCTCATTCCACACGTGCGTGAAGGCTTGGTGTTCTCCGACCAGGCCTTGTTCATGTGGCTTGCCATCCTGATCCTCGCCGCAATCGGATTTCTCGACGACTACCTGAAGGTACGACGCCAACACAACCGTGGCATCTTCTGGAAGAAGAAGGGTTGGATCACATTCGGCATCGTGGTGGCATTGATGTGGCTGATTGCCGCACAAACCGGCGTGAGCGAAACCATCTCATTCACCCGTGCCGAAGTACCGGGTTGGGATGTGAGTACTCCGGTATGGGTGATTTGGACTGCACTCATGGTGTGGGCCACCACCAACGCGGTGAACGTGACGGACGGCCTGGATGGACTTGCAGCCGGTTCTGCAATGTTCGGTTTTGGAGCATTCGGTCTGATCGCATACTTCGCTTTTCGAAACTCCGACATCTACTCCTCGATGGTGAATCCACTCGACCTCGCCGTTCTGGCGGCGGCTATGGCGGGGGCATGCGGAGGTTTCTTGTGGTGGAATGCGGCACCTGCGCGCATCATCATGGGTGACGTTGGTGCACTCGGCATCGGCGCCGCTCTCGGTTTGTTGGCGGTCACCACGAACACGCACTTCCTGTTGCCGATCATCTGCGGAATCAACGTGATGGAAGCGGGTTCCGTCGCCATTCAGATGGGTGTGTTCAAGGCGAGCGGCAGAAAGAAACGACTGTTCAAGATGTCGCCGATTCACCATCACTTCGAATTGTCGGGCTGGCCTGAAACCACCGTCATCATCCGGTTCTGGTTGCTCGCAGCATTGTGTGTTGCGGCCGGTGTGGCGCTCTTCATCGCCGACTTCACCAACGAGATTCGTCTCATCGGAGATGCGGTGTTGTGACCACGCTCGTGTACGGACTTGGGATCGCCGGGCGCAGCACCGCACGGTTTCTTTCGTCGCACGGTGAACCAGTCGTGTTGGCTGATGATCGCGTCTCCGTCGAGCATCAGGAGTTCGCTACATCGCTCGGCGCCGAACTATTCGAGGGTCCCGACGCAGCAATGACGTGTGCTCGTCGCATGGGAGAGTTCGCACAGGTTGCCCCGAGTCCGGGGATTCCGGAATCGCACCCCGTGATTGCGAGTGCACTGCGTGCCAAGGTGGAACTGGTATCGGAGATTGAACTTGCGTATCGCCACGAGCAGGCCGGCGGTTCGCCGCGACCGATCGTTGCGATCACCGGCACCGACGGGAAGACCACCACAACATTGATGGCCGCAGCCATGCTCTCGGCGTCGGGGCACAAGGCGGCTGCAGTGGGCAACACCGAGACGCCGTGGGTGGAGGTACTTGATGAAGATCACACCGCCTTCGCCGTGGAGTGTTCGAGTTTTCGCCTGCACTACACACGCGACTTTCGCGCTCATGCAGCAGCCTGGCTCAACCTGGCTCCCGATCACCTGGATTGGCATCGGGATGTCGAGTCGTATCGACGTGCCAAGGAGCGAATCTGGCTTGCGGCGCGCGCCAGCGACGTGGCAGTTGCGCCCGTTCGTGATGAGTCGATCGTTGCGAGCGCGCGTTCAACGGCTGCACGCGTCGTGACGTTTGGTCTCGACAACGCCGACTATCGCGTGGAGAACTCTGCGCTCGTTGGACCCATCGGTCGCATCGTCGACGTGGGGCAGTTGGGACGCGCATTGCCCCACGATCTCACCAACGCATTGGCGGCAAGTGCCTTGGTGTTGGAGTCGGGGCTCGGGACGGTGGAGGGAGTGGCCAATGCACTTGCTCGCTATCAGCACGCCCCGCACCGCATCCAGTTCGTCGCAGAAGTGGATGGTGTGTCCTATTACAACGACAGCAAAGCCACCAGTCCGCACGCGGCACAGGCGGCACTCACATCGTTCGATCGAATCGTGCTCATTGCCGGCGGAAAGAACAAGGGACTCGATCTGACCTCGATGGCGAGTCAGCCGAAACGGATGCGCGCGGTGGTGGCAACCGGTCACTCGGCAGCGTTGATCGAAGACGCATTCTCCGGAATCTGCACGGTGGCAGTGGCGGGGTCGATGGAAGAGGCTGTTCACGCTGCACGACGACTCGCTCAACCAGGCGACGTGGTGCTGTTGTCACCGGGTTGCACCAGTTACGACTGGTACTCCAATTACGGCGAGCGCGGTGACGACTTTGCGCGTTGCGTACACAATCTCACGAAGGAGAACATCAAGTGACGGCAGTCAATGCAGATCCATCCGGTGGCATCGCCATACCCTCGTTGCGCGAACGTCGAAACGCGGCACTGGCCGGCCGACGCCTGGGCAACAGCGCTGCCGTCGGCAGCGAACCCGGGCCGTTGTTCTACGGAATTCTTCTCGTGGTCACTGCACTCGTGTCGCTTGGTCTTGTGATGGTGCTCTCGGCTTCGTCGATCGTGTCGGTGAACAATGGTGGTTCGGCGTTCACCATGTTCCTCAAACAACTGATGTGGGCGTTCTTTGGTGTCATCGTGGCAGTTGGTACGTATCGCATGCCCTATCGTGCGTGGCAGCGACTCAACAAGCCGATGCTCGCCGTCGTGATTGGTTTGAACCTGTTGCCGTTCACCCCTCTTGGCATCACCGTCAACGGAGCGCGTGCCTGGGTGGAGATGGGGCCGATTCGATTTCAGCCCTCAGAACTGCTCAAGTTCGCCCTGATCATCTATCTCACCAACAACTTGGGTCGTCGTCAACGTGAACTCACGGACTTCAAGCGCACGTTCCAGCCCGCAGTGATCGCGTGGGTCATTGCCGCAGGAATCGCGATGGCACAGAGCGATCTGGGTGCCGCAATCGTGCTCTCCGGGATTGCGTTCACGGTGTTGTACATGGCGGGTTGTCCGGTTCGCTGGATTGGTGCAACTGCACTCGCTGCGATGGTGGTGGGTCTGGGGTACATCCTCACGTCGGCATCCCGGGTGAGTCGATGGACCGCGTTCATGGACATCGAGGGAAATCGGGAACACACCAGCTATCAGGTCTGGCAGTCGATGCTCAGTATCTCCAACGGCGGAACGCTGGGAGTAGGACCGGGTGCCGGCACGAGCAAGTGGGGCTACGTGCCACTGGCGCACAGCGACTTCATCTTCACCGTGATTGCCGAGGAGTTCGGTTTGGTCGGCTCAACGTTGGTGATCGGTGGCTTCTTTGCCCTCACGTTCCTGGGTTTCGTCGTGGCGATGCGTGCCCCCGACTATTCCGGCGCTCTGCTCGCAGCAGGTATCACGGTGTGGTTCGCGGTGCAAGCCGTTATCAATATCGGTGGAGTGGTTGGTGCGATGCCGGTAACGGGTTTGACACTTCCACTCATTTCGTACGGCGGGAGTTCGTTGCTCATCACGCTCGGTGCCGCGGGTCTCTTGTTGAACATCGCGCGAAAGGTGTCGTGACCTCCGAGCGCCATCCGTGCGCTGCGGTAGCGTTCACTTCAGTCTTGTGACGACAACGAACACTCCTTCGTCGCCGAGAGTCTTTGCCGTCATCGCCGGCGGCGGCACGGCAGGCCACATCATCCCGGCATTGGCGATTGCCGAGCAATTGGTGGACCGTGGTCGATCACCGCGATCGATTGCCTTCGTGGCGTCGCGTCGGCCGAGTGATGCTCGGTTACTCGCCAACACCGAGTACCCACGTTTGCTCTTGGATGTCGACGGATTGCAACGCAGCATTGCACCAAGGGCACTCTTGCGATCCCTCCTGGCCTTGCCCAAACTCATGATCTCCACCGCGCGTGCGACGCAACAACTGCGTTTGTGGCGACCTCATGTGGTGGTGAGTGTCGGCGGTTTCGCCAGTGAGCCTGCGGTGCGTGCGGCGGGTGCGCTGCGAATTCCCGTGGTAGTGGTCAGCTACGACCAACACCCAGGTTTGGCCACGCGCAGACAAGCAAGGAAGGCAGCCGCAGTGGCGGTGGCATTCGCGGGATCCTCGCTTCCCGGCGCAAAGCACACCGGTGCCCCGGTGCGCAACAGCGTGCGTCGTTTGGTGCGTAACTCGGCCGGTGACGTGGCGGCGCGGGCCAAGGCGGCTGGTGTGTTCGGAATCGACCCCGCACGACGCATCGTGGTGGTCATGGGGGGATCGCTCGGCTCGCAGGTGGTCAACGACGCAATCGAGCGGTTCGCTCGCAGTCACTCGACGCGAAACGATCTCGCCATTCTGCACTTGGCGGGTGAGCGATACATGTCGGATGGTTTCTCCGTTCCTGCGGGTGCGGGGATTCAGTACGTTCGTCGAGCCAGTCACGACGACATGGCAGAGGTATGGCAGATTGCCGATATCACGGTGTGTCGCGCCGGTGCGAGCACCATCGCAGAGTTGGTCGCCGTCGGGTCGGCAGCGATCGTGGTTCCTTGGGCGAACGCCGCCGACGATCATCAGAGGATCAATGCGCAGTGGCTACGTGACAACGGTGCAGCGCTGATGGTGGAGGAGTGGGAACTCGCCTCCAGTTTCAATCGTCAACTGCTGGCGGTGCTCGACGATGCCGTCATTCGCGAGCGCTTGGCAGCCAAGTCGTATGTGCTCGGTGCGCTCAATCGTTCGTCGGCCATCGGTTCACTCATCGAGTCGGTGGCACGTTGAACGACCTTCGTCGCGTACACATCGTTGGGGTGGGCGGTCCTGGTACGAGCGCGATTGCCGTCATCCTTGCCGAGATGGGGCTGGCTGTTTCAGGCAGTGACGTACGTGAATCACCGGTGATCGACCGGCTGCGAACGTTCGGTGTTCGAGTGAACGTTCCACACGATCCATCGGTCGTGGCTGGTTGTGACCTCGTCACGTACTCCGCCGCAGTTCGGCAAACGAACATCGAGTTGCAGGCAGCAGCTTCGGCCGGTATCGAGGTATGGACGCGAGCCAACATGCTCGCGTGGATTGCGCGCCAGAGTCGAACCATTGCGGTCGCTGGCACGCATGGCAAGACCACCACCACCACATTGCTCACGGTCATCCTGCGCGAAGCGGGTCAGGATCCCGGCTATCTCATCGGAGCAGAGGTGCCCCAGCTCCCGCACAGCGCGCACTGGGGTGCGGAGTTGTTCGTGGTGGAAGCAGACGAGAGCGATTCGAGCCATCGTGCCATCGCGCCGCACGCGACCATCCTCACCAACGTGGATGTCGACCACTTGGACGAACACGGTTCCTTCGAGGGAATCGTGGCGTCGTTCGACGAGTACCTTGCTGCGGTACCCGGACCCAAGGTGGTGTGCGGTGACGATCCGAGCGCCGTTCGTCTCGCGCGAAAGCATCGCGCACTGACCTACGGTTTGGAAGCCGCCGACGGCGGGTCATTGGACGTTCGTGCAACCGACGTGCGGTTTTCCGAGGGCGGGACCACGTTCGTGGTGACATCGCCGTTGGGCAGCGCCGAGGTGCGAGTTCATCTGCGGGGTGTGCACAACGTGCGCAACTGTCTTGCGGCAATTGCCATGGCGGGTGAATTCGGTGTCGCTCCCGACGTAGCGGTGCGCGCGCTGCACAACTTTCAGGGAGTGCGGCGACGATTCGACGTTCGTGCCGTTGATACTGGCGCCACGTTTGTCGACGATTATGCCCACCTTCCGGCGGAGATCTCTGCGGTTCTGGCTGGTGTCCGAGCGGAACGTTCGGGCTGGAAGCGCGTGGTGGCCGTTTTCCAGCCGAATCGGTTCAATCGAATGGCGGTGTTGTCGGACTCGTATCGCGATGCATTCATGGATGCAGATGTGGTGGTCATCACCGACATCTATGCATCCGGTACCGAACGTATCGAGGGTGTCACTGGCAAGTTGGTGGTCGACGCCATTCGAAAGGCCCATCCGACCAAGCGTGTGGAGTGGCATGCCGATCGTGGTGCCCTCGTCGATTTTGTCGCAAAGGAGGTCGGCGCAGGTGATCTCTGTATCTCCATGGGTTGCGGCGACATCGAGACATTCCCTGATGAGGTAGTGGCCCGTCGGCGAGAATTGTCTCGTGCCCTCTGACGACACCGACAACTTCGCGCGTCAGCGTCGGGCATTGGACCGACTCGGTGTCCTACTCGGACCTCGCGTACGCCGTGACGTCTCGTTGGCGCAGTACACGACGTACAAGGTTGGTGGACCTGCGAGCCTCTTCATGGCCGCACGTTCCATCGACGACTTGCACGCGGTAAGCAACGCACTGCGTGAACAACGGGTGCCGATTCTCGTGATTGGACGTGGCAGCAACCTGTTGGTCGCCGACGAGGGGTTCGAGGGTCTCGTGGTCGTGCTCGGCGAGTTCGCCGAGGAGATCACGTGGCCGCAACGGCCCGGCGTGCCGCGTGTGGTTGCTGGTGGCGCTGTGCCGCTACCGGTGCTGGCACGCCAGAGTGCGGCGCGAGGTTTGACGGGTTTCGAATGGGGAGTCGGAGTGCCGGGGTCCGTCGGCGGTGCGGTTCGAATGAATGCAGGAGGTCACGGTTCGGACGTTGCGTCGAGCATCGAGAGCGCGAAAGTGTTCCATCTCGGCAAGGGGATCGTTGCCAATGTGAAAGCAAGTGACCTGGGACTCCGCTTTCGCGGGAGCGACATCCAGCCGTACCACGTGGTGTTGTCGGCATCGTTTGCCCTGAGTTGGGGTGACCAGACCGCGAGCGAGACCGAGATGTCAGAAATCGTGCGTTGGAGACGGGAACATCAGCCGGGTGGACACAATGCAGGTTCGGTCTTCGTCAATCCCGAGCCGGGCGGTGGCTCGGCGGGGGCAATCATCGATCGACTGGGGCTACGCGGTCTGCGAATCGGTACGGCGGAGGTGTCGGAGAAGCATGCGAACTTCATCCAGTGCGATCCCGGCGGCAGCGCTCACGACGTAGCCGAGGTGATGGCAGAGGTGCGCTCGCGGGTGTACGACGAACTGGGAATCGATCTGCACAGCGAAGTGCGACTCGTCGGCTTCGACGCCGAGATTGCCCGCGAGGCCGGGGCGCAGGTTGGTGGCGCATTCGACGGTGCTGAGACCACTGCTCGCTCACTCACCAAGTTGGATGCGTTGTTCGGGCCACTCGCGGGCGACGACACGTTGAGCGCGGTAAAGATGGCACCTCCGCTCCCGCCTGAGGCAATTGCGGAGTTGCAGGAGTTGTTCGGCGACACGGGTGCCATCGCGCGACCAGATGCGACGCCGGGTGACCACTCGTCCGATTCGTCGTCAAGCGAGGTGGCAACGGACGCGTCACGTGCGACATCTGGCGATACGCCGGTTGCCGACGTGGTCGACATCTCGACGGCTGCACAGCTGCGAACTGCAAACGACACCGCCGCGGGCGTGCCGGTGATGATCGACGACTCCGACCACTTGTTGCCGCACGAACGTACCGAGGGTTCTGCATCGCTGACGCTGGATCCAACGAGTCCCTTTGCCAACACGGCCGCAGCGGTCGGTGGGTCATCGATGGCCGATGTCATTGTCGATGAACGTATTGGTCGTCGTTCCTGGTGGAAGCGTCTCGCACCCAAGCGCGTGTCGCCACTCGTCGGTTTTGGAATCGTGATCGGCATCGTTGCCCTCGTGCTCGTGGTGCTGGCATCACCGCTCTTTGCCGTGCGACGAATCGACGTCACTGGTGTTACGTACGCCGACCCCACGCTGCTGGAGAGTGTGAGTGATTCGCTGCGTGGCGCGAGTGTGTTCACCGCCGATCTGGATGGAGCAAAGCGACGTCTGGAGGGTGACCCGTGGGTTGCTCGGGCGCGACTGTCGTGGTATCTGCCGAATCGCGTTGCCATCGAAGTCGATGAACGGGTGGCGGTGGCATGGTTCGTTGGGGTGGACAATCGAGCGCGCGTGCTGGACTTCGAAGGTCGGGTATTGGCCGTATTGGATGGGCAGCCCACCCAATTCATGAAAATCGAGGGAGTCGGACCCAATTTGCCGCCCGGAACGGTGCCGTCCCTGGTCTATCAAGCCGCAGCCCAATTGGCCGTGTCTCTTCCCGAGTCCCTGGCGTCGAAGGTGAAGCACCTCAACGTCAATGGCCCCGAGTCGCTGGGGTTCACGCTCAAGTCCGGGACCGTGGTGACACTCGGTGCGCCAACCGACATTCGCAACAAACTCATCAGCGTGGTGACGGTACTGAACCAACAGAACGTCGAGTTCATCATCGGCATCGATGTGTCGGCTGGACAGCCAGTTGTGCAAAACGGCTAGTGTGCCTGTAGTAAAGGTTGAGCCTCATGCTCAACTTGGGAGTGAGACACAACATGCCGAGTAACTCGCAAAACACGCCAATCGCGGTCATCAAAGTCGTTGGCATTGGTGGCGGCGGCGTCAACGCCGTGAATCGAATGATCGATGCCGGACTACGCGGCGTCGACTTCGTCGCCATCAATACCGATGCGCAAGCACTCATCATGAGTGACGCGAGTTACAAGATCGACATCGGACGCGAACTGACGCGCGGCCTTGGGGCAGGCAGCGATCCAGAGGTTGGTCGTGAAGCCGCTGAGGCTCACCGCGACGAGATTCAGGAACATCTCGCGGGTGCCGACATGGTGTTCATCACTGCCGGAGAAGGTGGCGGTACTGGTACGGGAGCTGCACCAGTGGTGGCCGAGATTGCCAAAGCAGAGGGTGCACTCACCATCGGCATCGTGACTCGACCTTTCAATTTCGAAGGACGTCGTCGTTCCGTACAAGCCGATCAGGGCATCGCAAAATTGAAGGACAAGGTCGACACCTTGATCGTGATCCCCAATGAGAAGTTGTTGTCGATTGCCACGGACAAGACCACGTTGTTGGATGCATTCAAGAAAGCCGACGAAGTGCTCATGCAGGGCGTTTCGGGAATCACCGGCATCATCACCACACCTGGTCTGATCAACACCGACTTCGCCGACGTGAAAACCATCCTGGCCAACGCCGGGTCGTCGTTGATGGGAATCGGGGTGGCGAGTGGTGACAAGCGCGCAGCGAATGCCGCAATCGCCGCCATCACTTCACCGATGCTCGAGGCGGCAATCGAAGGTGCTCGCGGTATTCTGCTGAACGTCGCCGGTCCATCCGACATGAGCCTCTTCGAACTGAACGAGGCAGCCGAAACGGTCGCACGCGTTGCTCACCAGGACGCCAACATCATCCTTGGCACGGTGATCGACGACGATCTCGGGGACGAAGTTCGTGTCACTGTTATCGCGTCTGGATTCGAACGATGGGATGCCGGTGCGGGTCGCATCGGAAATCGCGTGGACTCCACCGCTACGCGTGGTGATGCTCGTCCGGAAGCGGGCAAGGGCAGTTCGCGCTTGCGGGAAATCTTCGGCACCGACGACAGCGACGACGACGATCTCGACGTTCCCGACTTTCTGAAGTAATCGCACTTCGTTGGACGAGTCGGCAGTCGCTCTACGACTGGCGAAACTCCGTCAGTTGGTTGACGCCGGCGCCACACGCGGCCACGTTGCCATGTGCGCAGTTACCAAGGGGTTCGGGCCGGAGGCAGTCGCAATGGCGCATCGCCTCGGGTGCGATGCTGTTGGCGAAAACTACGCCCAGGAGGCCATCACCAAGATCGCTGCGGTCGGTGGAGTTCACCCACCAGTGCACTTCATCGGTCGGCTGCAGTCCAACAAGGTTCGATCGCTGGTTGACGTCGTGTCGGTGTGGCAAAGCGTCGACCGAGCCTCGCTGATCGACGAAATCGCCAAACGCAGCGCAGGCGCCCACATCTACGTGCAGGTCAATGCGACGCAGGAACCCGACAAGGGTGGCTGTTCGCCCCAGGAGGCCCCTCGACTCGTCGAGCGGGCCCAGCGGGCCGGTCTCGTGGTCGATGGACTCATGACGGTGGGGCCAACTGACGAGGATCCCCAGGGAACTCGACGCGCATTTGCCTTGGTACGGGCGTTGGCCGACCAATTGGGTTTGGCGGGATGCTCGATGGGGATGTCGGGCGACCTGGAGATTGCGCTTGCCGAGGGTTCCACGATGCTGCGCGTCGGTACGGCGCTGTTTGGTGAGCGTCCGTCGGCAGCGCGCAGCCCTGAGGTAATCTGAGCGATATGTCAATGTTCCGTAGGGCCATGGATTATCTGGGTCTCGGGGCCGACGAGGTGTACGACGACAGCGACCAATCGGTACGCGCTCGGCGTCCGGTACGTGGTCGTGGAGAGCCCATCGACGACGTGTACGACGATGAAGACATCGACGACGATGATGATGACTATGAAGAGGTAGCACCACCACCGCGTCGAGCACGGGTGCGTGACGATTCGGGTGTCACCGTGCGCGGGCCAGTCGGACAGCCACAAAAGAACGTGAAGCCACTTGATGCCGCAACGGTCGAGCCCGTCACGCTCAAGCCCACCAGTTATGGCCACTGCAAAGAAATCGCAGAGCGCTTCAAGAGCGGACAACCCGTCATCATGAACATGATTGCTACACATCCCGAAGAGGGTCGTCGCATCATCGACTTCGTCTCCGGCTTGGCGTTCGGTCTCAATGGCTCACTTGAACGCATCTCGCGTGGCGTGTTTCGCATCACCCCCAATGGTGTGCGAATTCCCCGCGATTAGTCGGCGAGTACATCACCGCATCGCCGTGTTGAATGGAGGAGGAGCCCACCCATGATTTCCCAACTCATTTCCCTGTACACCTTCGTCATCTTCGTGCGAATCATCCTGAGCTGGTTTCCGAACTCGAGCGGTGGAGCGTTGTCGCAGGTGAACCGCGTGCTCTTCCAGATCACCGAACCCGTGCTTGGTCCGGCCCGTCGCATCATTCCCAGCATCGGACCTCTCGACATCTCGCCCATCGTGGTGGTGTTCGCTCTCGGGTTCGTGCAGCGAATGCTGGTTTCCGCAGGTTTGTGAGCAGCCCCGTCTGATGGCTGGCTCGTATCCGCAGGTTGCTGCGCAGCCAAATCTTCCCGAGATGGAAGAACGCATTCTTGCGTTCTGGGAAGCCGACAACACATTCGATGCGTCGGTAGAACAGCACCCCCGCACCACCTCCGCGACACCAGCCCAGCAGAGCGGCACGCCAGATGCAGAGTTCGTCTTCTACGACGGTCCTCCGTTTGCCAATGGCTTACCGCATTACGGACACCTGCTGACGGGATTTGTGAAGGATGCGGTACCGCGCTATCGCACCATGAGTGGCAAGCGCGTGGAGCGGCGCTTTGGTTGGGACTGTCACGGCCTACCAGCGGAGGCAGAAGCCGAGCGGCAGCTCGGTATCTCTGGTCGTCAAGCAATCACCGATTTTGGCATCGAGAAGTTCAATGACCACTGCCGCACCTCGGTGCTGCAGTACACCAATGACTGGCGTCGGTATGTCACGCGTCAGGCTCGCTGGGTTGATTTCGACAACGACTACAAGACCCTCGACCTGTCCTATATGGAGAGCGTTCTGTGGGCGTTCAAGACGCTGTGGGACAAGGGGCTCATCTACGAAGGTTTTCGGGTGCTGCCCTACTCGTGGGCGTTGGAGACTCCGCTTTCGAATTCCGAGACGCGAATGGACGACACCTACAAAATGGTGCAGGATCCTGCACTCACCGTTGGCTTCACGCTCGAAACGGGTGAGCGTCTGTTGGCGTGGACCACCACGCCATGGACGCTGCCGTCGAATCTTGCGCTCGCAGTCGGCGCCGATGTGGAGTACGGCGTCTACGAGCTGAACGGGATTCGTTATGTCATGGCGGTCGCGCGTCGCGAGGCCTACGAGCGTGAACTCGCAGGAGCCCAACAGGTGGGCACGCTTCGTGGAAGCGAACTCGTCGGGCGACGCTATGCGCCGTTGCTGCCGTACTTTGCCGATCGCGCAAGCGGTGTTGACCGCACCGACGCATTCCGTGTACTCGCCGGCGACTTCGTCACCACCGAGGACGGCACCGGTGTGGTGCACATCGCGCCGGGTTTCGGTGAGGACGACCAGCGACTCTGCGCCGAAGCAGGCATCGAGTTGGTGGTACCCGTCGATTCGCGTGGTCGGTTCACCAGCGAGGTTGGCGACTTTGCCGGACTGCAAGTGTTCGAGGCCAATCCACTCATCATTAAGAAGCTCAAAGAGCAGGGCGTGGTGTTGCGACACGAAACCTACGACCACTCGTATCCGCATTGCTGGCGTACGGGAACCCCGCTCATTTATCGAGCCGTCAGCTCGTGGTTCGTGAACGTCACGGCCATCAAGGAACGCATGGTGGAGTTGAATCAGCAGATCTCCTGGGTGCCCGACCACATTCGCGATGGCAGTTTCGGCAAATGGCTGGAAAACGCCCGCGACTGGACGATCAGCCGAAATCGTTTCTGGGGATCACCCATTCCGGTGTGGCGAAGCGACAATCCGGAGTTTCCGCGAATCGACGTGTACGGCAGCATCGCCGAGCTGGAGCGTGACTTCGGCGTGAAGGTGGGCGAGTTGCACCGTCCTGTCGTCGACGACCTCGTTCGCCCCAATCCTGACGACCCGAGCGGCACGTCGATGATGCGGCGCGTGCCGGAGGTGCTCGACTGCTGGTTCGAGAGCGGTTCGATGCCCTTTGCCCAGGTGCACTACCCGTTCGAGAACCGTGAATGGTTCGAGAGTCACTATCCCGGTGACTTCATCGTGGAGTACATCGGTCAAACGCGCGGATGGTTCTACACGTTGCACGTTCTTGCCACGGCGCTCTTTGATCGACCGGCGTTCAAGAGTTGTGTGAGTCACGGCATCGTGCTGGGCGATGACGGACAAAAGATGTCCAAGAGCCTGCGCAATTATCCCGACCCGATGAAGGTGTTCGACACCTACGGCGCCGATGCCATGCGGTGGTACCTGCTGTCATCGTCGATCCTCCGCGGAGCCGACTTCTCGGTGACCGAAGCGGGCATACGCGACACCGTGCGACAGAACATCCTTCCGCTGTGGAACTCGTGGTACTTCTTGTCGCTGTATGCGAATGCCGCCAACACCCGTGGCGAGTTCGACACATCGAGCAACAACGTGCTCGATCGATACATCGTGGCAAAGTGTCGCAGCCTGGTCGAAGCCACCACGATCGCGTTCGAACGAAACGATCTGTTCGATGCCTGCGCGCAAGTACGAGATTTTCTGGACGTGCTCACCAACTGGTACATCCGTCGAAGTCGGGACCGATTCTGGGATGGCGACCAATCGGCCATCAACACACTGCACAGCGTGCTCACCATCGTGTGCCGAGTTGCTGCACCTCTGTTGCCGCTCACCTCGGAGGAGATCTATCGCGGTCTCACCGGTGAGCGCAGTGTGCATCTCACCGCCTGGCCCACCATCGAGGGTCTCGCCGTTGCCGATGATTTGGTCGTCGCGATGGATCTGGCGCGTGACGTGTGTTCATCGACGTTGTCCTTGCGCAAGGCGCACCAATTGCGCGTGCGCCAACCGCTGGCCTCGCTGGTGGTGGCCAGTTCACGGGCTGCAGTACTCGGCGACTTCGTCGATGTCATCAAGGACGAAGTCAACGTGCGCGCCGTGGTGCTGAGCACCGATGTCGACGAACATGCCCGCCGTGAATTGGTGGTGACTCCGGCTGCACTTGGGCCACGTTTGGGACCCGACACGCAAAAGGTGATTCGCGCGGTCAAGCAGGGTGATTGGTCGAAGAAGGGTGACACCGTGGTGGCCGGGGGCGTGGAGCTACGCGATGGTGAGTATTCGCTCATGTTGGTTGCCACCGGAGCCGGCGACCGAGCGAGTACCGCACTTGCCGACGGGTCGGGCATCGTCGTACTGGACCTGGCAGTGGATGACGACCTGCGGCAGGAAGGTGTCGCTCGTGATGTAATTCGACTGGTGCAGCAGGCGCGTCGCGATGCCGGGTTGCACGTGTCCGATCGAATTCGACTCACACTCGGTGTTCCGGATCACGTTGCCGCCTGCGTTCGAAAGCATGAGCAGATGGTCGCAACCGAGACTCTGGCTCGAGAGGTTCGGTTCGTTTCCACCGAGGGAGCCGATGTAGCACCCACCACCATGCTGGACGACATGCCACTGCATGTGGGGGTTGAGCGGCTACCCTGACGGGGTCATGAATGCAGCCGCCAGGCGCAAGGCAGCGCAAAAGAAACGTATTGCCGCGAAGAAGAAAGCCGCAGCAAAAAAGGCCGCGATAAAGAGAATGGCCGCAGCCAAGAGAGCAGCCCTACAGAAGCAGGCGGCAGCCAAACGCCGCAAGCTCGAAGAACTCCGTCGCCGCAAGGCCAAGCGGTTACTGGAAGAAAAACGACGAAAGGCCAAGAAAGCCATGGAAGAAAAGCGCCGTAAGGCCAAGCGAGCCATGGAAGAAAAGCGCCGCAAGGCCAAGAAAGCGCTCGAGGAAAAGAAGCGCAAGCAGGCCAAACAGAAAGCAGAAGCCGCACGTCGGAAAGCCGCGTTGAAGAAACAGGTCGAGGAGAAGAAGCGCAAGCAGGCGCGACTGCTCGCCGAGCGTGAACGTAAGCAAAAGCGCATCGCTGCCGAGCGTGAGCGCAAGCGAGTCGCCCGAGAGAAACTCGCCGAGCGCAAGCGCATCGCCAAGGAGAAGTTGGCAGAAAAGCGTCGTCGCGATCTCGAGCGTCAAGTCATCATCGAAGAGCGCAAGCGTGAACAGGCCCGCAAGCGCGCGGCAATCGAAGAAGAACGTCGTGAGAAGCAGCGCGAACGCGACAAGATCACCAAGGCCAAAGAAGCCGAGCGCATGGCGCGAGAATCCGAACGGGCGCGTATCCGAGCCCTCCGAGACGAAGAAGAAGCCCGCATCCGTGCCCAACAGGAAAAGGCGATGGCCAAGCCGGTCAAACCGCCGATCACGAAGCTGGACCCCATCGATGGCATCACACCAACGAAGGAATTCGACATCGCCTTCTTGAAGTCGCAGAGGGCACTGTTGCTGGAGAAGAGAATTGAGTTGGTTGGTCAGGCAAAGCGACTCACCCAAGAAGCACAAGAGATCGTTGCCAACCAGGAGATGGGCGACGTCGACTTCGGTGAGGAGGGTGGCGAAGGCGACACCATGGTGGTGGAGCGTGAGCGCGACCTCATCCTCTCCGATCAGGCACTTGCCGAAGTCGAGGCCATCGATGCGGCACTGCAGCGAATGGAAATCGGAGAGTACGGCTACTCGTCGTACTCGGGTCTGCCGATTCCCCGGGAACGTCTAGAAGTGTTGCCATGGGCCACCGAGCTCGTCACCGAACGCGCCGGCGGTCTGGGAAGTAGATGAGCCGAGAGGCGAAACGACGACTCTGGATTCTGATTGCGAGCATCGTCGTCGCAGATCAGCTCACCAAACACTGGGCGCTCAATCGGTTGTCAGACAACCGCACCATCGACCTCATCGGTTCGCTGCGCTTCAACTTGGCCTTCAACAAGGGAATGGCATTTTCGCAAGCGTCCGGCGCAGGCCCCATCATTGGTGCGATGGGCTTCGTCGTGGTGATCGTCATCGTGTTGTGGTTGCGACGCTCAGCGACCGGGTTGGCTGCAGTCGCTGCCGGAATGATCGTTGGTGGGGCAATCGGCAATTTGATCGACCGTCTCTTGCGTGGGGAGGCGTGGTTGCGAGGTGCCGTTGTGGACTTCATCGACTTGCAGTGGTTTCCGATATTCAACATCGCTGATTCCGCAATAACCGTCGGCGCGGCATTGATGATCGTCGCGTCGATTCGCAAACCGGCGGTGACGGAATCATGAGCGATGACACTGTTGGCGGGATTGCCCGGCGCATCGTAGAAACCATTCCCGCCTCGCTCGCAGGTGTTCGAATCGATCGGGTGGTCTCGCTCGTCGCCGATATCAGCCGAAACGCCGCCGCGACACTGATCGATGCGGGTGGAGTGTCCGTCGACGGAGCCGTCGTCGTCGCCGGTAAGGAGAAGATGACGGAGGGTCAAACCATCGTCATCGATGTGACTCAAGCAAAGGGTCCTGAGTTTCCCGTCGCCGACGACAGTAAGTCCATGAATGTGGTGTACGCGGACGACGATGTCATCGTGGTGAACAAGGAGGCGGGAGTCGTCGTACATCCCGGTGCGGGAAATCAGTCCGGCACGATGGTGAACTATTTGCTGGCAACTCATCCCGACATCGCCGGCGTCGGCGACCCGATGAGGCCCGGATTGGTGCATCGCCTCGATGCGGGCACCACCGGTTTGATCGTTGTGGCTCGAACGCAGCATGCGTATGAGTCGTTGGTGGAACAGCTCTCTTCGCGAAGCGTCACTCGCGTGTATTCCGTATTGGTGTGGGGAGTTCCCATCTCGCTCAATGGGGTGATCGACGCGCCAATCGGTCGCGATCAACGGGACCCGACTCGGATGGCGGTGGTGGTGGATGGTCGCGCGTCGCGAACCCACTACGTAGTGAAGCAATCGTTCCACGAACCAAAGGACGCAGCACTCGTGGAGTGTCGATTGGAAACGGGCAGAACCCATCAGATTCGTGTTCACCTTGCATCGATCGGGCACCCGGTGGTGGGCGATGCGACGTACGGTGGCGTTCGGTCCGGGCTACGTGCCGCACGACCCATGTTGCACGCCCAGGAATTGGCTTTCGATCATCCGCGTACGGGTGAACGGCACACGTTCACCGCACCGACGCCGCAGGACTTTTCTGCGCTCTTGTCACTTCTGTCGTGATTTCGCGGCAACGCTCCACATCGCGCTAAGCGTGACGAGGTGGGATGTCGCGCGCGGCTACCGGCGACGTGTGGTTGGCATGCGCGAGTCCTCATCGGGCCAGGGCGATTCACCGCGCGCAGCCGCGAGGACCCCGCCGAGCGTGAACTTGGCCAAATGGTCGCGCATATGTTCGCCAACGGCGTGCCAGATGGCGAGCAGCACGCATTGTCCTTCATGATCACACGCACCGTCGCGATGTGGCTCGCCGAAGTCGCCGAGAGAAATGGGTCCGTCAACGGCTGAGAGAATCTCCGACAACAGGATTTTGTCGGGATGACGCGCCAAGGTGTATCCACCACCGACACCCCGCTTGGAGTTCACCAATCCAGCACCCTTGAGTGCCAAGAGAATCTGTTCTAGGTACGGTTGGGGAAGTGCGGTGCGCGTGGCGATGTCGCGAACCGAGATCGGCCCGGGTTGATCGGCATGAAGTGCCAGTGACAACATCGCGCGACATGCATAGTCGCCCCGTGTAGACACCCGCACGCTTCCATCGTAAACGCACGTCGCGGGCACCATCAGCGTGTGTCCGGGAATGCCGTCTGCACGGCATGGATCGGTGGTGCTGAGTTCGCCGCTTGACTAGGAGGGGAGATGTCTGGCGCAGAGCGAACTCCGCATGCCCTGCGCGCGCCCCGCATCATCGATGCCGCGCCTCGTCGTCCGGACTACGACGGTGCGTGCGTTACCAACATCGTTCCGGCTCTTCTCGGTCCGGGCGGGGCTGATGCACTCCCTGACTTCTTTCCGCAGGTGGCTCGTGGTGCAAGACAAGTAGTGCTCTTGGTGGTTGATGGACTCGGCTGGCACCAGCTGCAAGATCGGATCGTCAACGTGCCCGCCAGCACCACCACCCTGGCGTCGATGCAGGGATCTTCCATCACCACCATCGCCCCCACCACGACGGTGACCGCACTCACCTCCATCTCCACTGGCGCTGCACCGGGAGAACATGGGCTCGTTGGGTACCGAATCGACTTCGCCGGGCAGGTCGTGCAGATGCTTCGCTGGGCAGACGACCGTGGCGATGTTCGCCGTCGTCTCATGCCGCGTGACGTGCAACCGTGTCCACCATTTCTCGGCGCCTCGATACCGGTGCTGTCCAAGGCGGAATTTGATGGCACCGCGTTCACCGAGTCGCACCTGCGCGATCAACGCATGTTCAGCTGGCGTGCGGCATCCAGCATGGTGGTTGATGTTCGCAATTTGTTGGCGCGTGGAGAGAGGTTCGTGTACTGCTATTACGACGGCATCGACAAGATTGCACACGAGCGTGGATTCGGGGACCACTACGACGCCGAACTTCTCACCGTCGACCGAATGATTGCAGACATCGCGTCCGTGTTGCCGCAAGATGCCGTGTTGCTCGTGACCGCCGATCACGGTCAGGTCATGGTCGGCGAGCACACGATGATGTTGGCTTCCGAGGTGACGAGTCGCCTGACGCACCAGTCGGGCGAAGGTCGGTTCCGCTGGCTGCACGTGAAGAACGGGCGAGTGGACGATGTGGCGGCCTTGGCAAAGAGCCATCACGGTGATGTGGCATGGGTCATGACGCGTGACGAGATGATCGAACAGGGGTACTTCGGGCGCCGCGTCAACGATGTCGTTCGTCGTCGCCTCGGAGACGTTGCTGTCATGGCCAAATACGAGGTGAGCTTCGACGATCCAGCCGACAAGACCTACTTCCAGTTGCAGTGTCGGCACGGCTCACTCACCTCAGCAGAGGTTGATGTGCCGTTGTTGGCGCTCGGCGCTCGCTGATAGAACTAAGCCACCATGAGCGACACCACTCCCGAACGCGGCGAGTTGCTGAACGGCTTGGCCGCGCTGAGCTCCGACGGCGACACCAACTCCAACGGCGATGAGACCGTGCAGGAGCCGGCAAAGGTGATGCGAATCGGGTCCATGATCAAGGGTTTGCTCGAAGAGGTGCGTCAGATGCAGCTGGACTTGCCGAGTCGCGAGCGACTAGCAGAAATCTACGAACGGTCGATCGTGGAAATCGCAGACGCCATCTCGCCCGATCTTCGCGAGGAGTTGCAAACGCTGGCACTTCCCTTCAAGGACGGCGAGGTTCCCAGCGACGCAGAATTGCGAGTTGCGAAGGCACAACTCGTGGGATGGCTCGAAGGTCTCTTTCATGGCATTCAGGCAACGTTGTTTGCCCAGCAGTTGGCCGCGCGTCAGCAACTCGAGCAAATGCGTCAGCTCCCGGCGTCGGGTGCCACGGTGCCGGAGCGACCCGGCACGTACATTTAGCCGCTTTACGCCGAAAACCGTCAGTCGCTCGGGGCGTCGGAGCCCGCTGGTACTCTCGGCTTTCCTGCGATGGCCTCTTCGTTCACTCACCTCCATGTCCACACCGAGTTCTCGATGCTCGATGGGGCGGCACGCGTCGACGAACTCATCGAACGTGCCGTCAGTGACGGTCAGCCAGGTATCGGCATCACCGATCACGGCAACATGTACGGAGTTTTGGAGTTCTATCAAACGTGTCGAAGCGCGGGAATCAATCCGATCATCGGCACCGAGGCCTACATGGCCTACGAGTCGCGATTCGAACGACCACAGCGTCGCGGCCAGATCGACGACTCGGGTGGCGACACCGAGGCCGGGCGCAAACTGTATTACCACCTCACGCTCTTGTGCGAGAACAACACGGGCTATCGCAACCTGATCAAGTTGTCGAGTCAGGCCTTCCTGGAGGGTTACTACTACCAACCTCGAATGGACTGGGAACTCCTCGAGCGACATCATGAGGGCATCATCGCCACCACGGGATGCTTGGGTGGGCACGTGCTCCAGGCGCTCATGCGCAACGACTACGACGAGGCAAAGCGCACCGCAGGCCGCCTGCAGGACATCTTCGGGCGTGACAACTTGTTCGTCGAACTACAGGATCACGGCATTGCCGACCAGCGTCGCACGATGGGCGACTTGATCAAGATCGCGAGCGAGATCGACGCACCGCTTCTTGCCACCAACGATTCCCACTACGTACACCGACACGATGCGGAGGCCCATGACGCGTTGTTGTGCGTACAGACGGGATGCACCATCGCCGACCCGAAGCGATTCAAGTTCGAGGGGGAGGAGCACTACCTCAAGACCTCTGCAGAGATGCGTCAGTTGTTTCGCGACACACCCGAGGCCTGCGACAACACGTTGTGGATCGCCGAGCGGGCCAACACCACGATCGAGTTCGGCAAGTTCGTGCTGCCCGACTTCCCGATTCCGGCTGGTTTTACGGATGACCGCTCGTATCTCGAGCATCTCGCACGTCAGGGTGCAACCGAGCGCTGGGGAAACGAGGTTCCCAAGGCGGTAGTGGAGCGACTCGCGTACGAGTTGAAGGTCATCTGCGACATGGGTTTCGCCTCGTACTTTCTCATCGTGTGGGATCTCATTCGGCATGCGCGCGAGCAGGGCATTCGCGTGGGTCCTGGGCGCGGTTCGGCTGCCGGATGTGCGGTGGCCTACGCACTACGAATTACCGATCTTGATCCCGTGAAGTACGACCTGCTGTTCGAACGCGTCCTCAACCCGGACCGAGTGTCGATGCCCGACATCGACATGGACTTCGACTCCCGCTATCGCGACGAGATGATTCGTTACGCCGCCGAGAAGTATGGCCGCGACCATGTTGCGCAAATCATCACCTTCGGCACCATCAAGGCTCGCAATGCGGTGCGCGATGCAGCACGAGTTCTCGGTCACCCCTACGCCACCGGGGATCGAATCGCCAAGTTGATGCCACCTGTGGTCATGGGTCGTGACACGCCGCTGCGGTATTGCTTCGAGCAGGACGACAAGCACATGGACGGCTTTCGCGCCGCTGCCGACCTGCGGGCACTCTGCGAAACCGATGCCGAAGCCAAACGCGTGGTGGATGTCGCGCGAGGACTGGAGGGCCTGAAGCGATCCGTCGGTATTCACGCAGCGGCGGTGGTGATCACCAAGGAACCGCTCACGGAGTATCTCCCTATTCAGCGCAAGCCGGAGCCTGGTCGCAAACCCGAGGAGTCTCCGGTCGTTACTCAATACGAAATGCACGGTGTCGAGTCCCTCGGACTGTTGAAGATGGACATCCTCGGATTGCGCAATCTCGACGTCATCACCGATGCCGAGCTACTCATTCGCAAGAAGCGGCCCGATTTCGACATCAACGACATTCCGCTCGATGATCCCAAGACGTATCAACTGTTGGCTTCAGCCAACACCATCGGCGTGTTCCAGTTGGAGTCCACGCCCATGCGCGCACTCCTGCGCTCGCTGCTTCCGCGCCGATTCGAGGACATCGCCGCCGTTCTGGCGTTGTACCGCCCGGGTCCGATGGCAGAGAATATGCACAACGACTACGCCGACTTCAAAAACGCGCGCAAGCCGTCGCGTTTCTTCCACAACGATGCCACCGAGGTACTGGGGGACACGTACGGCCTGATGATCTATCAGGAAAGCATCATGCGGGTTGCCCAAAAATTTGCCGGCTACTCGCTCTCGGAAGCCGACTCGTTGCGCAAAGCGTGCGCCAAGAAGGATCCCGTTGCGATGGCCGAGCAGCGACCCAAGTTCGTCGGTGGATGTGCCGAGCGCGGATACGGCGAGTCGCTCGGGCGCGAACTCTTCGGCATCATCGAGAAGTTCGCCGACTACGCGTTCACCAAGAGTCACGCGTTCGGCTACGGACTCATCACGTATCAAACTGCGTGGTTGAAGGCGCACTACCCGGTGGAATATTTCGCATGTCTCCTCACGTCAGTGAAGGGCAACAATGATCGCGCAGCGCTCTACCTGTCGGACGCAGGCAGCAACCAGGTGACTGTTCGTACTCCCGACATCAACGATTCCGGTGTCGACTTTGCGCCGATCGAAGGTCAGTTGGCAGTGAGCTTCGGTTTGTCGGGAATTCGAAACGTCGGCGAAGGCGTCGCTGCGCTCATCGTGGAGACACGGGAAAAGACGGGAAAGTTCGAGTCGTTTTACGACGTCCTCGATCGGGTTCCCGAACAGGCACTGAACAAGCGCACCTTGGAGTCCCTCATCAAAGCCGGGGCCTTCGATTCGCTCGGTCATCCGCGTCGTGGACTGCTGTTGGTCTTCGAATCCCTCGTCGACCAGGCACTCGTTCGTCGTCGCGAACGCGACCAAGGCGTGATGAGTTTGTTCGGCGATGACCAGTCCCAGACCGACGGCTACTCCGAACGAGCCGAAATTCCCGATCTGGTGTTCGACAAGTCCGAGCAATTGCGATTGGAGAAGGAGATGCTCGGTTTCTACGTGAGCGACCATCCGCTGCGTGGCCTGGAAACCGTGATGGGTCGTCGCGTCACGTGTCCCATCGTGGAAGTACCCGATCGCACGGAGGACAACCTCGTGCTCGGGGGTGTCGTGGTCGGGGTCGACCGAAAGTTCACACGCAAAGGCGAGCAGATGGCCACCTTCACCTTGGAAGATCTCGCCGGTGCAATCGAAGTCACCGTCTTCCCACGACTGTTCGCCACACAGGGACACCTCGTGGTGGACGATCAGATCGTGATCATTCGCGGGCGACTGGATCGTCGCGACGATGGCCGAACGTCGCTCATGGCATCCGACATCAGCGTGGTGGATGTTCCCAAGAACGGTATTGAGTCGTTGCACATCGACTTTGCACGTCGCGCGGTGACTCCGGACGAAATCGCCGATGTACGTGGGCTGTTGGAGTCGCATCCCGGTGATTCCCCGGTGTTCCTCACGTTCGGCGCCAAGGTGGTGGCACTCGGCCCGGAGTATTCGGTGGATATAGGAAAGGTCATCGGCTTGTTGCGCGCCAAGTTTGGTGAAGCCGTAACGATTCAATAGTCCACGTGGTGGCGAACCGTCACCTGTCTGAATTCAGATTTTTGCTGGCAGACTAGACGTGTGAAAATCGCTACTCGCGACGCGAGCGCGTTGACTGACGCCGACCTGGACGAATTCGCAGCGATGGGTGGTGCTTTCGGCATCGGTGCAGTGTCCAAGGCCAAGGACTCATGGGTGCTGGCAACGACTGCCTACGACGGCAAGACCCTTGCTGGTTTCATGTTCCTCACACTCGAGCGTCTGGGCGGCACGCCGTGCGTCGTCATGGGTCTGTTGAGCGTCAAGCGCACGTCCAAACGTGATGCAGCGATGAAGGGTCTCATGACGGAGGCCTACCACCGTGCGTTGATGGCGTTTCCTGACGAGGACGTCGTCATTGGTGCACGTTTCGTCACACCAGCCGGACTGGAAGCCTTCTCGGCAGTCACCAGCATGATTCCGCGTCCCAAGTACAACGCCGTTGGAGAAGAGCGTGCATGGGGACGGCGACTGGCTCGCCGATACGCCATCGAGCCGCAATACGATCCGGCATCGTTCATCGCCAAAACCAATGCGCAGTCCGGTTTCATCGACTACGAACCCGTGACGAAGCCGAAGATTGCCCCGGAAATCTCCGCGTTCTTCAAGGGCGTGAACGTTGCCAAAGGCGGCGTACTCATCGTTCATGGCTGGACCATGGCCGAGTCGCTGGCCAAACTCGGCAAGAAGCGCTGACTCGGCGTCGCCGTGAGCGATGCCACGCCGTACGCCGTGAATGATGCAAGCTCGACGCCGTTCGAGCGCTTGGTGTCCACTCGACGAATGGTGCGAGCGTTCCGACCGGATCCCATCGATCGGGGTCTCCTTGCCCGTCTCGTGAACTCGGCGACACGGTCGCCGTCGGCAGGAAGAACACAAGGATGGAATTTGGTCGTACTCGAAGGTGCGCAGACCGAAACCTTCTGGTCGGCAACCATGACCAGCGAGACTCGATCCGCGTTTCGCTGGCAGCATCTCTTTGCGGCACCGCTCATTGCGTTGTCCTTCGCCGACCCACAGGCATACCTCGACCGCTACTCGGAGAACGACAAGTCGAAGTCCGATCTCGGTGGATCACTCGACGCGTGGCCAACTCCGTACTGGACCGTTGACGCGTCGTTCGCGACGATGACACTGTTGCTGGCGGCGCACGACGCTGGTGTGGGTGCGCTGTTCTTTGGAGTCTTTCGTGGCGAAGCCGAATTGCGGACCGCACTCGGGATTCCGCCACGACTGCAGCTCATCGGGGCAATCGCAATGGGGTACGAACGGGTACCCACCTCAGCCGAACGCGACGATGCCGCATTCGGCGCCGGTCTGAGCGCTGGTCGCAGGCGCGCCGAAGCCGACGAGGTCGTTCACTTCAACGGTTGGTGAGCGCACCTCGTAGTGCCGCCACCAGTTCGTCACGGCTAGCAGCAGGGGCCTGACACGCGTATTGGCGGCACACGTATGCCAAACCGTCCCGACGATCCGCAAAGAGCGGAGAGGGAAACGACTCACCCCATGCCAGCACCACGGTGGGCAACCACTGCCCATGGATCAGCTGCACCAATTCGCCACGCTTTCCGGTGACCACCACTTCCGTGGGACCGACATGGCGAAGGTGTAGCGCGCAGAGCAGGTGGGGAAACGCGGTTGGCGCACTCTCCACGATGCGGGCCAGCAACTTGAAGATGGCATCGGCGTGGTCTCGATAGCGCTCATCGCCGGTGAGAGCGGCGAGTCGGTGGAGTGCGAGCGCGGCAACGGAATTTGCCGACGGTGTTGCGTTGTCGATGAGATCTTTTTGACGAACGATCAGGCGCTCGCCATCGTCGGGCGTGGTGAACAATCCGCCATCACTCGGGTCCCAGTGGTGTGTGAGCAATTGATCGGCTGCTTCGCGCGCAAGGGTGACCCAACGGGCCATTCCCGACAACTCGTACAGGCGGGTGAATGCGTCCACCAAATTGGCAAGGTCGGCAGCCATGGCGAGGTGTTTGGGGGTTGCATCGCGGTGCCACGTACGAAACCATCGTCCGTCACTGCGTCGCATGGTGGTGGACAGGAAATTTCCGGCGCGCTGCGCGGCAGCCGCCCATTCGTCATTGGCGAAGGCACTTGCTGCTTCTGCAAGTGACGACACCATGAGCGCATTCCATTCGGTGATGACCTTGTCGTCGCGCAATGGGCGATGCCGGGTGTTTCGGGCCGCAAGCAGCAGCGATCGAATGGTTTCCACGTCCTCGTTGCGTGTCAGTCGCCCGCGCTGGGAGATGCGACAGGGAATCGATTTTCCCTCGAAGTTGCCGGCGTCGGTGATGTCGTACCACGACAACGCCAGCTCAACGAGGTGTTCGGGCACGATGCGTCGCACCTGTTCGGGGGTAAAGACGTAGAAATGTCCTTCGTGGGAGTGTCCGGACTCGTCCAGGGAGTCGGCATCCTCCGCGCTGTAGAAGGCACCTTCTGGTGAGCACAAATCCCTCAAGACGTAACCGATGGTCTCTTCCACCACCTGACGCCAACGTGGCTCATGCATCACCATCGATGCATGGAGGTACGGCCGAACGAGCAGTGCTTGGTCGTACAGCATCTTCTCGAAGTGCGGCACCAACCACTTCTCGTCCACGCTGTAGCGAGAGAATCCACCACCGAGGTGGTCGTACATACCGCCCGACGCCATGGCGTCCAGCGAAGTGGTGATGATCGTACGAGTCCTCGCAGACTCGTCATTCAGGTACGAGCGCAGCAGCAATTCGAGCGCCATCGTCGACGGAAACTTCGGTGCCGAGCCGAAACCGCCCCAAGCGTCGTCGAAGGTTCCGTCCAGCTGAGCCACGGCTGCGGCAAAGACGTCGATTGGCGGCAGCTGTGGATTGGTGGAGATCTGCGACGTTCGCCCGATGTTGTCCACCAGCGCGGCGACGTTGTTGGTGATGTCCTCGCGGCGGTTGCGCCATGCGTCGTCGATCGCCGACATCAACTGCAGGAACGTGGGTTTCGGGTAGTAGGTGCCACCGAAGAACGGCTGGGCATCAGGAGTGAGGAACACGGTCATCGGCCAGCCGCCGCGTCCCGTCATTGCTTGGACGGCGTCCATGTACACGCTGTCGACATCCGGGCGCTCCTCGCGGTCGACCTTCACGTTCACGAAGAGTCGGTTCATCACGTCGGCAACCTCGACGTCTTCGAATGACTCGTGCGCCATCACGTGACACCAGTGGCAGGCAGAGTAGCCAACCGACAAGAGAACGGGAACCTCACGACGCTTTGCCTCTGCAAACGCTTCGTCACACCAGGGCCACCATGCCACGGGATTGTCGCGATGTTGACGAAGGTACGGCGAAGATTCGTCGCCGAGTCGGTTCCCGCCGTGTGGCGTCGCCACGTCGTTATGCGCCAACGGCGTGGTATCCGCCATCGACGTGCACGATCTCGCCCGTGGTGGCAGGAAACCAGTCGGACAACAGCGCACAACATGCGCGAGCCACGGCGGAGGAATCGTGGATGTCCCAGCCAAGCGGAGCGCGCTGGCTCCAGATGTCCTCGAACTGCGCAAACGACGGAATGGACTTTGCGGCCATAGTGCGGATCGGTCCGGCTGCCACCAAGTTGCAACGAATTCGGCGAGGCCCAAGTTCTCGTGCGAGATACCTGCTGGTGGATTCGAGCGCCGATTTGGCCACGCCCATCCAGTTGTATGCCGGCCATGCGACGGTGTTGTCGAAGTCGAGTCCGACGATGCTGCCGCCGTTGGTCATGAGCGGAACGAACGCGTCGGCGAGGGTCTTCAAGGAGTAGGCCGAAACGTGAACGGCAACGGACACGTCGTCCCACGTGGCGGCCATGAGATCGTCCCCCAGACAGGCGGCTGGTGCAAACCCGATGGAGTGCAACACGCCATCGACTCCACCAAGGTGTTGCTCGGCTGCAGCGCGCGCAGAGGCGACATGATCCGGATTGGTCACATCGAACTCAGCGACCGGCGCGGGCGAGGGGAGTTTCCTGGCGGTGCGCTCGGTGATGGAGAGTCCGCGTCCGGCGCCGGTGAGCATCACGGAGGCACCTTGCTCCTGTGCCAACTTGGCGACTCCGAATGCCAACGACGCGTCGGTGAGGACGCCAGTGATTACCAGCCGCTTTCCAGCAAGAATCGTCACGTCGCTACGGTAGTGGACATGACTACTGCGCTCCCGAGCATCGGGTATCTGGGCGGAACGGGTCCGGCGGGCAGCGCACTTGCGGTGCGACTTGCTTCGGTGGGCTATCCGGGATTCATTGGATCACGCACCGCCGAACGCGGTCGCGAAGTGGTGGTCGAACTGCAAACCAAATGGGCCGATCGACATCTGCAACTCACGGGTGGGGACAACACCCAAGCAGCCGCGTCCGACATCATCGTGCTGGCAACTCCGTGGGACTCGGCCGCAACGACGGTGACCGAACTCTCCGGTGCGCTCGAGGGGAAGATCGTCATCACCATGGCGAACGCACTGGTGCGCGTCGGCAAGGAGTTTCAGCCGCTCATTCCGCCGCGTGGCAGCATCGCTGCGCACGTTCAAGCGGCGATTCCGAAATCCAAGGTCGTCGCTGCGTTTCAGCACCTTCCAGCCACCGAGCTGGGTGCGCTCGACCACGAAGTGGACAGCGATGTCCTGATCTGCTCCGATGACCCGCAGGCCACCAAGACGGTGAGCGAGATCGTCTCGCGCATCGCGGGCTGTCGACCGCTCAATGCGGGGCTCTTGTCGAATGCCCTGGCGATCGAAGCACTTACCGCGGTGCTGTTGCAACTGAACGTCCGCTACAAGACGCGTGTCGCACCACGCTTCACGGGAATCGACTAACCGAGCGCGTGCACCTCTACGACACGGCACGACGCGACGTCGTCGACTTTGTTCCGGGTAATGAAGTAAAGATGTACGTCTGCGGCGTGACGCCGTACGACGCCACACACCTTGGTCACGCGTTTACGTTCATCACCTACGACGTACTCATTCGTCGTTTGATCGATACCGGGCGCACGGTCAAGTGCGTGCGCAACGTCACCGATGTGGACGATCCATTGTTTGCAAAAGCACGCGAACTCGACATGCACTACCTCGATTTGGCTGCCCGAGAGGAGCATCGACTTGAGGACGATTTACGAGCGCTGAATTTCGTACCAATGCATGCCACACCACGTGCATCGTCGGCGATTCCCGAGATCCGAGGCTTCATCGGCAAGGTGCTGGAGCGCGGTTACGCCTATCAGGCAGGCGGTTCGGTGTATTTCGACGTGGCAAAGTTCTCCGAGTTCGGTTCCGTTTCGAAATACGACGAAGACCACATGCTGAAGTTGGCGCGCGAGCGAGGCGGCAACGTCGACGATCCTCACAAGCGACGCCCGCTGGACTTCGTGCTGTGGCAGCCCTCTGCCCACGACGAGCCGGCATGGGACACCATCTGGGGTTCGGGGCGACCGGGCTGGCACATCGAGTGCAGTGCCCTTGCCCTGCGCGAGTTGGGAACCACCATCGACTTGCATGGGGGCGGGACCGACCTCATCTACCCGCACCACGAATGCGAGCGTGCACAGTCCGAAGCCGCCACGGGTGTGCCGTTCGTCAAACACTGGATGCACGTGGCCATGGTGTGGATGGACGGACACAAGATGTCCAAGAGCCGCGGCAACCTCGTGTTCGTCGACGCGCTGCGCAGGCAGTACGACCCGCGCGCCATTCGACTCGGGTTGCTGGTCAACCACTACCGCCATGAGTGGGAGTGGGACAAAGGTCTCATCGATCGAGCCACCGCTCGGCTTGGCAAGTGGATGTCAGTCGGGGTTGACTCAAAGGGAGCCGTATCGGCATCATCGATCAAGGAAGGCGAGGACATGCTCAACACCGTTCGTCGCCACCTCGACAACGACCTCGATGTGCCATCGGCGATCACTGCAATCGATGATGCGGCCGCCAACGGAATCGACGTTCGCCCAGCCGCCGCGCTTCTGGGCGTCTCGTGGTGAGTTCGGCGCAGCAGTTTCCCGACTGGGTATTCAACGGCGCCACGCAGTTTCAATCGCGATTGCGAACCGTTGTACAGCCGCTTGCCAAGCGGGCCTGGCGCTTCGAAGTGGACGGATTCGATCGTTTGCCAACGTCGGGTGCGGCCATCCTGTGTCCGAACCACATCAGCTTCCTGGATTCTGCTCTGCTCATGGTGTTGTCACCACGCAACATCTCGTTCATCGGCAAGAGCGAGTACATGGACTCGTGGAAGACGCGTTGGTTCTTCCCCAAGGTTGGAATGATTCCCGTCGATCGCAGTGGCGGCGAGAAGTCGCATGCCGCACTCGATGCGGCCGAGCGAGTGCTGCGCCGCGGTGAATTGTTCGGCATCTACCCGGAGGGCACACGAAGTAGGGACGGCATGTTGTACAAAGGACACACCGGGGCTGCTCGACTTGCGCTCAAGGTTGGCTGTCCAATCTTCCCGGTGGGAATCGTCGGAACGCGCGAGATCCAACCACCCGATTCGCCATTCCCACGCTTGGGCGGAACCGTCAGGATTTCGGTCGGACGTCCGATCGACATGGCGCATTACTCTTCGCGCGCCAAGGATCCGATGTTGCTGCGTGAGATCACCGATGAACTCATGTTCGAGATTCGTGAACTGACGGGCCAGGAATATCGCAACACCTATGCCACCAAAAAGCGCACCGAGACCCTCGTGGAAGCCACGGCCGAGATACCGCGTTTCGCCAATGGTGCAACAACCGATGCAGCAAAGTTGGCCAGCGTAGAATAATTAGCGCATGGCTGACGCAGCGCTGATCGATGTTCGGCTGCCGGACGGGTCGACGAAACAGTTGCCGAGCGGAGCGAGCGCCGCCGATCTTGCTGCAGCCATCGGTTCGCGGTTGGCGAAGGCCGCAGTTGCGGCGGTGGTCAACCTGAAGGAAACGGATCTGCTCGCACCGTTGGCATCGGGCGACCAAGTGTCGATCATCACCGCCGATTCCGACGCTGGACGTCACGTGCTGCGCCACTCCACGGCCCACGTATTGGCACAGGCGGTGTTGCAGTTGTTCCCGGGTGCCAAATTCACCGTTGGTCCGGCAATCGAGGACGGTTTCTACTACGACTTTGAACTGCCAAACGGCCGCACCTTCACCGAGGATGACTTGGTGGCGATCAGCAAACGAATGAGCGAGATCGTCGACGCAAATCAGCCCTTCATACGATCCGAGATGTCGCCACGTGATGCCCTCGCGTTGTTCGCCGATCAGCCCTACAAGTGTGAAATCATCCAGCGTGTCACGTCGGGTAATGCCGACGCCAACGATGCAGGCGAGGTGTCTGGTGGCGACACGGTGAGTGTGTATCGCAACAGTGACACCTTCGTCGACTTGTGTCGTGGTCCGCACGTGCCGAGCACGGGGAAGCTGCCGCACTTTGCCCTGATGAAGGTTGCTGGTGCACACTGGCGCAGCAACGAGAAGGGGCCAACGTTGCAACGCATCTACGGCACGGCGTGGGAGTCCAAGGCTGCATTGCAGGAACACCTGGTGCGCCTCGAGGAAGCCGAGAAGCGCGACCATCGTCGCTTGGCAACGGAGATGGATCTGTTGTCATTCCCCTCCGAATTGGGGGGAGGATTGGCGGTTTGGCATCCAAAGGGAGCCATCGTGCGCAAATTGATGGAGGACTACAGCCGCGAACGTCACCAAAACGGTGGGTATCAGTTCGTCTACACCCCGCACCTCGCCAACTCCCACTTGTTCGAGACATCTGGTCACTTGGACTTCTACAAAGACGGCATGTATCCGCCGATGGAGATGGACAACGGCACGTACTACCCAAAGCCGATGAATTGTCCGATGCATTGTCTGATTTATCGCGACCGTCAGCGCAGCTATCGCGAACTGCCGTTGCGATTGTTCGAATTGGGGACGGTCTACCGGTACGAGCGTGCCGGAACCCTGCATGGCTTGTTGCGAATTCGCGGTTTCACACAGGACGACAGCCACATTTTTTGTACACAGGAACAACTTGCCGAAGAAATCGGATCGCTGCTGGGTTTCGTACTGTCCGTGCTACGTCGCTTCGGTTTCGACGACTTCACCTACAAGCTCTCCACGCGCGACATCGAAAAATCGATCGGCACCGACGACATGTGGGATATCGCCACCACTGCGTTGCGCACCGCTCTGGAGAAGCTCGGAGTGCCGTATTCAATCGGTGAAGGTGATGCAGCCTTCTACGGACCGAAGATCGACATCGATGTGCGGGATGCCATCGGTCGGAAGTGGCAGCTTTCCACGATTCAAGCCGATTTCCAGTTGCCGGAGCGATTCGGATTGGAGTACGTCGGTGCCGACAATCAACGCCATCGCCCCATCATGTTGCACCGTGCGTTGTTCGGATCCGTCGAGCGATTCTTCGGTGTGTTGCTCGAACATTACGGAGGATCGTTCCCCACGTGGCTTGCTCCCGTACAGGTGCGCATCTTGCCGGTAACGAGTGCACACGAAGTCCACGTCGCTTCGTTGGTGGCGCAACTCGCCCAGGAAGGTTTCAGGGTCGACACGGCAGTTGCCGACGAGCAACTCGGTAAACGAATTCGCGCCGCCAAGTTGGAGCGGATTCCCTACGTGCTGGTGGTGGGCGACGATGACGTTGCGGCAAACACCGTTGGCGTGAACCCCCGCGGTGGCGACGTGCAACGAGACACACCGTTCAACGGCTTCCTGGAACGCCTTCGTGCCGACGTGCGCGAAGGTTCCGGGCGATAGCAGCAGCCGTGCTCGAGCGTTTGTGGGCCGGTTGGCGGTCGGAGTACGTGTCGGGATTCGGCCCCGAAGGCAACAATGCTCCGAGTACCGGGGAGTCGATCTTTTCCCGAATCCTGAGCAGTGGTCTTCCGGACGACGACACCCACATCGTGCATCGCGGCCCGTTGTGCTTCGTCATTCTCAATGCGTATCCGTACACCAATGGTCACTGTCTCGTGTTGCCGTACCGACAGGTGGCAAACCTTGAGGATCTCACCGACGCCGAACGAGATGAGTTGTGGTGCACCGTGCGTGACGCAACCATTGCGCTGAAGGCGGCGTACACCCCCGCGGGGCTGAACGTCGGACTCAACCTCGGGGCATCCGCAGGTGGGAGCGTCTCGCAGCATCTCCACGTGCACTTGGTGCCGCGCTGGGTGGGCGATACCAATTTCACGGTGACGGTAGCCAACACCAAGGTGTTATCCGAGACACTCGCGACCACGGCAGACCGCTTGCGAGCCGCGTGGCCGAAAGGAAGATGACGATGAGCGACGATGTGAAGAACCCGAACGAGATTCGCGACACGTTGCCCGGCGATCTCGACATCACTGGATTCGTCGGGCCGTATCAGTTCCCCGACAACAGTCGGCGACGAATTCCCGCAGTGATCTACCTGGCATTCGCCGGTGTATGCGGAGTCGTGTGGTTCGTTGCGCGCGAGAGTGATACGGCCATCGTGAACGATGGCTTCTTGTTCGCGGCGGCACTGTTCGCTCTGTTTGCCCTCTACGGTTTGTCGGCAGCGTGGCGAATGAAGGTGAACGAGCGCGATGCGCTGGTGCGAGCAACACAAGCCGTTGGATTTGCCGTGGGTCACGCGTCTGCCCAACAGGTGTGGCGTGGTGTGCGCAGTCGACCAACGTGGCGAGTGTTCTGCTACAGCGGTGAAGAGCCACCATTGCAGCGTGGACTCGTGCTCGTTGATGCCGTCGATGGTCGCATCGTGGAATGTCTCGTCGAAGACAATCCTGACGGCGACAAGTAGACTCGTCGCGTGTTTGACGGCAAATTCCGCGTCCACGTCGACAAGTACGTGCGCCCCGTCGGCGTCACATTGACCCGCACCAAGATCACGCCCGACCATCTCACGGTGGTGGGACTGCTCATCTCCATTGCAGCAGCAGTCACGATCGGTGCGGGCTACCTGCGAGTGGGTTTGCTATTGGTCATCGCCGCGGCACTGCCGGACATGCTCGACGGAGCTTTGGCCAAGGCCTCCAATGTTTCCAGTCAGCGTGGCGCATTCTTCGACTCCACCATCGATCGAATCACCGATTCGTTCATGTTGGGTGGGGTGGCCTGGTACCTCGGATCCACCCGAGGTGGCACTGCAGCAGTGTTGCCGTTCGCCGTCATGGCGGTGTCGTCGCTCATCTCGTATCAGCGCGCCAAGGCGGAGTCGCTCGGATTGCAAGCCAAGGGTGGGCTCATGGAACGAGCGGAGCGAATCGTCATCCTGTGCGTGGGCCTGTTGTTTGACTCCGGCCTTTACTGGGTGATGTGGGCAATGTTGGTGCTGGTGTCCGTTACCGCCGTGCAGCGATTCATCAAGATTTGGCGCCAGGCCGCCGTTGCTCCCGTGGTGGCCGAGCGTATGGAAACTCGACGGTCGCGTCGCGCGTCGCGGCGGGCCGCCTTCGCCGATCGCCGTTCGCGAATCTCCTCGCGTCGCCGCGATGCCTGACAATCGGAATCCTGGGCTTGCGTTTCGACTTGCGAACGCGCTGAGCGCAGTCACGCCCGCCGTGGTGTCGCACGCCGCAGCGTTGTCATTGGGTGGCGTCGGCGCACTCGCCATGCGCCGCGAGCGAAAGATGGTGGAACGTCACCAACGGCGAATCTCACCCGAACTCAACCCGTTGCAGATGCAAATTCGCATCAACGACGCGTTCCAGAGTTACCTTCGCTACTACCTCGAGGCGTTCCGGCTTCCATCGTTGTCGGCACACGAAGTCGATGCCGGCTTCACCGTCGAGGGCTTCTCCCACATCGAGCACGGCTTGGCCGCGGGTCACGGAGTAATCGTGGCGTTGCCGCACGTCGGGGGCTGGGAGTGGGCGGGCCGCTGGCTGGCACAACGAGGTATTGGCGTGAGTGCGGTGGTGGAAGTGCTGGAGTCTCGTGAGGCATACGAAACGTTTCTTCAATTGCGCACCGCACAAGGCATCAACGTGATTCCGCTCGACGACCAAGCTGGTTTTGCGGTGCAGGAGGCATTGCGCGCCAATCACGTGGTGTGTTTGATGTCCGATCGGGACATTCAGCGAAATGGTGTGGAAGTGGAGTTCTTCGGCGAACGCACCACGGCCCCGGCCGGACCAGCATTCTTCGCGCTGCGAACCGGGGCACCGTTGCTGCCAGCATCCGTCTATTTCACACGACGAGTGGACGGACACCACACGGTGGTTCGACCGCCATTGACACTGTCGACACGCGGAAGATTGCGTGACGACGTGCAGCAACTCACGCAGATGTTGGTGGTGGAATTGGAGGCACTGATTCGGCGAGCGCCGGAACAGTGGCACTTGTTCTCGCCGAACTGGCCGAGCGACCCTGGCTACGTAAAGTAGACCGCGCGACGCGAGTTAGTTGGCGTAGGCCGCAAAGAGATGTGCCACGCCCTTGGCCTGGCCACCATCCACGGCCGACATCACGGCCACGGGCATCACGCCCGTTGCCGCCCATGCAGCAAAGCGTTCACGTACCCGCTCGGGCGGACCGGAGATCGTGCAATCATCCAGCCACTCGTCCCGCATTACTGCGGTGAGTGCTTCTCCGAGGGAGTCGCGAGACGCGCTGGCCAGTACGCGCTCGAATTCGTCCACCTGCGCAGCGTGACCAGCCGCACGCCAGTAGTTGCGATAGTTGGGGAGTGTCGCATACATCACGAGTGTGCGACGGTTCACGGCACGGGCCGCTTCGATGTCGTTCGAAATCACGGTGGGAATCATGTTTGCCATGAAGAACGTCGAACGTTTCTCTTGTGGAATGCGTTGCACTTGGGAGGGTACGGCCCGAAGTGAAGCGTTCGCCCAGAGGGCTCCATCGGCGATTTCCACGGCGAGATCCAACATCTTGTCGCGTAGCGTGGCGAGATAAATGGGTGGCAGAGCCCCACCGAATTTTTCATTGGTGCGCATCGCCGTGACATATTCTCGAATGTCGCTCAGGGGTTTTCCGGTGGTGACTCCGAGGCGCTGCACCACGGGGCCATGGCTCACTCCGATGCCGAAGGCGAATCGTCCTCCGGTGATCTCATGGATGTGTGCGGCGGCGTTTCCCGCTTCGACGGGATGTGCGAGATAGATCGGTTGGATGGAGGTGAAGTACTTCAGCGTCGTCGTGGCGTGCGCCAACGAGGTGCACAGGGGCATTGCTGCACCAAGACTGGGGCATGCCACGTGCGTGAAGCCTCGATCTTGTGCGTCGCGTGCAAGCTGCAAGATGCTCGCACGGCGAGTCGGCGATGCAACGAGGGATATTGCCGGGAACTGCTGTGATGACGTGGTCATGGTGATGCGGTGCAAGCCCGCTTCGCCCACCGTACCGTGAAGGGGGTGAACGCTGGGTCATCGGCGAGTCGCCGCGACGAGATGTTGCGGATTGCGATGGTGAGCCCGTACAGCCTCACCATTCCAGGCGGGGTGCAGCATCAGGTGCTGGGTTTGGCTCGCGAACTTCGACGAATGGGCCACGAAGTTCGGGTGCTGGGGCCGTGTGACGGTCCACCGCCGGAACCATTCGTCACGCCGCTGGGCAATAGTTTGCCCACCGCGGCCAACGGTTCCACGGTGCCGCTTGCCCCCGACCCGTCGGCGGCGTTACGCACGCTGCGCGCACTGAACGATGAGGCTTTCGACATCCTGCACTTGCACGAACCGATGGCTCCGGGCCCCACGGTTACCGCGCTGATGTTGCGATTGGCGCCGATGGTGGGCACGTTCCATGCTTCAGGCGACATCGCGTGGTATCGGCGCGTCCGCAAGGGCTTGGAGTGGCTGGGTACCCACTTGGACCATCGTGTCGCGGTCTCGGTTGCCGCACGCGACATGGCAGCGCGACACATCGGCGGGTCGTTCGAAGTGCTGTACAACGGCATCGACATCGACACCTACCGACGTCCCAATCTTCAGCGCGAACGACAACCGACGATCTTGTTCTGCGGTCGACACGAGCCGCGCAAGGGCCTCGAGGTGCTGCTGGATGCCTTCTTGTTGTTGCCCGACAACTTTCGCTTGTGGGTGTGTTCCGACGGTCCGCAGATTGCAGAGGTGAGGAAGCGATACAGCCGCGACCCGCAAGTTGCGGCACGCATCGATTGGCTCGGACAAGTTTCGGAATCGGAGAAGATCGAGCGCCTCGCTCGTTGCACCATGTTTTGTGCACCGTCATTGCACGGCGAGTCGTTCGGCTTGGTCCTGCTCGAGGCGATGGCCGCCCAGACTCCCGTGGTGGCGAGCAACATCGACGGTTACAACATCGTGGTGAACCACGATCACAACGGAATCCTGGTTGCTGCAGGTGATGCGGTCGTGCTCGCGCAGGCCTTGCGTGATCTCGGAACTGATGGAGCGTTACAAGCCCGCTTGGTCTCGGCCGGCAACCAGCGCGCAGAAGAGCTCTCGATGCGCAAACTCGCGCTGCGGTACTTGGAGATCTACCGCGACGTGCTGACCGCAGAGGCAGAGGCGCGAATCGTGGTGCAACCCAGTGCGGCGGTGCGGTACTTCGAAGATCGACTTCTGCGACGGCCTCGCCTCGTGAAGCTGTCTCAGGCGGTGCGAGAGTCCGTGACGGAAACGATGTCGGACACCATGGCTTCGTTGCGCGATCGAACCGCGAACCTGCGCGAGCGTGTCGTCGGCGATCGAACCGTCGAACGCTCCGATACCGACGAGCACGCCGCCGAACGTGCTGCCCCCGACGAGCATGCCATCGAACGCGCCTCTCCCGAAGAGCCTCCTCGCGAACGGTAACCTCGTTGTCATGAACGCTCTTTGGATCGTGCTCATCGTGTTGGCACTGTTTGCGGTGTGGGTGATCTTCTCGTACAACCGGTTGGTGAGTCGTCGAAATGAAGTCGACAATGCCTGGTCACAAATCGACGTGCAGTTGAAGCGGCGATTGGACCTCATTCCCAACCTGGTGGAAACGGTCAAAGGGTACGCATCGTTCGAAAAGAGCGCACTCGAAGCGGTCATCGATGCTCGGTCCAAGGCGATGTCCGCCGCACCAACTCCGGTTGCCCAAGGTGCCGCCGACATTGGCCTCACCGGAGCCCTGCGTCAGTTGTTCGCGCTCTCCGAGGCCTACCCCGACCTCAAGGCCAACACCAACTTTTTGTCGCTGCAAGAGGAGCTGCAGAACACCGAAAGTCGCGTTGCTTACGCTCGACAGTTCTACAACGATGCAGTTGAGCGCTACAACAACACCACGCAATCGTTCCCTGGCGTCATCTTTGCCCGCGGATTCAATTTTGCCGATCGTGAATACTTCGAGGCTGAGGCGGCCGCTGCAACTCCGCCTTCGGTGAAGTTCTGAACGACCTCATCGCCGCCAACAAGCGTCGCTCGGTGGCGCTGATGTTCGGTTTCGTGCTGGTGCTCGTGTTGGTGGGGATGGCGGTTGGAATCTTGGTCGGCAACGGAACCGTCGGCACGGTCGTTGCGCTGGTGTTCTCGGGCACGATGGCCTTCGTTTCGTACTGGAAGTCCGACGCGATTGCGCTGCGCATGAGTCGTGCAGTGCCAGCCGATCCAGTTGCCTACAAGCGATTGCACAACTTGGTGGAAGGATTGTGCATTGCGGGTGGGGTGCCCAAGCCGCGTGTCTATGTCATCCAGGATCCGGCCCCCAATGCTTTTGCCACGGGTCGGAATCCGAAGAATGCCGCCATTGCCGTGACGACCGGCCTGCTGGAAAAGATGAATCGTGTCGAACTCGAAGGTGTCGTTGCCCACGAACTTTCCCACATCAAGAACTACGACATCCTGGTGATGACGTTGGCCGTCACCTTGGTGGGCTCCGTGGCCATCCTCACCGACATCGCCATTCGCATGATGTGGTGGAACGGTGGGCGAGTAGCCCGTGCGGGGGATCGCGATAATCGCAGCAATCCATTTGCACTGATCGGAATCGTGCTCCTCATCGTGGCGCCGCTTCTCGCGCGAGCCATGCAGGCAGCGGTGAGCCGCCGTCGGGAAACCTTGGCAGACGTATCAGCGGTACAGCTCACCCGCTATCCGCCGGGACTCATTTCGGCCCTGGAGAAATTGCAGGCCGACAGCACGGTGACACATTCCGCATCGATGGCCACGGCCCATATGTGGATTGAGCAGCCTTTGTCGGGGGTGAATGACACGGGTCGGTTGGGGTTTTTCCATAAACTCTTCAATACCCACCCCCCACTCGCCGAGCGCATAGCGCTCTTGCGCGAGATCTAAATACAAAGGAGAACTCCGTGTTGAGCACTTCGCGTCGCGTTCTACGTGTTGGCGGTCTGGCCGCCCTATTGGTCGTTGCAGCGTGTTCCGGCGGCTCGAGTGGCTCTGGTGATGAGAGTGCAACCCAGGACACCGCGGCTTCGACAACGACGGCGGAGTCCACCACGACGACCACGACCATTCCACCGATCCTTGCCCCATTGACGGGACTGCCCGTGGACGCATCAATCACCCGACCGGCGCTCGTCGTGAAGATCGACAATCATCCCAAGGCACGTCCGCAATGGGGTCTCAATCAGGCAGACATCGTGTTTGAAGAAAACGTCGAGATGCTCACGCGCTTTGCGGCGGTGTTCCACACGAACGACAGCGATCCCGTGGGCCCGATTCGCAGCGGTCGCAAGCAAGATGTCGATCTGTTGGAGTCATTCAACGCCCCGCTATTTGCCTGGAGCGGTGGTAATGCCGAAGTCACCAAGCTGATTCGCGCTTCCACGATGGTGGATTTGAGTCACTCGGCAGCCAACGATGTAGGCGGCTATCGCCGTGAGAGTTCGCGTTCCGCACCCCACAACCTGATTGCCGATACTTCCAAGTTGTGGACATTGGCACCCGAAGGAGCAACGCCGCCACAAGCCCAGTTCACGTATCGGGCAGCCGACGAGGCAATTCCTGCAACTGCGCGTGAAACGGCCGGAATCAAGTTGACCATGGACGGCGTTCGTGTGCTGTGGGAATGGAGCACGGAGTTCAGTCGGTTCCTTCGTTCCCAGGACGACAAGCCGCACGTCGACGTTGACGACGTGCGCATCAATGCCGCCAACGTGGTGGTGCTGTACGTGCAGTACAGCAAGAGTGGCTACAGTCCCGTTGCCAAGACCATCGGCTCCGGAGAAGCGTGGGTGTTCACGGCGGGCAAACTGTTCCAAGGAACCTGGGAGCGTGATGATGCTGCCAAGCCATTCGTGTTGAAGGACACCGCGGGGAACAACATCACGCTGACCCCCGG
>SXGT01136417.1_pt1 | contig 44000 bp, 35 predicted proteins | sample 3176221 | NCBI WGS metagenome assembly SXGT01 (sample SAMN11356862, study PRJNA531348) | freshwater metagenome | isolation source: freshwater sample F1-120 | place: China: Fuxian Lake, Yuxi | collected 2017-12-25
GCGGCGAGGACTTCGACAGCCGCATCGTGCAATACCTTCTCGACACTTTCCGCTCCGAGACGGGCACCGACCTCAGCGGCGACCCAGTTGCGCTGCAGCGCATCCGTGAGGCGGCGGAAAAGGCCAAGCACGAGCTCTCCAGCGTCACAGAAACGGAGCTTCACCTCCCCTTCATCGCGGTAACGGCCCAGGGCCCGATGCACCTGATGACGAGCCTGTCCCGCGCGCGACTCGAGGGGCTGGTGGCCGACCTCGTCGACCGCCTTGAAACGCCCTGCCTCTCGGCGCTTCGCGACGCCCGCATGCGTCCCAGCGACCTCAACGCGGTCCTGCTGGTAGGCGGCATGACCCGCATGCCCCGCGTGCAGGAGAAGGTGTCCGAGATCTTCGCGATGGAGCCCGAGCGCGGCATCAATCCCGACGAGGTGGTGGCGGTCGGCGCAGCGATCCAGGCGAGCGTGCTCAAGGGCGAGGTCAAAGACGTTCTTCTGCTCGAAGTCTCGCCGCTCTCGCTGGGCATCGAGACCGCCGGCGGAACCTTCGAGCCGATCATCGTGCGCAACACGACGATCCCCTGCCGCAAGTCGAAGGTCTTCACGACCGCGCAGGACAACCAGGACATGGTGCGCGTGCACATCCTCCAGGCCGAGCGCGAGATGTCGGCCGACAACAAGTCGCTCGGCTTCGTCGAGCTCACCGGCCTGCCGCCGGCGCCACGCGGACTGCCCGAGATCGAGGTGATCTTCGAGCTCGACAGCAACGGCATCCTGCACGTGCACGCCAAGGACAAGGGCACCGGCCGCAGCCAGAGCACCCGGATCGTGAGCAACTCGGGGCTCAGCGCCGACGAGATCGACGCGATGATCGCCGAGGCGGAAACTCACCGGGCGCGAGACAAGGAGCGTCGCGCCGTGGCCGAGGCCCGCAACCAACTCGACGGCCTCATCTACACCACGCGTCGTAGCCTCGAAGAGTACGCCGAGTTGGTGCCGCCTTCTGACACGCAGGCCATCCGCGAGGCCATCGCTCGCGCCGAAGCCGCGCTCGATAGCGGCAGCGTCGACAGCCTCAGCCGGGCTCGGGAGACGCTGGCCATGGCGGCGCAGCGGCTGTCCGAGAGCATTTACGCGGCAGCGCGTCGCGACACCGGCGGCTACGGTGGTGCGCCCGGTCTGGGGGCTGGTCCCTCGGTGTCGATCGAAGACGACGTCGTGGACGACGAGGTCTAGGGATCGGCGGCGAGGTCTAGCGGCGCAAAAAGCGGATAGACGCGGCCCGCGATGGCGCGACGCGACTACTACGCGATCCTGGGGATTCCCCGTGGCGCCGGCCCCGACGAGGTCAAGAAGGCCTTCCGGGCGCTGGCGATGCGGTGGCACCCCGACCGCAACCCCGGCGACGCGGAGGCCGAGCGACACTTCCGCGAGATCGCCGAGGCGTGGGACGTCCTCGGCGACCCTGAGAAGCGCGCCCGCTACGACCGCATGGGGCCGCTTTTTACCCATGACGGCAAGCCGCCGCGTCCGGAGGAGCTCAACGAGATCCTCCTCGACGCCCTCGGCGGGCTGTTCGGCCGCAAGAAGCCGGGCGACCGGGGCGACGACATCCGCTACACGCTCACGCTCTCGCTGGAAGAAGCGGCGCGCGGGGCCGAGCGCACCATCAGCATCCAGCGAACTATTTCATGTCGCGACTGTGGTGCCACGGGCGACGCGCAGGAGGGCCGCGCGCCCTGCACCGACTGCGGCGGCACGGGCCGGGCGACGACGCGGCGATTCCTACGCAACGACTGCCCCTTCTGCGCCGGGAAGGGCTACAAGCCCGCGGCCCGCTGCCCCCGCTGCAACGGGGAAACGCGAACCGTCGCCGACGAGACCCTGAAAGTGAAGATTCCTCCCGGCGTCAGCACCGGGCAGAAGCTCAAGTTGCGCGGGAAGGGAAACGACGGCCCCGGTGTGCCAGGAGGTGTGCCAGGCCCCGCCGGCGACCTGCTGGTTCTCATTGACGTGGAAGACCACCCGCTCTTCCGCCGTCGCGGCGCCGACTTGCTCTGCGAGGTGCCCGTCACCTTCGTGGAGGCGGCGCTCGGCTGCGACCTCTCGGTGCCCACGCTCGACGCCGTCACGACCATTCGGGTCCCGCCGGGCACCCCCTCGGGCAAGTCTTTCCGCCTGCCAGGGCGAGGCCTCCAGAGCCCCGATGGCAAGGCCAGAGGCGACCTCCACGTGAAGCTCGCGGTGGAAGTCCCCCCCGCGCTCGACGAGGCGGCGAAGCAAGCCCTGCTCGAGTTCTCGCGCTGCGCGGGGGGCGAGTGCCACCCCCAGAAGCGGGCCTTCGCCGAGGCCATGGGCGCCCGTCCTGCCGGGGGGAAGTCCGCATGATCGCCTGGTGCCTCGCTCTGCTCTTCGCGCTCCCCGCCCTCGCGGCCAGCGGCCCGCCCGCCGTGGTGAAAAAGGCCGCCAGCGCGGGCTCGCCCGAGGCGGCGGCGGCCTTCCTCGAGGAAGCCCTCAAAAGCGCGTCCCCCGACGACCAGGGCTGGATCCTGCTCTACGACGCCGAGTACTTGCGGCTGGCGGGCAAGGCATCCGAGTCACGCGTTACCTTCGAGAAGGTGGCGGTCGACTATGGCAACCACGCGGCGCGCGAGCCCGCGAAGGTTGGCCTCGCGGTGATCGACGCCTCCACCCTCGACGCGGGCAAGGCCGGCGGCAACACGCTCGCCACGCTGGGCCTCATCTCCGAGGCCGGGGTGCCTGGCTCGCTCAACGCAGATCGGTGGTTGCTGGTGGGGAAGGCCGAGGCCGCCGCAGGCAACAACGGCAAGGCCCGCGAGGCCCTCCGACGCGCCGAGGCCAGCGCCCGGGGCACGCCCATCCAGTCGCGGGTGCAGGCGGCCGTGCAAGAGCTCCGGGGGCAGATTGGGAGCGGTGCCGCGGCGGCCGCGCCCGCCGACCAGCGCCCCGCCGATCTCGTGGCCATCGAGCAGATCAGGGCGGATCTCGCCGCATCGCGATTCAGCGATGCGAAAACCGCTGCGGGCGCATTCGCCAGCCTCCACGCCGACTCGCCCTTCGCCGCCGAGGCGGCGTACGCGCTGCGCCGCGCGGAGAAAGGGACGCCAATCCGTCGCGACGTGGTGGGCGTGGCCCTGCCGCTCAGCGGCGAGTACGGCCTTCCCGGCGGGCTGCTGAAAGAGGCGATCAAGCTGAGCGCCGAGGCCCTGGGCGGTACCACCGTGGCCGTCTTCGACACCAAGGGCGACCCAGCCAACTGCAAGGCGGCCCTCGAGTCGCTGGTGATCGATCAGGGCGCGGCGATCGTGCTCGGTCCGCTCACCAGGGACGAGGCGTTGGCTTGCGCCCCGATCGCCCAGGCGCTGCACACGCCGATGCTCACCTTCACCAGCGCCGACGAGGCCCTCGCCGCCGGCGACCAGGTGTTCCGCCCCTACCCCTCCGTGGGCGAGCAGGTGGGCGCCTTGCTCGACGCCCTGATGGGCGGCCGAGGCTGGGCCCGGTTCGCGGTGCTCCACCCCACCACCCCCTTCGGCGAGGGCGCCGCGCGCAGCTTCCGGACCGCCGTCGAGGCCCGCGGGGGCACCATCGCCACCGTGCACGGCTACGACCCCGCCTCCACCGACTTTCGCTCGGTAGGCAAGGTGCTCGGCCAGAAAGACTACAAGGCCCGGGCCAGCGAGTTCGCCTCGGTGCGGGCGGCGGTCGCGCGCGCCGGGGGCGACCCCGCGAAGGCTTCCCTGCCGCCGATCATCGACTACGACGCGATCTTCGTGCCCGACAGCTACCAGCGCTCGGCCCTGCTCGCCTCGGCGCTCGCCTTCGAGGAGTTCCCGATCGGCGGTTTCCGTCCCCGAGCCGACGACGTGCCGCTTGGGCTGGTCGGGCTCAACGCGTGGAACAACCCCGAGTGGCCCCGGCGCGGCGGCGACTACGTGCACGACAGCGTGTTTGTCGATGCCTTCTGGGTCGGCGCAGAAAATGTGGGCAGTCGCGACTTCTTGAGGCGCTGGCGCGAGCGGGGCAAGGGCGACCCGACAGTGGTTGAGGCCGTGGGCTGGGATGCGCTCCGCGTGGCCAACGCGGCGTTGAAGGCGGAGGGCGCGGACATCGGCACCAACTTACTGGCGGCCGACGTGACGGATGGGGCCTCGGGCCTCCACGGCTTCACGCCGGAGCGCACCGCCCGTCGTGACTGGATCTACCTGACCGTGCGGGAAGACGCGGTGCGGCCGCTGTACGAGCAGGCGCCGCCCGCCGACGGCCAGTAGACGGGGATGGGCAGTCCGCGCGCCGCGACCGAGGAAGACCCAGGCGAACGTTTCGTGATCGAGGCGGCCCGGGCGGCCGCAGGCCAGGGCGCCGTGGTGGGAATCGGCGACGATGGGGCGGAGCTCCCCGATGGCACCGTGGTGACGGTCGACACGATGGTCGAGGGTGTGCACTGGGACGAGCGCCTTTCCCCGGCCGACGTGGGCTTCAAGCTGGTGGCCACCAACATCAGCGACCTCGACGCGATGGGCGCCCGCCCGTCCTGGGCGGTGCTGGCGCTGTCCTTGCCGACGCCGCTCGACCGCGACTGGGTGACCGAGTTCTTTTCTGGTTTCGCCGAGGCCCGTTCACGCTGGCCCTTCGTGCTCGCCGGGGGCGACACCACGCGCTCGCCCGGCCCCCGCGTGGCCAGCCTGACCCTCGCGGGTCGCGCCGCCCGTACTTGCCTGCGCTCAGGCGCCGCGCCCGGCGAGACCATCTGGGTCAGCGGCGAGCTGGGACTGGCCGCCGAGGGCTTCGCCTCCACCCGAACGCGACCGGAGGCGCTGCGCGCGCTGAAGCGGCCGTCCGTCCCGGCGCCGCTCGGCGCTCGCCTCGCCGAAGAGGGCCTCGCCACCGCGATGATCGACCTGTCCGATGGTCTCGCGCGCGACCTCACCCGCCTCTGCCGGGCTTCAGGCGTGGGCGCCCTCGTCGACCCCTTCGTCCTGCCCACCCGCAGTGGCCTGGCCCAGGCCGTCGCCTTCGGCGAGGACTACCAGCTGTGCTTCACCGCGTCGCCCAGCCGTCGCGCTTTGATAGAATCCCTCTCGTCGGCGACCGGAGTCGCCCTCACCGCCATCGGAACCACCACGCCCGAACCCGAGATCCGCCTGCTGGGCCACCATGAGTGGCCGAGCCCGCAGTTCGACCATTTTACCGGATGTAGCTCGTGAACTGGGCCAATCTGACGATTCCGCCCGTCAGCGGCATCACGGTGGTGAGTTTGCTCGCGCTGCTCGCTCTGAGCGCCTTCTTCGCCTCGAGCGAGGCCTCGTTGTTTTCCCTGCAGCGAATCGACCGCGAGGCCCTGAAAGAGGACCGCAGCGTAGGGGAAACGGTCAGGCATCTCCTCGCCGTCCCCAGGCGAGTGCTGGCCGCCATCTTGATCGGCAACGAGATCGTGAACATCGCCCTCGCCGCCGCGACGGCGCAGCTCGTACCCATCCCCTGGCTCAACGTCGTCATCGTAGCCCCGCTGCTGGTCTTGCTGGGCGACATCGTGCCGAAGACCCTCGGCATCCGTTTCGCCCGCACCGTGGCCCGCACGACGGTGCGCCCACTGTCCTTCTGGAACGAGCTGGTGAGCCCGCTGCGCTTCGTGCTCTCCGCGCTGGCCGACGGCACCCTCCGGTTGCTGGGCTTCACGCCGCAGCCGCCGAGCGAGGCCCTCGAGGAAGCCCAGCTCCGCGCGCTCATCGACCAGGGGCGAGCCACCGGGGTGATCCAGCCGATGGAGCAGGAGATCATCCACCGTGTCTTCGAGTTCGGCGACCTGCCGGTGTCGCGCGTGATGACGCCGCGTCCCGACATCTTCGCGCTGCCGCTCACCACCCCGTGGAACGAGCTGCTCGCGCAGATCAAGGAGGCCCGCTACAGCCGTGTCCCCCTCTACCAGGGGCAGCCGGAGAACGTGATCGGCATCCTCCTGGTCAAAGACCTCTTGCGCGCCCGCGGCCCGGGCACGCCACCCAACGCGCGTCAGCTCCAGAAGATGCTGCACCCCGCGATGTTCGTTCCCCCGTCGAAGCGGGCCCAGGACCTCTTGCGGGAGTTCCGCCAGAAGAACATGCACATGGCGATCGTGGTCGACGAGCACGGCAGCTGCGTGGGCCTCGTTACCCTCGACGACCTGCTCACCGAGCTGGTGGGCGAGGTGCTCGACGAGACCGACGCCGACGAGGGCGAGGTGGCCGAGCTCGGACCCGGCGTGTGGGGCGTGAAGGCAAGCATGGATGTGGATGATTTCGGCTCGAGGTTTGCTCGCGATCTCCCCGAGGGCGAGTACACCACCGTGGGCGGCTTCGTGTTCCACCTGCTCGGCCGAGCGCCGGAAAAGGGCGACGAGGTGGCCTGGGAGGGCATGCGCTTCCTCGTGGCCGGCATGGACGGGCGTCGCATCACGGATTTGACCGTAGCCTTCGACGTCGACGAACCCCGCCCGGCCGGCGACGCATGAGCCTCTCCACCGCCCTGCTCCTCCTCCTTGGCTGCATCGTGGCGCAGGGCTTCTTCAGCGGCAGCGAGATCTCGCTGGTGGCCGCCGACCGGCTCCTCCTGCGCTCCCGCGCCGAGGAGGGCGACCCCGGCGCCGGTCGCGCCCTCGCCCTGCTCCAGCGGCCCACGCGACTCGTCAGCACCTGTCTCATCGGCACCGCCATCGCGAGCGTCGGCGGCACCACCGTGCTCACGATGGTGCTCGCCGACGTCGTGGGCCAGCCCGGACTCTGGGTGGCGCTCCTCTACCCGCCCGTCACCGTGCTGCTCTGCGAGATGATTCCGAAGTCCGCGTTCCAACAGCGGGCCACCACTGCGGCGCCGCTCGTTGCGCCGATCATCGGTGCGGTCGCGACGGCCCTGCGGCCGGCACTCTGGCTCATCGAGCGCTTCACCCGGCTGGTGACCACCGCGCTCGGCGTCAAAGACGACGCGGGCGACGGCGTTCGACGGGAGGACATCCAACTCTTGCTCGACAGCTCACCCACGGGTGACATCCACGCCGAGGAGCGGGAGATGATCCTCCGTGTCTTCAACTTCTCGGAAACCGAGGTTCAAGACGCGATGCGGCCGCTCATCGAGGTGGTGGCCGTCCCGGAGACGGCCAGCGTCGACGAGGCGGCTGCTCTCGCGGTCGAACACGGCTTCTCGCGTCTCCCCGTCTACCGCAAGCGCGTCGATCGCATCGTCGGCATGGTCAACCACGCGGATCTCATGTTCAGCAACGACGGGCAAACGCCGGTGCAGAAGGTGATGCACGAGGTGCTGTACGTGCCCGAAACGAAGCGGGTCGACCAGCTCTTCCTGGAGCTTCGTCGCAAGCGTCAGCGCATCGCCATCGTGCTCGATGAGTACGGTGGCGCCACCGGCCTCATCAGCATCGAGGACATCCTCGAGGAGATCGTCGGCGACATCGAGGACGAGTTCGACCGCCGGCGCCCGCTCCTCCGGAAGAGCGGGGAGCGCGAGTGGACATTGTCGGGTCGAGTCGAGACCGAGCAACTGCTCGCCGCCACGGAGTTCGAGCTGCCCGAGGGCGACTACGAGACGATCGCCGGCTTCTTGCTGTCCCGGCTCGGGCACGTGCCCACCGTCGGTGAGAAGGTGCTCTACGACGGCTGGACCATCACGGTGACCAAGGCCAACGAGCGCGCCATCCTCGAGGTGACCGTCGCGGCGCCACCCCGCCCGGTCCCGACGCGGTGAGGCCGGTGTTCGCCTGGGACGACGCCGCGCGCGCCTTCGCGATCGACCGGCGCTGCGTCGTCGATACCATCGATCACCCGCAGCTGGTGCACGTCCCGGGGACGCCCCCGTGGCTTCGAGGCGTGTGCAATCGCTACGGGCGGGCGCTCGCGGTCGTAGACTGCGGTGTCCTCGGCGGCCTCGTCGAGACGCCGAGTGCGGTGAGGCAGGTGCTCGTGGTCCCGGCAGCGGGGGCCGAGCTCGGCCTCGCCCTCGCCGAACCGGCCCGTGAGCGCCTCGTCCCCTCGGGCGACCCGGAAGGGTGCTTCGACCGCGCGGACGACGACGATGGCACGCGGCTGGTGGTGCTCGACCGCCTGGTGAGGCGCGTGGCGGAGGAGCTCGGCGGCTGATGGCGATGGACCTCACGCGCTACCGTGGCCTTTTCGCCTCCGAGGCCACGCGGCACCTCGACGCCATCGATCGCGACGTCGCCAGCGCCGAGCTAGTGCGACAGGAGAAAAACGCGATCTTTCGTGCGTTCCACACCATCAAGGGCATGAGCGCCACGATGAACGTGCCCGCGATGGTCCTGGTGGCCCACGCGGTGGAGGAGGTTTGTCATCGGGTCGTGGCTGGCGACTTGCCCGTCAACGACGAGCTGCTCCTCCTGCTCGCCGAGGGCAGCCAGCGACTGCGCGCACAACTCGCCGCGTTCATGGCAGGTCACGAGCCCTTCACCGAAGGCGCCTTCGAAGACCGGGTGCGCGAGTTCGCACGCGGCGGTGGCACCTACGCCTTCACGCTCCTGCAGCCGATCGACGAGGAAACCCCCGTTTCCGCCCCAGACGCGCCCAGAGATCGCCTGGAGCACGCCCAGGGCTCGATCGCCGAGGTGCTGAGCGCCCTCGGCCGCATCCGCGCGCGCGTGGAGGGCGACGCAGTAGCGGAGGTCGATCGGGCCGAGACGGCGGTGCGACGCCTCTACGAGCAGCTCGTCGTCCTGCGCACCGTGCCCCTCGGGGGCATCGTCCCCGGCTTGCGTCGGCAGCTGCACGCGGTGGCACGCCGGCACGGCAAGGCCGCGACCCTCATCGTCCGGGGGGAGGACGTCGAAGTGGATAGCGAGCTATTGTCGCGACTTCATGCGGCACTAGTGGCGCTGCTCAACAACGCGGTGGTCCACGGTATTGAGGGCCCAGAAACCCGCCTCGACAACGGGAAGTTTCGCGTTGGAGAGGTGACTCTGGCGGCGGAGCGCGTGGGGCGGACCCTGGTGCTCCGACTCGAGGACGACGGCCGAGGATTCGACGTGGCCCAGCTCGGAAGGCACGGCGCCGACCCCTTGCGGGCCGCGTTTCGCGACGGGGTGACGACCGCCGCGGGCGTGACCGAAGACGCGGGGCGCGGCATGGGACTCTCGGCCGTGCGTGAGGTCGTCGAGAGCGTGGGCGGCACGCTCAGCGTCACATCGACGCCCGGCCAGGGTACGCGCGTGCGCATCGTGGCGCCGGTGCTGGCCGACCTGGTCCGCCTCGTGCTCGTGGCACGCGAGGGGGAGACCATGGCCTACCGGGCCGCGTCCATCGTGCACCGCGACGCGACCCACCTCTGTTTTGTCGATGGCCGCGAGTTGCTCTACGATCATCTGGTGGACGAGGCTGACTACCTGGTCTCGGCGCCCCCCTTCCCGCTCCATCGACTGCGTCACCTGCTGGGGACGACGGTGGCGCCAGACGGGCGGATCTGCCTGGTGATGGATGAGGCGGCAGGCTCTAGGCTATAGGCTAAAGCTCTTGAGCGGCGTCGGCATCGACGCCATCGTCCCGACACCAACGCCCCACAGCCTAATGCCTACCGCCTACCGCCTTCCTCGATGAAAGCCCTCGTGATGCGCGCCGAATGGGATCCCCGGCCCGGCTACGTGCCCGACGCCGGCGAGCTGGCGTCTGGGAAAGCGCGGATGGCGTCGCAAGTCTGGCGCCGCCCTACCTTCGCCTGGGAATCCCTCCCCGATCCAGTGCCCGGTCGCGACGAGGTCTTGCTGCGGATCCGCCGCTGCGGGGTGTGTGGCAGCGACACCCACTGCTACGAGACCGACGCTGACGGGTACATCCTATTCTCAGGGCCCACGCGCCTGCCCTGCATCGTGGGTCACGAGTACACCGCCGAGGTGGTGGAGGTCGGCCCCGAGGTGAGACACCTGCGGGTCGGCGACCTCGTGTGCGCCGAGGGCATGCTCTCGTGCGGCGTCTGTGAAAACTGTCGAGTGGGGCGGCCCAACCAGTGCCCCGCCCTCGAGATGGTGGGCTTCTCCTCCCCCGGCGCCTACGCCGAGCTGATCGTCGCGAAGGAACGGTTCCTCTGGCGGCTCGACGGCCTCGCTGATCGCCTGGGTAACGCCGAGGCCGCCCTCGAGATGGCGGCGTTGGTCGAGCCAATCGGCTGCGCCTACAACGGGATGTTCGTCTCCGCGGGGGGGCTCGTGCCGGGTTCATGGGTGGCCGTCTTCGGCTGTGGTCCCATCGGGCTCGGTGCGATCGCGCTGGCTCGCGCGGCCGGGGCCGCAGGCATTGTCGGCTTCGACGTTGTGCCGGAACGCGTGGAGCTGGCCCGCAAACTCGGGGCCGACGAGGCCTACGATCCGCGCGCCGTCGATGCCGTCGACGTGATCCGAACGATGACGCGGGGGCAAGGAGCCGACATGATGGTGGAGGCGGCAGGCGCCGCCCACCTCACGATGCCCGCGATCGAGCGCTCTTTCGCCGCAGGGGGACGCATGGTTTACCTCGGGCGGACAGGCCTTCGGGCGCCGGTGATGCTCGACGTGCTCGTCACCCAGGCGGCGGGGATCGTCGGTGCCCGTGGTCACAGCGGTCAGGGCTGCTTTCCCCGCATCCTACGCCTGATGGAGCGAGGTCGGCTCGACGTCGCTGCGATGGTGACCACCCGGTTCGGCTTCGACCAGGCCCTCGGCGCGCTGCGCAAGAGCACGGATCGGCGCGACGGGAAGGTGATGATCGCGATGGATGGTGGTTTGACCGAATCGACGTGAACGTGGTAAGCCCTGCGCGATCTTAGCTGGATGAGTAGCGCGCATGGGCAAGGCCATCGGCATCGACCTCGGCACGACAAACTCGTGCGCCGCCATCGTCGAAAATGGCAAGCCCCGGGTGATCACCTACAAGGGCGGTCAGAGCACCATCCCGTCGGTGTTCGCCATCGACGAGAAGGGTGAGCGCCTCGTCGGTCACGACGCAAAGAAGCAAGCACAGCTGAACCCGACGAACACCGTCGCGGCCGCCAAGCGGCTGATCGGGCGCAACTACCACAGCAAGACGATCGAGAAGGTGAAGCAGGTCTTCACCTACGAGCTGGTGGAAGGCGAGTCCAACGAGGTCTTGATCAAGGTCCGCGACCAGATCTTCACGCTCGAGCAGATCAGCGCCGCCATCCTGCGGAAGATCAAGGAGGTCGCTGAGGAGGCGCTCTCCAGCGAGGTCGACCAGGCGGTGATCACCGTCCCGGCCTACTTCAACGACCGCCAACGCCAGGCGGTCCGCGCTGCCGGAAAGCTCGCCAATCTCAAGGTGCTGCGTGTGCTCAACGAGCCCACGGCGGCGGCGCTCGCCTACGGGCTGGGGAAGAACCTCAACCAGCGCATCGCTGTGTACGACCTTGGCGGCGGCACCTTCGACATCTCCGTCATCGACATCAAGGAGCGCATCTTCGAGGTCATCGCCACCGGCGGCGACACCTTCCTCGGCGGTGTCGACTTCGACGACCGGATCATGCAGTGGGTCCTGGAGAGCTTCCAGAAGGCGCACGGTATCGACCTCAGCTACGACCGCGTGGCCATCCAGCGCATCCGCGACGCGGCGGAAACGGCCAAGATCGAGCTTTCCAGCGTGATGCGCACGCGCCTGCACATCCCCTACATCGCCAAGGGCGAGGCCGGTCCTATCGACGTCGACGTGGAGCTCACTCGCGAGAAGCTCGAAGACCTCTGCGCCGACCTCGTGGATCGCACCGTGCAGACGGTCGAGCGCATCTTCCGCGAGGCGGGCACCACGAAGGGCCAGATCGACGAGGTCTTGCTGGTGGGCGGCCAATCACGCATGCCTCTGGTGCAGCGGCGCGTGACCGAGTTCATGGGCAAGCCGCCTAGCAAGGGCGTCCACCCCGACGAGGCGGTGGGCATCGGCGCCAGCATCATGGCGCACTCGCTCGCCGCGGCCGCCACGAACGACGACGTCACCCTGCTCGACGTGCTCCCGATGCCCATCGGCATCAACAAGGTCGATGGTTCGATGCACGTGCTGTTCCAGAAGAACCAGCCGCTGCCTGACTACAAGACGCGCACGCTGACCACGTCGAAAGACAATCAGCGCAGCATCATGCTGAAGATCTACCAGGGCGAGCAAAACCTCTGCGCCGACAACGAGCTCCTCGGCACCTTCGTCTTCAGCAACATTCGCCCGGCGCCCAAGGGCAAGGTGCAGATCGAGGTCACCTTCCACATCGACAGCGAGGGCATCCTCAACCTCACCGCGCGCGACAAGCAGACGGGCCAGACGGTCGAGAGCACCCTCAAGCTCGGGAAGGCGGGGGAGGAGAAGAAGAAGGAAGCGGACAAGGAGCCGGAGGCCTCGCCCCCGGTGGCCCCGCCCATGCCCTTCACCATGCCGCAGTCCACGCTGGCGGCGACGATCGGCGGCGGGGCCGCCCCCAAGGCCGACGCGAAGCCCACGCCGCCCGGGCCGGCCACGGAGCCGGAACTCACGAGGACCGTCACCCGCGGGGAGAGCACCGTCACCGAGCGCGCCGAGGCCAAGCCTGCCGAGAAGGCGCCCGAGAAGCCGGCCGCCAAGCCCGACGCCACGCCCGCACCCAAGGCGGCCGAGCCCGGCATCTGGGACAAGGTCACCGGCTGGTTCAAGGGCCTGTTTGGCGGGTAGCGACGACGCGCGGCAGGCGCTGCGCGAGCGAGTGGTGGTTGTCCTGGTTCGCCCCTTGCAGTCGGGCAACGTGGGCGCTGCGGCACGGGCGATGAAGAACATGGGCTTGCGACGCATGGTGATCGTCGCCCCGCAGGCCTTCGACATCGACCGGGCTCGCTGGATGGCGCCCGGCGCCGACGACATCATCGACGGTGCCCGCTTCGTGCCCGATGTCGCGACCGCAGTGGACGACTGCCGCCTCGTGGTGGCCTCGACCGCGCGGCGGCGTCACAGCCCCTGGCCGGCGCTCGAACCGGAAGGTCTCGCCGCCCGGTGCTTCGGCGACGACGCTCCGGTGGCCATCCTCTTCGGCCCAGAAGACCACGGGCTGGCGAACGACGAGCTGGCCCACGCCCACGCCCTGGTGCACATCCCCACCGACGCGCACGCCTCGATCAACGTGGCGCAAGCCGTCTTGTTGTTGTCGGCGAGTATCTACGCCGAGGCCCGCGGGCGTGGCTACGTGCCCGTGGCCGAGGGCGAGGGGCGACGCGGGGGGCCGAGGCGTGGCGCGGCCCCCGGCGCCACCCGCGAGCACCGTGCCGCGCCGCTCGGCCTGCTCGAACCCCTGGTGGGCGACTGGATGCAGACCGTGGAGATGGGCGGCTACCTCGTGGGTCACGAGCCCTTGCTGGTGTCGTCCACCTTGCGACGAATCCTGCAGCGGGCCCAGCTCGACGAGGGGGAGATCGCGATCCTGCGCGGACAGCTACGCAAGATCCGCTGGAAGATGGGTCACTCAGACTTGTAGTGCAGCATCATCCCGAGGTTGCCACCGGCCCAGAAGTTGGAGCCGGAAACGCCGTGGATGCTGTAGAAGGCGTTGTCGACGCCCGTGGGCAGGTCTTCCCAGCCGCCATTGGCGTAGCGCAGCGCCACGCCGTTGCTGCCCACCACCACCGCCACGCCCGCCTCGGGGACGAAAACCGCCCAGAGGGTCTCAGTCGTGGGCGATTCGAGGTCGCGCCAGCTGCTGCCGTCCCAGTGGAGAACGAGGCCGCCGGGGCCCACCGCGTACACGTCGTCGGCGGACGAACCGGCCACGCCGTTGAGATCGGACTCCGTGCCCGTGTCGCAGGCGGTCCACGCGCCGTCGCGACGCGACGCGCAGTCTCCCCCGTCGCCCACGGCGATCGCGGTGGTCCCGTCGGCGTAGACGTCGTTCAGGCGCTCGTTGCCAGGAAGGGTCTCGTAGGTCCAGGTGGTGCCGTCGTAGTACCAGGCTCGGCCGAAGCCCACGGCGAACAAGGCGTTGGCGCTCGATCCGCCCACCGCCTCCAGCACCGAGGTGTCGTCGAGGCTCCCGGTGGTCCAGGCGCCGCCGGCGTACTGCGCCACCTTGCCGTCGTTGGTGCTCGCGGCGAGGATGGTCTCGGTGTCCTGGCCCTGACCCCAGAGGTCGGTGAGGTCGGCGTCGTCGACGTCGATGGTCATGAACGACCAGTCCTGGTCAGCCCCGCCCAGCCAGGCGTAGCCCCCGGTGCCGACCGTGTAGACGCCGGCGCCCGAGGCGTACACTCCGAATAGGGTGCTGTTCGTCTCGATGCGGTGCTGGTCCCACACCGGGATCACCTCGGTGTCCTCGGCGCTGTCGCCACTGTCGCTACCACCACTGTCGGTCTGCTCGTCGTCGTTGCCGGTGCAGGCGAAGATCGCGAGGGCGAGGAACATGGCGTCTCCAGGAGGGGGCCTAGTCTATCCACCCTCGCCCGCGATCACGCTGTCGATGGCGTAGAGCCCCGGCGGCTTGCCCACCAGCCAGCGGGCACAGCGCACGGCGCCGGCCGCGAAGAGGCCCCGGTGGGTGGCCACGTGCGCGAGTTGGAGGCGCTCGCCGGGCCCACAGAGGTAGGCGTGGTGCTCGCCCACGATGTCGCCGCCGCGCACCGCGTGGAGGCCCACCTCGCCGGGCACCCGGGGTCCGTCGCGACCGGTGGTGGCCGGGCCGAGCCCCTCGACCAGCCGGAGCGCCGTGCCCGAGGGGGCGTCGCGCTTCTGGTTGTGGTGCAGTTCGACCAGCTCGAGGTCCCAGCCGGGGAGCGCGACGCGCGCCTCGCGCAAGAGCCGAGCCAAGACGGCCACGCCGAGAGAGAAGTTCGCGGCGTGCAAGAGCGCAACCGGGGGATGCGACGGCGGCACCAGCCCGGTGGTGCCCGACACGACCGGGCATCGGGCAGCACGGAGGAGTCGCGACAAGCCGTCGGGCACGGAGAAGTCGATGATCACGTCGGCGTCGATGTCGCTGGGCAGGTCGCGCGACGCGGTCCACGCGAGGGACAGGTCTGTGTGCTGGCCGATCTGTTCGACCACGAGGCGGCCCATCCGTCCCGAGGCGCCGTGGACGCCGATCCTCACACGAGATCCTTGTTCAAGTCCCAGTCTGGCAGGGCACCCGGCCACAGGGGCAAGCGCACCTCGTTGTGGCAGAGCCCCATGTCCGACATCAGGGCCTTCACCGGCACCGGGTTGACCTCGGCGAAGAGGTAGGTGGTGACGGGGTAGAGCGCGGCGTGCTCCCGCGCCGCCGTGGCGAGGTCGCCCCGGCAGAAGGCGTCGTAAATGGCGACGCACCGGCGCGGCGCCACGTTGGAGAGCACGCTGATCACGCCCCTGCCGCCCACCGCAAGCAGCGGCAGCCACGTGAAGTCGTCGCCCGAGAGCACGGGACACTTCGACCGCTGCATGAACTCCTGCCCGTAGATCAGGTCGCCCGTGGCTTCCTTGACCGCGACCACGCCCTCGGTGTCGCACAGGGTGGCGAGGTCGGCAGGCGAGAGGCGCTGCGCCGTGCGCCCCGGCACGTGGTACACCACCAGCGGCAAACCGGGCTTCGCCGCCTCGCGCACGTGGGCCCGGAGCCCCTCGCGATTTGGCTTGTTGTAATAGGGCAAGACCAACAGCCCGGCGTCGGCGCCGAGCGCCTGGGCCCGCTCCACGTTGGCGATTGTGCTGCGGGTGTCGTTGGTGCCCACGCCCATCGTGACCGCACACTTGCCCCGTGCCTGCTCACCGCGAGCCAGCTCGAGCGCATCGCGCAGCAGCGCGTCGCGCTCCTCGCCCGACAGCGTGGGCGACTCGCCCGTCGTGCCCGCCACCACGATGCCGTGCACCCCGGCCCGGACTTGCCGGGCAACGATGCCCTCCCAGGCGGGGAGATCGAGCGCCCCCTCGACGAATGGTGTCGCGAGCGCTGTGTGTACGCCCCCGGAAACGCCATGGCCGGCCACCGCTAGAACTCCACCGCCCCGACGACGCGTACGCCCACCGCTGGCTGGTCGAAGCCGCCGCCGAGCTCCTCGTCCTCGTACTCCGTGTAGAGCGGCCCCGGCAGCAAGACGCCAACGGTGCCCTGGAGCCACACGTGAGGGTGGGGATCCACGCGCAAGGAGAAGTCGAGCTCGTTGCCGTAGCCCTCGGCGCTCTCGCTGCTGCCCTCGCTGTCCGCACGGCCGGCCACGAGCCAAGCGGCCTCGGCCTCGAGCTGCGGGATGAGCTTGTAGCGAATCGCGGGGCGGAAGTAGATGGCGTTATTGATGCCCTCGCCCGACTGCGCCGCGTCGGTGGAACGTCCCGCGTTGCTGTCGTTCATCACGCTGGTTTGCAAGGTGGGCAGCGGCTCTTCGAAGAGCAAGATGCCCACGTTGTGGTCGCGGTCGAAGGTGAAGGCGGTGAGCTTCTCGTCGGTGGGGTCGTCGTCGCCCGTGGCCACGCCGAACTCGCCGCTGATCCCGAGCTTCTCGCCCTGGTAGTCGCCCTTGGCCATCAGGCCGAAGGCCATCACCGAGATGTCGTTGGCGCCCGTGTCGAAGTCGCCACCACCAAACACGCCCACGCCCTCGAGCTCGGCCTTCACCGGGCCCATCTCGGCGAGCGCCCAGAGGCTTCCGGTGTAGGCCTGGTAGGCGTAGGGCTCCTCGGGCCGGAAGCGGTAGTTGTTGAGCATGCCGAGGCCCACCGTCTCGGTGCGGTAGCCAACGGCGAGCGACACCGCCTGCATGTCGTCGGGCGCGCCGAGGAAGCCCTCGTACTGCACGTCGTAGGCGCCCATCACGAACACGGGGCCGACCTTCGTCGTGACCTGAAAGCGGTCGGCGCTGTCGCCGAACTCGTCGGTGACATCGTTACCGTCGTTCCAGAGGATGCCCGCGCCCCACTGCATCGGCATGCGGCCCATGCTGAACCGTCCCCAGCTGGTGTAGGCCTCGCCCCAGCCGCGCACGGCCTGGAGGCCGGTGCCGTCCGTCGTCACGCCGTCGGCCTGGGCCACCGCGATCACCTCGCCGGTGACCGGGTCGGTGTAGGTGTCGGCCGTGTCGCCCCACAGGGTGAGCTTGAAGACATCGACCTGGGCGTGGATCGCCGCGTGGTCGGAGATCATCCAGCTCGGCCGCAAGAGAAGGCGGTGGTCGAAGCTGTTGGACGTGCCCTCGGCGTTGGGGTTGCTGTCGGACAGGGACAAGGAGTCGAAGAGCAGCCCGCGGCCCCGGTAGAAGCCCTCCCAGGTGAGCTCGCCGGCGAGGGCGGGGGCGGACAGGAACAAGAGGGCGATCACGAAGACCCCGGGCGGAAAGGCCGGCATCGGTAGCATCCTGGCCGGGGCTTCGCAATCGGGGGTTGACGGCGGCGCGACCTTCGCGCAGGATCGCGCCGTGCTCGAACTCTTCAAGACAATGTGGGACCGGTGGCAAGGCGTGGCCAAGGGCATCATGGCCGCCCAGAACGCGGTCCTGATGGGCTTCGCCTACTTCGTGGGCGTGGGACCGGTCGCGATCTTCTTCCGGGTGACCGGCAAGCAGCTCATCGACCGCGCACCGGCCGCGCCAGACGCCAAGAGCTACTGGCTAGCCCGCGACGGCAAGCCGATGAACATGAAAGAGGCGAACCGGCAATTTTAGAGCGTGTAGATGAAGGGCAGGACCGGCGCAGCCTCGGCCAGGAGGATGAAGCCCACCATCGCCACCAGGACAACGATGATCGGGGTCATCCACCAGGCCTTCTCGTGGACGAGAAAGTCGATGAACTCCGAGACAATCCCGCGCGGGGCCTCGGGGAGCTGGGGGGTCGAATCGCTGGACTGGGGTTCGGTCGCGTCGGACATGGCTGGGATGATACCGCAGTTGCCCGTCGCGGCGTATGGATAACTCTGGGGAAAAGCGGGTGAGGATCCCGTGCACGGCGTTGGGAAGGGCGTTGCCCAACCGGCGATAGTCAACTTTGTTCCTAACCTACTCGACAATCGGACCCCGAATCCAAAATATCAATAGACCCGAAAGCCCAGCGAGCGAGAGCCCGGTGCCCAGCGCGGGCCGAAGCGCCGCCGCCGTGGCGCTGGTGCCCGCCGCAGAGAGCAGCACCAGCGGCAGGAAGTAGTGCGTCGGCCGGTGGTCGATCGTGCAGAGAAGGAGCGAATAGACCAACGCCGTGCCGAGCGCCACCCGCGTGCCTCGGGGCCAGGCCACCGCAGCGAGGGCGAGCCCCCCGCCGCTGTACAGGAGCCAGGCCCAGTAGAAGCCCGGCAGGCGCGCGAGGAGCACGGCCGGGGTGGTCTCACCGTGCCAGTGCTCTGGCCCGCTCTCCCAGGCCACGGTCCCGAGCCAGCCGTCGAGGGCGCCGGTGGCGAAGCCGCCCACACCGAAGGCCGTAGCGACGACCCCAACCGCTGTCGCGACACGTAGGCCCGCGCGCCACCGCCCCGCGAGGAGCGCGGCCACCACGGTGACAAGGGTGGCCGGGTAGCGCAGCAACTGCGCCGCGAGGCCGAAGCACTCGAAGCGACCCGCGCGGAAGGGCTCCTCGCCAAGCGCCGACACCGCCGCGAGCAACGCCACCGCGTAGAGCGTGTCCGGCATGCCGGCGCTCCCCGCGGTGACGACCAGCTTACCCACCACCACCGCCGCCGCGCCCGGTAGGCACCACGCCGGGAGCGGTGCCGCCGACGCGAAGTTCCTCAGGAAAAGCAGACCGGCCAGCACGGCTGCGAACAGCACGGCGGCGTGGAGCACGTTGGCCGTGGGCAGGTCGCCGCCTGTCACCGCGAGCACCGCGCCGTAGATGGGGGTCCACATCGGCGGCTGCACGTCGGTCACCCAGCGTTCGTGCGCCCAGTCCACCTGCTCCACCATGTTCAAGAGCTGGTAGTAGTGGGCCACGCGCAGCTCGCCGGAGCCGTCGAGCGTCCACAGCGCGTCTTGCGATGGGATCACGAAGGCCAGCGGCGCCTCCACCTCGGTGGGCGCGTCGATCCAGGCGGCCACGACGCCGAGCTTGCCCGGCAGGTAGCGACGCACCGGCCCCTCGCCCAGCTCCTCCACCGGCGAGGCCCGCAGCTCGATCTCCTCGGTCCCCACGCGCACGACGCTGCCCACCGGCCCCTGCAGCGCGAGCAAGACCGCGCCCTCGGCCTCGATACTCCCGGTGCCTCGAAGGCGAAGCAGTCCGGCGTCGCTCACCGGCGTCGCCTCGGCGAAACCCGTCGTCGCCGGCGCTGGCGCCAGCTCGGGGAGACGCTCCGCCGCACCCTCGCCCGGCCACCAGTAGCGCTCCAGCGGTCGCGCGATGTCGCCGCGCTGCCCGAAAAACCAGGCGCCCAGGAGAATGACGGAGACCGCGAGCCCGATGCGCTCGGGTCGCGACGACGCCACCTGCCCGCGGGCCCCTGAGGCCAGCCCGCCCACCGCGAAGAAGCCAGCGACCCCGAGCGCCGCCCATGGCGAGCCGGTGTGTCGCGACACCGCGAGCACGACGAGCGCCGGCACCACGCCCACGAAGTAGGCGTCGAGCCCCACGCGCACGGGGTCGACGGGCCCCTTCGCGAAGAGCAATCGCAGCGCGAGGCCCGGCCCCAGGTACACCGCGGGCACCACCAGGAGCGCGAGCCACGTTTCCCGGAGATCGAGCGCGAGGCCCGCCGCGCAGGCGACGACCGAGAGGAGCGGCAGCGTGCGGAGGGTCAAGGCCCCTACTTGGTAATCGTCTGCCGGTACAGCTCGGCGCCCGTGTCGTCGTAAAACACGCCGGTCAACGAGCGCCCGCTGATCTCAACCCAGAGGAAACCGTTGTCGGATGCCTCGAAGTATGTGGGCTCCGTGCCCACCAGCGGGTAGGACCCGGCGCCGCCACCGCCGGCCACAAGCTGCTCGGTGCCGCAGGAGGGTTCGAGCCATTGCAAGGTGTGGTCGTGCCCGGCGATGTACAGGTCGACGTTGCCACAGATGTAGGCGTCGAAGAAGTCCTTCATCGTCTGGCCCTCGCCGGGACGGCCGTCGAAGTCGCCCGCGTTGCCGTGGGGACCATTGCTGATGTAGGGGTGATGCCCGATCGCGATGCTCCAGGTGGTGCTGAGGCTCGCGATCGCCGTCGGGATCCAGGCTTCCTGGTCGGCGTAGCTATCCATCACCATCGCGTGCGTGTCGAGCCCCACCACCGTCAGATCATCCTCGATCTCGGTGTAGAAGCGCGCAGGCATGTACCACTTCGTGGAGTACGCGGTGTAGGCCACCTGGGCGGCCGCCCGAGCCGTGTCGAAGCCGCCGTAGTCGTGGTTGCCCAGCACCGCCATGAACCGGAAGGCGAGGCCCGCGTAGGGCGTCTCGAAGTGCGAGGTCCACAAGGGGTCGGACACGTCGGACACGCCGGAGCCGTAGAAGTTGTCGCCGAGGTAGAGCGCAAAGTCGCAGCCGTACAGCGAGCAGATGTCTTCCATCGCCTCCGCCACGCGCTCCTGCCGCGAGTCACCCGTCCCGGCGTCGCCGATGGCCACGAAGCGCACCACCTCGTGGCAGCCACCCGTGTCGCCGGTGTCGCAGGGCTCCGGGGTGTACACGGAGGTGTCGGCGATTGCGCTCCCGGTGTCGGCCACCGGGCCGGTGTCGCCCTTGCTCGGCGGGTTCCCCGTGTCGGCCGTCGCCGTGTCGCCGGCGCTGCTGTCTCCCAGGCCCGTGTCGAGGGCGCTGGATGCTGACGAGTCGTCCGAGGCCGAGTCGACGGCGGGGTCGCCAGAGCCACTGTCCCCAGCGCCGGTGTCGATCGACTCCGGGTAGCCGGTTTCGGCCTCGCTATTGCCCGAGTCCCCCGTCCCCGAGTCGCCGCTGGCCGAGTCGAGCGCGCCAGAGTCATCGGCACCGGAGTCCCCGGCGTCGCCGCTGTCGAGGTCGCCCGAGTCCGCGCCGGTGTCGAGACCACTGTCCTTGCCGGTGTCGTTGCCCGTGTCGTTGCCGGGCGACGTGTCGCCGGTGTCGGTGCCGACACCCGTGTCGCCGCCGCTGTCACCGGCTGAGTCGGTGGAGGTGTCGCTGTCCGAGTCGCTGTCGCTATCGGCGTCGCTATCGGCGTCGCTATCGGCGTCCACGTCGGTGTCGGCGTCGCCGGTGTCGCGACCTAAGACGTCGTCGAGCGTGACCGCGAGGTCCCAGGCGGGGTTCGCGGGGGTAATGCCGGGCTCCCCGCTGGGGCAGCCGAGCAACAGGATCGTGACCGGGACGAGCCGCATCCGTTACGACGGCATCGTACCCCGGGCGAGACGATGTGGACGCTGAAAGACAAGGTGGTGATCGTGACCGGCGCGAGCCGCGGCGTGGGCGCCGCCTGCGCGGTGGCACTGGCGCGACAGGGCGCGAAGCTGGTGCTGGCGAGCAAGACTCTCGAGCCCGATCCGCGGCTGCCGGGCACGCTCCTCGACACGCAGCGGGACTGCGAGGCCGCAGGTGGCGAGGCGCTGGTCGTGCAGATGGACGCGCGCGACAGCCAGGCTTGCGACGCGCTGGTCGCGCGCGCCGTCGAGCACTTCGGCGGCCTGCACGTCCTGGTGAACAACGCGGGCGCGATCTTCTGGTCGCCCGTGGCCGACTGGCCGGTGAAACGTTTCGACCTCGTCTTTGGCGTCAACATGCGCGCGGCCTTCGCGCTGTCCCGCGCGGCCATCCCGCACCTGCGCAAGGAAGGCGGCCACGTCTTGATGATGTCACCCCCGATCAACCCCGAGGCGCTCCCCGGCAAGGCGCCCTACCTCGTGTCGAAGTGGGGCATGACTGCGCTCGCGATGGCGATCGACGCCGAGGAACAAGCCCACGGCGTTGCCGCCTGCGCACTCTGGCCGGTCACCGCCATCCAGACCGCCGCCACCGTGAACCTCGGCATGGGCAGCGCCGCCGAGTGGCGCTCGGTCGACATCCTCGCCGACGCCACCGTGGCGCTCCTCGCCCGCGACCCTCGCGCCTCTCGTTTCCGCGCCTGGCTCGACGAGGACATCCTCCGGGAAGCGGGGGTCACCGACTTCAAGAAGTACCGCTGCGACCCCGACTCCGAGCCGTCCCCGATGTCGATCTTGCTCGTCGACCCCTCCTGGAAAAAGGAGCCGGAGGTTAAGGGTTAAGACTTGGCTCTTGACTGGTCAACCGCCTACGCGCGTTAGGCGCGCCCCTCGCCCCGGAGCCGCCCATGCGCGATTTACGTGCCTTTCTCGACGTTCTTCGCCGTGAAAACGAGCTCATCGAGATCGACGCCGAGTGCGACCCCCACCTCGAGGTCGCTGAGATCCATCGCCGCGTGATCGCGGGCAGCGGCCCCGCGCTCCTCTTCAAGCGTCCCCGCGGCGCCGACTTCCCCCTGGTCACCAACCTCTTCGGCACCAAGAAGCGCGTCGACCTGGCCTTCGGCCGCCGGGCCAACACCTTCATCAAGCGCGCCGCCGGCCTGCCCCACGAGCTCGTTCCCCCCTCGCTCGGCAAGCTCTGGGGCCTACGCGACTTCGGCTGGGAAGCCCTGAGCGTGGGCATGAAAACCGTGTCGAGGGGCCCGGTGACCGAGGTGAGCGCCGCCCCCAACCTCAGCCGCCTGCCGCTCTTGCATTGCTGGCAGAAAGATGGTGGCAGCTTCGTGACACTGCCCCTGGTGTACACCGAGCACCCCGAGACGGGGGTGCACAACCTCGGGATGTACCGCATCCAACGCTACTCCGACAGCGAGACCGGCATCCACTGGCAGATCGGCAAGGGCGGCGGATTTCACTACTCGGTGGCGGAGAAGAACGGCCAGCCGCTGCCGCTCAACCTGTTCGTCGGCGGTCCTCCTGCCCTCATCGCCGGCGCCATCGCGCCCCTGCCCGAGAACGTGCCCGAGCTGCTGCTCACCTCGCTCCTGGTGGGGGAGCCAGTGCGCCGTGTCGCGACCGACGCGGGACCGCTCCCCGTGGTGGCCGACGCCGAGTTCGCGTTCGTCGGCGAGGTCGCGCCCCACGCGAGGCGTCCCGAGGGTCCCTTCGGCGACCATTACGGCTACTACTCCCTGCAACACGACTACCCGGTCTTCACCGCACGCCGCGTTTTCCACCGGAAGGACGCCATCTTCCCGGCCACGGTCGTGGGCAAGCCCCGCCAGGAGGACTTCTTCCTCGGCGACTGGCTGCAAGAGTTGCTGTCACCCCTCTTCCCCGTGGTGATGCCGGCCGTGCGCGACCTCTGGAGCTACGGGGAAACCGGCTACCACTCGCTCTCGGCCGCCGTCGTGTGGGAACGCTACTCGCGGGAGGCCATGGCGAGCGCCTTCCGCATCCTCGGCGAGGGGCAACTCTCGCTGACGAAGTTTCTCCTGGTGCTTGATCGTCCCATGGATCTGCGTGATTTCAAGACGGTCCTGGAGACCGTGCTCGCGCGCTTCCGTCCCGAGAAAGACCTGTACGTCTTCTCCAACCTGTCGATGGACACTCTCGACTACTGCGGGCCCGCCGTCAACGAGGGCAGCAAGGGCATCATGCTCGGGGTCGGCGAGCCGGTGCGCGAACTACCGTGCCAGTTCCAGGGTGATCTCCCCTATGGTTGTCGTGACGCCGTGGTGTATTGCGGCGGGTGCGTCGTGCTGAGCGCGCCGGCCTACGTCAACGACCCCGGGGCCGCCACGCGCATCGCCTCACACGCCGCACTGCGCGACTGGCCGATGGTGGTCCTCGCCGACGACGCCCATCGCACCTGCGCCACCGACGCCCGTTTCCTCTGGACGGCATTCACACGGATGGAGCCCGCCGCCGACATTCACGGCGCGCGACGCATCCATCGCAACCACGTGGTCTTCGAAGGGCCGCTGGTCTTCGACGCGCGAATGAAGCCAACCTACCCCGAGGAGCTGTTCTGCGACCCCGACACCGCCGCGCTCGTGTCGCGACGCTGGGGGGAGTACTTCCCCGCGGGGAACGTGGAGATGGGCGACAGCGACGCGGGCCACCTCGACCGCTAGCGGCTAGTCACAGGGCTTCGACCGGCCCCCGCGCTGGCGATGGGCTTCGCATGCGGCTTTCGCAGCCTCCGCCCGGCCTAGTCCCTGGTCGAGCAGGGCCAGCCGCGCCCAGGCCTCCACCTGCATGGGTTCGAGGGCGAGGGACTTCTCGATGGCGCCGGCGGCCTCGGCGAGCTGGCGCTCCGAGGCCAGGGCATAGCCGTAGTCGAGCCAGGCCGAGGCGTCGTTTGGCGCGAGCTCGACGCAGCGAGCATAGTCGGGGAGGGCGGCCGCCACGCGACCACCGCGGTGACGAAGGCGGGCCCGTGCGAGCAAGAGGCCGACGTCGTCGAGCGGGTCGGCCACGCTTTCGAGGAGGTAGAGCGCGTCGTCGTCGCGACCGAGCCCGAGGGCCACCTTTGCGGCCGTGGTGAGGCTGCCTGGCCCGATGTGTCGCCCGGGACGCTTGGCCAGGACGAGGAAGGCGTCAAGCAGCGACGACCCGCGCGCTCGGTCACCGCCCTCCATCGCCACCCACGCACCTCGCGACACGAGCGCAGGCTCGCCCGGGTTGGCATCCGCCGCCTTCGCGGCCAGCGCGGCGTAGCCCGGCTTGCCGAGATCGCGCGCGAGCGGGAACAAGGACTCCCACACGGCCGGCGCGCCTGGGTAGGCCTCGGCGAGGGCGAGGAACTCGGCGTAGGCGCGCTCAGGTTCTTTCCCGACGAGCCCCTTGGCCTCGCTGACGCGCACGGCGAAGTCGAGGTGATCGTAAATGTCGCCGCCCGCTTCATCGAGAGGAGCGTGGACGTAGCCGAGCGCCTCCAGTTGACGACGCTCATCATCGCCCACATCGCCGGGCGCCGTGCTCGTCGCCGCAGCGGCAACGACGACATCGAGCGCGGCGCCGAGTCGCTGGCGATCTCCCTCGCGCGCAGTGACGACGTCAACCAGCTCGCCGGGATCGCTGGCGAGGTCGAACAAACGATCGCGGTGGGTACGGACGAGGCGCACGTCGCCTTCGCGCATCGCGGTGATCGGCGCGAGCCCAAAGTTCTCGCTGGGGACGGCCGACTCGGCGTAGACGAGCCGGGGACTGGCGGGCGTTGACCACGGCACGACGACGACGCCATCGAGACCCTGGGGGATGGGCCAGCCCATGAGCGTCGCGACGGTGGGGAGAATATCGGCGTGACGGGCGGGGCCGGGGACCACGAGCCCCTCGTCGATGGTCCCCGGCCACGAGACCACCAGCGGCACACGCGTGGTGCTGTCGTGCACGAGGAACCCGTGACGAAACTCTCCATGTTCACCCAGTGATTCCCCGTGGTCAGCTGTCGCGACCACCAGCGCGCCCCGTCCCACGGCGGCCAGCAGGCGGCCGAGCTCCGCGTCGGCGTAGGCCACCTCGCCGCGGTGCAGGGCGGGCTCGTCGTCACCGGGTTGGCGGTAGACGGCGGGAGGCGCGTAGGAATCGTGTGGATCGAAGTAGTGTACCCACAAGAGCCACGGGGACTTCAGGCTCCCGACGGCGGCGAGGGCCCGGTCCGTCACCTCCGTCGCCGTCCGCTGGCCTTCCTCGGCCGTCCCCGGTGCGTCGTCGTAGCTGTCGAAGCCCTGGTCGAGCCCGTAGCGTCGATACAAGACCGGGGCGGCCACGACGGCGGCGGTGGCGTACCCCTGGCCGCGTGCCACCTCGGCCAACGTGTCGAAACCGGGATCGAGCCGGTAACCACCGTTGTTTCGCACGCCGTGGCGTGGAGGTTCGAGCCCGGTGAGCAATGTGGCGTGGGCAGGCAAGGTGAGCGGCGCGGGGGTGAACGCGTGCTCGAAGCGCGTCCCGGCGGCAGCGAGGGCGGCCCAGGTGGGGGTGGCCGTGGGCGCCTCGAAGTCCAGGTCGTCCCAGCGCGTCGTGTCGAAGGTGACGAGGATGACGTTGGGCGAGGGCGGCGCAGGGGCCGACTCGGGCGCGCAGCCGTAGATGCTGGCGAGGAGCCACATGGGCCGTCGCTAACTCGCGTGCACCTCGTCACCGGGGCAGGCGCGGCAACGCGGGTCGGGTGATCCGCCCCTTGCGCCCCGCACCGGCGACCGGGTAAATGAATGAAGATTCATTCACACCCTGGAGCCCCCGTGTCCGCTACCTCCTACAAGGCCGATCTCCGCGACATCAAGTTCGTGCTCTTCGAGCAGATGAAGGCGCACGAGCAGCTCGCCGACGTGCCCCGCTACAAGGACTTCGACCGCGACATGTACGAGGCGGTGCTCGACATGGCGCGCGACCTGAGCGAGAACGTGCTGAGCCCGGTCAACAAGGTGGGCGACCGCGACGGCGTCAAGCTCGACAGCGAGGGCAACATCACCACGCCCGAGTGTTTCAAGGGGGCCTACAAGGCGCTTGCCGAGTCGGGTCTCATCGGCGCCTCGCTCCCGCAACAGTACGGCGGACAGGGGCTGCCGCACGTGGTCGACATCGCCACCCACGAGATGACCAGCGGCTCGGCGATGGCCTTCAACATGTACCCGGGCCTCACCCGCGCGGCCGCCAACCTGCTCACCTGGCCCGATTCTCCCGCGTGGATCCGGGAGTTGGCCGTGGCGAAGATGCTCGGGGGCGAGTGGGGCGGTACGATGTGTCTCACCGAGGCCGGCGCCGGCACCAGCGTGGGCGACAACCGCGCCGCCGCCATCCCCACCGAGAAAGACGGCGTCTACCACCTCACCGGCGAGAAGGTGTTCATCTCAGGGGCCGACCAGGACCTCGTGTCGAACATCCTCCACATGGTGCTGGCCCGCACGCCCGGCGCCCCCCCGGGGACCAAGGGCCTCTCGATGTTCGTGGTGCCGAAGTTCCTCTTCGACGAGAGCGGCAACCTCGGCGCCCGCAACGACGCCAAGGTGGTGGGCATCGAGCACAAGATGGGCATCCACGGCAGCGCCACCTGCACGCTGGCCCTCGGCGCCACCGGCACCTGTGTCGGCTACCTCTACGGTGGCGAGCACCAGGGCATGGAGATCATGTTCCGGATGATGAACGAGGCGCGCATCGGCGTGGGCATCCAGGCCCTCGGCCTCGCCAGCGCCGCCTACCAGAATGCGCTCGCCTACGCGAAGGAGCGCGTCCAGGGCTCGGCCGTCGAGCACTTCCGCGATGCCGACCCGCCGCGCATCACCATCAACAAGCACCCCGACGTGCGTCGCAACCTGATGACGATGAAGTGCCAGGTGGATGCGATGCGCTCGCTCATCTACAGCGTGGCCAACCGCTTCGACCGCACTGAGCACGGCGACGAGTCCGAGAAGGAGTACCTGCTCGGTCTGGTGGAGCTGATGACGCCGATTGTGAAGGCGTACTGCTCCGACGTGTCGTTCAACGTGTGTTCGACGGCCGTCCAGGTGTTCGGCGGCTACGGCTACATCGGCGAGTACCCGGTGGAGCAGCACCTTCGCGACAGCAAGATCATGGCGATCTACGAGGGCACCAACGGCATCCAGGCCATGGACATGCTCGGCCGCAAGATGCGCAAGGGACAGGGCATGCTCTTCATGAGCTGGCTCAACGAGGCCAACATGGAGCTCGAGCGCGCCCGGGCGGTGGGCTCGCTGGCGGAGGAGGTGGCCGGCCTCGAGCGCGCGCGCGACCAGCTGGGGCAAACGGCGATGCACCTCGGCATGGTGGGCGCGCAGGGCAACCTGCGCGGCGCGATGCTCCAGGCCACGCCCTTCCTCGAGCTCTTCGGCGTGGTGGTGCTCGGGCTCCACTCGCTCTGGCAAGCCCGGGTGGCCCACGAGGCCCTCCAGGACGGCGCCACCGGGGAAGACGGCAAGTTCTACCGCGGCAAGATCGCCAACGCGCGCTTCTACATGAAGAACATCATCCCGCGCGCCACCGCCATCGCCAAGGGCATCCAGATGGGTGACGAGAGCTGCCTCGAGGACGGCCTGTTCGACTGACAAATGGCGACGGTGCGGCAGGCCACAATCCGGGCACGCCGCGTGCTAGAAGGGCCTCGCCATGGCCCCTCCCGCACCCCTGCGTTTTCTCCGCCAGTCGCTCGCCCAGGCGCAAACCGTGGGCGCGGTCTGGCCGTCCAGCAAGGGCCTCTCGCGCGCCATGGTGGAGCCCGTCTTCGCCGAGGCGCACAAGACGCGCGAGCCGCTCCGAGTGCTCGAGGTCGGCGCGGGCGTGGGCCCGGTCACCGAGGAGCTCGTGGCCAGGTTGCTCCCGGGCGACCGCCTCGACGTCGTGGAGCTCAATCCAGAGTTCTGCGTCGTCCTGCGCGACCGCTTCGCCACCGCGCCGGTGGTCCCGGCGGTGCACCAAGTGAGCATCACCGAGTTCAACCCCGGCGTGCGCTACCACCACATCGTGAGCGGCCTCCCGCTGGCGAACTTCCCGGCGAAGCTGGTGGAGGCGGTCTACCGGCGCATCTTCGAGCTCCTCGAGCCTAGCGGCAGCTTCGTGATGTTCGAACATGTTTTCGGCCGCGAGATCCTCAACACCTTCGCCGCAGGTGAAGCGCGTGACCGGATCGCGCGCCTGCTCGAGATCGAGGCCCAACTCGAGCCCCTGGTGGTGAGCAGCAAGACGGTGCCGATCAACATGCCGCCGGCCCGTGTCGTGGTGCGGCGGCATCCCGAGGCGGGGAAGGCCGAGGCCTAGACGAGACGACCGAGGGCCGACCCAGCTGGTCGCGGAGTCGTCACCGGCAATCGCTTGCCAGACGGCAACGCGAGGAGTAGACGGTGTCGCGACCAGGGCATCGTCGCCCTGGCGCGAACTCCCACACTGGATCTACACGCCATGCGAATTCTCCCCGTCTTCGCGGTTCTCCCCCTCGTTGCTTGCGGTCCCGACCTCGAGACCGCCTGCGAGAACTACATCACCGCCTACAACGACTGCGCCACCGAGTACGCCGAGGCGGCCGGCGGCGACGGCACCGAGCTCGACGCCGAGACCACCTGCGCGGCCTACGACGGCGTCACCGGCGCCGCAGCCGACGAGGCGGCCGACACCCTCCAGTGCTACGCCGACACCTACAACAACGCCGACTGCTCCACGGCCGACGGCTGGTCGACGGCCTCGACCGACTTCGCCACCTGCGGCTAGCCGCGTGAAACGACGGTCGCCGGGCCTGGCTCGGCGGCCGTCTCACGTGGCATGGGAGGGGCCACGGAACCCCCCTTCCACCCTCGCTTCAGTTGGTGTTGCAGCCGTTGGTGCTCGCCCACGAGGAGCACGAGTCGCTGCACTTGTCGTCTTGCACCATGTAGAGCGTCACGTTCGTCGGCTTGTAGGACTTCACCGACGTGGAAGTACCGGTGTTGAAGCCGTAGTAGGCGTCGCCGTACCAGTCGTCGGGGTCGACGCTGTAGGTCGTGGAGTTGCGGATGTAGGCGGTACCGCTACTCGTGCCGCTCGGCGTAACGGTCGACACCGACTTGCTGTAGTACTGGGTGGAGGTGGACGAGCCGCAGTCGTAGGACACGGACCCGCTCGATGAGCTGCTCGGCACGTACTGCCCGCTCGTCCGGTCGTCCTCGATGGGCACGACGTCGGTGTAGCAGGAGCTGCTCAAGGACTTGAGCGCCACGCCCGTCTTGTCGGTGTTCGCGCAATACAGTCGCCCGGAGCTGTTCATGTCCACGAACTTGGTGGAGCTCCCCGCCGCATCCGTGTGGCTCGACCCGTCGAACTTGTATGACGTCGTGTACGGGAGAACCGCGCTGGCGAGGCTGCTTGCGTTGCCCGAGCCCACGTAGAGCTCGAACTCGTCACTCGTCGCGCTGTCCTTGGCCGAGCTGATGTACGCGCCACACAGGCAGAGGTAGGTGGTGCTCGCCTTCGCGTCGGCCACCCAGGCATCGTCACCCACCTGGGGCACGTCCACGCTCCCCACGGTCACGACAAAGGTCGGCACGTCGAGGGCCGGGACGACCTCACCGAGCGCCAGGTAGCCGTGCTCCAGTTCGCCCTCGCGGACGAGCCAGTACTCCATGGCGCCGTCGACCGCCGCGAGATCGGGATCGACCGCCACCGCGAAACCGGCGCTCGCGTCGCGCTCGCCGTCGGCGGCGGGAAGGAGGCTCGCGCGCAGCTCGAAGGGGTTGCCGTTCTCGTCGACGAGATCGTAGGTGGGTTGGGCCACGGGGAGGGCGGAGAGCGCCACCTCGGCGCCCGGGTAGCCGAGCGCCTCGACCGCGACCGGAGTCCAACTCGAGTCGCTGGCGAGGAGCAAAGCGGCGTCGCGGAGCGTGTCGCGCTGGTCCTGGAGGGCGAGGCCCTCCGACGCCGGCAGCTCGGGGGCACAGGCAAGCATGAAATACGAGACGAGGCCAATCATGGTGAGCTCCTTGTTTGATGCTCATCCCGTAGACCACGCCGGAGGCTCAAGCGGACAGCGACGCCCTCACCTCCGCCTCCACCTCGAGCGCCCGCACCAGGCAGGTCTCCAGCGCCGGGAGCGCCCAGTCGTCCTGGTTGCAGAAGAACACGCGACCCCCGAGAGGGCGCCGCGCGGTCGCAAGCGTGCCGTCGGCCACGAGGCCCTTGGCCGCGAGCGGCAGCGCGTGTCCCCAGCGCTGGATGCGCAGGTCGTACACCGGCGCGTCGCCGATCCCGAGCGACGCCATCAACGGGCCGAGCTGCGCCATGAACGCGGCGCGGTGGGCCTCGAAGCTCGCGTCGTCGAGCACCGAGGCGCGGCCGCTGTCGGTCGGGAGCGCCCGGTAGAGGGTGAGCACGCTCCGGGAGGGGTGCCCGCCGGCCGCCCACTCCGCCACCACGAAGTCGGTGAAACCGTCACTCGGCGGGTCGAGCAGGTACATGCCCATCGTCTCGCTCGGCCCTGGCGCCTCGATGAGCGCGTTGGCCACGAGGTAGGCGCGGTAGCGGATCTTGCGCATGGCCTCGAGCTGGTCGGCGGGGAGGTCTCGCACCACCCGCGCGCACACGAACTTGGGACAGGCCATCACCACCGTGTCGGCGAGGACGACCATCGGCTTTTCGCCCCCGGAATAGGCGACGGCCGCGCCCTTGTCGCCCAGCCACACGCGGAGCGCCGTCCGCCCAGCGCGTACGTCCGCTCCGGCTGCCCCCAGCTCGGCCAGCATCCGCTCCGCCACGCGGCTGTTCCCCCCGGGCAAGGCACAGTTGCCCTCGAACTCGGCGCAGTAGAAGTTGTACCCCGCAGCCGCGGAGATCTCGTCGAGCGTGCCACCGAAGGCGGAGGAGCAGTAGCTCTGCAGCAAGGCCTCCACGTGGGGGTGCAGCGGGCCGGTGGCCCCGACCAGCGCGTCGCGGAAACTCTGCTTGTCCAACTCTGCAAGTTGCGACTCGCTCAGTACCTGCCACTCGCCCGGAGGCATGTCGGGGTAGGCTGCCTCCGACACTTGCCGGAAGTGGTCGGCCACGCGCACGAAGGCATCGGTGGCCGCCGGGTCGGTGGCCCCCTCCCAGAAGCCGGGGACGGTCTTGCCTGCCTGCATCACCGTGTCTTCCGGCTCTGACACTCGCCAGGCCCGGTGCAGCCCGAGCGGCCGATAGAACTCGCGAGAGAGCAGGCTGCTCGCGGGCGCCTGCGCGAAGTAGGCGGCGCCCACCGAGAAGGCGAGGCCGTCCCAGTCTTGGCCCTGGCTGTTGCCGCCGAGGCGGCTCTCGTGCTCGATCAGCACCGGCTTCAGGTCCCGCAGGCGCCAGGCGAGGGCGAGCCCCGAGAGGCCCCCGCCGACGATGACCAGCGGCGCGCGCTGCATCCCCGCGTCGCCAGCCATGGCCGCCTCGATGTCCCAGAGGCGCTCGTGGGCCCGCGCGGGCACCGGCCCCTGGAACCCGACACTCGGGCCCGTCACCGGCGCCACCGGGGAGCCCGGCAGCCCCTCGGCGAGGACCATCGGCGAGGGCTTATGGGCGCACCCGGCGAGGAGCGCCGCGCCGCCGCCGAGGAGGCCACGTCGCGACAGGGGAAAGGTCAGGATCCGTGGGGACAAGGTCACCTCGCCCGCGGAGCCTACCAGACTCGTGGCGCTACTCCAGCGCCCGGCCCACTTCCACGCCGGTGTCGCAGGCCTTTGGGCCCGGGGCGGTCCACGCGCCGTCGCCGTCGGCATCGACCAGGACGGGGTTTGAGATGAAACGCGGCACGTTTCTCTGGTCGTAGTCCGAGAGGCCGCGCGGCATGTCGGCCACGCCGAAGCCGAGCACCACCACGTGCGCGTCGGCGTTGAAGTCGAGCTCGACCTCGCCGTCGAACTTCACCACGCCGCCCGGGTCGGTCGCGGCCACCGTGGCCGCGAGGTCGCAGTTGACGAGCACGTAGATCGTCGTGACATCCACCTGCGGAATGGCCTGCACGCGCAGCGACAATGGCCCGGGCGCCGCCAGCTCGCCGGGCCCGGCGCCCTCGATACTCACCTCGGCGAAAGCACCGGCGCTGATGAGCGCCGCCATGTCGAGCGTGGCCTCCGCCGCCTCGTCGGCGGTGACCACGGCGGGGTCGTCGTCGGCCACGCGCACGTAGGTGCGAGGTTGCCCCGGGATCTCGAGGCCGTGCACGTCGGTGACGGCCACGCCGGCTCGCGGATAGCCGAGGTTCGCGAAGGCGAGCCAGTCGACCAGCGCGCCCGTGTGACGTGGATCGGCGGGGTCGATCAAGGGCGACCGCGCGTCGTTGAGCACCTCGAAGCTGTCGAAGTCCCAGGACCACACCTCGGTGCCGGGCAACAACGCGAGTCCCTCGGGGTCGTCGGTCGCGGGCGGGTCGGTGAGACGGTCCCAGTCGAGCACGCAGAGGATGCCGCACTCGCCGTTCACCCGGCTGTGGTTGAGTTGGATCACCGAGGCGCCCCGCTCCCGCGTGGCCGCGTAGATCCCGGGGAAACCGAGCTGGTACCACTCCGGGGGGCTGCCGCGCGGGTCGTCCACCGCTGGGAAGGGCCAGGCGTTACTGTGCTCGGGGATGGTGGCGGTTACCTCCTCGCCGAGTCCGTAGGCCATCCACTGGCCGAGGCCGCTCGCCTCCAGCTCGGGCGCGAGGTCGATGATCGCCTCGTGGTCGGTCGATACCATGATGTCGAGTCCGCTCGCGACCACCGTCCGGAAACGCAGCTCGTTCACCGTGTCGCTGTCGGCGCTCGGCGCCTGGTGCACGTGGGTGTCGAGGCTGGCCCAGCCGGTGGTGTCGACCAGGTGGTCGAGGGTGACGGACAAGAGGCCCTCGCCTGACTCGGGGATTGTGACACTCGTGGACACGACATCGTACTCGTAGCCTCGCGCCACCCAGGCGCTGTAGTCACCCGGGGGGACGGCCAGCACGTCGCCGGGGACGGCGTAGAGCACGGTCGAGAAGCCATCGCCGCGTTCCAGCTCCACGCGCGCGGGGATGGGCTCGCCCGAGTCGTCGATCACGTCGATGATCAGCGCGCCCGGGGCGCCCATCTCGAGCGCGAAGTCCGTCCCCTCCAGGGTGTCGCTGTCGTCGCGCCCGGGGGCCGAGGCATGCGCCCGCCAGGTGTCGCGGAGCACCGTCCGACCCGCGAAGCGACCGGACGCGTCGGCCACCAGGGTGTCGATGGTGGCCCAGCCGCCGCTACTGTCGGGGGCCTCCAGGGTTACCCACGCCCCGGCGACCGGGCCGTCCGGTCCCGCCACCGTGCCGGACACGGCGGTCCACGCGCTCTCCACCACCCCGAGCGGCTCGGGCAGGTTCGGCTCCAACGAGGCGGAGGCGCTCGCCCCGTCGCCCGGGCCCACGCCGACGAGGAAGGGCACCCGGGCCTCGGCGGCGCCGGCGATGTCGAGCGGCGACAGGGCCTGGTTCACGTCGAGCAGCGCGCGCACCCCGGCCACCGAGGTGTAGGCCATCTGGGCCTCGGGCATGGCCACCACGAGCGATCCCTCGTCGCTGGCCATCGAGAGCCAGGGCACGCCGAGGTCGAGGCCGAAGCCACCGACAGACAGGTCGCCATCGGCGTAGGTGCTCACCTCGGTGAGGTCGGAAGGGAACACAACGGCGCCGACCATGAAACCGTCACTCGGGGGGTCGCCGTCGAGGATCACCTCCACCTGCAGCGCGCTCGCGCCCGGTTCCAGCGTGTATCGCGTCGTGACCTGCAGACCGTATGGGTCGCCGATGAGCTTGCGGCTGCCGCTGTCCCAGGCCGACCGGACGAGCGTCATCTCCACCAGCCAGAAGTGGTCATCCGTGCCGTGTACCTCCACCACGGCCGCCTCCCCATTCGTCCCGTCGTTCACCACCTCGATCTCTTCGGCGCGGACCTGGTGGAGCGTGCTCGACACGAAGTCGGCGAGGTCGAGCTGCCCCACGATGAAGCCCATTTCCTCGAGCAGCTCCGGTCCCGCCTGTTCACAATCCTGGACGGCCACCGCGTCGATGGGGCCGCCGCCGTAGTGGTAGTAGGTGTCGGGGTCGCCCACGCCCTGGATCACGAAGGCGGCGTGCTCGTTCAAGAGCAGCGCGTCGCCCGGCCCGGCGAGCCCCTCCTCGCCCCAGGGGCGCTCCGCCGGGTCGACCAGCATGCGCGCCGTGGCCTCGCCTGCTACGGGACAGCCGCCCAGGAAGAGACCGTCGCCCGTGGGGTTTGCGACGGGATCGCCCGGGTCGTCGGGGCAGGCGGGGAGGAGGAGGAGGAACATCGGGGGCGAGTGTATCGCCGGGTCAGATCGACAGTGCGTACTTCTCGAAGCCGAGCAGATCGACCACCGCATCGTTGGCGCCGGTGAGGTCGAGGTCGGTCACCAGGAGGTTCAGGTCTACCCACTGGGCCTGCAGGAGGCGGAGGCCGAAGCCGACGTCGTAGAAGGTGGCCACGTCGGGAGTGCCGAGGTCCTCCACGAAGCAACTCATCGTGGCGCCGATGCCGAGGCCGGTCGAGGTGCCGCCGGCGTAGTCGGAGTTGGCGGACACGGCGTTCGATCTTGACTCGTCGGTGAGCTCGTCGATCGGGTCGACGAACTCGATGATGATCCCCTCCTCCCAGAAGGCCCACACGCTGAGGTTGTCGGGCTCGCCGAGCACCGCCTTGATCTCGCCGTAGGTCATGCCGAGGCAGGCACCGGACAGGCAGCTACCGTCGAGGTCGATGGCACCGTCGGTGGCCACGCGCTCGCAGGGCGGGAGCATGGCGAGCAGGTCCGCCTCGGTGAGTTCGCCATCGGCAGCAGGGGCGGTGTCGTCGGAGGATGTGCCGTCGACGGTGCCAGTGTCCTTCGTGTTGGCCGGGGGGCAGGCGAGGAGGAAGAGAATGTCGAGCATTTGGGGGATCCTGGGAAAGGCAGAGCTACCAACAGGGTGTCCGCACAGCGTCACGGAGGCTGGCAGGTCACCGTCGCGAGCATGCCAGCGGTCAGGCCATCCTTCGAAGCCTCGAACCCCGCCCCGGAGCTGCGAAAGATCGGGCCGTTCCCCGATGGAACGAAGGCGGTCACGAGACACTCTGGACAGCTCAGCGTGGCCCAGGCGGAAAATCGTTCGATGTCGACCGCATAGCCGTGCCCACAGGGCACGTACGACTGCCCTTCCGCTCCACTCGCAGAGTCGTCATCCGCCCCTCTCGGCGATTGAACGGCATCATCGTCGCACCAGTCCCCCCCGCAATCGTCGCAGCTCACCACCAGCCTTCGCGCATCGGTGACCACGCCGGCGCCGGAGTAGAGGTAGCATACGGACGGAGTCTCGCCGGAAAGGCACATTTCTCTAGCCCGGACGTGAAATCGATCCTCGGCGTTCGGACACGGACCCGGCTCGAAGCAGGCGATAAGGAGCAGCGTCCACGGCGCCATCGAAAGGCATCGCCCCAGCGTCCGAGCCCGGTCACACGTTGACATCGGGCTTCTCGACATCGTCGGTCGGTATGTCCGGCATCCGGCCGGGGTCAAACGGGCTGGGGAAATCGAAGTCTCCCGAGAACGGCCCACGATCGGCGCCCCCGCCGCCGTCGTCGCCGCCCACGCAGCAACAGCCGCCGTAGCCGTCCGGGGGCGACGACGGCCAACACGGGGTGCTCTCGGCTGTGCCCCCGCAGTCGGCGTTCCGATTGAGCACGCAACAGAAGGTCACGTTGCCGTCCATCTCGAGCGGCCGGTCGATACTGAAGAAAAGATCGCCGAAGTGGCCGGTCTTGGTGAGCTCGTCGGCGAGCCACAGGCTCAGCATGGAGAGGCCGGCGAGTTCGGCCGCGGTCGCCACGTCAAGTGACAGTAGCTCCCAGCCAGCAGCCACCGCGAGGGCGGCTCCGGTCACCTGGAGGGCCGTCCTCACCGTCGGCGCGACATTACCACCCACCACGCCCCCCTGGATACACTCGATCACTCCCTGGTGGAAATAGGGTTGGAACTGCGATCCCGCTCCGGTCGCACCGGCCGAGCTGGTGCCGCCGGTCTGGAAGGCGCGCGCGATGGCACCCCCTGTCTGCGCCACGGCGCGGGTGCAGATCTCGCGAGTAGAGAATCCTCGCGACGACTGGATCTGTCCCAGGTCCGGATGCCAGTAGACATCGCTATCCACCGGATCGCCCGAGTTTGAGACCGCGAAATAGTGATAGATCCCAGGCAATCCCAGCCGCGCGGTCACAAACCTCGCCCACACCTGCCCTGCCACGTCCTGCACGCAACCCATGCTTCCCTCGGGGCCACCGCCACAGTGCCAGAGCCCGAAGTTGTGGGCGGTCTCGTGAATGACCATCGCCGCGAACTCCACGACCACCGACATGGCCATGCGCAAGCAGAAGTTAGCGGCCTCCAGTTGGCGGGCCAGCTCGTCACCTTGGGCGAAGTCTTCGCTCGTGGGGGCCACCGCCTTGCAGTAGTGCCGGGTGGCCAAGGCCACGAACCAGTCGAACATGATCGAGGCGCGGTCGAGCCGGGTGGAGCACACCCACACCCGGGTGCCATACGGATAGAGCGTGACGTCCGGGCCGAAGCTGGCCACGACCCCGTGGTTGGCCGTCGACTGGCCTGGCGAGACGGTGGAGTCAAAGTCGAACGTGAAGGTGATCGTGTCCCGCAAGTCGACCACCTGGGCGGGGCCGAGGTCGGCGCAGCTCGCCCAGGCGGCGCCCAGCGTCGACACGAGCGACACGGACGTGGGCCGCGTCGCGAAGGACGCGGCCGGCGTACCGCCCCCGGAGCCAGCCGTGCTGGCGCCGCCGCCCCCGCCAAAGGTGTCCGGCAAGGTTGTGACGGTAAAATCCCCCGGGGCCGAACAGTTCACGGGCCGGATAAGTGCCTCCACCACCATCTCCTCGAGGTCGGCGGCGAAGCGCGCGATGAAGCTTATGAGCTCCGCGATCGCCTCCGCCAGCTCCTCGATCGCCTCCACCAGCGACACCACCAGGTCGCCGAGCGCCGACAAGCTGCCAAGAATGGAGGACCCCAGTTCCACGAGCGCCTCTCCCAGCGCTTCGGCGAGGTCGGCCAGGGGCTTGATCACCGCCTCCCAGTCGATCTCCTCCCCAGACACCAGTGCGTCGACCAGCTCGATGAAGAACTGGATGAGCGTGCCAAGGGCAGCACCGGGGAGGGCCGCGATCAGGAGGAGCACAACCGCAGCGTCACCCATCAACTCCGCGACCTCTTCCCCAAGGCGATCCACGCGCTTGCCCAGCTCTTCCACCGACTCCACCAGCTCCGCGAACTCCTCGATGAGCTCGGCGCCGCCCGGCATGTCGCCCGGCTCGTAGATCCGGAAGTCCATGGCACCGGACTCGATCGCGTCGATCACCGCTTTCCGGGGCGTCCACCCCTCCCACTCCCTCGGCATCCCCTCGCCGAAGTCACAGATGGTCTGGAGCACCCGCGACATGAACTTCAGGCGGGGGTCGTAGGAAACGCTCGGGGTGTACCCCGACCGGCTCTTGGACCACTGGTACCACAGCGGCTCCTCTTCCCGCGGGGCGATGTTGTCTTCGAGTGCCTCGTCCACCGCGCCGAGCCCGATCAGCGCCCAGAGGCCATCCTCCCAGTCCTCCCCCGTGGCGTCGTCCTCCATCGAGCGGAGCAGGTTCGCGGCGGCGTCGTAGGTGAGCGTGCCCTCGATGCAGGCCACGAAGTCGGTCGCGGTCCAGTCCGTCAACCGCTCGTTGGGGCAGGGTTGACCCGAGGGATCGCCCGTCCGCGTCCAGCGGCGGTACTGGTAAGCCCGCGTGCCCTCGGCCGAGGGCGCCTCGAACCCCGAGGACACGCCGAGCGTGGCCGGGTCGATCGTGGCCAGCTTCAACACGAGAGAACGAGCCCGCTCGCGGTAGGCCCCGATCGCCTCGCTGGCCTCGCCGAGCCGCTGGGCGAGGACCGCCTGGTCGACACCCGTATCGCCCGTGGAGTGGCGAACCCGGGGCACGCCGGACAGCGCCTCGTGGAAGGCGGCCGCGATCCGCGTGCCACAACCTCTCGGCTCGCGACGGTGCTCGGGCTCGGCGCCCAGGGGCACGGTAAGGAGCTGCGCCCACTCCGCCTCCACCAGCTCGTGGTCCCGGCGCGTGCCCAGGTCGGCACGAGAGAAACGCGTCGCACCGAGGCCCGGGATGGGGGGAACCCCCTTGACCTGCAAGGGGACGGATCCAGCGGGCGGTGGCCTCTGGCGAGCACGTTCAGATTCGCGCAGCTCGCCGAGGAACTTGCGCACCTGCACGCGGGCACGCACTCGGCGGTCGCGCGGACGCTCCGGTGCGGACTCGCCCTGCCCCGGCCCGTGGCCGCCGCAACCGTTCGCCGAGAGGGGCGAGCGAACTTCCGACTTCTCGCGCGCCGCCGGGGGTCGGCGCCGGGCGCGAGCACTCGTGCCCTGGCAGCCGCAGGCGCCGCCGCCGCCGCACCGGCCGCCGCACCCGCAATCGCCGCCCTTGCAACCGCCGTCTGCCATCGTCGCCTACTGCAAGTAGATGGCAGTGTAGCAGACTTCCACCTCGACCCAGGTCGTGGCGTTGCCGCTCACCAGCATCGCGACGTCGAGCAGGCCCATGCCCGGGGTGTACGACACCGCGCCGTCGTCGGGGACCGCGGTCATGTTGGTGGCGTTCCACCGCAGCGAGGGCGAGGCCGCGTCGGTGGCGGAGACGGTGAACTTCCGCAGCCCGTCACGGGGGAGCTGGTCGGGCAGGCAACCGTGGCTCACGTCGAAGTCGATGGAGGGCGAGCCAGCGCCCGAGCGATCGTACACCCGCGCATGCAGCCACACCTTGTCGGCCGCGCCGAGCAAGGCAGCCATCTTCGACCGGTCGGCCGGGAAGTAGACTGCGGGTTGCGTGCCGCCCAGGTAGCGGCTGCGCTTGAGTAGAACTCCGGTGACCTTTCGTGCCATTGATTGCCTCAAGTTGCGGCGGGAGGGTAGCGCATCCATCGGCACTTGAGTCGCAAAAAAAACAGTTCGTTGCGTGGTGATTCACGCTACAATTTGTCGCGACGCACGGACATTTGAACGGGGCACGATGTCCCCGCTCCGTCTACCCCTCGATCCCAAACAGTCGCCCCACGTCGATCTCCACCTCGACGAAGGGCGGCGCCGCCACGGTTTCGCCCGGGCTCCCGGTGAGCACCAGCTCGTAGGCGCGATCACCACGGGCATACACGTAGAGGAGCTGGTTCTGGCGGTCGATCACCCAGTAGTGGCCCACGCCGTGCTGGTAGTAGGCGCGCATCTTGACGCCGAGATCGCGGGCGGCCGTGCTCGCGGAGAGCACCTCGGTCACCCAGTCCGGGGCCACCGGGACCGGCCACGCGCTCGGCATCACCGGCACGCGCTCGCGACGCCAACCGGCGATGTCCGGGCAGACGACCATCTCGCCCAGGGCGACATGGACCTCGGTGCGGATCCACCAGCCGCCGGGACCGCCCTGGCCACCGCGCCGGTTGTAGGGTGCATGCACCCGCCCGACCACCTCGCTCTGAGCCCCCCCATGGCCCTCGTCGGCGGCGGCCTTCTCCACCATCACCCCGTCGATGATCTCGCAGCGCCGTTCCTCGTGGATCGCTCGCAGCAGATCATCGAGGGTCGCGACGCGGAGGGCGGGTTCGCCGGGCATGGCGGGAAGTATACCGCACCACCGAGCGCGGTCGCCCCCAGGCGAATCCCGTGGCGACCGCGGGGTGACGACGTGGCGCTACGGGTTCTCGGCGAGAACCTCGTTCGCGGGGCGCAATGGAAACCACATCTTGTCGCGACACCTCAGCAACAGCTCAACGGGACTCGACGGTCCCGCAGGCTTACGGCCGCGCCGACGGCCCTGCGCGGCAACAAGTCCCCCGAACCCCTCGGTCCCCTCGACTTGTTGCCGCAATCCCGCCACCTTCCGGCAACAAGTCCCCCGAACCCCGGGGTCCCCCCGACTTGTTGCCACCACCCGACCCGCCGTCGTCCCGCCATGACGATACACCCCACCGATGAAAGCCCTCGTCACCGAGCAGCAGATCGCCGAGCGCCTCCCCGCCCTCGCGGCCGAGATCGCCACCCAGTGGCCCCGTCCCGAGCGCCTAGTATTGGTTGGCCCGCTCAAGGGGTGTGTCATCTTCATGGCCGACCTGTCCCGCGCGCTCTGGCGAGTGGGTGTGCCCCACGACATGGACTTCCTCCGCGTGTCCTCCTACGGCGCGGGCACCGAGTCAACCGGGGTGCTCCGCCTGGAGAGCGACCTTTACCACCCGGTGGAGGGTCGCGACGTGTTGCTCGTCGATGACATCTGCGACAGCGGGCGAACGATGGACTTCGTGTCGCGACATGTCGCCGCGAAGGGTGCCCGCGCCGTGCGCACGGCGGTACTGATGGACAAGCCCTCCCGCCGCGCGCTCCCCTTCGCCGTCGACCACGTGGGCTTCACCATCCCCAACGCCTTCGTCGTGGGCTACGGCTGCGACCTCGCCGAGGGCTACCGTGCGCTGCCGTACGTGGGGATCTACGAGGGCTAGGGCCCCCTCCACGGCAAGGGGCTACATTCCCCGCGCCCCCGGAGCCGCCCTTGTTCCTGCTCTCCCTCCTCCTCGCCTGCAACGGCAGCGGCGCCGACGTGCTCGCGCCGGTCGACGCCCGCTATTCCGACATCATGTTGAGCCTCGGCGCCGCCGACCGCGACACCACCCGCAACGTGCACAACAAGGACGCGCGCCGTCGTAAGGCGGAGGCCGAGGGCGACAAGGTCGAGTTCTTCCGCGACGACAAGGTGAAGGCCGCCATCGACGAGGCCGCGAAGGCCGCCGAGGGGACATCCCTGCGGGTGCGCGGCGAGCACTACGCGCGGCAGGCCATGGTCAACCGCGCGTGGACCGAGGCCGACAAGGCCGAGGAAACCCGACTGCTCGGCGTGCTCGACGAGGCGCAGTCGGCCACGGCGGAGTGGTTCTCGCCCGACGGGCACAAGTTCGTGCTCGACCGCGCGTGGGACGAGGTGAGCAAGGAAGCTGACACGCTGGCCGACGCGCAGCGTCAGGAGCTCGCCCGCGCCTTCGTGAACCACCGCATGCGCCTCGCCGGGGGCGAACTGCAAGCCCTGGTGAAGCTGCGCAACGAGGTGGCCAAACGCGCGGGGCACGACAACTACTACAAGCTGTCACTGGCGGCCCAGGGCATCGAGGAGAAAGACCTCGAGGCGGTGATCGGCGAGATGGAGGCGGTGGTGAAGCCCGGCTACGAGGCCGACCGCGCCGCGATCGCCGCCACCGGCGAGGCCGACGACTTCGCCAACCACCCGCGCCTGCGCCGCCTCGCCAAGCTCGACGCCGACCGCGACCGCGCCGAGAGTTATTTCGACGGCGACCTCGCCGAAGATCGCATCGTCACCGCCTACCGCGACATGGGTTTTGACACCTCCACGCTCCAACTCTACACCGGGCCCTCCCGCGTGGTGCGCCCCGGTGTGTACGGATTCGCCGTCCAGCCGCCGCAGTTCGTGGCGATCGTGCTCAGCGTGGATGAGCGCTGGTCGGCCTGGCCCTACGAGGCCCTGATCCACGAGCTCGGCCACGCCGTGTGGTGGATGAACCTCAGCCCCGAGGCGGCCAAGAGCCCGGCCACCTGGGAACCGGACGCCCCCTGGTTCGAGGGCTATGCGCAGCTCTTCGAGCGGGTGCTCGCCGAGCCCGCGTTTACCGCGAAGTATGTGCCCGAACTGCCGGAGGGCGACCGTGCCGCCTTCCGGAGCGCGAGGGTGCGCGAGGTGGCCGACGGCATCGTCGACGCGATTGTCACCACCCGCGCCGAGCGCCGATTGTACGAGAACCCCGACGACCTCGCCGGGGCCTTCCAGGTGGCGATCGACACCCGCGCCGCGCTCACCGGCTCGCCCCTGCCCCCGGCCGACGGCTCCGCCTACGACCCGGCGCTGCTGAGCGGCCTCGCCTGGCACTACCCGGCGTATAGCCCCAACTACCTCTACGCCTACATGACCGAGGCGCGGCTCTGGGAGGCGGTGACCAAGAACGTGGGCGACCCGGTGGCCAACCCGAAGCTCGCGCCTTTCCTGGTGGACAAGCTCGTGCGCCAGCCGGTCACGACCCCCTTCGCGGCGCGGCTCGACGCCATCGCCCCCGGCGACCGGGCGGCCCCGCTCAAGGCGTACCTGGGCGGCGGTTGAGCGGGGCAAATCGAAAATCTCCGAACTCTCGTACATCTTTAGTCGCGACCACCCGATCATCACGAGCGGTAATGTAGACCACATTATGCGGCCTTGCGGGGGGGGTCGGCTTCCGCTTTTGTGTGCTCGTTGTCGCGACACCATCGCGGCATCGCGTTCCAATCACCGCACCCGAGACCCCCGACGCAAGACGCCGATCTCTCCGCCTCCCTCGCCCTTGCCGCGCCAAATGTGCTGCTCCTCCCGCTCTTCCGCCGCCGCGCGCTGGTGACAACCGGCACCGCCTTGCAGAAGAGCTTCGAGGATCTGGATATCCCCCGGTTCCGTCACGCCTTGCCGCGCTGCACGGGCCTCTTCATGATCGGCCTCGTCGAGAACGTGCCTTCGACCGAGTTCGAGTTCAACGTGGCCTTCTTCTCGGGCTTCGACCGCGACCACCAGCCCGCCACCCCGCTCGACATCGCCGCCTCCGCGATCAACTCGTCGAATACACAGGGCGTGCGCTCGGCGGACTACACCAACGTGCAGAACTTCCTGCTCGACTCGCGCCTGCAACTGTGGTGGCGCAACCCCGCCGGCATCAGCGGTGTGAAGACGGGCGTGGCGAGTGCTATCCTCGGCCAGTACCTGAGCACGTAGGCCATGCACGGCGCCTTCCAACCCATCGACTGGAGCCAGATCGACGGTGGCGCGCCGGGGACCGGGTGTGGCTGTGGCGGCTCGTGCGGGTGCGGCAAGCGGGAGTCCGGGTGCGCGGCGAAGCCGTCCCCGAGGCATCCCCAGTTCACCTCTATCGCCGCACCGAACCTCGAGGAAGAACCGCCCGAGCGGGAGGATCACCCCGACTGGTTCGAGGGGCCCCGATGGGACGATCTGTTGAGCCTCGACGGGTTGCACGACCGGGCGGTCGAGCGAGCGGAGAAGAGGGCCAAGGGCGAGAACATCGAGCCGATCTGTCCCGAGGAGCCGCTGGTCGTGGCGTGGGCCCGGCATGCCTCGTCGCTGCGTGACGGGTGCCGAATCGACATCGGGAACATGCGCGTGGGCGGTGCGAACGTCTCACTCAGCACGGCCATCCCGAAGGGCTACGAGCCAAAGACCTCCCGGAAGCAGATGTTCCAGGACTTCCTGGGCGACTACATGGCCGCCAACCGAATGGACTGGGACGACCTCGCCGAGAACATTAGGTCCGACGAGACACCCGGGTTCAAGGGCTGCTTCTGGGACTCCGGTGGGGGCATGCTCTACCGCGCCACGCTCCACGCGCTCCAGATCATCGCCTGCACAACCATGCCTGCGTCCGTTTCCGCCGGGCTGCGGGATCGCTTCGTGGCGGTGCGCGACAAGGTCCGCGGCGGGACACTCAATGTCGTGCTCAGCGACGACGCGCTCGGCGGGGACGAGCGATCGGTACTCGTGGCGGGTCCGTCGGGCGAGGTGACCGCCGAGTACATCGGGCCCACGGGGGCGTTGGCTTGGGAAAGAGGTGATA
>SXGT01438125.1_pt1 | contig 43991 bp, 28 predicted proteins | sample 3176221 | NCBI WGS metagenome assembly SXGT01 (sample SAMN11356862, study PRJNA531348) | freshwater metagenome | isolation source: freshwater sample F1-120 | place: China: Fuxian Lake, Yuxi | collected 2017-12-25
GCCCGGAGCGCGTCGCCGAAGTCAGCGAATCCCCACGGCTGGATCATGAACTCCTGGAAGTCGAGCGTGTTGTCGGCATGCTTGCCGCCGTTGAGGATGTTCAGCATCGGCGCCGGAAGTGTGCAGGCGTTGGTGCCGCCGACATAGCGGTAGAGCGGCTGCTCGGTCGCGGTCGCTGCCGCGTGAGCGACCGCCAGGCTCGTCGCAAGCGTCGCATTGGCGCCCAGATGCGACTTGTTGGCAGTGCCGTCGAGCATGCAGAGGAGTTTGTCGATCGACTCCTGCGTGCGCGCGTCGGCCCCGAGAAGTTCTGGCGCGATCACGCTGTTGACATTGGCGACGGCCGTGAGCACCGACTTGCCCATCCATTTGGACTTGTCGCCGTCGCGCAATTCGACCGCCTCGTGTTCGCCGGTTGACGCACCACTCGGAACCGCCGCGCGACCGACCGCGCCTCCGCTGAGCCGCACTTCGCACTCGACCGTTGGTTGTCCACGGGAATCGAGGATCTGCCGGGCGATGATGTCATCAATGGTGAAGGGCATTCCGTGAGGATAGTGCGCGTGCACCGGGGTGGACAACCTGTCAGACCCCCAACGGTGCGCTCGAAATCAGCGATAGTCATGCGCATGCCGTTCCGCCATGGATCGATCTCGTATGCACGCCTTCGCGTTGACTCCGGTCGCGCGCCCAAGCGAGTCGATGACGCTGTCATCGATGCCCTTCGCGAACACGCAATCGAGCCAGAGTCGTGCGGCAACGGCGTCGCTGTTACAAGCGGCTGGATTGCCGGGCGGCATCTCCTTGATCTCGCCTTCGACCACGAGGCCAACGCCTTCGACGGCGCGCTCCTCGCGTCCATGCGCACGGACTCGGTGGCGGTTCCGGCGGCGATGCGTCGTGCCTATCGCGCGCAAGCCGAAGCCGAAGTGCTCGGCGAGGGTGCTGGTCGCGGGCTCTCCTCGCGCGAACGCATGGAAGCGAAGGAACGGGCCGAGCAGCGATGGATGAACGAGGTGGGGCATGGTCTCTGGCGGCGGCACGCCGAGCGACCGATCCTCTGGGACCTCTCGCGGGGTCTCGTGCTTGGTTCGCTCGACGGCGAGAGTGCCTTCATGCACGCCAAGGGGCTCTTTCAGGAGACTTTCTTGGTGGGTCTGGCGCGCTGCGGGGCCGGCGCCCACGCGCGGCACGAGGCCGAGGCAATGCGCAAGGGATCCGAACTTCGCGACATCCACGCCGATGGGTTCGTCGCGCCGCCGTCATCGAGTGCGACCGACGCGGAAGGGGCGCCGCGGAAACTTTCAGAGCGACCCGAACCCTCGTGGGCGGCGGGGGAGCCGCTGGATTACCTCGGGAATGTCTTCCTGCTCTGGTTGTGGTGGCAGTGCGAGTGTCACGAAGGGATCGTCGATGCGACCGACGAGGATGGGCGTGCCGTCGAGGTCGCCGTTGTCGCCGAGCGCCTCCTCGACCTTGAGTGTTCGTGGGGGGTCGGCGGTGCAATCTCGTTGCGCGGCGACGCCCCGACGAGAATGCCCGAGGCCACCCGAGCGCTTCAATCTGGGAAGGTCCCGCGCAAGATGGGATTCGCCATTGCGGCCGAGGGGCGATCGTGGCACTTTGCACTTCAAGGCGACCGGCTTGCCGTGAGCCTCCTGGCGCTTGAGCGACCGGAAGAGCCGCCGAAATCGCGCCGTGAACTCGAAGAGTCGCGTGTCGAGAGCACGCTGTCGTTCGACCGGACGCTCGGAAGCGTGTACCGATCGTTCGTTTCGCGGCGTGTCGCGGCAGGGTGGCCCGCCGAGCGATCCGACATCTCACGGTGGATTACGCAGCGAGCGACTACCCGCGTGATCGTGCCACATGTGCCGCTCGCGCCGACGCGATGAACGCTCGGATGAGACCGTGATCTTTGACGCCGCGCGCGCTCTCGACACCGCTTGACACATCAACCCCTGCTGGGCGCACGAGGCGAATCGCCTCGTCCACAGTGTCAGGCGTGAGCCCGCCGGCGAGTATGACGGGCTTGGAGAGCGCCGAAATGCAGGTGCCCAGTTCGGCGAGCCACGCCGCCGAGTGCGCATGGCCTCGTCCGGGATCCTCCGCGTCGACCAACAGCGCCTCGACGAACTCGCAAGCCGACCACACCGTGAGTGCATGAAGGTCGCGGCCAACGGACTTGATGATGAGCCTGCCCGGGCATGCGCTCTCGGCAACGAGCGACGCACTCTCGCCTCCGTGAAACTGCCGAGCGCCGTCATGGTGTGTGAGCAAGGGATCGGCCGGGTCTGGATCGCGGAAGACTCCCACCGTGAGGCTCGGGCGATCGAACGCGCCCGCGACGATGGCGGCCTGCTCGCGCGTGACTCGTCGGCAACTCCCTTCGGCGTGCACGACACCGATGGCGTCGGCGCCGGCCTCGGCGCACACGCGGGCCGTCGCCTCATCGCGGACGCCGCAGATCTTCACGAAGAGTGACGACGGATCGCGCTGCCAGCGAGCCAACGACGATCGCGCGCGAGCCATCATGTGGGATCCGCCGGCCGCGAGGCTTCGATCTCTGTGACGAGGGCGCGCGCGGACTCACGCGTCACCACCGATGGAGCCGGCAGGCGTGTCAAGAGCGAGTTCAAAATCCTCTTCGCGCGCTGGGGATCCGCGAGCTTCCTGGTGTACGCCATCGCGGCGAGAAGTTGCGCGCCGTCCGAATCGGGATGTGATGGATGCCGCGATGCGAACTGCTCCCACGATGACGCCGCCTTCGCGAAGTCGCCGCGGGTCCATGATTCGTTCGCTGCGGCGAGTTCGCGTGCGGCCACGGCGGGTGATGGTTCCGAGGGCTGGGTCGGCGCCTCAGTGGCCGGCGCGGTGCGAAGCGCGTCGCGTCGCCAGGGGCTCGATGCGCCCGCAAGCACTCGACGCATCTCCTGCCTTCGCCGCCACTGCTTGGCGATGAAGAAGAGGTCGAACTCGGTCCGCGGAAGCAGCTTGAACCCGAGGAGCGTCAGCATCACGCCGAGCCCAAAGGCATACCCCGCGAGGTGCGCCGAGTACGCGACTCGACCGCCCATCCCGCGCGTGAGGCCGAATGTCCCGAGCACATCGATGAAGACGAACAGTCCAACGAGAAGGAGTCCCGGCACTTCCATGATGGTGAAGAGGAAGAGGACGCGGACGCGGGCACGCGGAAAGAGTGCCGCAAACGCACCGGTCACGGCTGCGACGGCGCCGCTTGCGCCGATCACGCCGGCGTTCGACACGAGTGCGTGGCCGAGCGCCGCCACGATGCAGGCGGCGAGGTAGAAGGTGAGGTACCAGAACGGCCCGAGCCGCCCCTCCACCGCGCGCCCAAAGACCCACAGGAACAGCATGTTGAACGCCACATGCCAGACCGACGCCGGGTCATGGAGGAACGAGTAACTGACGATGGTCCACGGATGCGCCGCGAATGCCGGCCATTGAGGGATGAAGACTCCGGAATCGACTGCGCTCGCGGCACCCGGTGCGGACCGCGCCGCGACCCAGGTGATGGCGAAGACAAGGAGATTGGTCAGCAGCAGAATGTGCGTGACAATCGGCGGATTTCTCGAGGCTCGGTCGACTCCAAGCGGTATCATTTCGCCCCCAAGGATAGATCGCTCCATGCCACTTCACATTGACAAGGGACTCGCGGGAACGGTTGCCGCCGACACCGCGCTGTCGTACATCGACGGCGCCCACGGCGTCCTCGAGTACGCCGGCTACGACATCGACTCGCTGGCCCGCAACTCGACCTTTGAGGAGTCGACCTGGCTGCTCTGGAACGGGCGTCTTCCCACCTCGGTCGAGCTCGCCGAGTTCTCGGCAGCGCTGCGTGCCGAGTACGCCCTCGATCCGACGCTCGTCGACCTCGTCTGTCGAATCCCACGAACCGCGGCGCCGATGGATGCGCTGCGAACCTCGATCTCGGCGATGGCGCATTTTGATCTCGAAGCCGATGACTCGTCGAAGGAAGCCAACGCGCGCAAGTCGCTGCGCTTGGTGGCCAAGACACCCGCACTCATCGCGATTTTCGATCGATACCGCAAGGGCAAGCCGATCGTCGCTCCGGATGCGTCGCTCAGCGTTGCCGGCAATTTCCTCTGGATGCTCACGGGGGCAAGGCCGACCGAGGCCATGGCGCGTGCCCTCGATGTGTGTCTCGTGTTGCACGCCGATCACGGCCTCAATGCCTCGACCTTCGCCGCGCGCGTCACCATCGCCACGCAGAGCGACATGTACTCGGCTGCGACGACGGCCGTCGGCACGCTCAAGGGACCGTTGCACGGCGGGGCGAATCAGGAAGTAATGGAAATGCTCCTTGAGATCGGGGAGCTCTCGCGCGTGGACGAGTACCTCAAGGGGAAGTTCGCGCGCAAGGAGCGGATCATGGGCTTCGGCCACCGCGTGTACAAGGCCTACGACCCGCGCGCGACATATCTCAAGACCTTTGCGCAACAGGTCGCCAGCGACACCGGCAACCAGCGCCTCTACGCCATGAGCCGCCGCATCGAGGAAATCGTCCTCGCGCAGCCCAACATCGTGGAGAAGGGGATTTTTCCCAATGTCGACTTCTACTCGGCGACGACCTACTACTCGCTCGGGCTCGACCTCGACCTCTTCACCTGCATGTTCGCGGCGAGTCGGATGTCAGGATGGACCGCGCACTGCATCGAGCAACTTGCGGCCAACAAGTTGATCCGGCCGCACGCCGACTACACGGGTCCGCACGGGATGGCCTACCTTCCGATCGCCGAACGGGCGGCGGGTTCGACCTCAAGGAGTTGCCCTTCAGTCAAGCAGGCGATGTCCGTGGCCGCTGGATCGAACTGATCCTGCATATGGATGAGGCGCATCCGGCGCCGCAGTTCCAGCGGAAGCGCATTGAGTGCGGCAATCGGGGTGTGCACCGGAGACTCGGTGGTCTCATGGACCACGAGGTCCGCATGCGCTAACCAATCGATGTGGTCGCGATCGAAGCGCGTGTCGCCGCTCCAACCGAGTTCGGTGTCGCCGATCCTGATGCGAAATCCGATGCACGGAACACCGTGGTCGGTCTCGCGACACAGCACCGTGGCACCGCACACCGTCACTGGTCTCCCTGGAACGAGCGGGCAAATCTCGAAGTAGTCCGCGAGCGAGGCGGTGCCGCCCTGATCCATGCTCGGCGCAAGGCGTTCCCAAAGCCGATTGGCGATCGGCGCGATGGTGTGGATGCGCGGTCGTGACCATTTCGCGTTCGCCGCTCCGTCTCCTTGCGACGCGAGCCAGTGCTTCCACCCCATGGCCTCGAGCCCGTTGGCGTGGTCGCCGTGGAGGTGCGTCAGGAGGATGTCGTGGACTTCGAGCGGATCGAGCGCCACCGCGCTCGCGTGAGCGGCGTTTCGCAGCGCGTGGAAGATCGAGTCAGGGCAGTCGATGAGGAGATGCCCCGCTGGCGCGAACACCACTGCGCTCGCGCCGAAGTAGCGATCTGACAGTGCGCTCCCGACGCCGACGATAACCGCTCGAACAGGCACCCCGATAGGATAGCCCTCGTCGATGTGCGGCGAACGAGGGAGTGTTTCCCTCGCCGAGGCTTCGGAGGAGTGGCGTGCGCGAGATTCTGCGACGGGCAATCTCTTGGGCGGCGGTGGTCGTGGCCGGTGCGGTTGCAGCGTCCGCTCACGGGCAGGGGGTTGGCCTCACAGCGGAGAACCTACAGCGTCAACTCAATGTTGAGGATGCGGAGATGCGGAAAGCCTACTTCGCAGGTTCACCGATCTCTGAGCGGCTGGCCATCGACTACGGCGGCACCTTTCGCTACGCGTTCAATCTCATCGACCAGAACAATGGGATCGCGCAGTACCTTCAGCAGTTCGACCTTCGCCTCTTCACAGATGTCGAACTCGACGGTGCGCATCGCTTCTACGGACGACTGCGCTTCCTTTACGACGACTGGGACTTCATAGGTCCATCGCTCGGCATCGACCGCCAAGAGGGATGGCAGAACCCGGTGGGCGAACTGTACTGGTACCAGTTCGACCTCGCGGGGATGATTCAGGCGCAGTCGGGACAGAAGCCCGACTACAACTTCAATGCCAAGATCGGCAGGCAGTTTGTGATCTGGGCACAAGGCGGTGCGCTGAGCGACTACATGTACGCCGGTCTCTTCGAGTTCACCATCGGTCGATTGAAGGCGACGGCGATCATCGGCGAGACCGCGGGTGCCGACACCATTGACTGGGACCTCTCGCGACCCGGCTACGACTCGAACACCGAGCGGCTCTATTACGGCGGCAAGATCGAGTACAGCGGATTCGCCGGTCACCGGCCCTTCGCCTACATCCTTGCACAGAAAGATCTGAATGAGGGACAAGTCTCAGACCTCCCGCCGGGCGTGGGCACATTTCCGACTCGGTTCGACTACGACTCGACCTACATCGGCCTCGGCTCGACGGGCGCCCTCGGTGCCGACCTCGTCTACCGTGCGGAACTCATGTACGAGTACGGCAGCACGCTGAGCGATCCGCTTTCGCACACGGGGGGCGTCGCCCCGGTGCCGCAGGAAGAGGTGCAGATTTCTGCGGCCGCAGGCTTCGGCGGTGTGACCTGGCTCGCGCGTGACACTTCGGACACGCGTGTCGACTTCCAACTTGTCGCGGGCTCGGGTTCGCCAGCGCGGCTCGACTCGGGCAACACCTTCGGCGGCATTGCGCCGCGGTCGATCGACACTTCGTTCAACTCGCTGGGGTACGTGAACACCGGACTCGTGCTCTCGCCGGACTTCGCCAACCTGATCTGTCCTTCACTGGGCATCAGCACCACACCGCTCCCCGGTGGGGGCGCGTTCCGCTCGCTTCGTCTCGGCGCCACCGCCTTTGTCTTCGGCCGGTTGGACGCCGAGGCGCCGCTGTCGTTCACGACAGTGCCCGGCGGATCGAACCTCGTTGGTTGCGAACTCGACTTCAGCGTGGAGTGGCGCATCATGAGCGATGTCGACCTCAACATCCGCTACGGAATGTTCGTGCCCAATCTCGATGCCTTCTTCCCGGGACAGACCGAAGTGCAGGACCTCCTCTATGCGGGAGTCACCTATGCATTCTGAAGAGCGGTCAGCGTTGACGCGAGCGATGGTGGTCGGCGTGCTCGCCGCCGGGGCGCTCGTCGGGGTGGCCGCGTGCGAGCGAGCCACGGTTGTGCGGTCCGCCATTGACGATCATCCCGAGCCTCCCGAGGAACTCGACTTTTTCCACGCCCTCGAAGAGCAGACAGTCGTCAGCAACAACGATGCGCTGCACGCATTCTTCTTGGTGTCCGACGGCGAAGACCACTGGGGCGGCTACGACGCGAGGGTTCGTGAGGCGAGGCGCCGCGAGTGGCTCCCCAAGAGCTTCGACGAGCCGGCCAATGAGAGCGCCGAAACTGGCTGGATCGCGCGGGTCGCCTGCATGTTGGCGCGGATGAAGGGCGGCTTGACGATGTCGATTCTCGGACCGGTCCCTCGGTACGCGGTCCGCGAGCTTGGGAATAGCCAGATTCTCGTGGGGAAGCGAGAGGGTCAGTCATTTTCTGGTCTAGAGTTTGTAGATTTCTTGACGCGGTTGGATCGGATGTCAGAGTTGCGGAAGTATTCCGCCACGAGTTCGTCCCCGTCGGGGACTGGCGGAGTCGGAACCGTTGCACCCGACGCGAAATCGCCGCGGCTGCAGCCTCCGAGTGCTCGGTTGGAGTGAGTGCGAAGAGTTGTGATGCCGTCGACAAAGGGAAACAGGTTTTTTGCCACCGCGTCGGGTGCTCTGTGCACGCTTGCGGCGATGCTCGCGGACACGCCGTCGGTGGCATCGGCGCAGGATGCGGCGGCACCTCCGACCCAAGTTCCGCCTGCTCCGACGCCGGGAGTTGCGACGCCGCAGCGCGCGCTCCTCATCAATGTCGCCGGGAAAGTTCGGTGGCGATCGACGCCCGAAGCTCCCTGGCATGCCGCCGCGGAGGGGGACATCCTCGATCCGGGCGCGGAGGTCCGAACCGGACTTCGCGCGAGCGCAACGCTCCGCTTCAAGAACGCGACGGTTCTCGTCGATGCCAACTCGAACTTCTCGATGCCGGCGATCGAGCAGGACGGCGATGTGCTTCGCACGATTGCCCAGGTCAAGTCCGGGCGCGCGGACTTCAAAGTTGACAAGGTCGGGCTCCAGAACGATTTCAAGGTTGTGACGCCGAGCACGACGCTCGCCGTGCGCGGCACCTCGTTCGGCGTCACCTCTGGGGCGATGGCCGGGACCGAGATCGTGGGCGCTCGGACGAACACCATCGCAGCGATCGAAGTTCGCTACGCCGCGACACAGCAGACGCAGTCGCTCTCGGGCGGCGGCGGCGAGGCCAAGAGTTCGACCACGCAGCCTGAGCCCGCTCAGGCGGCGATGATGGCGACGATCGGTCCACCACCAATGGTCGGCACCGTCACAAGCGCGAGCGAGCATGTGGCGTCGGCGCAGATGGGCACGACGCAGACTGTGGCTCAGACGCAGACCGTGAACACCGTCGCCACGGTGGCGCAAGTCGTCGCGGATACTGGGGCGGCGGCCTCCGGAAGCGGCGATGCCCCCGGTGGTGGAGGCACCATTGCGATGATCGCCGACCTCGTGCGAGTCGCGGGGTTCTTCCAGACTTCGCAGGGCCATTTGGCCAACGCTCATGACGCGTTCCAGAACGCTCTCGCAGCGCTTCAAGCTTCGCGCAACGCGCTCGACACCGCACTCAACCATGCGGACGAGTACCGCGCGGCCGAGGGCGTGGCCCTCGAAGCAGCCCAGACGGTCGCGCAGCGACTCGCGGCGGCCGTGCAAGAGCATGGCGACACGGACGACGCGCGCACTCAAGCGCTCGAACTCGCGCGCTTGGCGTTGCTCGCCTTCGCGAGCGGTAGCCAACAGACCTCGGAGCCTTGGCCAGAGGCTCTCGCTGAAGAAGCCTTTCTGTCCGCCGGATCCGCCCGTCAGCACGCTGATGGCGCGGCGTCCGAGGCGGCGTCGGCGCTCGCTGCAGGCGATGAGGCCACGATCGCGGCCGAAGTGGCGAGCGGTCGCCACGCCCAACTGACCGATGCGGTCGCCGACTGCACGGAGGCATGGCAGGACTCCGCGACGGCCGCGATTGCGGCGCAGGTGGGGCTTGCGGGTGTTCAGGCCGCACGCGCGGCGATCCAAGATGTCTTGAGCCAACGGCCGTTGAGCCAGATCGAACAGAGCTTGAGCGACTCGCTCGAGCACCTCGCGGGGGCGGCGCAGACCGTCGTCGATGCCGACGCGTCACGCGTCGCCGCCGCCGAAATCGCGCTGCAAGCACGAAATGCTGCTGAGAGCGCCGTGCTTGCCACCGCAGAGGAAGCCGCGGTCGCCGCGGCAGTCGGTGCGATCGCTGCGCTGCAAGCATCGACAGCGGCCGAAGCGGCCGCCGCAGATGTCGCGACCGGGATGGAACACCTCGACGAGGCCATCCGAGGAATGCTTGATGCACGCGGCGGTGAGGCCGAAGCGCAGGCGCATGCCGCAGTGGTTGCATCAATGCGTGCTGTCGCCGAAGCAAGCCGTGATGCTGCGCGCGCGCAGATCGAGTTGCATCAGGCTGCGAGCGACAGCGCCCAGCAGTCGGAGATGGCGGCCGCGGAGGCGCTTGTGGAAGCGATGGGCCACCTCCAGGATGCCTTCACCAATGGTGGCTTGACCTCGGCGGCCGTCGAAGGATGCCTCGCAGCGCTCGAGTCCGGGGACCAGTCTGGCGCGGAGATGTTCGCGGAGGCTGCGCGCGGTCACGCGGATGACACGGGGCTCGACGCCGACGGCGCAGCATCGTCCGCTGCCGTGGCGGGTCTCCACTCCGATGGAGCCGCCGCGCAGGTGCCGATTTCAGAGGGAACCGATGGCGCTGGCGGTGCTCGCGCGGCGTTTGCGGCGCGGCTCGCCGAAATCCGCGACGCGCTCGACATTGCTCTCGAGAGCGCCGGTATGACCGAGATGGCGCGCGAGAACAGCGCGCAGGGTGCCGCGCGAGCGGACGAGGGTGGATCGTTGCTCGCGGAGCAGTATGAAGGGAGCCCGCTCGCCGAGGCCGCAGTCGCCGCGGTGGCGCGCGCCTTCACGCTCGTCGAGAGCGCTGCGTCCATGGCCGAGTCTGCGAGCGAAAACGCCGACGCCATCAGTGCCGCGATCGCGCAAGTGAGCAATCCCTGTGGATGCCCGATCGGCGAAGACGGATCTCCTGTGGCCTTCTCGTCGACAGCCCAGGCGGCCGCGGGAGCGGCTTCGAGCGCTGCGGCCGCAGCAGGTGCCGCCGAAGAAGCGCAGCAACTCGCGGCGACCGCCGATGCCGAAGCAGCGAGCGCAGAAACCGCCGTGTCGACCGGGGGCCAGTTCCAGGTCGCGGCTTCGTCCCGGGCAAGCGGCGCCGAGGCGGGTGATGCCGCGCAGGCGCGCGTCGACGATGCCCATGCGAGGCTCGACATGTACGACGCGACGGTGGTTCAGGTCGGGGCGGCGGCGTCCCTTGCGATCGGCGCGGCGGCTGACGCCGACTCGGCCCAAAGTGAACTTGCGCGACTTACGGATGCCCTGCACGAAGCGATGGCCAACCTCGCGAGCGCGATGGATGCGCGCGACGCAGCGAGTGTGATCGACATAGTTGACGAGGTCGATGCCCTCGGTGTGCCCGCCGGGGCCGCGATGGAGTCGCTCGCTCAGGCGGTCATCACCGCACAGAATGGCGCCGACGACGCGCGTGAGTTGAGCGACGAAGCCATCGGACTCTTCGGGGACGCACAAGCGATGCTCGCCGAGGCGGCGGCCGCAGGGCTGTCGTCTGGGTCTGAGGCCGACGCCGCATCGGCTGCGGCGGGAGAGGCCCAGGCGTTCGCGGTGCTCGCGCGGTCGTTCGCGGATGCAGCGATCGCCGGTGGCAGCTCGAATGCCGAGGCCCTCGACCTCGTCGCCGGTGCCGCGGCTACCTTCGCCGTGCGCGCGACCGCGGAAGCCGCGGCAGCCGCGACCAATGCCACGACGGCCGAAGGTTCCGTGGCTGCACTGGATGCGCGGCTTTCGGGCGAGTCGACCGCGATTCCGCATGGGCTCGCAGGCGATGCCGACGAGTCGGCATCGCACGCCTCCGGTGTCCAAGAGTTCGTTCTCCCGTGGTTCGACACTGCGTCGGACGAGGCCCAAACGACCGGGCATGCCGGTGACGCACTGCTAGCGGGCCTCGGCACGGCCGGCCACGCCGACGATGCGCTCGCAGGTGTCCAATCGCTCCTTGAGATTCGTTCAGCCGTCGAAGACGCGCTCGCCCACCACGAGGCGGCGACCACCGGTGCCGAATCGGAGGCCGGCGACGCTGGATCGGCTCGTTCGGAGGCCGACGAGAGACGCAATGAGGCTGCGAATCGTCAGATTGCGGCACTTTCGGCGATGAACGACATGCTCGCCGCCATGCAGGGCGCGGCGAACGAGGGGGTTCTCGCGGCAGCTGGCGCGGTTCGCACTGCAGCGGTCCAGTCGCTCACGGCGTCTGAAGCGGCGCTCGATGCCAGCGAACTCGCATCGCTCGCCCGCGATCGTGCGCTCGACCACGCGGAGGCCGCGGAGATCGCGCAAGATGATGCCGTGTCGGCCTCGAGTGGTGCCGCTGTGGTGCGTGCCGCCGTCGATGCAGCTTCGCGCGACGCCGAGGAGTCCGCACAGTCCACACAGTCGAGCGCGGCGCAGGCGCAGGCGGCGGCAGGGTCGGCCGACACCACACTCGCACACGCACTTGCTTCACGGGCGCTCGCACTTGCCGACGAGGCCATGGTGCGGGCGGTCGAGTCTGTCGCTTCCGCGGCCTCGGCGCGATCGGCGACACTCGCGATCGGCTCGGAACTTGACCAAGCGGGCTTCGGCACCGCACGCGCTGCCGCAGACTCGGCGGCGAACGATGCAGCCCGAGCGTCAACCGCGGCCGATGATGCGGCGATGCTCGCCGCGAGCGCATTTGATCACGGGCAACTCGCGGTCAGTGGGGCACTCGCATGGGACGGGGCCGCGCAGGCGCGAGCGGGGCGAAAGGACGCCGAGGTCGCTCGCGATGGCGCCATAGCCGCCGACGAGGATGCATCTCGTGCCGTCGACGCTCACCACGGGGCCATCGCGCAGGCCACGGTGCACTACGAGGCCGCTGCTCTGGCAGCCACGAGCGCGCAGGTCGAGCGCGATCGGGCCTTCTTCTACCGAGACGAGGCCGTTGCGTATGGTGGATCGGCCCAGGCAGAATTCGACGCGGGCGGCCACCCCGACGGCGTGATCCACTTCGCAGGCCTGGCCGACGGCAGTGCGGACAACAGCGAGAGCGCATCGGTCCACGCCACGGCAGGGTGGGTCGAGAGCTCGTCGCATGCCAATCAGGCTCTCTCGTACGCCGAAGACTCCGCTCGCGCCTCGGACCGGTACGACGCGGCGATCGTGAGCGCCGACCTTGCGACCGATGATGCCTCGAGAGCCGTCGCGCTGGCGAGTGACGGAGCGAGCAAGGCGCACGACGGCGCAGCGCTCGCATCACCATTGGCGCAGGCGATCGCGACGGCACAGGCCATGAGTGTGCTTGAGTTCGCGGTGATGGCGCGTGAACAGGCTGCGGCGCAGCGCGGCGCAGCCGTGGAGGCGCATCAGGCGGCGGCGCAGGCACTGCAGCACGCACGGTCCATGGGGGAACGAGTCTTCTTCACACGCACGGCGGAGATCGCGCAACAGGCCGTCGAGCGATCGGACGCCGCCCGGATCTTCGCCAACGAGGCGATCGAGGCGGCCACCGTCGCTCGGCAAGCGGCTGATGCGGCGGCAGCCCTGACGCCGGGGCAGCGGCACCGTCACGACTGACCAACGGCACGCCGGCCGCGGTCGGCCGCGGGGGGTATGGCGCAATCGTCGTTTCGCATGGAGAATGACCCCATGCGGCGCTTCTCACTCGTTTCATTCGGGACCGGCATGTGCGCCACAGTGGCGGTGGCGGTCGCGTGGCAGATCGGCCTGCTCGATCTGCCTGAGGCGCGCAGCGTCGACTGGCGTTACCAGCATGCGCGCACGACGGCCGAGCCTTTGAGCGCCGAGATCGCGCTCGTCGCGATCGACGACAATTCCTTCAACCTGCTTGGCCGATGGCCGTGGCCACGGCGCGTTCTCGGTGAGGCCATCAGCGAACTCGCGCGCGCAGGTGCTGGGACGGTGGCACTCGACCTCCTCTTGAGCGAGCCCGACGCGGATGTCGGTGGCGATGCCGCACTGGCCGCGGCGCTGCGCGGCCTCAAGAGCGTGGTCGGTGTGGACATCGGGCGCAGGCTGTCGCTCTCTGCGGCATGGACCACGCCGGCGGGGAGAGCCGAACTAGCTGCACTCCTTGCAGCCCTTGACGGGGAGATCGACATGGACCCTGCGGTCGCCGCTGGCCGAGCGCACCTCACCGAGCCAAGGCGCCGAGCGTTCCTTGAGGCTCCGCTCGAGTTCAAGTCACTCGCCATCTGGCACCGCGTTTGGGCCCTTGCTCGGGGGGGTGAGGTGCCCGACCTCGACGAGTTCTTGCTCGCGTTGACCGGCGGGCGCACCGTGCGAGCGGGAGCCGACTTCGACGCCGTCGGACGAATCGACGAGATTTGGGAGCGCGCGCAAAGTTGGCGCGTCCTGCAGGAGGAGCTCGCCAAAGACGAAGATCCCGCGAAGGCGCCCGATGGCCACATTCATGAGCCTCCCATTCCGATCCTCGCCGCCGAGTGCGACGGTGTCGGCGTGGCCACAAGTGATGTCTTTGATCTCGACGGTGCCAAGCGCCACACCGGCGTGGCGTGGGATGTCCCTGGGGGCCAATGCATGCAGTTCGGAATCGCCGCCGCTGCCACGCATCGCGGCGTGGCGGTCGACGCCATCGGAATCACACCGGACGCGCTCGTCATCGGGACCGTGCGCCTGCCCCTTCGAGATGGCAAACTGTTCATCGACTGGCCGACCTCCACCTTCGATGGATTCCCGTCGGTGGGGGGATTCGACGGAGGGCGCCAGAGTGCGATCTCCATCGCCGGGCTCGTGAGCCTCTCGCTCGAACGCGCGAAACTCAGTCGCATTGAAGACACGCGCGACAGAGCCCGGCGGACGCTCCACGAGACCGTCGCGTCGTTCGGTCAGGGAGCGCTCGTGGCACTTCCCCTCGGAGAGTTCGCGTCGATCGTCGAAGACGCCACGCTCGGCGACGGACTCACGAGCGCCGAGCGGGACACCGCACAGGCGTTCCTCAGCGCATTCCAGTCGGCACAGGATGGCCGAGTGCGACTGGATGAGGCGTCAGCGCGGCTGCGATCGATGGTTGAAGGCAAGCTGGTGTTCCTCGGGTGGACGGCGACTGGCGCGCTCGCGGATCAGGTGCCAACGCCGCTGGAACCCAACACGCCGGGTGTCTTCGTCCACGCTGCGATCGCGGACATGGTGCTCGCCGGCCACGCACGCGAGCTCTCGTCGGCGTGGGTGGCGCCGGTGGCAACGCTCGGGCTCGGAGCGCTCGCGAGTCTCCTCTGCGCGACGACGCCGACCCTGATCAGCACGGTGGGATCATGGCTCCTCGCAGTCGGTTGGGCTCTTGTCACCATCCGCCTCGGATTCGACTCGGAACGGATTCTCCTTCCGTTTGTCGCGCCTGCCGCGGCGCCCGTGGCTTCGTGGGCGACGGCGACGGCTGCCGTGGCGGTCGTCACGGCGCGAGACCGCGCTCGGGTCACCCGCCAGTTCGCCGCGCGTGTGTCCCCACAGCTTGTGGCGCAACTGTCGCGCAGTCCTGATGCGCTCTCGGTATCGGGCGAGGAGCGTGAAATCACCGTGATCTTCGGGGACCTCGCGGGGTTCACCACCATCGCAGAGAAGCTCGGTGGCCCCGAAGTTGTCCGGACTCTCAACCTGTACCTCGGTGCGCTTGCCGACGCACTTGTTCGCAATGGCGCCTATGTCAACAAGTTCCTTGGAGACGGCTTTATGGCGTTCTGGTCCGCATTCGGCGCCGATGTCGGCCAAGAGTTGCGTGCCGCCGAGAGCGCGGTCGCGTGCCAGAGTGTGATTCGCGAACTCGGGAAGTCGACGCCCGAAGGTGCTCCCCGGATCTCGCTGCGCCTCGGGATCGCGACGGGCAAGGCGGTGGTGGGGGACTGCGGTGCCCCGCCGAAACTCAACGACTACACCGCCATCGGCGATGTCGTCAATCTGTCCTCTCGACTCGAAAGCGCGAACAAGCAGTTCGGAACGAGCATCCTGATCGATGGAGCGACCGCGCGCGGGATCGACCGGGCCGGCTCACTCGCGACCATCGTGTTGAGGCCGCTTGGTCGGGTGGTGGTTGTTGGGCAGAGCGTGCCGGTGGAGGTCTTCGAGGTCGTTGATGCCGGCACCGATCCCGCATGGCTCGCTGCATCCGGCCTCGCAGTGTCCTTGTTCGGAGAGGGCAAGCTCGCCCAGTCGGGCGCGGCATGGCGCGAGTTCGAGGCGGTGTTCGGCGCTTCGAAGATCTCGCAGCTCTACCTCGCCGCCATTGCGGCCGGTGACGGTGCCGTCGACGGCGTGCTGCGGCTTCGCGCAAAGTGATCTACGGGCGGCGGACGAACTTGTTCCTCAGCGCACCGACCAGTGAGCGAAGCGCTACCGCAGTCGCTTGATGATGACCGCGGTGCGATCGTCGTCCGTTCCTGGAGCTCTCGCGAATGCGAGCACGGCGGCGTCGAGCGCTTCACGAACCGCGCGCACCGGTGCGTCGCGGAGCGCACGCACCCTCTCCTGGACGCCGCTGTTCCCCCAGAGCGCGCCTGTCGGATCCATCGCCTCGTAGTAGCCGTCGGTGAGAAGCAGGAGGATGTCGCCGGGTTCGAGCAGGATCGATGTCGGTGGGCCAACAAACTCGCCGGGGATCGGAATGCCGAACGGCGGCGCATTGGATTCGATCTCCTCGAAGGTGTCTGAGGCGCGGCGGTACACGAAGACCGGTCCCTGCCCGGCGCTGAAACACTCCACGCGCGCGCGCGCATAGTCGAGAAGCCCGAGCCACGCGGTGATAAACCGCGCCGCGGGCAGATCGTCCGTGAGTTGGTCATTGATCGCCGTCACCGTGTCCATCAATCCCTGCTGCGCGCGCATGGCAAGGCGAAACATGGCGCGCACCTGCATGGACGAGAGCGCGGGACCGACGCCGTGCCCCGTCGCATCGGCAATCAGCATGGCGAGCGTTGTCGCGGACTCGCCCTCGGCGACGAGAGTCCCGTCGCGGACTCCGAAGAGGTCGTAGGCATCGCCACCGCACTGAGTGGCAGCCGTCGTGTGGCCCACGATGTCGTAGGCGGCATCGACAGGGACCCACCGCGGAAACGAACGCGTCTGGATCTCGCGCGCGACATCCATCTCGCGCTCAAGCACCACCTTTTCAAGGTGATCGGCGATGAGATGCGCCCGGCGCAGCGCCACCGCCGCCTGTGCCGCAATCCCCTCAGCCATGACCTCGTCATCCGTGGTGAAACGCCCGCCGCGTCGGTTGAGGACCTGCGCCACACCCACGAGTTCGCCCTCATGGTCCAGAAGAGGAATCGCGAGCACGGATCGGGTGCGGTACCCCGTCTGCCGATCAATCTCAGGATTGAATCGAGCATCCTGATACGCGTCCTCGATGTTCACGATCTGCTGCGAGGTCGCACAGGCACCCGCGATGCCCTGCGTGGCGGGAATGCGAATCTCGCGCGCAAGCGTGCCACTGACGCCGTGAGCCACATGGATCACCAGTTCGGCTTTCGCCTTGTCGAGGGTGAAAACCGTGGCACGGTCGGCCTCGAGGAGGTCGCGAAGCGCGTCGATGATGACTTCGAGAACGACCGTGAGTTCCGAGGACTTCCCGAGCCGCCGAGAGATCTCAAGGAGTCGCGTCAGCGCCGCATGCCGCGAAGGAGTGTCCACGCGTGTCAGGGGGTCGCCGCGGATTGCGGGGGCGCCATCTGCGGATAGACCAAGATCCGATCGTGGCACAGGAGGACGAGGTCGCGCGAGCCATCACCGGTGACATCGGCGATGATCGCTTGGCTCGGTTCAAACTCGCGTGGTTCTCCCCCAGAAAAGTGGCGGCTCTCGAACACCCTGAAGCTGACGGCCGGGACGAGTTGTCGCGACTGGCTCACGCCCAAGACATCCAGCATCTGCTTGCCCGCGTCGAGCGCGACAAGATCCGTGAGACCGTCGCTGTTGAGATCACCGACGCCAAGTTCATGCTCAACTCGCGCGGTATCGTCGGTGCGCCAGGCGGATATCTCTTCGAGCTTGCTGCGCTCTCCGGCGAATCTGAGAACGCCGAATCCGTCTTCGCCCACGAGGAGCAGTCCTTCGTCCTTGCCTCCGCTGAACGGCCCGGCGGCGATGGAGTTGAACTTGAACCCGCGCACATCGAAGTCATCGACTTCGCTCCAACGCTTCGTGGATGCATCCTGCGCGAACACGATGACGCGACCATTCTCACGGTCACCCACCACGATGCGGTCGCGGTGGCGTGCGATCGAACTGAGTTTCGTGTCGCCGCGCGCCGAGTTGATCTGCTGCACGACCTGCCAGCCCGACTTGGGATCGAAGCGCAACGCGCGAACGAAATTGCGGTCGGCGACGAGCAGCTCGTTCTTCCCGTCCCCGTCGGTGTCGGCGACCGTCGTGTTCTGTGCATTGGCGGCCTGCGCGAGTCCGAACTGGCCCATGTCTTTGCTTTCGAGCGTCTTGAACGCGGGGGGATCGGCTGCCATTGCGCCTTCCTTGACAGGCTCGTGCCGCAGCATCGTCATGGGCTTGTCGGGCGTGAAGAGCAGGAGGTCAGTGAGCCCGTCTTGGTCGGCATCAAGGGCGAGGATTGTTTCGGGTGCACGACTGAGCGCGCCAAGCGGGAGCACGACCTTTGCGGCCGCGGGATCATCGGCGCGCATGAGTTCGAGGGAGTAGTTGCGCCCGTCCTTGGTCACCACGGCGACGAACGGTCGGTCGTCGATCGTGGCCATGCCCAGTGCCGAGGGGACGCTCGCGCCCGTCAATGGCATCGTCGTGGGAAAGGCGAGCGCGCCATTGGCGAAGGCCGTGCGACCGACAACGCCTTCCTTCTCGCTGCTGACGAAGACTTCGGCGGTGCCATTCCGGTCCGCATCGCCGGCCACGACATAGTCGAGTTCGCTGTAAGCGGGGAAGTCCGTCGAACTGACGAAGCCGCGCCCTGGCACTTGCACAAAAAGGGAGACGGCGTTCTTCTCCGTGTTCGTGGCGACGAGATCTGGAAGCGCATCGCCGTTGATGTCAGCAATCGCTGTGTCGCGTTTTCGATTGCCCGGATCTGTGAAGGCCCAGGTCTGAAGACTCGCCTCGGAGTCGCCCCCCTCACGAATGGGCTCTCGCGCGACCTTGAGCAGCACGAGTCGTTTCGATGGCTTCTCGAGCACGGCGAGCGCCGCCCCCTTGTCGCCTGGCGTGCGAACGACATCGGCGTCGCGCAGTGGGGGCATCTCGAACCGATGCTGCGCGCCGAGCGCAGACGCGCCGTCGGTTCTCGTGCCGAACCACGCACGGATCGGGGATGCGTCATCGGGGATGATGCCGACGAGATCGTTGACCGCGTCGCCGTCGAGGTCCTCGACGAGAGCCGCGACGAGCTGTCCGTTTCCAGCGGCAAGTTCCGTCGGCGTGCCGAGGTCGCTGCCATTGAGCGGCCAGACTTGAATGCGCCCGTTCGCGATCCCGACAAGCTCGGGCTTCGCGTCACCCATGAGGTCGGCGACGAGGAGCGCTTCGCGCGTTGGCGCGAGGTTCTTCACCGAATGCTTGCGCGCCACCTCAAAGACGCCCGGCGCGGCTTGGCGAAGGAACACCAACTTGCCTGTGGCGGCCGAGTAGATGAGATCCATCCGCCTGTCACCATCAAAGTCGTGCGCGACCACGGCGCCCACTTCGTCCGACACGGGCAGTTCGACGCGGCGAAACCGCCAGTGCTGCGGAATCTCATTCACGCTGCTCGTGGGCGGCACCTCGTCCGTGGGCTTGGCATCTGGTCGCTGGTACAGCACATCGATCCGGCTGTTCCGGTTGTTGACGGCGACGATGTCGACATGACCGTCGGCGTCGATGTCTGCCGTCATGACAGGGCCAGCACCCTTGTCGATCTTCACCACCTCAAGCGGATCGAATCCGAAGTGCTCCGCGAGCTTTGCCGTCGGCGCGGGGGGCGTCTGCGCGAGCGCGAATGGTGAGCCGAGGGCGAGGAGTGATGCTGAGACAAACGCGGCGCGTGGATGGGGCATAGTGTGGTCCAAGATCGGGTGGGTTATAGTAGCCGTTCCGATGCTGAACCGATCCATCTGGACTCTCTTCGTCGCGCTGGGCGCACTCACTCTCGCTTCGAGCGCACTTGCCGACGAAGGGCCCACCGCGCCAGCCGCCGATGTCGTCCTTCTCAAGAGCGGACGCAAACTCGAAGGCACGATCGTCAAGCGCACCGATCGACGACTCTGGCTCGATGTCGGCCCTGATGTCATCGTCTTCGAGATGGCGGATGTCGGCGAGGTGCAGAACGCCGCAGGAGAGTCGCAGGCGAAGCGAACCGATGATTCTCTCTTCTCCACGGCCACGAATCTGCCGGAGATGTCCCCGCGCGAGCACGCCAAGGTCATTGGACCTGCCGTCATCAAGGTGTCGACCCCGGCGGGACTCGGTTCAGGCGTCATCATCCATCCCGAGGGCTATGCGATTACGAACGCCCATGTCGTGCAGGGCGAGACCAATCTTCGGTCAACGATTTGGCTGCCGCAGTCCGACGGGACGCTCAAGCGCATGGAAATCGATGACATCGAACTCATCGCGATCAACAGCCAGATCGACCTTGCGCTCATTCGGCTCAAGCACCCTGACGGAAAGCCGTTTCTCTGCGCTCCCGTCGTGCTGCAGGATGGGCTTGAGATCGGCCAGCCGGTCTTTGCCATCGGGAATCCGCTGGGACTTGAGCGCACCATGACACAGGGTGTCGTCTCGACGACCTCGCGCAACTTCGACGGACTCACTTACATTCAGACTGACACCGCCATCAACCCGGGGAACTCTGGGGGGCCGCTCTTCAACACACGCGGCGAAGTCGTGGGCATCACGAACATGGGCATCCGGGGCGGCGAGTCGCTCGGGTTCGCGATTCCGGCGCGCTATGTCAAGGATTTCGTGCGCAATCGTGAGGCCTTCGCGTTCGACCGCAACAACCCGAACTCGGGCAACAACTACCTCGAGCCACCCCCGCGAAAGAACTTCGGTGCGCCGGACCAACTCAAGGACGCCAGCGGCAAGTAGTCGCTCCGCGTTGGCATCGCTCGCCACCCATGCACACAACAAGGACCGCTCCATGACCACTCGCCTCCGCATTGTTGCCTCACTCCTCGCCGTTACTGTGGTGAGCACCGCCCACGCGCAAAGTAATCGCTTCGACGCGATCGCTCCGAAGGGCAGCGCACTCGTCCTCTTCGCCCGGAACGCGAAGGTGGTCGTCGATGGCATTGATGCGTCGCCGATCGGTCGGTTCTTCGCATCGCCTGAGCTTGCGCCCCTCGTGGCTCCCGTGCAGGAAGAGTCCAAGAAGGCGCAGTCAAAGCAACTCCGGGAGATGGGCATTGATGCGGACTCGATCCCGTGGCCCGGACCGGTGGGGCTCGCGGTGTTCGTCGAACACAACGAAGAACTCGATGCTCCAGAACTCGGTGCGTTGGTCTGGGCCGACTACGAAGACCGCGCCGACGAAGCCGCGAAGGTCCTCGACGGGCTCGTGCGGCACCTCGAGAAGGACTCGGGCAGGCCGTTCGAAACGGTCGAAGTCGCGGGCGGCCTCAGGGCAACGCGTATTGAGTTTTCCGAGGATGTGCCCGCGGGTGGAGGCTCGGATCCGCAGCCTCCGCGACGGGGACGACCGGGTGGGTTCGATGCGCTAGCGGAGTTTGCTTCGGTGCCCGAGGCGGCGTACATCGTGAGGCAGGGGAGCCAGTTTTTCTTGGCCACGAGCGTGCCCGTCCTTGAAGAAGCCATGGCCGCATCGGCAGGACAGGGAGGCGCGTCCATCGCCGGCTCGGACGACTATGTCGGGGTCATGGGACTGGCCGGGTCACCGGACATCGCGCTGGTGCTGATCCCAGAACCGCTGGAGAAACTCGCCGAACCGCTCTTTGCCGGCCCGATGTCATCCGCGAAGGTGGTGGTGTCGAAACTCTTCGGCGGCATCCGCGCACTCGCACTCTTTGGCTCCGTGTCTGAAAGCGACGCGCCGATTGCGTTTGGGTCAGCCATCTTCGCACCGGGGGTACGCACTGGTGTGCTCGAACTTCTCACGGAGTCGTCGGTGATTGAGCCGCCGCTGCCAGCGCTTGGCGAGCGCGCGGTCACCTACCAGCGCATCAATGTGAGGTTCGCGAAGATCCTCGAGCTCATCGAAGCCGTGATCGCCGGACTCCCTGACACCGAAGCCGATGCCATCGAGGGGATGATCGCGCCGTTCCAGGCGGGACTGCAGCAGGGGTTGTCGAGCCTCGGGCCTGCGGTGTACTCGGTGACGGAGCCCTCCCGTGGCGATGGCACCCCAGCCCGTTCAATGACCGCGATGAAGTGCTCGAATGAAAAGGTTGCCAACGCGCTGCTCGCGACGATGCTGCCGCAGGCTGGGATGATGCCGCGGGACTTCAAGGGTCAGGTGGTCTACGGTGGAGATGGCATGCCGATCGAGTTCGGTCTGGGCGGAGGCGCCATGCTCATCGGGACCCCCGAAGCGGTGGAGCAGGGATTGCGTGCGGCGGCCGATCCGGGCGCGAAGTCGCTCGCGGATGACGCCGTCTACCAGCATTGCCAGAAGGCGATACCGGATGGGCCGGTGTGCGCGTGGGGCTACATGGATGTCGCGACCATGCTGGCCGAGGACCTTGAGGCACGGCGGAAGAGCGAGACGAGCACCCGTCCGGAGCAGGATGACGGCGATCTCGAGGCCTTCGGCGTCGCCGTGCCGCCGCTGCCCTACGACGGACTCTTCGAGACGGCGCTCGAGAAGATCGATGAACCGCTCATCGCACGCTACTTCGGCCCGGTGGTGTGGGATGTTCGCGAGAACGCTCGTGGACTCGTGATGAAGGGCGCGTGGCTCAGGCCTCGATCCCCTCACTGACGCGACGACGAACATCGGTCGCGAAGTCAACGCACGCTTGCGCCATCAGCGTGTCGTCGCCGCGGTCAAGTTCGGTGCCGAGCGTGTCGTGAGTCGTTCGCTCGGACATGTGCACCCGCGAACTCGCGCACCGTGCGAGTTCCTCCGTGTGAGCGGCGCGGACGGTTGCGTCACCTCGCGCGGCGGCGATGAAGAGTGGACAGCCGGCGACAGTCAACTGATTGAGCGAGTCGCGGGTCGGTGGCGGCGCGCCCACGACGAAGTCCAGCACGCGCGCGGCGACGCGCGCGAGCGCACGGCTGGGGACCCCGCGCGCGGCAAGGCGATTGGCCAGCGGTTCGGTGAGGTCGGCGTAGGGAGCGAAGGCCACGACGCCCGCGACCCGCCGTGCGTCGAGTTGTCGCGCGAGATCGACCGCGATGACGGCACCCATCGAGTGGCCCACAAGGAGGAGCCGCGGCGGCGATGCCCGAGGCACCGACTGAACCAGGATCGCCTGCGCGAACGAAACGAGTCGTGAGGCATCCGTCGCGCCCAGCGTCGTCGGTCCCTCGGGTGACTCCCCGTGACCGGCCAGGTCGATGACCCAGAGATCGCGCGAGACACCCAGCCACGGTTCGCGGCGCCGCAGTGAGTCGATGCGGGAACGGCGCCAACCATGAATCACCAGTGTGACGACGCCTTCGGGATCGCGTCCGTCGAGCCGCCACGCGCGCGTGCCACACACATCGACTTCTTCGAACGCGACTCCCAGCGCCGCGGGATCGACGGCGAGCCCGCGCGCGAGCGCCCAGCCGGCCGTCGCGCGCGCGGGATGGCGTGCATCGCGCACGACCGAAAGGAGCATGAGCACGACAAGGACCAGCGCACCCGTCGCCAGCAGCAGGATGAATCCCATTGCGTCAGCCGCCCGGGTTCGCGGCAAGTGTCATCGCGTCGCCCTCGGCGCGCCTGGCGTCGATGAACGCTCGGAGCTCGGTGGCGCGCGCGGCATCGGTCACCGATGGCAGGTTCGCCTCAACATTGAGGAGTCCACCTTCGAGGGCGGCCTGGGCGAAGCGGGCCCCGATCAACAGGTCGCTTCGCAGCGATGCAGTCGTCACTCCATCGAGTGCGCGCACTGCCGCGAGCGTCGCCAGTGCGAGGTCAGCGATCGCCCTCGGGGCGGCAATCGCTTCATCGACGGCCGTGCTCCACCCGGGGGCGCTCGTGCGCTGGTCCGGGGGAAGTTTCCAAAGTGCATTGAGAGTGAGGTACGCCCGAGCGTCTCGGTCGGCCAGGAGCAGCGCTTCGGCGCGGACGCCCGCGAGAAAGGTCGCAAGATGCGCGAGACGACTCTCGTGGGCGGCGAACGCCTTCTTCCCCGTTGTGTAGGCGATCACCATCGAACCCAGTGCGGCCGCGTGCGCCAGGACCACGGCCGCCGCGGCGCCGCCACCGGGAACCGGGCGCTTTTCCGAAAGCGCGTCGGCGAACTGGCGCACCGTCATGGAGGCGATCTCAGGGCTGTCGTTCATGCGCGAAGTTCCGCCTTGAGTTCGTCCGCGAGTCGTGCCGTGGCACGCGCGAGTTCTGGATCTACTTCATCGCGACGGAGGGTCCTGCCTTCCGCACGAAACACAAGCCGGAGTGTGACGGACTTGCGTCCCTTGGGGATCCCTTTGCCGCGCCATGTGCCGACAAAGCCGACTCGCTGGAGGTACGGGAGGCGTGCCGCGTGAATGGCCGCCTCGATCTGCGTCCAGTGGCAGGCATCATCGACGACGACGGAGAGGTCGCGATCGAGCGCGGGACTTGTCGCCAGAGACGCCAGGGTCGGAACGGGGGGGAAGTCACGGCTCAGGGCGATCCAGTCGCACTCGCACGCGGCGACGAAGCCGTCGAGCCCGAACTGAGCCGCGACTTCCTTGCGCACGAGACCGATGGTGCCTACTTCCTCTGCGTCCACGGTGAGAGCGCCGAAGGGGTGCAGTCCCGCCGTGGCATTGACGCAGACCGTCGTCGCGCTCGTCCCGACCACGACGCGCGCCTGTGGCCCGCGGAGCGTTGCGATCACCGAGTCGATTGATCCACGCGCCATTCGGAATGCGACCTCCGCGTCCTTCGCCTGTGCGACGACCAACGCGAGGGTGCGCCGCTCGTGGTGGGCACCGCCTTCGAGCCAGAATGTGGCGCCCATCTCGAACAGCATGGGCGCGTCAGCGCTTCGATCCGCATTGAGCTTGAGGGTTGCGAGAAGACTCGGCAGGAGCGATGGGCGAAGAAATGGCGCGCCCACGCTGCGCGCATCCTCAGTGCGCAGGCACGCGCGGCCGCTGGCCGTGAATGGTGCCGCCTCTCGCTCGGCCACGAGCGTGTGTGTCACAGTCTCCACGAAGCCAGCACCGGCGAGCCTGTCACGGGTCGCCCGCGCGGCGACGACATTGGGGGGCGAAGCCACGGGACGCACCGAGAGCGTCGACCGAACCTCGACGCGGTCGAGGCCGGCGAGTCGCACGATCTCCTCGATGAGGTCGATCTCGCGCGTGAGATCCAGTCGTCGCGCAGGGATCGCGCATTCCATCGTCCCACCACGCACTTCGGCGGTGATGCCGAGTGCACGCAGCGCGCGCACCGACTCGTCGGCCGAAAGTTCAAAGCCGGCGACGGCGTGGAGTTTGGCCATGCGCAGCGTGACCCTCCTCAGTGGCGGTACGGGTGCGCCGACCGAGATGGATCCAGCAAGGGCCGTTCCGCCGGCGGTCTCCAAGATGAGTGCCACGAGTCGCTCTGCCGCATCGGCAACTTCGCCCGCTGCCACACCTCGTTCGAATCGGTAACTCGAATCGCTTGCGATCTGGTGCAAGCGGCTCGTCGTGCGAACCGCCAAAGGCTGGAACACCGCCGCTTCGATCAGGAGGTCGCGCGTGCCCTCGTGGACGGCGGTGTCGGCGCCGCCCTTCACCCCCGCGAGCGCGACCGGCTTGCTCGCGTCGGCGATGACGAGTTCACCGCCGGAAAGGCGGATCGTCTTGGCCGATTCGCCCAGTGGTGTGAACGACTCGCCCTTCGTGGCCGCGCGAACCTGGATCGTCGCCCCATCGAGGCGCGCGAGGTCGAATGCGTGCGTCGGCTGGCCCAACTCAAAGAGGACGAAGTTGCTGCAGTCGACGACATTGTTGCGGGGGATCTGGCCGATGGCAAGGAGTCGTTCGCGCAGCCACTCGGGGCTCGGTCCGACCGTCACCCCACGGATCACGCGTGCGGTGTAGAGCGGGCAGCGCGCGTGATCGTGGTTGGTCACGGTCACCGCGGTGTCGACCGAGGTGGAGCCGCGAGGCGCCGTTGACGACGGCACCTTCACAGTCCGTTTCGTGGCAGCGGCGAGTTCGCGCGCGAGCCCTAGGTGGCAAAGGCAGTCGCCTCTGTTGCTGGTGGTCTCGACCTCTTGCCAGCGGTCGCCGCTTGGGAGGTCCTCTCCCGATTCACAGGGAAATCCGACGGCGGTGAACGCCTCAGCCTGCTCGGCGGCGCTCGCCGGCGAGGCGAGATAGTCGTTGATCCACTTGACGCTGGTGCGCATGAGCCGGAGAAGGTACTAGGGCTCCTCGAAGAGTCCCGAGTGCTACGCTTGCGCGCGATGGATCGTCGGCATCGAATCATCCGTGGCGTCTTTCTCGTCGCGTCCCTGACCGTCGCCGGATGCGCGGACATTCGCGAGACCAAGATCACGCCGACGGGCGCGCCGACGGACTTTGCCATCGATGTCACCATTCTCACGGGGTCCGCGGCCAAGGGACTGTCCGCCGCGCACGCTCGGCAGGGGAAACTCACGCTTCTCGCCGACGGCAGCCTCCATGCCGACTCGGGCGAGAGTCTGGACTTCGACACGCGAAGCGCGCCGACGAGGTGGCTCTACCGCGAGCAGGTCGAGGGCGTGTGGCAGATGGCCCGGCGCGAGGGATGGCTCGATCCGGCGGCGTCCGATCCTGATGTCTGGCCGGGGATGGTGGTGCCCAAGAGAGACGAGCTCGTGTACCTGCTCTGGTTCCATGCTGACGGGACCGACTGGTGGTTCGTGCGCCGATGCAAGGTGGCGGAGCCACCTGATCCGCACGCGGTCGCGCTTGTTCGCGGCCTGTGTGAGTTGGCGTGGGAGGCCGATCGAGGACCCGATCGCACGCTCCCGCATCGGTACGACTTCGGTCCGGATCCGTACGCGGGCTTCACCAAGGCACCGCCGTACACCCCCTCGCGCGCAGGTTCTCCGTGATGCGTGCACCGCGGCGCGCCCTTGCGGTGCTGAGCGTCGCGAGCCTGCTGGTCGGGTGCACCGTATTGCCCGACGCGCCTCGCCGACTCGGCACATGCGGCATCGCGATGGCGATTTGGATGACGCATCCGACCGACGCCCGCTACGAGTACTTCAGGATCGATGACGGGAAGCTTCACTACGGGGGCGGGCGCGACGCGCTCATGCTCAAGACATCGTGGAGCACGCCGCTCACCGCCGAGCAGTGCGCAGCGGTGCGCGAACTCGTGTTGAAGGCGGGATGGCTCAGTCCAGAGATGTCGTCGTCGGAGACCGAGAAGAACGAGGCCACGGCATCGGTGGCCATTGCCTGGGACGAAGGCCGCTGTCAGTTTCGATTGGCCGGGGGCGCACCCTCCGTCGTCGCCGTCGTCGAGTACCTCGAGGTCATCGCGCGCACGCGATTCAAGCCCTCCATCGACCGCCTTCCTGAGGCGGGGCCGCAGAAGTAGATGCGTCGCTGTCGTTCGGGTGACGGTCCCCTGTGGGCACACACGGTGGACATCCGGTTGACAAACACACTGGAGTGAAGTCCGGGGTGATTGCCACCAGCGCTGACGCGACCGCACTACGCTTCTCGGAACTCTCCGAGGTGATTCAATGGATCGTGGGGCAGATTCTGGAACATCGAGTGCGTGGCGAGCACGGGTCGAAGTCGCGTACCGACTCCATGCCGCAAAGCTCTTCGATCTCCTCCGCCATCGACACGACCCGACACGAGTGGAAGACGCAACGCAGGAGGTGTTCTCGCGTTTGCTTGGGGGTGTTGAGCCACACCACCGCGACGCCGCAGTCGTATTGAGCCTGCCCTACTTGGTCGTTTGCGTGCGGCACGCCCTCCAACGGCACGCACACCGGGCGCAACTCGCGTCGGATCGATTGCGCCGCGCCACCTCGAGGGGCCAGCTTCACGCATGCGAAGTGCAGTCCCTTGACTCGACGGCGCAGCCTTCCGTCGAGCCCAATGAGCGCGTGGACCAGCTCGCGCACGCGATGGCCCGGCTGAGCGACGCCGAACGCGAGGCGATCTACGCGTCGACAGATACCGGTGTCGGCGATGATGCCTCCGCCCATCGGCTCGGATGCACGGCGAACTGCGCCGCGGTGCGCCGTCACCGCGCCATCTCACACCTGAGGCAACTCATGGGAGTGTCCAGGTAACGGTCGTAGACTCCCGACGCATGACGCCCGCCGGAGCATTGAGCGATCCGATCGTGGGCATCGACCTTGGCACCACGAACTCGCTGGTCGCGTACTGCGACGAGCGGGGGCCGCGCGTCCTGCCGCTGCGCGCGGGCGGCCGACTGTTGCCATCGGCGGTGCGGTACGCCGGGGCGGTTGCGGTCAGCGTTGGCGCGGAGGCGCGCGCACGCGCGATCGAGTTTCCGCACGAGACCGTGGTCAGCGCGAAACGATTGATGGGACGGTCGTTTGCAGAGTCTGCCGATGCTGTCGAGGGGCTGCAGTACCGGGTGGTCGAGGGGGTGCGAGGCCTTGCCGCCATTGATACGGGATCGCAACGCGTGTTGCCGCAGGAGGTCGCTGCAAGCATCCTTCGTGAACTCAAGGAGTCGGCAGAGGCGGCGCTGGGCGTCGAGGTCAGGCGGGCGGTCATCACGGTGCCCGCGTACTTCGACGACGGGCAACGGCAGGCCACGCGGGACGCCGCTCGACTGGCTGGTCTCGAGCCCACGCGGATCATCAACGAGCCTACAGCCGCCGCGCTGGCGTACGGGGTCACGACGCGGCGTCATGGGCAGGTCATTGCGGTCTTCGACTTCGGCGGCGGGACATTCGACATCACGATCCTCCGTGTGAGTGCGGACGAGGCGATCGGAAGTGTGTTCGAGGTGCTGGCGACCGCGGGCGACACGCGCCTCGGGGGCGACGACATCGACCACTCGTTGGCGCAGGCGCTGCTTCGCGAAGCCGCGCAGTCGTGCGGCGTCTCCGTGGATTCGTTCGCCACGCCCTCGGCGCGGCAGGCCGTGCGTGACTTTGCGGAGGCCGCGAAGATCGCGCTCAGCGAGTCGACACGGGTCCCGCTGGCGATTGACTTCGGCTCGGTGACGCTGCGGCGCGAGGTCACACGGGAGGAACTCGAGAGGCTCGCCGCGCCCTTCGTCGAGCGGACGATCCGAGCGTGCGACCGCGCCCTGCGTGACGCGCACGGCGTCGCCGTGGACCGCGTTGTCCTCGTTGGCGGCTCGACACGCATGCCGATCGTCCGTGCGGCCGTGCGCGAGCGCTTCGGCATTGAGCCCTACACGGCGCTCGACCCAGATCTTGTTGTCGCGCTCGGCGCGGCGGTGCAGGGATCGATCCTCGCCGGGCACAGAAGCGACCTCTTGCTCCTCGATGTCATTCCGCTCTCGCTGGGGCTCGAGACGATCGGTGGTGGCGTGGCCAAGCTCATCCACCGCAACGCGTCGATCCCAACGCGCGCGACGGAGATGTTTTCGACGAGTGTCGATGGTCAGACCGGGGTCGACATGCATGTGCTGCAGGGCGAACGGGAAATGGTGTCTGACTGCCGCTCGCTTGCGCGATTCACGCTGCGCGGTCTCCCGCCGATGCCGGCAGGGATTCCGCAGATTGAGGTTGAGTTCCTCGTCGACGCCAATGGCGTCCTTCAGGTTGAGGCGATCGAGCGCCGAAGTGGTTGCCGAGCCGGCGTGCAAGTCGTGCCGACCTACGGGCTCACCGAATCGGAGGTCGAGGCGATGGAGCGCGACAGCGTGACGCACGCCCGTGCCGACATGGCACGCCACCGCGCTGCGGATCTCGCGGTCCACTCGCGACTCGATCTCAAGTGGATCACGGATGCACTCGCGCGCACGCGCGGCCAACTCGACGCGGACTATCTCGGGGAGGTGGAACGCGCCATGGCCGAAGTCGAGTCGTTCATCGGGCTCGCAACGAGGAGCGATCCCACACTCGATGCCGATGCCTTCCAGAACGCGAAGGAACGACTCGACCGGGTGAGCATGCGGGTGCACGAGCACGCGATTTCAGAGAGTCTGAAGGGGATGGTCACACCATCCAAGGAGTCGACGACATGAGCCAGATGCGCGTTGCGGTCATCATTCCAGCGGCGGGCCTGTCCTCGAGGTTTGGAAGCGACAAGCTTGGGCAGGACCTCGGCGGACGCCCACTGCTCCTTCGGACCGTCGAGGCCTTCACCAAGCGCGAAGAGGTCGTGCGCATCATCGTGGCCGCGCCGCCCGAGAGTCTCGAGGAGTTTCGAAGCCGGTACGGGGCGCAGTTGGGATTCCACGGTGCCGTCATCGTGGCCGGCGGTCGCAAGGAGCGCTGGGAAAGCGTGAAAAATGCGCTCGAGGCGGTACCAACCGATGCCACACATGTCGCTGTGCATGACGCGGCGCGGCCCGGCGTGAGCCAGGAGCTCTTGGCGCGTCTCTTCGATGCCGCACAGGTCGCCGCGGCGGTCATTCCCGGAGAACCCATCCACGCGACCATCAAGCGAGTGACCGACGAAACCTTCACGGCCGCCCCTGATGACGCCGTGGCCGACGCGATCCTCGGCGAGGCTGGTCGCGAGGGGGTGTCGGGCCGTCGAGTGGTCGAGACCGTGCCGCGTGCACGCCTCGTGGCCGCGCAGACACCGCAGGTTTTCGAGGCATCGCTGCTTCGTCGCGCCTACTCGGCAGGGGATCTCACTGGCGCGACCGATGATGCCATGCTCGTCGAGAGGCTCGGCGAACGGGTCCTCGTGGTCGACGGGGAGGCGCGCAACATCAAGGTCACTTCAGCGAGCGACCTTGCGCTCGTTCGGGCCATCATGGGATTCCGGGTGGCCGAAGAACGCCCAGCGCACAAGCGTTTCTAGCGCGGATTCGTTGGCGACTTCGGCCGCGCCCCTTCGACAGTGAGATCGGCTCTCCGTGGGGCACCGGGCGAACCACCGGAGTCCGTGCAGTTCGGGCACGCACGCGTGCGACGGCGGCGGGCGACAAGCGGCTTGATGAGGACCGCGAGTGCACCGAGCACGGCAAGCGAGGCGACCCAGAACTGCCAGTCACCGATCGGGAATGGGCTCTCGTTCACGCGAGGCACCTGAACGTCAGCCACGCGGCGAAGTACGCCAGCAGCGACATGTACGCCAATTGCGCCAGAGGCCAGCGCCACGAGCCGGTCTCGCGCGCGACGACGACGAGCGTCGGCAGGCACTGCATCGCGAGGACATAGAACACCAGAAGGGACGCCGCTGTGGCCGTCGTGAAGACCGGTGTCCCGTCATCGCGCTGCGAGTGTTTGAGGGCGTCGAGCGTCGATGGCTGATCGACGCGTGCGTCGTCTCCCGCACCTGCGAGGACGAACACCGTCGTCGTGAACACTTCGCGCGCGAGGAAACTCGTGAGCACGGCGACCGTCAACTGCCGATCCAGTCCGATGGGTGCGAAGATCGGCTCGAAGGCCGACCCAAGCCTTCCGGCGAACGACTCGGCCTGCTGTCGGCGTGCATCAAGGCGTGTCGCCTCTCCTTCGAGTCCTTCAGCGCGAGATGGATCCATCGCGGAGTGCGCCGCGGCTTGCTGGCGCAACGACTCGCTCCTCGGATCCGCCTCGGCCTTCGGGTACGCACTGAGCCACCACATCACGATGGCGATGGACAAGATCACGCTTCCGGCGCTGCGCAGGAAGAGCAGTCCCCGTTCAACGGCCACGCCGACGGCGGTGCGCACGCTCGGAAGTCGGTACTCGGGCAGTTCCAGCACCATCGGCGTCGACGGTCCCCTGAGCGTCGTGACGCGGAGGATTTTCGCGGTGCCGAGCGCGGCGATCGCGCCCAGCGCATAGCAGCCTGTGAACGCGAGACCCGCGAGGAGTGGTTCACCGACAAAGAGCAGACTGATGAGGAGCACATACACCGGGACACGCGCGCTGCAACTCATGAACGGACACACGAGGATCGTGGCGAGCCTGTCGCGCGGGTTCGGGATCAGACGGGTCGACATGATCGCTGGGAGCGCGCACGCGTGAGCCGACAGGAGCGGCATGAACGCTTGCCCGGGAAGCCCGACGCGGCGCATCACTCGATCGACCGCAAACGCGGCGCGCGCGAGGTAGCCCGAATCCTCAAGAAGTGACAGCAGAAAGAAGAGGAGCACGATCTGCGGGAGAAACACGACGGTTGCGGCGACACCGCCGACGACGCCGTGGACAAGGAGATCCTGAAGCACGCCGGGCGGGACGATCGCCTCGACGCCCGAGGCGAGCCACGCAAAGGTGCCATCGACGGCATCCATCGGGAATTGTGCGAGCCAGTAGATCGCCGCGAAGAGGCACACCATGGCGACGGCAAACACAAGAATTCCGGCCACGGGATGTGTGAAGGCGTCGTCGAGGCGGTCGCGGAGTGTGCGCCCGTCCTCGTCGTCGGTTCGGGGATGAGACGCGATCGTGCCGAACACTTCAGCAGCCCAGCGGACGGCAGCGCTCGATCCGATTTCGGTGTCGGGGAGGGGGAGTCGAGGCAGAGGGCGCGCCGCGTCTGGAGCGGTCACCCCAGCCAACGCTTCGCGCAGTCGATCGATTCCCTCCCCCGAGCGCGCGGAGACGGCAACGACAGGAACCCCAAGTTCCATCGATGCCGCGTGCTCGTCAAGTGAGAGTCCGCGGCGTTTCGCGGTGTCGATCATGTTGATGGCTACGACTGTTGGTATTCCACGCCGCAGCGCACTGGCGGCGAACTGAAGGTGGCGCGGGAGATTGTTCGCGTCGAGGACGACGAGCGCCGCGTCGGGTCGGCCGTCGCCGATCTTGCCTTCGAGACAGTCGCGGCACAGGCGACTCTCGGGGATCTCGAGCACAAGGCTGTAGATCCCCGGAAGGTCGATGATCTCGGCGTCAGCGCCGGGCCCGATGGCACAGCGCCCGACCTGATGTTCGGTCGTACTCCCAGGGAAGTTCGCGGTCTTCGTGCGGAGCCCGCACAGACGGTTGTAGAGCGTGCTCTTTCCCGTGTTGGGGTTGCCCAAGAGGGCGATCCGCGGCACACGCGAAGTCACCGCGCGCGGCGTCATGTGCCGCCGTCGAGTGGCGTGACGAAGATCTTGTCGGCGAGGCTGCGTGGGAGTCCGAGTCTCGTCTGGTCGACCTGCACGATGCACGGACTTCCGGGGCGGCAGACTCGAACCTGGCATGACTCCCCAAGTCCCATGGCGGCGAGCAGGCACTTGTGATCGATCGGCAACGCGTCGAGCGCGGCGCACTCAACGACCGCTCGTTGGCCCCGCGCGAGTTGGCTCAGGGGGATGCGAACCTGGGTGCCGTCAGCCATTGGCGGATGCTATTGAGACTCAGTCTCAGAATCAACTGGGCCGGATGGAGTCTCGCGTGCCGCCAGCTCCCTGGCGAGCTTCTTTTGTTCCTTGTACTGGGCGCGAGCTTCCGCGTATGCCGCAGAGTCAAGATGGCACGCGATTGTTTCTCCATTCGCGAAACGCCGGTGCAGAGCTTCGAGGGTGGGTACGCACCATCCGCACCCAGTGCCAGCCCCGAAGCACTCTGAAAGTTGGCTCGCCACAACGGGGCGCTGCACTTCGAGATGCGACGCAACCTTGCGCAAGCTCACGCGCATGCAAAGGCAAACATTGTCGTCAAGTTCCATCGGCGCCAGCCCGTCCTTGTTCGGCCGTCATTGCGGCGCGTCGACCGCAGCGGGGCTGAGTTCGGTGAGTCGCTTCTTGGCGTTCGTGAGCATGGCTTCGATGGCGGGCCTTAGGTCATCCTTCACAGACGGCAATCTGGACTCATACCCGCGCACAAGTTGAGCGACGGTGGCCGCGTCGGTTGTCCGTGCGAGTTGCTCGGCGCTTCGATCCACCATCTTTCGCGAGGTCGGCGTGAGGTACCAGAGAGGATCTTTGGCGCGTCGCTCTGACTCGGCTTTCGCGGCGGCTTCGGCTTCGGCAACGGCACTCGCGGCAGCGGCGAGGCGTTCCGTCTCTTGTTCTGCGGCACGACGCGTGGCGTCGGCTTCGGCCGCGGTCCGCGCGGCTGCTTCGGCAGCGGCACGCGCCGACTCGGCATCGACCACGGCGCGGCGCTCCGCTTCATCGGCGAGGCGCGCGGCCTCTTGCTCCGTAGCGAGGCGCGCGGCTTCTTGCTCCGCGGCGAGGCGCGCGGACTCTTCCTCCGCGTCAACGCGGGCGGCCTCTTCCTCAGCGGCGAGGCGCGCGGCCTCTTGCGCCGTAGCGAGGCGCGCGGCTTCTTGCTCAGCGGCATCGCGCGCGGCCTCTTCCTCAGCGGCGAGGCGCGCGGCCTCTTGCTCAGCGGCGAGGCGCGCGGCCTCTTGCTCCGTAGCGAGGCGCGCGGCTTCTTGCTCAGCGGCAACGCGCGCGGTCTCTTGCTCCGCGGCGAGGCGCGCGGCCTCTTGCTCAGCGGCAACGCGCGCGGTCTCTTGCTCCGCGGCGAGGCGCTCGGCCTCTTGCTCAGCGGCAACACGGGCGGCCTCGTTCGCTCCGGCCGCGTCATGCGCTGCTGCTGAATCGGAGTCTTCGGGCATCTGAAGTGGAGCGGGATCCGCCTCCGCAGGTGTGGGATCCGATGGGGTCGGAGCGATCTCGGCCGGCGCGGGCTCGATGGGCGCGATCTCAGCGGATTCGCGCGCCGCAGCCGCCTCGATCGAATCGCCGATCACGGTCCAGTTGGAGACGCAGTAGGGTCCAACGAAGTGGCCCTTGCGGTGCCAAGGACCGGCGAACTGATGCTCGGGGGAGAACGAAACGCGCGGATCGAATCGACCGTGGATCACGAACGCGGCATCAGGCCCATGCTGGCGCAGAAGTTCACGGGCATCGGCATCGAGTTCCACTCGAAAGTCGTCGCTCACTTCCTCGCGTTGATCCGGTGCCAGACCACGGCAGACCAGCACCGCACGCTGGGCGGATTGGCGCGATGGCTCGACGCGCACCACCCTGACCGTCCACGCCACGGGTTGGCCCAAGAGCGAATTCTGGCGCATCGCCCACCGACTCACTTCGCCCGCGAGAGTGTCCAACTCTTCCGCCGACACACGACCGGTCCCTGATGACGCACCGAACCGGTCGAGATAGCGTCGCTCGAGTTCGGCGAGCATCGCCGTCGGACTTGCAGTGGGATCGACAGGTTCCGGAGCGGGATTGGCTGCGGCAGGAGGGGTTGTCTCACCTTCCGCGACGGTGTCCGCGAACTCCGCGATCTTTGAAGGCGCGTGGTCCGCGTCACCTTTGGCAACGGCCGCCTCAAGTTCCTTCAGCCTCGCCTCGAGTTCCGCGATCCGTCGTTCAGCGGCGCGCAGTTGCTCGTCGTTCTCGTGCTCGGCCGCGCGGGTCGCACCTGCGGGCTTCGTGACATCCGTCTCTGAGCCGGACTGGGCAAGTGCAGTCGAGATGGTCAGGAAGGCGACGGTCGTCGCGGCGAAGAGCGATTCCTTGGATCGAAGGGACATATCTGGGCTATCTTAGGGGAGTCGCCGGACTTCGCCAGATGGCCACGCTTGCCCCAATCATCCGACTGGTCTGCACCGCCCGGCGCCGACTTGTCTGGTCAGCCGCGCTCGGCGGTGGTGCGCACGCGACCGTCGCTGCGGGTGTCGGACTGTTGGCGTTTGTGGCTTCATGGAAAGCGTTCGCGGGTGCGTTGGGGTTCGATGCAGGAGGTGCCACCGCACTTGCCGTCGCCGTATCAATCGTGGTCGCCGTCATCGGAGTGGCAGGATTCACCCGTGCACTTCGCGAGCGACGCGTCCGCGGCGACCTGGCGGTGGCCTCGCTCCTCGATGTGCGGATGGGTCTCCATGACCGGCTTTCAACGGCGCTCGCTGTCGCTGACCGAGCGGATCCGTTCGCGCAAGCGGCGCGCGCCTCGGGTGTGAGTGCGGCAACCGACCGCCGGATTGAGCAAGGGATTGCGAAGGCCGTCCCGATCGCCGTTCCCCCGCAATGGTGGATGGGTCCGGGGATCTCCGCGCTCGCCATCGTGCTGTGGCTCGTTCTCCCTTCATGGGACTGGAGCGCGGTGGCCGATGCCGCCTCCTCGACGGACGCGGAACTCGACGCCGCCCGACGCGCCTCGACCGCGCAGGTCGAAACGCTCGAGATGGCGATCAAGGAAAACCCGCAACTCGCGCAGGCGATGGCAGACACCGCAACAGCGAACGCCGCCATGGCCGAGAAGACCAATGAGGACCTCCGGACACCCGAGGACATCCGTCGCGAGACCACACGGCAGGTCAATGAACTCTCGAAGCGACTCGACGATGTGCTCAACTCCGAGAAAGCGATGCAGATGGATGCGCTCAAGGATGCGCTGCGCCGGATCGAGCCCTCGAAGGACGGCCCCCTCGGCGCTCTCTCCGAGGCGCTCAAGCGAGCCGACGCGCAAGCCGCCAAGCGTGCGCTCGAGCAACTGAGAAAACTGGCGGACAGCCCCGAACTGAGCGAATCCGCACGCAAGGAGCTCGGACAGCAATTGGACCAGCTTGCGTCGCAAGTCGAGTCGGCGGCGCAGTCGGGCGACACTCTGCGCAAGGCGCTCGAGGCGGCCGGAATGGACGGCGATCTCGCGAAGAGCGCTGATGCCGCACGCAAGGCCATCGACTCGGCCAAGGGCCTCAACGAGGCGCAGAAGGAGGCGCTTCGCAAGGCGCTCAGCGCGCAGCAGAACGCGGCCAAGCAACTCGAGAAGGTGGCGAAGGCGTGCAAGGCGCTCGGGTCACAGTGCAACAAACCCGGGAGCGGGAAGGACGGTGCCGCATCGGCGTGCCAGTCCGCGAGCGACGCACTCAGCGAGGCGGAGATGCTCTCGGAGATGCTCAAGGACGCAGAGTGCGCGCGGGGTCAGTGCCAGTCGGCATGCCGGAGCAGTGCGGCCGGCGAGTCGGCCATGAACTCACCCGGCGGACTCGGAGCCGGAGGCGAGCGCACGAAGGAGGAGACCGCGACGGGCACCAAGTTGCGCAAGGAGCGAGTGGCCGTCAATGGCGGTGATGTCATCGCGCGGCAACTCGTTGACGCACCGCCTCTGCAGGGCGAGAGTCGCGCGAAAGTCGAACGGCTCTCGGGCGAGATCGGCAAGGGCTACGAGGAGGGCACGGAGGACGATCCCGTGCCCGCGGCCTTGCGCGATGTGCACAAGCGCTACTTCGGCGACCTCAAGCGTGCGATCGACCAGAAGAGCGGCAAGGACGCGTCGCCCTCGTCCGCGCCGGTTCCAACTCCGGGCAAGTGACTTTGGTCGCCGCGAGATGATTCGTCGCACCTTCCATGCAAGTCGATGGGTATGGCGAGTCGCCGCGTTCACGATCGCCGCCTCCGGCTGTGGTGATGACGCATCGGTGCAGGCCAAGCACGACGCGACGGGAGGCGCGCCGACTCGAGTGGTGGTGGCCTATGTCAGCGCCGACGAGGCAGTGGCGCGCCCCATTCTCGACGCGTTCACGGCCGAGACCGGCATCGAAGTGCGCGCGCGATTTGACGGGGAGGCCGCGAAGACGACGGCGTTGGCCGCGATGCTCCGTGCCGAGCGCGATGCGCCGCGCGCCGATGTCTTCTGGTCGAGCGAGGGGATCGCGGCGGCACAACTTGCCCGCGAGGGGGTGCTCGCACCCTGGCGAAGTCGCACGGCTGATGCGCTTCCCGAACGGCTTCGAGGCGAGGCGGGTCGCTGGTACGGCTTCGCGCCGCGAATGCGGGTGCTTGTCTTTGATCCTTTGCGCACGCCGATGGCATCGCTGCCGACAACGATGCTGGCACTGGCGGCGCCATCGACCACGGGCCGCGTGGCGATCGCCGATCCGCGCTTCGGGACGACTCGCGGTCATGTTGCGGCCTTCGCTGCGATGCTCGAACGGACGAATCCGGGTGCGTACGCAGCATGGGTGGAGGAGCTTGCGGCGAAGAGTCCGCTCATCGTTGCCGGCGGGAATGCGGCCGTCGTCGATGCCGTGCTGCGGGGTGAGGCGGCGTTCGGACTGACGGACTCGGATGATTTCTTTGCCGCCCGCTGCGCCGGGGGCTCGTTGGGGGCGATCGCGATTCGCCAGTTCGCGCAAGGCAGTGAAGGGGGTGGGCCGATGCTCACGCCCAACACGGTGTCGCTGGTGTCAGGGGCACCGCATCCAACCGAGGCGAGCGAACTCATGGACTTCCTGTTGAGTCGAAGGGTTGGCCGATGGCTGCACGAGTCGCGTTCGGGGAACTTCCTCGTTGATGAATCGACGAGCCCGCAAGATGGTTCCGTCTCGCGCGACCCGCTTCCAGCGGGACTTCCACCGATCGATCCCTCGTGCGAACCGCTCCTTGGTCGAGTCCAGCTCGAGCGTGCGGGCGACCCATTCGTCGCCGACGAGTTTGCCGTCATCGAGTGGGTCGACCGCGCCGCGATCGCGTTGCGCTCAGCGTGGGGATCGAAGGCATCGCCGTGAGGGCAGCGGGCCCGCGCGTGCCGAACGCGATGGCGCTCCCAGGATTGGTCGTGTTCGGACTCACCGTGGTGGCCCCGCTGTGCGCGCTCGCGTGGACGCTGCGCGGTGGATCGGGCACCAACGACGACAGCGCGGCAAGCGGCATCTCGCCCGCCGTCTACTGGCAGACGCTCGCCTGGGCCGGGTCCATTGCCGTTGCCTCATGCGCGGTGGGGTGGCATCCCGGTCGGGCACTCAGGCGTGCGCCCGTGTGGATCTGGGGCATCGTTGCCGGTGCCGCGATGCTGCCGTCGTACGCGCTGTTCTTCTGCGGTTGGCGGGTTCTGCGCCCGGGCCACTTCATTGCGGACTGGGCCATGCGAGGGGGATGGACGCCCGAGTTCCGCGGGTCGATCCTCTGGCTCGCGCTCGTGGGATCGAGTTGGCCGCTGTGCGCGCTGCTTGTGGGATCGCAACGATCCGACCGCGAGTCCATGGAGCGCACGCTCGGGCAACTCGAACCGCGCCGCTGGCATGACGCTTTGGCATGCGCTTGGCGGGGGGATCGCTGGATCCTCGTCCTCGCCCTCGGAAGCATCGGCGCCTTCCTCGTCGGGGAGTCGGCCGCGTTCGACGCTGCACAAGTCGTCACCTGGGCCGCTGAAGTACGGTCGATGGATGCGTCGGGCATGGGTGCGTCGGCTGTGCTGAGAGCGAGCGCCTGGCCGCTTGCCGGAGCGTGCGCGCTCTCACTCGTGATCGCCATCGGCATCCGCCACGCAGTGGTGAACGGGCCCGAGTGCGCGGATGCGATGGAGCGTCTCCGCGGTCGCTCGCGACCTTGGTGGCGAACCTCGGGCACGATCGTGGCCCTGACATTGATCGGCGTCGGTTCACTCCTGCCGATCATCGTGCTAGGGTTCGACGAGTCGACGCGAGCATCCGGGCGCACCTTTGTCGCGCTTCATGGCCGGGCGTCGTTGACAACTCTCGGCGGCGCGTGTGTCGCTGGGATACTGGGCGCGTTCATGGCCCTGAGCGCAGCCGTCCTCACGATCGAGCGGCGCACCGCAACGATGACGGCGCTCCTCGCCATCGGGCTCGCCGCTCTCGTGATGCCCTCGACAATTCTCGCCCTCGCGCAGGCGGCGCTGTGGCGCTCGCACGGGACCGTGGCGTGGGTGTACGACTCGTGGATCGTCGTGCCGATGGCGCATGCGGGTCGGTATGCGGCGGTTGCTGTGGCGATCGGACTGTTGTCGGGCGCGTCGCTGCCGCGAGAGTGGGTGGATTCGTTCGTCGTCCACGGCAGCTCATCGCGGACGCTGGCCCTCATGGCGTGGCCACGCCTCAGGGGATCGATGGTCGCAGGATTCCTTTCGGTGTTCGCGCTCTCGGTCGCGGAGACTTCCATCGCGGCGCGGCTTCAGCCGCCGGGTGCCGACTGGCTTGCCGCGATGTTGCTGAACGCGATCCACTACCAAGACGCGGCGGCCGTCGTGGCGGCGCTGCCGTGGATGGCCGTCCTTGTGATGGTCTGTGGTGGACTGGCTTCCTTTGTCGTGATCGATCGCACGGAGTCTCCGAGCCTTCGGCAGTTCGGAGGAAGGAGTGCATCGATCCTCCTCGTCGCACTCGCATCGATCGTGGTCTTCGGCTGCGGTAACGGCAGCGTGACGGGAGTCGCCGGATCGCCCAACGCCGTCGAGCCACTCCCGGTCGATCTCGTCATCGGACGCGCTGGCCACACGGAAGGCCGTTTTGCCACGCCGCGCGCCATGGCGATCGAACCGACGACCGGGTGCGTCTTCGTGATCGACAAGGACGCTCGCGTCCAGCGCTTTGCCGCCAGTGGCGCCTTTGAGACGCAATGGCGCATGCCCAAGTTCGATCGGGGGAAGCCCACCGGAATCTCCGTGTCCCTCGACGGGCGCATTTTTGTCGCCGACACGCACGAGAACCGAGTGGCGATCTTCTCGCGCGACGGCGAGTGGCTCGGGTCGTTCGGGTCGTACGGAACGGAGCCTGGGCAATTCGTCTACCCCTGCGACATCGCCTTCGGCGACGGTGGCGAGATCTTCGTCAGCGAGTACGGCGGCAATGATCGCGTGCAAGTCTTCGACCGCGACGGTCAGTTCCTCAGGCAGTTCGGCCGCCCCGGCCGGGGGCCGGGCGAGTTCGCGCGGCCGCAGTCGATCGCGTTGTCGATGGACGGCCAGGAGCTGTTCGTCGCCGACAGCTGTAATCACAGGATCCAAGTCTTCTCGAAGGAGGGCGCGCTCAAGCGCACGCTCGGTCGCGCGGGGTCGGAGCGCGGTGATCTGGCCTATCCGTACGGCGTCCATCCGCTCAACGACGAATCCATCCTCGTGGCTGAGTTCGGGAGTTGTCGCATCCAGCGGCTCGACGCCCATGATGGCAGCTCGCGAGGCGCGTGGGGCGGGGGCGGGGTCGAGCCGGGTCGGCTCAACGCGCCGTGGGCCGTCGCGACATACGCCGGGCGCGTGTTCGTCCTCGACTCTGGCAACGCACGCGTGCAGTCGATGCCGACGCACGCGCTTCGATAGGATCGTTCCACGCATGATCCCTCTCGGACTGGAACGACCGGTGGCGCTCGTGCTGCTCGCGCTCCTGCCGCTGTTCTGGTGGTCGAGTTGGCGGCATCGGCACGCCACGGGTCGCGCGCGGGCGATCATGAGCTCGGTGACGAGGTCCGTGCTCGTCGCGCTCTTGGCGTTCAGTCTTGCGCAACCGTCGATCATTCGCCGAGGCGAAGGGGTCACGCTGCTCGTCGTCGCCGATGTGAGCCAATCGATTCCCTCGGTGGCCCTTGAGCGAGTGGAGAAGGCGCTCCAGCGGGCTGTGACGGCGCACGAGAGCGATGTTGACCGCGTGGGGGTCGTGACCTTGGCGCGTGGGGCAAGCGTGGCACAGATGCCCGAGGTCCACGGCGAAGTGTCCTTCGGATCCCACGGTGGCGACTTGGACGCGAGCGATCTCGCCAAGGGGATCCGCCGCGCCATCGCCGTCCTGCCCGCGGACACGATGAACCGCATTCTCCTTGTGTCCGACGGCAACGAGACCGCTGGCAGCGTGCGCGAAGCGGCCGAGCTCGCAAGGGCGAATGGGATCCCCATCGATGTGGTGCCGATCGAGTATCAACTTGAGCGCGCCACCGTCTTCGAGGGAATCCGCGCGCCAACGCGCGCGCGTGTGGGGCAGTCCATCGACTTGAGGTGCTTCATCCGAAGTCAAGGCGGTGCCAAGGGCACCCTGTACCTGACCGAGAACGGCCGCAGAGTCGACCTCGATTCGGCCGCGCCTGGCGAAGGCCGCGCGATCGAACTGTCTTCGGGACCGAACACGGTTGAGATCCCGGTGAGTGTGGATCGCTCGGGGGCACAGCGCTACGAGGCCGTCTTCGAGCCCGACGAAGAAAGTCGCGATGGCATCGTTCAGAACAAGCGCGGTGCGACGACGGTGTTTGTCTCGGGCGAGGGACGAGTGCTGGTCGTTGGCGCGCCGGAGGAATCAGAAGCGGTTGTGGGTGCGCTCCAAGCCGGCGGCATCTCGGTGGAAACCGCGCCGCCCGAGGCGCTCGAGCAGGGCATTGCCTACATGGCCGCGTACGACGCGATTGTCCTCGCCAATGTTGCCCGCTACGAGATCGACAACACGACTGACCGGATGCTTCACGCGTATGTGCACGACCTTGGAGGGGGCATGCTGGTGTTGGGCGGCGACAAGTCGTTCGGTGCCGGAGGCTGGATCGACAGCGAGACATCGCGTGCATGGCCGGTGCGGCTCGATCCGCCGGCCACGCGCGAACTTCCCCGCGGCGCGCTCGCGCTCGTGATGCACTCGTGCGAAATGGCCGACGCCAACTATTGGAGCGAGGTCGTCGCGACGAGCGCGATTGAGGCACTGTCGCGGCTCGACTATGTGGGCATCGTGGTCTTCGGAATCGGCAGCAAGGGCGGCGTGTTGGGATCGAGTTGGTACTTCCCCATGCAGATCGTTGGCGACAAGTCCGCGGCCATCGCGGCAGCGAAGTCCATGCCGGTCGGTGACATGCCCGACTTCGCTGCGTCGATGACGGTGGCGCTTGAGGGACTCCGCCAGGTCAAGGCGGGTCAGCGACACGCGATCGTGATCTCCGACGGTGATCCCATGCCGCCAACGAAGGAGCTCATGGATGAGTATCGCGCCCTCAAGGTGACGGTCACAACGGTCATGCTCGCGGGCCACGGTGATGCCATGCAACTTCAGAACATGAAGGCGATGGCCGAATTGACCGGCGGCAGTTTTTATCATGTGACCAATCCCAAACTTCTCCCGAAGATCTTCGTGAAGGAAGCGTCGCTCGTCTCGCGGACTCTGATCGTTGAGGGTGACTTTCAGCCGGTTGTTGCGCCCTCGATCGGCGGCCCGCTCGATGGTGTTTCTCAGGTGCCGCCTGTCACGGGCTATGTGCTGACCGTGCCGCGTGAGGGACTTGGGCAGGTCGCGATCATCAACCGCACGGCCGAAGGGAACGATCCGATCTACGCGTATTGGAACTACGGCATCGGCAAGTGCGCTGTGTACACAAGCGATCTGCGCGGTCGCTGGGGATCGGCGTGGCCATCGTGGGGCGGCTTTCAATCGATGTGGGAGCGAACGCTGCGCTGGATGATGCGTCCCGCGTCGGCGTCGAATGTCTTGCTCAAGACCACACTCGACGGTGAGGACGCGACCGTCGATCTCGAGGCGACGCGCGGTGAGGGCGGTCTGGCCAACTTCATGCGCACGCGAGCGCGCGTGGTGAATCCCGATGGCACCGTCGCACCACTCTCGCTCGAACAGGTCGGACCCGGGCGCTACCGCGGACACTTCCGCGTCTCCGAGACGGGCTCATACCTCGTCGATGTTGGACTGCTCGATGGCGCTGGGCACTCGACGGCAGGGTCGGTGCAGGGGGCGATCGCGATCGCCTACCCGCGCGAGTTCCGTACGACCCGCGACAACAGTGCTCTCCTTCGCGCGACCGCAGAGGCCACCGGCGGGCGGGTGTTGAGCCCGGGCGACCTCGCCGTGGTCAACCTCTTCGACCGGGCGGGACTTCACCAGCCCGAAAGCGTCAGAAGGATCTGGGAAATCCTCGCGATCATCGCGGCGGCGCTCCTCGTCATCGATGTGGCTGTGCGACGGCTGTCCGTCGACCGCGAAGCGGCGCGCGATCTTGCACAGCAGGCACTCGGCGGTGGCAGCGCATCGGCGGGGAAGTCAGTGGCAGCGTGGCGAAAGGCCCGCTCGCGCACGGCTGAGACCGCACCCGGAAGGGCCGACGCGGCAGGCCCGGCGATCCCGGCCCGCGGGGCCGCGCCGATGAGTCAGCCACCCTTCCGTGATGTGCCACCAGCGGCGCCAGCTCCCACAGGCACGAGCGACGCGGATGCCACCGCACCCGAGGAGTCGCCGCTCGAAAGACTGCACCGCGCGAAGCGGCGCGCCCATGGCGGCGACGGCGGAGATCAGGCCCCTTGAAGACGGCGGCAGCGTCGATCACAACCGTCGAACAGCTCACAGAGGCGTGCGAGGCGTTTCGTGGTGTCGCGCAGCGGTTGCGCGCGGAGGTGGCCAAGGCACTCGTGGGTCAAGAGCAAGTCGTCGAAGAAGTCCTCTTCGCGCTCTTCGCCAACGGTCATGTGCTCTTGGAGGGTGTCCCCGGACTTGGGAAGACGCTGCTCGTGCGCACGCTCGGTCAGGCGCTCGGGCTCTCGTTCTCGCGCATCCAGTTCACCCCAGACCTCATGCCTGCCGACATCATCGGCACCCAGGTTGTCATCGATGACGAAGTGACCGGGGCACGCTCGCTGCAGTTCCGTCCCGGACCGATCTTCACGCAGATCCTGCTCGCCGACGAAGTGAATCGCGCTTCGCCCAAGAGTCAGTCGGCGCTCCTCGAGGCGATGCAGGAGCGGTCGGTGACGGTTGGCGGCGAGACTCGCACGCTCGATCGTCCCTTTCTCGTGCTCGCCACGCAGAATCCGATCGAGCAGGAGGGGACCTACC
>SXGT01542643.1_pt1 | contig 43929 bp, 32 predicted proteins | sample 3176221 | NCBI WGS metagenome assembly SXGT01 (sample SAMN11356862, study PRJNA531348) | freshwater metagenome | isolation source: freshwater sample F1-120 | place: China: Fuxian Lake, Yuxi | collected 2017-12-25
ATTTCCTGGTAGGCGCCGAGGAGAAACGCGCCGAGGTAATAGGGCTGCCCGGTAAAGGGATGCAATTCCAGCGTCGAGCGCACGTCGCGCAGGTCGATGAACTGGTCAATCTTCCCGTCCGAGTCGCATGTGATGTCGCCGAGCACCGCACGGCGGGTCGGCTGTTCATTCAAGCGATGGATCGGCATGATCGGGAAGAGTTGCTTGATCGCCCAGCTGTCGGGCATCGACTTGAACACCGAGAAATTGCAGAAGTACGTGTCCGACCTCATCGACGACCGCCCCTGCAATTCCTCGGGGGCAGAGTCGAGGTCTTGCATCATGCGCAAGATCTTGCCGCACACGGCCCAGAATAGCCGTTCGATCAGCGCCCGCTGTTCGATGGTGATGGCGCCGAGGTTGAACATGTTCAAGGAATCGTCCATCGCCTGAACGGCGTCGTGGTAGCCTTCGAGCATGTTTTTCTTGGACAGGTCGCGGTGGATGCTGAACAGGTCAGAGACCTGCTGCGGTTCGTCGGCAGAAATCTCCGGCGGCACGGTGTAGCGATCGAAATTGGAGACGCCGAGGACATCGAAAACCAGCATGCTGTGGTGGGCGACGACGGCCCGGCCCGATTCGCTGATGATCGTCGGGTAAGGGACGCCGCATTCGTCGCAAACGCTCTTGATGCGAAAGACGACATCGTTGGCGTATTCCTGCAGGGTGTAGTTGACGGAAGATTCGAAATCGGTTTGCGAACCGTCGTAGTCGATGCCAAGGCCACCGCCGACATCCAGGTACTTGACCCCGGCGCCGACGCGATGCAGCTCGCAGTAAACACGCGATCCTTCCGTCAGTGCGCTCTTGATATTGCGAATGTTGGTAATCTGGCTGCCGAGGTGAAAATGCACCAGCTGCAAGCAATCTTCCATGCCACGCTGCTTGAGGTACTCGAATGCTTCGAGCGCTTCGGTCAAGGTGAGACCAAACTTGGAACGAAATCCTGCGCTATTGCGCCAGCGGCCGGCGCCGCGCGCGCCGAGCTTGATGCGAATGCCGATCATGGGCCGAACGTTCAGATCCTCGGCATAGCGGACGATCAACTCCAGCTCGCTGAATTTTTCGACGACGGGTATGATGAGCTTGCCCATCTTGCGGGCGAGAACGGTCATCTTGATGAATTCATCGTCCTTGAAGCCGTTGCAAATGATCGGCGTCTCGCCGCCGTTGGTCAAGGCGAGCACGGCCAGCAGTTCCGGCTTGGAGCCTGCTTCGAGCCCGAAGCCGTAGGGCCGGCCGAAATCGAGGATCTCCTCGACGACGTGGCGCTGCTGATTTACCTTGATCGGGTAGACGCAGACATAATCGCCGCGATAGTTGTACTCGTTGATGGCGTTCTTGAAGGCTTCAAAAATCTCGCCGACGCGATGGCGCAAGATGTCGGTAAAGCGCAGAAGTATCGGCAATTGAATGCCGCGATCCTGAAGCTGATCGATCAAGAGCTTGAGGTCGATACCTTCCTCGGGCCGTTTATTGGGATGGACGGTGACGTGCCCTTCTGCGTTGATGCCGAAATAACCCTTGCCCCACTGGTTGATTTCGTAAACATCCTGGGCATCCTGCGTTTTCCACTGCTCGATCAGTTCCATCAGAGGTGTGCCTCGCGAGTGCGGGTCTGGAAACAGAACGTCTGTTCTCCGGGGAAGCCTTCACGGGTAGAATGGTGAAGACCAGCTGTGCGTTAACATTCCATACAGGCCCATGGAATACTCATCAGTATAGTGCGTGTGCGCCGGCGTCAAGCTAGTTTCCCGACGTTGGTGAAAAGAAATGCACCGGCGCGTGAAGCTTTGACGGCCGCAGCGCCATTTACAACGCCAACCTCTTGAACCCATCCCGGGGCAACAGGTATAAACAAAGGGCCGCCTTGACGCGTGTAGGAGGAGTAACCAGCGATGGCAAGTCCGTTTCCGGGCATGGATCCGTTTCTGGAAGACGATAAGCGCTGGCAAGCGTTTCATCCGCTCCTCGTTCATTCTCTCTATCAAATGCTCTTGCCGGGCCTCCTGGATCGCTATCGCGCCCGCGTCGGCGAGCGGGAGTACGCCAGCGCGGAGGCGCTATTCACGTCGATCGTGCGCGAAGAACACAAGGAATTGTTTATCGAGGTGCGCCAGCGCGCCGATAGCCGACTGATCACCAGGATCGAGGTCATCAGCCCCGCCAACAAAATCACGGCAGAAGGCCGGCGGCTCTATACCGAGCAGCGCGACGAAATCAAGCAGATGAATGCCAACCTCGTCGAGATCGACCTCGTCCTCCAAGGGCAGACCCTGATCGATTGCGCCCGCGACGCCACCCCCACCTGGGACTACGCCGTTGTCGTGACGCGCTGGACGCACCCCGACCGCTATGAGATCTACTCAGCCACGCTCCCCAAACGCTTGCCGCGTTTCCGCGTGCCGCTCGCGTCCGATGACCGCGACACGGTCCTCGATCTCCAGGCTGCCGTCGCCCGGGCCTATGACCAGGGCGCCTTCAACACGGTAATCGACTACACGCGCGACCCGGCGACACGTCTGACCGACGAGAGCCGACGCTGGCTGGACGAGCGTTTGAAGGAAGAAAAGCTGCGCAAGTAAGCCGCTTGCAGTCTCACGCTTGCTGCAAAACACAAGGACGCTCGGAGCCTTGGCTCGAGCGCCAGGCTGCCTGTGCCGAAAAAGGAGCACCATGCCAACTCACATCACCACCCCGACCCGCATCGAAGCGGCAGGCAACAAGCCGAAGATCATCGATGAGTTTATCGGCCGCGTCAATTCGCGCACGGAAGCCCTCTCGATTGCCCACATGCGCAGTCCCGGCGGCTGGGTCGAGCCTGGGCAGACACCGGATTTCGATGAATACACCATCGTGCTCAAGGGCGTGCTGAGAGTCGCCTATCGCGGCGGGCATCTGGAGGTGAGCGCAGGCCAGGCCGTGATCGCGCATGCGGCAGAATGGGTACAGTACAGCACGCCCGGCGAAGGAGGAGCGGAGTACATTGCCGTATGCCTGCCGGCGTTTTCACCAGGCACGGTGCATCGCGACGATGAGTGAGCGTTCAACGCTCCTCGATCACCACACGGCATGAATTCGCCGTGCCGGGGCCGAGGTTCGCCAGACGCACGCGGTAAGTGCCGGTGGCGGGCACGATGAATTCCAACCGGCAGTGGCGGTCTTCCTGGGGGAGGCGATCGTCCGCAACGAGGGGCATTTCTTTCGCCGGACCGCCGGCGCCGCGGAATACGCGCAGATCGACGTCGGTATTGTTGAATTGAAGCTGGTTCGTGCTGGTGATGATCACTCGCTTGCCCTGGGTAAAGGTGAACGACCGGTCGTTGATGGTCTTTTCACGCAGGTTGCTGACGGTGTAGGTGCGTGGCCCGCCGCCGGCCCCGTCGCCTCCGAAGCCGATGGTGGTCCAGATCAGGCCGACCACACAGCCGCCCAGCACCAACAAGCCGACAACGACGCCGGCCAGTATCAGTCCGACCTTGATGCCTATCGCCGTCTTGGCACTTTCTTCCTCACGTCGGCGGGCCTTCCGTTTCGCTTCCTTGGCGTCTACCTCCTCATCGTCGTCTTCGACTTCCGACTCCTGTCGTCGCGTGCGCCGGCCTGGCGGCGGCTTGGCATCGGTGTAGGACGCTTTCTTCGCCGGCACTGCCCGTGCCTCCTCGTCGGCGAACAGTCCTTGCTGGTTGATGGCTTTGACCCATTCGGCCATGCCTTCCGTCCAGACCAGGTCATGCGCTTTCAGGATGCCGACCTCCGCCAGCTCGCGGAGTTCGCTCCAGTTCACGGGGCCCATCTGTTGCTTGTTCGTGGTGTAAAACCATTCCGCCGCCATGGCAGCTCCTGAAGCTAGGGTCGGCCAATCGCAGTAGCGCCTATTTCGGGCTGACGTCGTAGACCACCCGGCACTTGGTAGACGACTTGCTCTCGTTCTTGATGCGGACGACGATGATTTCGGTATCCGGCAGGTTAAAGTTCACGATCGAACTCACCGCGGGCCTATCCGTGCGTGCGATCTCCGCGTTGCCATTTTCCCGGACCACAGTGAGAGTCAGGCTCGATGTCGCCTTGATCGCGTTGACAGTGATCCGGGCCGCGTACCCGGCCTTGACTTGGAATTTGACATCGAGCGTCCGCCCCGGCGGGATGAAACTCGGCGGCGACGCCAGGCCGCTGCCGGTGAGGACATCCTTCGGCAAAGGCGGTTCTTTCAACGGCGCGCCGTCCTTGAGCCCGTCATCCTTCTTCGGCGGCGGTTTTTCATTGTTCTTGCCATCATTGATCGGCTTGACGACGTCTTGCTTGTTTTGCGCCACTGGAGGTTGTGGCTGGGGCGCCGGCTTGAAATCGTAAAGCAGGATGCCAATCCCGCCGCACAAGACGGCCAGGAGGACCAGCCCGCCGATGCCAACAAAGGCCAACACGAGCATGCCGGAACCGCTGCCGCTGGTCGCGGTTGGCTCGGGGCGCCGTCGCGACCGACGACGGCTCTCGTCACTCTCGTCGGTCTCGCGGCGCCGCTTGCGTTCGCGCGGCTCGTCTTCGTCGGCCGCGGGAGTCGGGACCGCTTTCGATCCGGACGGCGCCGACACGCCCGTTGTCTGCGGGTTTTGCGTCGTGGCGTCTCCCGAGTTTGAGAAATACTTGTCGAGCGTGGAGGTCGGCTCGGGAAAGAGCTCCTTCAACGAGCTGGCGCGGACCCAGCGCGGCAGCCCTTCCTTCCACACCATGTCCGTCGGCTTCAAGACGCCCTCCCCGACGAGCTGCTTGAGCTCGCGGATCGACACCGCGTCCATCTGCTTGCCTTCGTTCGTGTAATACCACAACTCTGCCATCGCCAACACTCCCTACAGCACAGGAATCGGCCAGGAGTTTTCCGAAAGACTTGAATTATTTCTAGCCGTTTCCACGCACGATTGCAAGAAGAAACGCGCGATCGCTCTCGGGTGCCAAACGGTGCGGTTTCGCGCTCGCCGCGCAAACAAAACGCTCGGCGGTCCGGCGCATGTCTGTGCGCTAAACCGCCGAGCGTAGCACCTTTTGAGGGGCACATCATCCGGCTCACTGAACCAGGATGAACTCTTTCGTGTTGATCAGCGCCCAGATGATATTCTCATAGGCGAATTGCCGACTCTTGGCGTTGCGCTCGATGTTGGCCAAAGCCACTTCCATCTGCGCCGGCGACGGCTGGCGAGCGAAGGCCCAGACGAACAATTCCGAGACCTTCTCTGCATCGGGCCGCGGATCCTTGACCAATTGATCGGCCCGGCCGCCCGAGCGCGTCAGCTTGCCCTGGATTTCTTGCGAGTTGAGCAAGTGCAGGACCTGAGCCAGGTTCGCTTCGGAAACGCGTTCACATTCGCATGCGCTGATGCGCTGAGGCCGACCGAACACGTCGAGGAAGTACGACGGGAACGACTCGTCCGGCAGCATGAGCGCCCGCGTCGGCGCGTACTTGTCGGTCGGCAGCCCCAGGAACGCGGCCGGGCTGCTCGTCACCTGCGACACCGCATCGTAGAGCACCTCGGCAGACATGCGGCGCGGATAGTAGCGAGCGAACGACTTCTTGTCGTTCTTGTTGAACTCGTTCGGCATGGCCGAGAGCTGATAGGTGCTGCTCTTGACCATCAGCTTGACCAGGTGTTTCAAGCTGAATTTGCTCTTGATCAACTCCTGGGCCAAGGCGTCGAGCAATTCCGGATTCGATGGCGGATTGGTCACGCGCATGTCGTCTACGGGATCGACCAGGCCCTTCGAGAAGAAGTGCGCCCAGTAGCGATTGGCGACGGCGCGGGCGAAGAACGGGTTCTTCGCATCGACCATCCAATCGACGAGACGATGACGGGGATCTTCACCCTGGGCCAGCACGACCGGTTCGCCGTCGAGTGCCTTCATGACGGCGGTCTTGCCGGTGCGATTGTTGACAACTGTTCCGGTCCCCTTGTTGAAGATGACCTGGCGAGCCTGGTTCGGGTTCTGCACGATTACGCCGAGGTTTGGGGCAGCCTTGCGTCCAACCATCGCGAAGAACGAGGCCATGCCCCAGTAGTCGTCCTGGCTCCACTTTTCGTACGGGTGGTGATGGCATTGAGCACACGCCACGCGGACGCCGAGGAATAGTTGACACGCATCATCGACGAACTGCTCGGGCTTCTGTAGATCGCGGTACCACACCGTTGGCGGGGCCTTCGACTCGTCGCCGATGGCCGCCAGGATCTCGCGGGCAAACTGATCGTAAGGCTTGTCATTGGCGATCGATTCGCGAATCCAGTTGTGGAACGCAAATGTGCCGAACGCACGATTCTGGTTCTGCTGATTGCCACGCTTGACACGCAGCACATCGGCCCAGCGGTTCGCAAACAGGTAGCTGTACTCGGGCGTCTCCAGCAGACGATCGACAAGCTTGTCGCGCTTGTTAAGATCCTTGTCGGCCAGGAACTCGCGCACCTGGGCCGGCGTCGGCAGCGTGCCGGTCACGTCATGGAACACGCGGCGAATATACGTCTCGTCGTTGCAAATCGCCGACGGGACGATGCCCAGCTCTTGCCATTTCTTCTGCGTGTGCTTGTCAACGACGTTCTTTTGTTCGAACGTGTAGTTGGGAATCTTTTCGCCCAGGGGGACGGTGGCGCGGAAGGTCGCGACCTGGCCTTGATAGCGTGCCATCACGGCCGCTTCGCCGGACATGTCAAGCGATCGGACCAGCCCGGTGATGTCCACGACGGCGATATCGGGATCGTTGCTCTCGTACTGGGCCCGCTGGGTGACATCGACGATCGTGCCATCGGAGTAGTGGGCATGCACGCTGAACTGCTGGCGATTGTTGCGCGAGATGATGCGCTGCTCGGGATGGACGGTGATCTTGGCGACTTCGAGGTCCTTGCCATCCGAATAGGGCGTGCCCGAGGCGATCCAGCGGCGAATCAGCTTGTACTCGTCGGAGCCGACTTCGAGGCGTTTTCCGCCCGCGTGAGCCACCACGCCGGCCGCCTTGATCAGCAGCAGGCTGTTTTCCGGCGAGGACGGCAGAATGCGGCGGCCGCGGTTCTCTTTTACGAGCGTGTTGTAATCGAACTCCGGCACGAAGCCGAGGAGCGACAGAGCGAACCCGTTCTGTCCGCCAGACTTGCCGTGGCAGCCGCCGCCGTTGCAGCCGAGCTTGGTGAAGATCGGCACGATGTGGTTGGCGAAGCTGATCGGGATCGATTCATCCATCGCGGTCGCCTTGACCTTGATGCTGACCGACTTGTCGCCGTAGCGGGCGGTGATCGTGGTGGCGCCGTTGGCGAGCGGCATCACTCGGCCCGCCGACGTGACGCGGATGATCTTGCTGTCGGCCACTTCGTACGTGGCGTCGCCGGTGAGATCCTGGGTGCCGCCGGCGTTCAAGGCACCCGTCAAGACGATCTGGCGGGCGTCATCCTCGCCGACGAGCTTGAACTCGGTCGGGTAGGCAGACAGTTCTTTTACTTCAGAAGGCGACGGAAGCTTGATGGCGTCCGCGGGCGCTTTCTTCGGCGCCTCTGGCTGGGCCTGGGCCGGCGCAGCGATGAGGGCGCTCAGACCAAGGGCCAATCCTAGCAACATGGTTCGCATATCAGAAATCCTCAAAAGGTGATTCCCTACGGCAGGAAGGTGTACGGTGGCAGGCGTTTGCTTTAGCCCGAATCGCTAGCGAGGGATATCTACTCCGCGCGCGATTCGATCCAGGTCTCGAAAAAGGCGAAGGGACCGGGAACCGGGGGAGGTTCCCTGATTCCTGATCCCTTCTAGTTCGGTCAAGTGCTCCGTCAATCGTTGGGTGAGTGGTCCGGCCATCGTAGACCGACACTCCGTGTGCGGAGTCCACCACAAGGAGTGTGCCGTCTACATTCCCAATCCATCATTCCACACGTGACAGCGCACTAGCCGCGGCTCGTGGAGCCGCGGCTAAACGAATCCTCAGATCAATTCGGTGACCGGGCTGCGGTCTTCGACAATGTGGATCGGCCGGCCGGTGCCGTTGTTGAACGTGGTCGCCGGATCGATGCCGATGGTGCGATAAAGAGTCGAGAGAACTTGCGGCACCGTGTAGCGGCGGTCCTGCGGACGTTCGCCACGGCTCGTGCTGCTGCCGATCGCTTGACCCATGCGCATCCCGCCGCCGGCGACCAGTGCCGACATGACCGGAGCCCAGTGATCGCGCCCCGCGTTGTTGTTGATACGCGGCGTACGGCCGAACTCGCCCCACATGACAACGACGGTGTCGTTCAGCAGGCCGCGTTCGTTGAGGTCGCTGACGAGGAGCGACAGCCCCTTGTCTACCTGCGGCAGCTGACGGCGCATGGCCTGGAAGTTCTGGCCGTGAGTGTCCCAACCACCGTAGGAAAGGGTAACGCAGCCGACGCCGGCTTCGACGAGGCGACGCGCGGTGAGGAACTGCTCGACGCCCTGATAGCGCTGACGGCCGTTGTTCGGCTCGCGGCCCAGGTCGAGCGCGTTGCGAACGCCGCCCGAGCTGATCATGTCGAACGCACGGGCCGTGAACGTATCAAGACCGGCGGCATTGGAATCGACTTCGCGACGCAGGCCATCGAAGCTTTCCAGCATCGCGCGGCGGTCGCCCTGGCGCTCCTGGTTGACGGCTTGAATCGGCGTGAGGTTCTGGACGCCCGGGCCGTTCGGAGAAAATGGACGGTGCGAGATGCCGAGGAAGCCCGGCTCGGTGCCGCGCGACATGCCGCGCAGGCTCACGAACGACGGCACTGGAGACTGGTTGGCGGCGCGAACGCGGGAGACGACCGATCCGAAGCTCGGATGGTTGGCCGTCATGTTTTCGCGCTGGCTCTTGCCCGTCATCACCAGGCTGTCGGAGTGTTCATCGACGGAAACAACGGAGCGAATGACCGAGAACTTATCCCACATGCGCGCTTGCAGCGGGAACAGTTCGCAGATCTGTACGCCGTTGACATTGGTTTGGATTGGACGGAACTCGCCGCGGAATTCGGCGGGAGCTTCCGGCTTGAGATCGTACATGTCCATGTGGGTCGGCCCACCGGGCAGGTAGATCATGATGGCCGACTTCGGCCGCGACGGAGCTTGACGATCCGGTGCGCTCGACGCTTGCGATTGCAGGCGGAGCATGTCAGCCAAGGTCAGCCCAGCGCCGAACGCGCCGATCTTGAGGAAGTTGCGCCGGCTCAAACCGTCGCAAAAGCCTTGCTTGGCTCCAGTGAACGTAAACATCGTTTTCCCCCCTGAAAGTGGTGTGAATAGGTGCAGGTACACACTATGCTGCCGATCTTACCCTTGTAGTCAGCATATGGCAATCTTAATCATGAAAAATTTTGCATGCAATTTGAAATTGGGTTGGAATCTCGGCGATTTCGTAATCTGGGGTATTTCTACCGCCTCCCCGTTGATCTCCGGCTCGAACAGATGTTACGGATGGGAATGGCCCAGAAGCCCCAAGGTTGAACCAATCGCTTTGGGAACGGTTTTTTCCATCCTTCCCATTTGGGGTTTGACGGATCCATTTTTTTTTGATTACCTACCTCTCCTTGACAGATGCGCCCCATAAGAAATCCAATAATCACCACCGCGCCTACAAATCGGGACGCGGATCTTCCTCGCTTCTGGAGAATGTGCCATGAATCGATTTTGGAAGTTGCTAGCGTCTCTGCCACTGCTTGTGATGCCGCTTGCATTCACGCTGGACACGGCGGCGCAGAAGAAGGTGGTGGCGGCGATCGAAGTCGTCGACGACGAACGCGCGGGGCGGCCGGTTGTCAAAGGCCAGCTGCTCGTAACTTTATACGACGGCGTCAAGATCGATGATCTGAAGCCTATCTTCGCGCGTCTCGATGCCAAGTTCGAAGTTGTCGAAAGCCTCGACAGGTGGAACCATCACACCATCGCCACCGATCACGAACGATTGCCGGAACTCAAGCAGCGGCTCGAAAACCATCCGTTCGTAGCCAGCGCCGCGTTCAATGGTGTCTCGTACCTGCAACGCGAATCCAACGATCCTGTCTTCAAGAAGCCAAAAGATATGAGAGAGGACAAGGACAACTGGAACCTCTACCGGATCAATGTCCCCGATGCCTGGGACATCACCATGGGCGGTACAGTGGTCGCTGTCATCGATACGGGCGCCAAACTCGACCATGAGGAGCTGGATGGCCGGATCACCAAACCCTACAGCTTCGAGACCAACAGCGAAAGGCTGCAAGAAGGAGTCCGCAAAATCAAGCGTGGCGAAAAGAAGTATTCAAACGAGGACGTGCGCAATCATGGAACCCACGTCGCGGTCACAATCGGCGGCAAGGCCGACAATGGCCTGGGGACTGCCGGCGTCGCGCCCAAGAGCCCGTTGATGCCGCTGCAGGCCCTGGTCTATCGCGAGCTCTATCCGAACGAAGGGGCTGGACTTATCCGAGGTTTCGACGGAAATATCGGCAAGGCCATGGTGATGGCCATGGACCGCCAAGCTTCTGTCATCAACATGAGCCTTGGCGGCGTCAACCAGGATCTACTCAAGGGTTGGCGCTCGGCCAAGAGTGAAGAGGAAAAGGCTGACTTCGCCTCCAAACTCTTGGCGCAGGCCGAGGACGGCGCGAAAAACCTGGCGCCGATTCTCGACCGCGCCAGCCGGACCGGTGTCATCGTCGTCGTGGCGGCCGGGAACGACAACATGCCGGCCGAGTTTGGCAGCTATACCTTCTCGCGCCGAACGATCAGCGTTGCCGCCACTACACGCGACGATACCCGCGCGATTTTCTCCAACTATGGCGAATCCACAACAGTTTCCGCACCGGGACATGAAATCTGGAGCGGCCTGGCGGAGGCGAATAAGCCCTACAGCTTCATGTCGGGAACTTCGATGGCATGTCCGCACGCGGCCGGCGTGGTGTCGTTGATGCAATCCGTCGATCCGACGCTCAAGCTTGCCGATGTCGCCGAGATTCTGATCAAGACCGGACGACCGCTCGAGACCGATGTCCCCATCGGTCCACTCATCAATGCAAAGGGCGCCCTGGATGAAACCATGCGCCGCAAAGGGATGAAAGTCCGCGAACCGGAGCCGCCACCGCTGGTGCCTGCGCCGCCGATGAACCCGACGCAACCTCGGCTTCCCGACGACGGCATCGACCTCATTCGCCGGCCTGACCCGTGGAATAATCCAAACATCCAGCGTCTCATCCGTGTTTGGCTTGCGTTCGCCAATGCCCGACCGCCGGCCGGGACCGATCCGGACATCCGCTGGTTCTTCAACCTCAATGGGCAGGCGGTTAACAATCAGAACTTTCTCCTGGCGGGGCGGCCCATCTGGTTCCGCTTTAACTACCGCATGATGTGGGAGAATGCCGCCAAGCTCGAATCGACCAACCTGGGCACGCTCTACGAATTCACGGCCGGTACACTGCGGCTTGGCAAGTTCGATTCCGCTCCGACACGCGTGCCTGAGAAAGTACGCCCCAAGAAGGATGACTCCCGCCCGCCGGGTCTCCCGTTTGATCCCGGCCTGATGAAAACCAAATGGACCGGCAAGAATGGCAAGGGGGATGAAGTGAAATTCGACTTCGATCCCAAAGGGGTCAGCGTCACCCGCAACGGAATCGCCAGCCGCTACGCTATACGACTAAACACTTATGCGCACCCGATGACCTTCGACCTGTTTCCGGTCGGAGGCGGCGATCCGATCCGCGGCCTCTTGCATCTGAACGACCTCGCCGATCTGACGCTCCGCACCAATTTCACGAAGATCCGCCCCGCCAAGTTGACGTCGGAAGACCCCGAGGCGTTCCGTTTGAAGCGAATCGACCTCGTCGTCAACAAGGCCCCCGGATTCGCGCAAGGCGATGGCATGCACATCGATCCCCGCTTCGCCGATGCCGTCATCTGTGATGGCACGACCGATTGCGCCGGTGACTGCGGCAAGTTCGCTGGCAACAATACGTCGGCGGGACCCAACACGGCGATTGCGTCCATGAACCTCAAAAAAGCGATCCCCGTCGTCGGCCATTCCTGGGTAATACGAAAATTCACCAACACCGCGGGGCCGCAACAATTCCTCGCCAAGTCGGCGAAGGACCCTCGCTACAGTTCCAAAACTTTCGACAATGGCATGGCAGGCTTCATCGTCAAAGCACGCTCCGTCGGCGCCGATCAGATCAAGGACACTATCGAGACGTATGCCAAGATCGGCAAGCCGTTCGAGAATTCCTCCCATACCAACATGTTCATTCACCGCGGCATCTTCCTGGTGACTTACACGCTCTGGGAGCCCAAGCGCGGCCACGACTTTTCCGCCGAATCCAAACGCATCGAGGAGCGAAGCCGAAAGCTTATCGATGAACGTTTTCCCTGAGGGTGAGCAGGGGCCTGGCACGGTCTCTTGACCGTGCCAGCACAAACCGCGCCGCGCACGCCTGCCGTGAAGAGGCTCTGAGCTCCAAATAATTTTCCGACGCCACCAATTTCCTTTTCAAACTGGTTTCCTATCGGTTAACCTGGGAAGAACGAACACGAAACTTGCTTGCTTTTTTGGGGGGGAACAATGATGACTCGCACTCGACACTTTGCAGCTGCGATTGGCGCCGTCGCCCTGTTGGCAACGCTGGCCCACGGTCAGGCGATGATGGCCCCTTCCGGCGGAACGCCACGCATCACTCAAGTCTTGCCGCTCGGCGGACAGGCGGGCAGTTCCTTTGAGCTGCGCATCATCGGCCAGGACCTGGCGAACGTCGAGGGATTGCACTTCAACTTCCCCGGCGTCAAAGTGGAGGTCGCAGGCACCGAGACCGCACCGATCGACCCCAAAGACAAGAAAAAACAACCGGTCAAGCCGCCGCCCACCCTGCTCGCTCAGACCTTCAAGGTCACGCTCCCCGCCAACGCCCCCCTCGGCATTCAGGACGTCCGCGTCGTCACCAAGGCCGGCATCTCCAACCCGCGTGCTTTCGTCGTCTCCGATCATAAGGAAGTCCTCGAAGTCGAACCCAACAACGACGTCCCCACCGCCCAGAAAATTGAGCTCAACTCGACAGCTAGCGGCGTCGTCAGCACGCCGACGGACGTCGACTACTTCGCATTCACCGGCAAGAAGGGCCAGCGCGTCGTCTGCTCCTGCTTGACCACGAGCATCGACAGCAAGCTGCCGGCATTCGTGCAGGTTTACAGTTCGTCGGGCAGTTATCTCGGCGGCAATCGCAGCTATGCCAACAACGACGCTCTCGTCGATGTCACGCTCCCCGATGACGGCGAGTATTTCGTCCGCGTCTGTTCCTTCTCCTACACGCTGGGGGGCATCGATTACTTCTACAGGCTCACCGTCAGCGCCGCTCCCTGGATCGACGCGGTCTTTCCCCCGGTCGTTGAGGCCGGCAAGGACACCCAGGTCACCCTGATCGGACGCAACTTGCCCGGCGGCAAGGTCGATCCGAAACTGATCGTCAACGAAAGGCCCCTCGAGAAAGCTGTCGTTACCATCAAGGCCTCCGGCGACCCCCGTAGCATCCAGCGCCTCTCGAATCCGGGATTTGTGCAGCCGTTCTCGTCCATGCTCGACGGCTTCGGCCATCGCCTTACCAACGAAGCCGGGGCCTCCAACACCGTGCTCATGACTTATGCCCAGGCTCCCGTCGTCCTCGACAACGGCGACAACGACGACCAGGAAAAAGCTCAAAAGATCTCGACCCCCTGCGTGATCGCTGGCCGCATCGAGAAGAAAGGCGACCGCGACTGGTACGCCTTCGAGGCCAAGAAGGGGCAGGTGCTTCACTTCGAAGCTTTTGCCGAACGGCTCGGCGCCCCGCTGGACCTGTATTTTCAGTTGCGCAACAGCGAAGGAGGCTTGATTGCCGAGCAGGACGACACGCTAGAAGTCCTGAGCCCGCAGTTCTTCACTCGTTCGGACGATCCCCAGAAGTATCGTTTCAGCGCTCCCGCCGATGGGACCTATTACCTCGTGGTGACCAGCCGGGACGCGTTCACGCAGTTCGGCCCGCGGCATCTTTACACCGTGAGCATCACCGCGGAGACGCCGGACTTTCGCCTCGTCGCCATGGCGACCTCCCTGCTCGGACCGGAGGCGAACACGCTCAACCAGTCCGGCGGCACGGCATTTAACGTCTACGTCTGGCGCTTCGGCGGTTTCAACGATGACATCACGCTCAGCGGCGAAAACCTCCCGCCCGGCGTCGGCATCAAGCCGCAGATCATCTCCGGTAGCCAGAAGCAGTCGGTCGTTGTCGTTCATGCCGATTCGGACGCGAAGGCTTACGCCGGAGCGATTCAGATCGTCGGCACCGCAACCGTCAAGGGGCAGAAACTCGTGCGCGAGGTCCGCGCCGCCTCGATCTCCTGGCCGGTCGTCCAGGCCAACACGCCAACGATCACTCGGCTGGATCGGGAGCTGGTCGTCGCCGTCCGCGATAAAGCGCCTTACAGCCTCATCGTCGGCACGCAGAAGTTGAACGTGACCCAGGGGGACAAGATTTCGATCCCCGTCAAGCTCGTCCCCAACGACGGCTTCAAAACCAACGTGCAAGTCGTTGCCCTTGGCGGCCCGACAGGCCTCATCCCGCAAACGCTCACGCTCACCCCAGGCCAGGGAGGAAACGCCACTCTCGATGCGAAAGGCGGCATTCCGGTCCCGCCCGGCAACTACACCATCTTCCTGCGCGGACAAACGCAGGCGGTCAATCCCAAGCAACCTGCTCCCAAGGGGACGCCCCCCAACATCATCAACTACTCGATGCCCGTCTCCGTCACCATCGTGCCGAAGCTGCTGGGCAAGTTCACCGCCTTGCCGGCCGCGGCGAAGGTGTCGGTCGGCAAGAGCGTCGAGGTCACCGTTAAACTGGCGCGCCAGTTCGACCTGCCCCTCGATGTGAAGGTCGAAGCCATCCTCCCCAGCAACGCCAAGGGAATCACCGCGAAGGACGTCACCATCAAGGCCGGCGAGGAGGAAGCCAAGATTACCTTCACCGCGGCGCCGGGCGCGACCATCGGTGCGACCCCCGTGATCACCCTGCGTGCCACGGCCATGTTCAACGATACGATCCCGATCGTGCATGAAACGAAAGTGACGTTGGCGATCGCAAAGTAACCCTTGAAGCCCAGGGGCAATCATCCCTGGGCTTTCGTACTTGGAGCAACCCATGAAGATCCGCGCCTTGATCCTGGTCCTGTCCCTGACAATCCTGGCTCTCACCGATGCATCGGCCGAGGCCCGCTTCATGCGTCCCGACCTGGAGAAAGTGCCGATCGAGCGGCTCGTCAAAAACCTCGACGAGCTGGCGCAGAAGGAGCCGAAGAACATCCAGGTTCGCTACAACCTGGCCCGCGTCCACGCCATGGCTTATGCGCTCAAGGCGGACACCTGCGAGATCAATAAGAAGCAAGCGAACGGAGGCGCGTGGTTCGGCTACACGCCGTCGGTGGTCCCGTTCAAGAGCATTGAGACGAAGGACAAGGAGAAACTCGCCCAGGCCAAGATTCACCTGCAACTTGCCATTGCCGTCTATTCCGACGTCGTCAAAGCTCAGGCCGACAATCTCGCCGCTCAGCTCGGCCTGGCCTGGTGCGTCGATCAAAGCGGCGACAAGCCCGAAGCGATTAAAGCCTATCGCAAGCTCATCGCCACCGGCTGGGAGAAAGAGGGCAAGCAAAAATTCGGTCCCTTGGGCGGAAACTTCATCACCAGTGAAACGGCCGGGTATCTTATCCCTCTCCTCGATGCTCAAAAGGACGCCGCCGAGATCGACACGCTGAAGGGCCGTATTGCCCAGCTCAACAAGCTGCCGCGGCCCGTCACGCCGATCGCCATTCCCCTGCGCGATGGCTTGACCGCCCGTGACCTGGAAGATCGCAACGCGTCCGTCCCCTTCGACGCCGACGGCACAGGGCTTTCCAGACGCTGGACCTGGATCACCAAGGAGGCCGGCTGGCTGATCCACGATCCTCGCCGCACGGGCAAGATCACCTCGGGCCTTGAGCTCTTCGGCAATGTCACATTCTGGTGCTACTGGGAGAACGGGTACGAAGCTCTGCGCAGCCTCGACGATAACCGCGACGGGCACCTCGCCGGCAAGGAACTCGATGGCCTCGCCATCTGGCACGATGCCAACGGCGACGGCATCTGCGATCCGGGCGAGGTGCGACCGCTGCCCTATTACGGGATCGTGGGTTTGGCGTGTACCTGGCAGTCCGACCCCACCCATCCCGACCGCATCGCGTTCTCGCCGCGCGGCGTTCGTTTCAACAATGGAATGACGCGGCCGACGTATGACCTGATTCTGCGGCAACGTTAGGCGTTGATTTCTGCTCACGAGCCGCGACCGTCAGGGAGCGGGAATCGGCATTTGCCAACGCTCCCTGACGGTCACGGCTCGTTTACGAAGTCTCCATTTTAGGAAGTTATTAGTCACAACGATCTCAACGAAAAAACAGCAACAGCACGTCATTGGACTCGATTTCCACGAAGCCCAGCGATTGGTAAAGGCGCCGCGCGGGCTCGTTGCGAGTATCCACCGCCAGCGTCAATCGTGCCGCCGGCTGGCTGCGCAGCGCCTGCATGGCATGCAGCATCATGGCTCGGCCCAGCTGACGCCGGCGGAAAGGCGCGGCGACGCCAAGATAGGCGAGCTCCCACGTCAAGCCGTCGGCAAGCTCGACCAGCATGACGACCCCGACAGCGTCGGCGCCGTCAAAAACCAGCCACCAAAAATCGGGATCGAACTTTCCCTGATAGCGATGGCCGTCGAGGATCTCGTCCATCGTACGGATGCCGTTGAGTTCCGGGCAATCGAGTGTGCCATCATAGGTCCGTTCGAGAGTTGCCGTGAAGAGGGGCCGATTTGCCTCGCGAAAAGGTTCGAACCGCAACGCCGATGGCGGCGCCTCATCCAGGTTGAGGAGATCGTGGCCAAGTTGATGCATGCGAGTGGTGATGCGAAATCCGCAGCGCAGAAGCGGCCCTGCCTGGTCGATCTCGTCCGCGGACGCTAGCGCCTGGGCGACCTTGCAGCCGAGCCTGCGGCAACCGTCGAGGGCGGCTTGAACGAGTTGATCGGCAATGGGGCCGGGCGCGGTGGGTATCCAGAACAAGCAGGTCTTCCCCGAAAGCGGCACGCAAACCTGCGCCCCGACGAGTCGTCCCCCTCGGCGGGCGACGCGAATCGCGCCCGGATCTAGCGTGCCCGCGGCAAGCAGATTCACACAATGCTGAACCCGCTCCCATCGAGCCGGCTCCGGAATCCGCGCAAGCGCCAAAGACATGGCGGCGGCCCAGTCCTCAGGACGAAGCGGTTCGATGACTGTCATGTTGGGCGTTCAGAACCGCCCCTTGCGGCTTCGCGCTCGCAAATCGCCACGAGAGCGCGAGGCCGCAAGCGGCAACACAGAATCAGCAGTGAGTTATTCCAAGGATGCTACAGGCAGTAATCGCCGTTGACATGCTTGCCGTTACCGTTGCCGTTGCCGTTGACCTTGCCGTTCCCATTACCATTCGTTTCGCGCATCTTGCACATCGTCAGGCGGTTGCCGGGCGGATGAACGACGACTTCGGTCATATAGTGGCGCATGAGGAAGATGCCGCGTCCACAGGGTCGTTCGAGATTTTCGTCGGCGAGGGGGTCGGGGAGATCATTGGGATCGTAGCCGGGGCCTTCGTCCTGGATACCGATGTCGAAGCGGTCAGGGCGGATGTTAAAAAGGACGAGGACTTTCTTGGCCTGGTCGAGCTGGTTGCCATGCTTGATGGCGTTGACGATCGCCTCTTCTAACGCAAGGCGGATGCCGAAGATTTCTTTGTCCTCGTAGTCGCACTGGCGCAGCTGAGTTTCGATGAATTCCTGGAGCTGACGTGCTTCATTGAGATCGCTGGGGATAACAAATTCCACGGATCCGTCCGGAAGACTATTGCGCATAATTCCCCCAACAACCTCGGGGCGACGAGATGAATGTTCACTATAAATGAGGGCCCGGCGTCTTCCGTGTTTCGAATCGAATGCCGGGAGCCCGTACATCACGCCTACTTACGCTGCCAAGAATGGGGCGAATCTGAGCGAAACTGACGTGTACCCTATTCAGTCTACCAACGAACCGGCACCCGTGTAAACAGAGGTTTCACGGGGAGGGCTTCAGAATGCCTGCAGGCCGTTTTGTTCATCTTTCAGGATGTTAAATAACTTATTGAGCTTCGTGATTTCGAAGACCTCGAAAATGTCGTCATTGATATTGCACATGACGAGTTTGCCGCCGCTGGTGTTGACCTTCTTGTTCAAGGTGATGAACTTTCCTAGCGCAGCACTGGAGAGGTATTCGACGTTGCTGAAGTTGAGCAAGATCTTCTTGCGACCCAGTTCGTCCACGAGGCTGAAGAGATCTTCGCCGATTTTCTGGATGTTCTGCTCGTCGAGGATTTTCTTGTCGATGAAGTTGACGACGGTGATATCGCCGTGATCTTCGACTTCCAGGCGGCGACGTTTCGGCTGAGTGGACATGTAAGACGCTCCTTGAATAGCAATACCCTACCCGAACGGGGAATCGGGGGATTGCATGGGCACTGCCATGTTAAGGCAGGCGGATGCAATGTCAAGAATTTTCCCGTGGAATTTGCAGAAATGGGTGCACGGGTTCAGCGCCGCTAACGGCTTCGCGCTCGGTAGCGCGAAGCCGCAACAGTAGCGATGACCGATGACGCTAGCGCTCCGTCAATCGCCAGGTGAGGGGGCCGGCCATCGTAGACCGCACACGGAGTGTGCCGTCTACATTCCCAATCCATCATTCCACTCGTGACAGCGCAGTAGTGTTCCGTCAATCGCCAGGTGAGGGGGCCGGCCATCGTAGCCGGCAAACTCCGTGTGCGGCGTCCGGCACACGGAGTTTGCCGGCTACATTCCCAATCCATCATTCCACACGTGATAGCGCACCAGACGACTATTGCGCTGCCGCGCCGGCGCCGACGGGTGCTTCCAGTTCCGCCAACGGTCGGCATTCGTCGATGGGATCGCCATGGTGGCGCCAGCCGATCAAGCCACGGGGGCTGAAATAGTCGAACACATACCAGGCGAGATCGTCTCCCTTGCGAAACGGAATCAAGGCTGACCCGTCGACGGGATCCAGGAGGAAGATGTCAATCTTGTTGAGTTCCTCGAGGGCGTCGTCGAACTTGGCCTGGGCGCGCTGGCGCTCCTCCGTGCCGATCTCATGTGCGATGAGCTGCGTGCGTTTTGCAGGCGCCTGATGTGCGGGCGACCGGTCGAGGCGGCGCTGCGTGGCCAGCACCTCCAGCCAATGTTCGCGCAGAGAACCAATCACCGAGTGAAGGTACGGAACCGCCAGCGTCGCTTCGTTCAGGGACCATAAGCGGAGCAAGCGGGTTCGGCTCGATTTCTGTTTGCGACGTTTCATGATGCCTCCTCCTTTCCGGTGGGGAGAGGTTCGCGGGTGAGGAACGATCGTCGTCTTCTCTACCTTCATTTTAGGCGTGAGAATTCGCGCGAGCGGAACGAAAATTGCAGATTTCTTACCCAAGCAGACCTTTCCCTCTGCCACTTCTTTGGGGGTGGTCAACACGGTCTGCCCCTCATTCGGACCGAAAGTGAGGCAGCGATGGCATTTAACCTCAAAGTCGCCAGGATTCAAGGCATCAACCTGTACCTACACTGGACGTTCTGGCTCCTGCCGCTGTGGGTCATTTTGACATGGCGGGATGACGAATTATTCCCCTTGTGGATGTATTTGTCGCTCATTGCCCTCCTGTTCGTTTGTGTCGTCTTGCACGAATTCGGGCACGCCTTGATGGCGCGCGAGTTTGGCATTCGAACCCGCAATATCATCCTGTCTCCGCTGGGCGGCATGGCCCAGATGGAACGCATGTCGCAGAAGCCGTGGGAGGAATTCTGCATCGCTGTGGCGGGCCCACTGGTCAATGTCGTCATCGCAGCCGTCCTGGGCGGCGTGTACCTTGCTGGCGCAATCGTCGCGCCGGGCATGATCGAGACGACGGCCTGGCAGTTCTTGGGCCTGCTCGTGGGGCTCAATGTCGTGATGATCCTCTTCAACATGATCCCGGCATTTCCAATGGACGGCGGCCGGGTGTTGCGGGCGATCCTGAGCAGTTCGATGGGGATCCTGAAAGGAACCCGCGTGGCCGTCGCAATCGGGACGGTTCTTGCGATCATACTGGGAGCGGCGGGGCTGCTCCTACTGGGCAATCCCTGGCTGCCGGTCATCGCCCTGTTTGTGGTCATGGCCGGCCGTCAGGAGTTGGCCATGCTGGAAGCGACCGAACGCCGGCGCCGGGCTGAAGAGCAGGGTGCCTTGCCGTTGATGGATATCACGTTCCGCCTCTGGGACCCCGTGCGACGGACATGGGTTCATCACACGCATAAAGATGGGGCCTAACGGACCCCCGGGGATGAGGTGCGCCGAATCCCTGGCCAGCCCGCAGCGATTGCCGATTGCGCGCTTTATGCCGGTACGGACGGGAGGCCCATGGCTGCGCACGCCGGAATCCTCCAACCTTGCACGGGTCCGAGAGCCGATGTCGATGAAGTAGTATTTTCTCCGCCTCGCTTGACAACAAGGACGGAATCTTCCATGCCCACGGCAGGGCCAACCACCCCCGGTCCGATTTCGGCGCTCGGCGGCATTGCGGTTCACGTCGTGACCCTGCTCGGCGAGTTCTCTATTTTCTGCTGCCAAACGCTCGGCTGGATGGTCCGCCGCCGCCCCGCGCCCGGCACCCTCATGCCCAGCTTCTACCTCGTCGGCGTGCGGTCCGTCCCCGTCGTGGCCATCACCGGCATGTTCATCGGCATGGTGATGGCCGTGCAGATGTACAACCAGTTCTACAAGATGGGCATGGCGACGCGCATCGGCTCGATGATCAACATCACCGTGGTGCGCGAGCTCGGCCCCGTACTCGCCGCCACCATGCTCGCCGGCCGTATCGGCAGCGCCATGGCGGCCGAGCTCGCCACCATGCGCGTCACCGAGCAGGTCGATGCCCTTTCCTGCCTCGGCGCCCATCCGCTCCACTACCTCGTGGTGCCACGCTTGCTGGCCTGTGGACTCTTGATTCCGCTCCTCACCGTGATGGCTGATTTCATGGGCATCATGGGGGGCGCCTTCATCTGCACGCGCATGTACGGCGTCGAGGCTCACTATTACTGGGCGCACAGCGAAAGCTTCATCAGCATGTGGGACGTCTCGATGGGCATGATCAAGGCCTTCTTCTTCGGTTGCGCGATTGCGCTCATTGCCTGTCACCGCGGGCTGAACAGCCAGCCGGGAGCCGAAGGCGTGGGACGCTCGGCAACCGAAGCGTTCGTCGCCTCCTTCGTGGCGATCCTGGTCCTCGATTTCTTCCTGGCGATTTTCCTGATCACCGCGTACGACCGCTTCATCCTTCAGGGGGCAGGACGCACCTTCTTTTGAGCCGCTCGCGGCTTGGCGCGTGCAAAGCCGCAAGCGAGGTTCGCTATGGCAACGAACACCACACCCCTGATCGCCTTCAAGAACCTCGGCCTGGAATTCCACCAGCAGCGCGTCCTTGCGGGTATCAACCTCGACATTGCCCGCGGCCAAACCGTGGTCGTCATCGGCGAGTCCGGATGTGGCAAGACCGTCCTCTTGAAGTTGATGATCGGACTGCTGCGCCCAACCTCCGGCGAGGTTACCTTCGACGGCAAGATTCTCGCCAACCTCGACGATCGCGAACTCACGCAGCAGCGGCTGCGCTTCGGCTTCCTGTTTCAGAGCGCCGCCCTCTTCGACAGCATGACGGTGTACGACAACGTCGCCTTCGGCTTGCGCGAGCAGCGCCGCCTGAGCGAGGCACAGGTCCGTGACGTCGTCCGCCAACGCTTGCAGGAAGTCGGCCTGCCCCCCGAGGTGGAAGCGAAGAAACCCGCGGAACTTTCCGGCGGCATGAAGAAACGCGTCGGCCTGGCACGCGCCCTGGCCCTGGAGCCGGAGGTCATGCTCTACGACGAACCAACGACCGGTCTCGACCCGATCATGACCGATGTCATCAACGAGTTGATCATCCAGGTGCGCCAGCGCCATCCGGTGACCAGCATCGTCGTCACCCACGAAATGAAATCGGTTTACAAGGTCGCCGACCGTGTCGTCATGCTGTACCCACTGGCACGCTTGAAGCCGGGCGAGAACCAGATCCTCTACGACGGCCCCCCCGGCGAATTGAAGCAATCGAAGGACCCCCGCGTCCACCAGTTCATCGAAGGGGAAGCCCGCGAACGGCTACAGGAACTGGCCGGCGCGACAGAGGAGAGATAATCGGCGAGCCGAGCGGCGTAAGCCGCCGGTTGAGGAGTCCGACCCATAAACCGGCGGCTTACGCCGACCGGCTCGCCAACACGAGAACGCACACCATGAACGAACAAGCCATCCGCTTTCGCTTCGGCATCTTCGTCCTCACCTCGCTCATCCTGCTGGCGGTGCTGACGATCCTCTTCGGCGGCTTCCCCAACTACTTCAAACGCACCGAGACCTTCACCATCGTCTTCACCAGTGCCCAGGGAGTCGCCCCCGGCACCCCCGTGCGCCGCTCAGGCGTACGCATCGGCGAAGTCCGCTCCGTCAAGCTCAACAACGACACGGGAAAAGTGACTGTCGAGATCCGCATCGACGATCAGTTCTCCCTCCGCAAAGGCGACCGCCCTACCTTGACGCAAAGCCTGCTCGGAGGGGAAGCCGCCGTCGTCTTCACGCCCCCCGACGATCCCAAGCTGGCCGACCCCACGCGTGTCGAACCCGGCGCTGAGTTGCAAGGCGTCAACCCAGCCGATCCCGGTGCTCTCGTGCAAAAAGCCGCCGACCTCGCCCAACCTCTCCAGGAGGCGCTCCTCGAAATCCGCAAGACTTTCCAGGCGATCAACAAGCTCGGCCCCGTGGCCGAGAACACGTTGCGCGATTTCGGCGAAGTCGGCAAGATGGCCCGCGACCTTGGTCCCGACCTGCAAAAAACCAGCGAGGAGATTCGCCTCCTCGCCAAGAGCACCCGCGACATCCTCCCCGAATTCAAGAAGACCAACGAGGAAATCCAGCTCACCGCCCGCTACTGGGGCAAAGTCGGCGAACGGGCCGACGTCCTCCTGCGCACCAACGAGGACAAGATCGCCAAGTCGATCGATCGCATGGAGGAAGCCCTCAAGCGTATCAACAACCTTCTCGGCGATGAAAACCAGAAGTACGTGCGCGACGCCCTCAAGGATACGAGCGAACTGATCCGCGACAGCCGGGTCACCGTCAAGCAGGTCAACGAATCGCTCAAACGGGCCGACGAGGCCATTGCCGACTTGCAGAAAGCCTTGAAGCCGCTCGGCGACCGCGGCCCGTCCATTCTCAAGAACGTGGATGAAAGTGCTGAAAGCCTGAACCGCACGATGAAGGACGTGCGCGAGCTGATGCAACTCTTCGCCCGCAGCGAAGGGACCGTCTCCAAGCTGCTCGGCGATCCCTCGATCTACAACAACCTCAACGATTCCGCGCTGATGGCGACCAAGATCCTGCCTCGCCTCGACCGCATCCTGCGCGACGTCGAGATCTTCGCCGACAAGCTGGCCCGCCACCCCGAACTCATCGGCATCGGCGGCGCCCTGCGCCCTTCGAGCGGCTTGAAGGAAAGCCCCTCGCCGTATCGCGTCTATCCGTGATTCAGGTAAGTCCTGGGCTGATGAAAATAACTGAGTGCTTTCATCCGATTTCTGTTGCGATTTGCTCCCCCCTCCCCCTGTACTCGCGGGGAGAGGTGTTGGGGGTAAGGGGGGTTAGTGCGCCTCGATGAAACTCTATGGTTAAGCGAGGGATACTGTCCCCCCTCACCCCGCCCTCTCCCCCCGAGTACAGGGGGAGAGGGAGTAGACTGCGCAACGCTTCCTTAATTGGAAAATGGTCTCCGAACGGCCAAATCCTCAATCGTTTTCATCAGCCCATGGCGTCCCCCCATGCGAAGGCGGCAGACTTGATAGACTGCCCTCATGCCGAAAGCGCCGACAACCTGGCTCGCCAGCTGGACGGGGCGGGAAGTCGCCGCCGTCGTTGTCCCGGCACTCGCGTCGCTGGCGCCGCTCGTGATCGTCGGACGCTCCGCGGGCTGGCTCAGCGGATTGCTCGCCTTGACCGCCTTCATCGTCCTCAACGTCATCGTCTTTCGCCACGGCGGCTGGGGCCTGCTCGGTCCGCACTTCTACTACGATGTCGTCCGCCTCGCCCGCCGCGGCCGCAGCACGATCCTGCGCATCGTCTACATCCTGGCCATGTTCGGCGGCTTCCTCTACGTTTTCGATGACTCCCCCGTTTCCCGCCCCTGGACTCCAAACGATTTCGCGCGCGTCTCGAACCGCTTCGCCTACACGCTGTTCTTCGTACAGAATCTGGCCATCGTCGTGCTGATCCCCGCCTACCTCGCCAGCGCCATTGCCGAGGAGAGGGAACGCCGCACGCTGGAGCTACTGTTCACGACGCAACTCAGCGACACCGAGATCGTGCTGGGCAAACTGACGTCGCGTCTCATCCACCTGGTCGGCTTCGTCCTCGCCGGGTTCCCGATCGTGAGCCTGATTCAGCTCTGGGGCGGCATCGACTTGCTTCTCATCGCCGGCAATCTGCTCAACACGCTGCTCAACATCCTTTCGATCGGCAGCTTCTGCCTGTCGATTTCGACTTTCTGCAAGACCACGTCGACGGCAGTGCTGGCGTCGTACGCCATTGTTTTGCCGATCAGCCTGTGTTGCGTCGGCGCGGGCGATGGGTTTCCCTTTGTGCTTCAGGACAGCCGCCAGGGGGGCGCAAGCGTCCCCACGGTGCAAGATCTCGGCCAGCTGGCAGTCGCACATCTCGTGATGACGGTGATTTGGCTGTTCACGGCGGTGGTGGCCCTGCGTAACAAAGACGGAATCGAGCCCCCGCACGAGCTGATTCTTCGGAGGCCGCCTCCGCTAACCGTCGCCAACGCTTCCAGCTCGTCCCCGCTGCCAACGGTCGAAGCAATGGCGACCGAGCCGGAACTGCGCGAGAAAGTCGGCCTGCCGCCGATGACAAGCGAACGATCGTCGCTGCCGCCGGTCACCGACAATCCGCTGCTCTGGAAGGAGCGATACCTCGGCGGCTCGTCCTGGATCCTGTCGCCACTCATTGTTGTGCCGTTAGTGCCGTTCCTGGTGCTTGGGTTCCTTATCTTTCTGTGCGGCATGATGCAGTCCTTACACGATGGCGCGCACCGGCACGAAGCGGTGGTAAGATTATGCCAGGGCCTGCTGCATTTCTTCTATTACGTCTTCCTGATCTCCTACGCCCTGGGCGTCGGTTATCGGGCTGCCGTCACCGTCGCGCGCGAACGGCAACAGCAGACACTCGAACCGCTCCTGTTGTTGCCCATCGAACGCAGCGAGATCCTCTTCGCCAAGCTGGTTGGCGTACTCTGGAAAGGCTGGCCCTGGCTGGCGCTGATCGCGGCGGATATCATCCTGGGCACCCTCATCGGCGCTTTCCATCCGTTCAGCGCCGTGCTCTTGTGCCTGGCGCCATGGCCGATGATCCTGTTCCTGGCCACTTTCGGCATGCTCCTGTCGGTGGTGATGCACACGGTGCTGCGCGCGACGATGGTGATGGTGATCGTGCAGGTCACGCTCCTCAGTTGTTCGTGCCTCCAGCCGATGAGTGTCAGCGCCAGGCCCTGGGTGAATACGTTTGCGTTTTCGCTGCGCAACGACTTTGACACGGATGCCGTCGACGCTGTAATTCCATGGGTGATGCTGGTCCTCCTCAGCGCGGCCGCATTCGCGTGCTGGAAGATTGCGCTGGTGTTGTTTGAGAATCGCGCACGCACTTGATGTCCGAGCCCGAGCGCCAGCGAGGCGGCTTGCGGCACCCCTCGCTGGCGCTCGGGCTCGGACGAGTCGGAAAGGGACCCATGCTCGGCCCGCACTTCTACTTCGACCTGATTCGGCTGGCACGCAAGCCGCGCAACATGATCCTGCGCAGCGCCTACTTGCTGTTGCTCTTGATCGCCTGGTGGATCGTTTACGAACAGACGAAACCGATCGAGGGGCACATCAATGAGTTCGCCGACCTCGCCAGCCAGTACACGACGACGCTGCTGATCTTTCAATACGTCCTGATCGTGCTGCTGACGCCGATCTACGTGGCCGGCGCAGTCGTCGAGGAAAAAGAGAATCGCACGCTCGAAATGCTTTATCAGACGCAGCTCGAAGATCGCGAGATCCTGCTCGGCAAGTTTGCGGCACGAGTCGTGCATCTGATGTTCTTGGTGATCTCGATCCTGCCGATGCTGGCGATCATCAGCCTGTGGGGCGGTGTGAGCCTGGAAATGCTGGGACTGCACTTCGTATTCTGCTTACTGCTGGTCGTCTTCATAAGCAGCGTGAGTCTCTGGGCCTCCGTACAGGCCCAGTACGCCATGGAGGCCCTCGTTCTCGCGTTTGTGCTGACGTTTGCAATGGGGTATGCGGTGGTGCTGCCGGCAGTTGTCCTGATCGGGGGCCTGCTGGATTCCGGTAAGTCGGCTGGCCTTGTCCTGGGCATCGTGGCGGCGTTGATCGTCCCCTCGACAACGATTCTCTTCTTCATCGCCCTCAAGGATTTTCGCCGGCTGCGCGATATGGCCTGGATGAAGCACAATACCGAACCGCCGCCGCGGGTGCGCCGCAAGAAGCTGAAACCCATCGTCCAGGCGCCGCCGGAAACGCCAGACAAGCCGGTGGGCGACAACGCCTTCCTGTGGCTCGAAACCCGTCCGGACCATGTGCTCGGCGATATTCCGATCTCATCAATCTGGGGCGTGCTGATTATCGCTTCGTTCTTTGCACTTTTCTATCCGTGCCTGCAGGCGCCGCCGCAACAATTCGAGGTCAATCCATACGGGGTGCTGCTAAGGTCTCTCTATTACCTCGGGTTCTTCATGGTCGTCGGGTGCATTCTCATCGTGATCCCGCTCCAGACGATCGGCGTCGTGGCGCGTGAGAGACAGCAGAACACGCTCGACTTTCTGTTGATCTTGCCGATGGATCGCTCGCAGATCCTGTTCTGGAAATGGCTGTGCCCGTGGATTCGCTGGCGCGTGGCCCTGATGGTCATGACCGGACTGGCATGCGTCGGCATCATCACCGGCATTTTCCCGATCCGCGCCGGGCTGATTCTGCTGGTCCTCCCCTGGCCCGGACTGTTGCTGCTGAGCGCATTGAGCCTGTTCCTCTCGGTGGTCTGCCGGCGCGTGGCAACGGCCAACATCCTTTTGATCGTTATCGTGTTGCTCACCTTCCTGGTGCACCTTGTGTTCTGGCGCATGTTCTCGCACCTTCTGGTCGGCTACTTTTTTCTCGTCACCGAAACCGAAGCGGTCCATCCGGAGTTGGCGGAGACTCGGCATTATTCCTTCGGCCTGGTTGCGTGTCACCAGGCCGCTTGTTTGATTTTGACGGCCGTTTTCCTCGGGCTGGCGTTTTGGCTGTTCGCCCGCCGCACCTCCGAGTTTCGCACGCAGGTGTGGTAATTTCAAGGTCCGTTGTCCCACGAAGTACCAACGACGTGGTACGGTGGTACGGTGGTACGGTGGTACGGTAGTACGGTGGTACGGTGGCGGTGGGCAACCCCACCGGCCCAAGTGCATGCACTCGGTGTCTCGTTTTCCTGCACCGGTGTTCAGAATTGAGTACCAATTCATTCAGACTCATCCAGACTCGTTCAGACTCATCCAGACTCGTTCAGTTTTGGGGGGGTGTCGATGAACGAATAAATGAATGCAGTTTTCTGCATCCACCTGGCTGCTATGATGAGGGTATCATCATGCGTGAATTGCTGACACAACTGACCTTGGCGCTGGAGCAAGGGCGCGATTGCGTCTATTGCTCCGTCGTCGAGACCCGTGGCTCCACGCCGCAAAAGGCCGGTGCGGCCATGCTCGTCTTCGCGGATGGGCGCCAGGTCGGCACCCTCGGCGGCGGCTGCGTCGAGGCCGAGGTCAAACGCCAGGCCTTGAAGACATTGGCCGGAGACGGCGAAGCCAAGACCGAAGTGCTCACGTTCTGCCTCGACGACAACTACGGCTGGGACGACGGCCTGATCTGCGGCGGCCGAATGAGCATCCTCGCCGATCCGCTCGCCTCCCGCTCGGAACACCGCCAGCGCGTCCGCGCCTACTATGAGCATTTCCGCAACATCGTCGAGGCCGGCGCCGGCTGCACGGAGGCTGTCGCCGTGGCCGCGGAGGTGGCGCCGATCGGCTGCCGATACCTCTTTGATGCCTCGGGCCAATTGATCGACAATCTGGCCCCGATCCCAGGCTCTGCCGTCCCTGCGTTGGTGGTCGGCGGGTTGATCCCGCTCGAACGCCGGCCGAAGCCCACGCACCAGCACGGCGTCGCCTATCTGCCGGTGTTGCCTCGCATCACGCTGTTGATCGTCGGCGGCGGGCACGTCGGGCAAGCGGTCGCCAAGCTCGGCGCCGACGTTGACTTCGACGTCTGGGTCCTCGACGACCGCGACGCCTACGCCAACCGCGAACGATTTCCCACTGCCAGCCGCCATCTCGTCGGCGATATCGGCCAGCAGTTACGCACCCTCGAACCGGAGATTACGCCGTCGGTCTACGCCCTCATCGTCACGCGCGGCCACGGGCATGACGAGGAGGCTCTCTACCACCTGGCGACGACGCGGGCAGGTTACGTCGGGATGATCGGCAGCAAACGCAAGATCAAGCTCATCTACGAAGATTTGCTGGCCCGCAACATCCCGCAGGCCGCGCTCGAAAAAGTGCATGCGCCGCTCGGCTTCGACATCGGCTCGCAAACGGTCCCGGAGATTGCCGTGAGCATCGTCGCCGAGCTGATCGCCTGCCGCAACCGCGGTGGGACGATTGCGGCGGCGCGGATCCAGGTTCAGTAGCCGCCGGCAGCTTTTCTTCGCAAGATCAAACACGCCGCACTGGCGGTTCTTCGGTCCATTCCGCAGGCGACTTCAACGTCAGCAACTCCCCCAGCGCCAGCCCGAGTTGCACTGACGCACGTTTGGTGTCACGCGCCAGCCGCAACATCTCCGGCAGCATCCCGGGACGCCGCCCGAGGGCGGCCAATACACGCCATGGCGACGCACTCCCACCCGATAAGAGGGACGTCAGCGCCGGCGACAGCGATGTGGCCATTTCGTCGGAGATCGCGCGGAGACATGCAAACGGCAGCCCAGCTTGAGTACAGCGTGCAGCAAACGTTGCGGACTCCATGTCCACAGCGACCGCGCCGTGGTTTTCGCCAAGGCGATGCTTCTCTTCCGGGGTCGCAGCCAGCTGATCAACGGTGAGGAGGACGCCACGGTGCCGTGGCGGCGCCCAGCGGTGTTCGGGGAGATGCGCCTTCCAGGTCGTCGGCCACCGGTTTCCCTCACCATCGACCACCGCATCCGCCAGCACGATATCGCCGACGTGGAGCTTCTCCGTCAACGCCCCTGCAAAGCCGGCGAAAACAGCCCCACTCGGCTCGCAGGGAACCCCTTCCAATCGCGGCTTGGCGAGCAGCCAATCGAGGGCGCGAGTCACGTTTTCCTGGCCAATGCCTGTCTCGAGGACCAACACGCTCAGCCATCGGGGGCCACAAAAATTGGCCCAGCACGGCGCCCCAGGAAAGGGTTGCTGAGGTGGAAATTGCTTTCGAAACGGCCCACTTTCTCGGCCCAAAGCGAAAAGGATGCACGGGTCATCGAGGATTGGTTGCATGGCGGCATCAAATCAGAGTGGAACCGCGAATTCGCCCCGCGGGAGGGCCCGACCAGTGTCGCGTCAGGGCCCCGTGAAAGATCCCAGCGGCGCTGACGCAACACCGCTCATATCGGCGTAACATGTTGCAAAGTATGCGGTTGCGAGCTTATGGCTTCGGGTGCTTACACTCGCCGAGGAAGTACGTTTCTGCGTCAAGCGCTAACTTTTCAATCCACTTCACAACCTTAGCGGGGATTGTGACCTATGTTTGGATTGAGACCTCCCCCGCGGATGCTGCGCGATGGTTTTACTTCGTGAACCATCGTTAGCGTTGTGCCAGGAAACGTTCATGCAAGCTCAGGGCTTCCCCATCGAATCGCCGGCGGCGCTCCCCGCAACCGGCTCTGCCCGGTCAGCCAAACTGATGGCGGGCGCGCTTCTGGCGGTACTGATCGCCACCCACGGAGCAACCTTTGGCCACATGGCGGCACGCTGGGCAAACGACCCGCAATACTCGCACGGCTTCATCGTGCCGGTATTCGCACTGATTGTTCTATGGTCACGACGGGAGCAGCTCAACGGATTGACGTGGCAGCCGGCGTGGCTTGGCTGGCCGATCCTGGCGGTCGGCGTTTTGATGCGACTCGCCGCGGCAGAATCCGACTTCGAGCCGCTCGATTCGCTGTCGCTTTTGCCAACCACCTTCGGCCTGGTCCTCCTGGTCGGTGGCTGGTCGGTGCTGCGTTGGTCCTGGCCGGCGCTAGCGTTTCTGGCGTTCATGATGCCGTTGCCGTTCTCGGTCGAGACGACTCTTGCCGTCCCGCTGCGGCGCCTTGCCACGATCATAAGCACCTATGGACTCCAGGCTCTCGGTTGTCCGGCGGTGGCCGAGGGGAACGTCATTCTGATCGAGGACATTCAGCTGGGCGTCGAGCAAGCCTGCAGCGGCCTGGGCATGCTGATGACCTTTTTCGCCCTGGCGACAGCCCTGGCGATGATCGTCAACGCCCCCTGGCACGATCGATGCGTCCTGATCGCCAGCGCCATCCCGATCGCAGTACTGGCGAACGTTTTACGTATCACGGCGACCGGCGTCGCCTACCACTTGGGCGGCAGAGGCAGCCCCGTGGCACAGATGATCTACCACGACCTCGCGGGCTGGCTGATGATGCCGCTCGCACTGGCGATGCTTTGGCTCGAGCTCAAGCTCCTTGCGAACCTGTTCATCGAGGTCCCGCAGGCTTCCCCGTTGCCATTGGCGGAACCCAAGCGGTCGTCGTTTGTTATTGAGCTGCCGAAAACGTTTGGCAGGGAAATCAAGAAATAGCTGTAGGTAGGCTTTATTCCTTATTCCCATTTGAGGGAGTGGGGAGGAAACCCTGGAGAGACTCCGATGGACGCGAATCAAACGGGCACCAAAACCAGCACCAGCGCGGCCGAGAGCCAGCTGCTGCACTCGTCGCTTTTGAAATTGACGCAAGGGGACAAATCGTCAAACGGCCCGTCGGCGCTTTCGACGACGCCGACCTGGTCCGGGCTGGTGCAAGCCGCCCGTCGGCGCTGGCCGCTGGCGCTCGGCGCTGCGGTCGTTGCTTCGGTGGCCACCGTGCTCGGGGTTTTCGTGCTGTTGCCCCCCCGCTTCAATGTAACCATGCGGACGACCATTGCCAAGCAGCCCGGAATCGACGAGAGCAATCACGCCATCTTCACCGCCAACATGGAAGCGCGCATGAAGAACTGGTCGGTGCTAAATGCGGCTCTGAACGAGAAGACGTCCGATGGTCGCGACATCAAGGACCTCGAACTGGTTCGCAGCAAGGGCATGGGGGCCGTCGATTGGCTGGAAAAAGCCATGAAGACTGATTACAAGCTCGGCCCCGAAGTTTTGCGCGTGACCCTTGCCGCCGACAACGCCGAGGAAGCCGCCGAACTGCTGAACGCCATCGCCAAGGCATTCCTGAACGAATACGCCGAGATTGAACGTTCGAAGAAACAACAGCGGCTGATGGAACTCCGCCGGCAGAAAGAGCTTCTCGAAGGCGAGTTGCGCTCGCTGCGCAACCTTCACAAGCAGCACCTGGATGCCCTCGGAATCAAGGACCGCGAAGCTGCCACCGTCCAGCAGCAGGAATGGCTGCGCCGGCTGGCCGTGGCCGATGGCATCAAGCGTAGCAATGAGGAAGAGCTCATCAAGGCCAAGAACGAGATCATCGCGGCCAAGGCAAGACTCGGCAACCTCGACAAGCAGGAAGTCCCCGACGATGTGCTGCACGAATGGCTCAGCAAGGATATCGTCATTCAGGGCCACATGAAACGCATGGGCGAGATCGAAGATGAAATCGCTCGAATTTACCGCGAATTCAACGAGCCCCTCGCATCGCAGAAGGCTGCGCCGTTCAAACACGCGAAGATTGAAACACGCGAGAAGGCCGAACAGCGCGAAGGCCAGATCAAGCCGGCCATCGAAAAAGTCTGGCGTGGCATCGTGCGGAAAGAGTTGAACAATCAGATGGCCATCGCCGAGCTGCGCAGTCAAGAATACGAGCGCAACCGCGATCGGCTGCATCGGGAAGTTCTCGAACTTGAGCAGAAGGTCAAGGACTCTGGCGCCGGGCAATTGAAGCCGCAGGCGATCCAGGCGATCGAAGACAAGATCGAGCTGGCGAAACTGGCGCTCAACCAGACGGCGCAGAAGATCAGTGAGGTGGACCTGGAAGTGCCCGGCTCGCGAATCACCCCATCGAAAGCCGTTGCCCCCGCCGATCGTGATCGCAGCCAGCAGACCAAGGTCGCCGGCGCCGGCGGTCTCGGCATGTTCGTCCTGGCCTTGTTTGGGGTTGCCTTCCTGGAATTTCGCTCACGCAAGATCGGCGGCGCCGACGAGGTCGCGCAAGGGCTGGGCTTGAAAGTCATCGGCACCGTGCCGGTCATGCCGGCCCGTCCCCGGAAGGGCGCGCAGGATTCGGCCATCGAGCAACTCTGGCAGCACCAGTTGCAGGAATCGATGGACGCCATCCGGACCGTGATCCTGCATCAGGCACGCAGCGAGGCGTTGCACGTCCTCATGATCACCAGTGCATCGAGCGGCGAAGGAAAGACGACCCTCGCGACTCAGCTCGCCGCCAGCCTGGCCCGGGCCTGGAAGCGCACCCTTATCATTGATGGCGACCTGCGTCATCCGGCAACGCATACGCTGTTCGAGGTTTCCCAGGAGCCCGGCCTGGCCGAGGTTCTACGCGGAGAAGTCGAACCGGCCGATGCGATCAAGGCAACGCAGTTCAGCCGGCTCTGGGTACTGCCAGCGGGCAACGGCGACGGGCACGCTATTCAGGCTCTCGCCCAGGACAACGTGCGCACGCTCTTCGAGCAATTCAAGCAGCAGTACGACTTCATCATCATCGACGCGCCGCCTGTGCTGCCCGTGACGGATACTCTGCTGCTAGGCCAGCACGTCGACAGCGTTCTGTTCGCGATCTTGCGCGACGTGAGCCGGGCCCCTGCGATTCACGCTGCCCAGCAGAAGCTGGCGCCGCTGGGCGTACCCAGCCTGGGAGCTGTCGTACTGGGCGCCGCCGCAGAGTTTAGTGAAAACAATTATGGTTTTGCCTTGAGCGCTGCAGTGAAGTCATAGCTCAGGAAGCTAGCAAAACGGGGTTGCGCCAGCGCCCCAATATCGGTTTTCAAGACACGAAATGGTCAGGCTGATCCACGGGGCGCTGGTGCGACCCCGGTTCGCTGGCCATCCGAGGTAGCCTCCATGTCGTCACGATCGTGTGCATTCCTGGCAGCCTTCACGACGCTCCTCGCTTCGGGCGTGCTTTACCACGCGCTGGCGCGGGATTCGAGCACCCTGGACGATGCCGCTTCCCGAGTTACTCAGGTGCCGACTGTGGTAGGCGTCTGGCAGGGCCGCGACGAAACGCCTGATGACGCCGCGTTCGCGCAAGCCGGCGCAAAGGCCTACTGGACCCGCGTGTACACGCATCCGAACAACAAAACGTCGGTGCTGGTCATCCTGATGTGCGGGCGAGCCGGCAAGATGGCGGTACATACCCCGGAGGTCTGTTACGGCGGCGCCGGCTTTGAACTCCAGACGGCGGCCAAGATTCGTGAATTCAAGAACGAACAGGGAGCCAAGCCGTCCCAGTTCTGGACAGCGCACTTCGTGAAAAAGTCCGCCGTTCCTAGCCAACTGCGGTTGTACTGGGCATGGAATGCGCTCGGCGCCTGGGAGGCGGCCTCGTCGCCGCGCTGGCAGTTCCGCGGTGAGCCGTTCTTGTACAAGGTGTACGTCTCGTGCGATGTCGGCCAAACGTCCAGCACAGCGTCGTCGACCGACCCGGCGGCGGAGTTTTTGCACGTGTTCTTGCCGGTGCTGAACAAGACGTTGTTTCCGAACTGAGCAAGGCAATTGTGGTGATGTCGCCTGACCAAGGTTAAACGAACAAACGCGAAGAGGAATTGGCATGTCGTTGTTTGTGGATCCTGAACACCTTTTGCGCGAGACCCGGCATGAGACGGCGCCGAAGGTCGGCTTGCCGCCGCCTGCGCCGCCTGCGCCGGCTGCGCCCAGGTGGTATGCCGCAGCCAAGCCGGTGCTCGATTTCCTGCTCGCCTTGGCGCTGCTGATCCTTACCGGACCCTTGCTTCTTTTTGCCATGCTCCTCGTCAAGCTAACGTCCCCGGGGCCGGTGATCTACGCCCAAACGCGACTGGGACGCAATGGCAAACCATTCACGATTTACAAGCTGCGCTCAATGACCTACAACTGCGAAAGCCTGACCGGCGCGCAATGGTCGACCCCCGGCGACAGCCGTGTCACCACCATTGGCCGCTGGCTTCGCAAGACCCATCTCGACGAATTGCCGCAGTTGTGGAATGTCCTCAAAGGGGACATGAGTTTGATCGGCCCACGCCCGGAGCGCCCGGAGTTCGTGCCACAACTCGAAGCAGCGATTCCACTCTACCGCGAGCGGCTTCTGGTACGACCCGGGGTCACGGGTTTTGCCCAGATTCAACTGCCGGCCGATTCGGATATGGACAGCGTCCGCATCAAGCTGGCGTACGACCTGTACTACGTGCGAAATATCGGGCTGTTCTTCGACATCAAGATCTACTTCGGAACCTTCGCCAAGGTGATCGGACTGCCCTTCCATGTAATCCTCGGACTGTGTGGCTTTCCCACCCGGTCCGCAGTTGATGGCGAATATCAAAAGTTGTCGGCGCTAGCTGAACAAGCGGAGCGCGGGACAGCTTCCTGAGATACTCATGGCATTCTTTCTTTTCATACTGGTAAACGCTGCGCTGTTCATTCGGCCTGCGGAAATTGTGCCCGCCTGGCAGGGATGGGAGATCTATTTCTACCTTATCGTCACCTGTTTGGCGTTTGCCATCCCGGACGTGCTGCGTCATTTGACAGCAGAGCCGATCGATAAGCAGCCGATCACGCTTTGCGTTTTCGCCATGCTGGTCGCGATCGTCATTCCAACGGGGCTCGCCTTGGGCACGGCCGAGGCGTTGCGAGGCGGGATCCTTTTTGCCAAGGTGATCGCGTATTACCTGCTGTTTGTAAGCCTCATCACGACGCCGGAACGACTGCGCATTCTGCTAATCTCGATCGTGGTATTCTGCGCCTGCGTGACCGCGCTGGCGGTGTTGCGTTTTCATGACATCATCCAGATGGTTGCCATCGACGCGCTCCCGGATAGCCGGGACGATATCTACGGCGGCACCATCACGATCATGCGCCTGCAAGGGACCGGCATCTTCCACGACCCGAACGAGCTTTGCGTGCTGCTCTCGGCAATGATTCCGTTATGCTTGTATTTCCTGATCACGGGCAGTAATCTCGTGCTGCGCGGCCTGTGCGTCGGCCTGATGCCTCTCTTTAGCTATGCGGTGATGCTGACGGGCTCGCGCGGCGGGTTTATCGCCTTTGCGGGTGGGTTGGGCGCGCTCGTGTGGGCGCGTTACGGATGGAAGAAAGCTGCTTGGATCGGCGCATTAGGCTTGCCCGTACTGCTCGTCCTTTTCGCAGGCCGACAGACTGAGATCAGCACCGGCAGCGGCACCGCCATGAGCCGAGTCGAATTATGGCGCGAATGGTTGACCACCTTCAAAGAAAGCCCACTGTATGGCAACGGCATGACGCTTCGACCCGAGGACGACGGCCAGCCGCGCCGGCCCGATGTCGGTAAAAAGCTGGTCGCGCACAATTCGTATCTGCAGAGCTTTGCCGACCTGGGGCTCATCGGCGGCAGCCTGTTTGTGGGCGCTTTGTTCATCGCCATCTGGTCGGTCTATCGCGTCAATCCTGCGGAGAGCCTGATAGTTCACCGCGAGGTGCGGCAGATCCAGCCGTACGTGTTGGCTAGCATGGTGGCCTATGGCCTGGGAATGATGTCGTTGTCGATTTGCTATGTGATTCCGACGTACCTGATGTTGGCACTGTCTGTCGCCTACACGCACTTGGCTCACCAATCGGCACTGATGGCGCCGCCGCCCTTGCGCTTCGACTTATCTCTCCTGGGCCGCATGGCGGCAGCTGGCGTTTTCACTTTGTTTAGTATCTATGTCTTTGTGAGATTCCTTGCATAGTCCGTGATCCTTGGTTCGTGGCCCGTTGCAATGATCGGTATTTCACGGACCAAGTACTACGGACTACGGACTACGGACCTTCGAATGACGCCAGGCCCTGACCCAAACACTGTGGAAATATCGCCAACCACGGTGATTCGTCCGCCGACCGGTTGGCAGCTCATCAACTTCGCCGAACTCTGGCATTTCCGCGATCTTCTGTATTTCCTGGCGTGGCGCGACGTCAAGGTCCGCTACAAGCAAACCGTGCTCGGCGTGGCCTGGGCCGTGCTCCAGCCCGCCATGATGATGTTGATCTTTTACGTGATCTTCTACGTGGTCGCCGGCACCTACAAGGACCAGGAAATCCCGTATCCGATCTTTGTCTTATCCGCGCTGCTACCGTGGAGCTTTTTCGCCACGGCCATCGCTAACGCTGGCAACAGTGTGATCGGATCGGAGCGACTGATCACGAAGATCTACTTCCCGCGGCTCGCAGTCCCGTTTGCGACCGTGGGGGCGGCCATCGTCGATTTCTGCGTGGCGATGCCATTGCTGCTGATCATGTTCGTCTACTATGGCATCACGCCGGGCTGGAGCGTACTGCTATTGCCGCCGATCTTTGTATTGCTGGTGCTATCCGCCGCCGGGGTCGGGACCTTGCTCGCGGCGTTGAACGTAGCGTATCGGGATTTTCGTTACATTATCCCGTTCCTCGTGCAGTTATGGATGTACGCGACCCCCACGATCTACTTCGATCTGGAGCCGGCCGATCCGGGTTCGAAGTACGCTTGGGTGAAGGAACTCCTGCCTCTGAATCCGCTCACGGGCCTGATTGCCTCCTTCCGCGCCGCCCTGCTCGGACAGCCGATTCCATGGGACATGCTCGGTTTCTCGGCCGTGATGGCGCTGGTGTTCTTCCTGGTCGGCTGCTTTTATTTTCGTCGCATGGAAGATTCTTTTGCGGATGTGATCTGAGGAACTCTCCCCTCTGCCGCAGTGGAAAGAGGGCGGAAAAGCGTATGAACCCAGTCCTGAGCATCGACAACCTTGCCAAATCGTACCGCGTGACTGCGGGGGCGGGGCCGCGCGCTCATTTCGGCTATCGCACCTTGCGGGACGAAGTCATGGACTGGCTGAAGGCGCCGCTGTGCTGGTTTCGCGAGGGGCCTGCCGCCGCTGCCCAGGAATTCTGGGCGCTCGACGGCGTCTCGTTTTCCGTCAATCAGGGAGATGTGGTCGGCATCATCGGTCACAACGGCGCGGGGAAGTCGACGCTCCTCAAGATTCTTTCGCGAATCACCAAGCCGACTCGCGGCGAGGTTCGGCTGCGTGGCCGAGTCGGCAGCTTGCTCGAAGTTGGAACCGGTTTTCATCCGGAACTTTCGGGACGCGAGAACATTTTTCTCAACGGCGCCATCCTTGGCATGCGCCGGCACGAAATTCTGAAGAAATTCGATGCGATCGTTGACTTTGCCGAGATCAGTCAATTCCTCGATACTCCAGTGAAACGGTACTCGAGCGGCATGTACGTGCGTCTTGCCTTCGCTGTCGCTGCCCATCTGGAGCCAGAGATTTTGATCGTCGATGAGGTGCTTGCCGTCGGCGATATTGCGTTCCAGCGTAAATGCATGGGGCGAATGCGTGAGGTGGGCCGGTCCGGGTCCACGATCTTGTTCGTAAGTCACAATATGCCTGCGATTGAAGCACTATGCACGCGGGCCATCCTGCTCGATCACGGCAAAGTCGCTCTCGACGGCGGCGTGGCCGCGATCGTGCAGGAATACCATCGCCGGGTGTTGAATGTGCATGGCAATGTCGGCGCAACCTTGAGCAAAGTGTCGGGCCCGTTGCGTGTGCACAAGATCTTTCGTTCCGCGACGCTGCTCGACGAGCATGGTGAGCCGACGAATTTCTTGCCGGTCGGCGGCCGATTTCGCTTGCGTCTCGTCCTGGATGCCCCGGTTGCCGTGGAAGCGCCGGTGGTCACAATCGGTATTGACGACCAGGTGGGCCAACGCTTGTTGAGTCTTCAAACGCCATCAACGAACCCGGTGCTGTCCCGGTTGCAGCAACCCGGGGCCTTGGAGTGCATGGTCGAGTCGCTGCCGCTCGCGCCGGGGGACTATTGGATTAAACTCGGTTTCGCAGCGGTGTCGGACGAGATTGATGAGATCGAGCGAGCCGCGCGCTTCACGGTGACGGAAGGGGAGCAATTCGGCTCGGGCCGCGGGCACCACCGCGGTATCTGCGTGGCGCCGTCGAAGTGGAGTTTCGATGCAACCCCATGAAATGGACACGCAACGCGTGTTTCGCTCGGGGGTTTAGCGTAGTTTGGGGCGCGAAACCGCTGAGCGAATCATTGTGCGTAGTAGATTTTCAGTATAGTTGGGCCATTGATGCGCAAGGTCTTGCTTCTAACGTACCACTTCCCCCCCTCGGGCGCAGTGGCGGTGTATCGGATGATCGCGCTGGCGCGATTCCTGCCGAAATTCGGCTGGCAGCCGATTGTTGTTGCGCCGCCGCGCGTACCATGGGAGCCGGAGGATACTTCACTGCTAGCCCAGGTGCCAGGCGACATGCCGATCGAGCGCGTGCCGTTTGCCTCGGGTTTTTTCGGCAAGCTAGCACGCTACACGCTGCCGGAGGGTCACTGGCTCTTCAAGGCGAACGGCGCCTGCAAGCGCATGATCCGCACCCATCAGCCGCAGGCGATCATTACGAGCAGCCCGCCCAACTGTGTGCATCTCTTGGGGATGCGACTAAACAGGAAGCACGGTTTGCCTTGGCTTGCAGACTTTCGCGATCCGTGGATTACCAATCGCGTCGGGCTTGGCATTCATCGCTGGCCGCGCTGTGAGCGCTGGCTGGAACGCAAAGTGATGCGACGTGCCAGTTTACTCATAGCCAACACCCCGCTGAATCAGGAAGGCTGGTCGACGGCGTTTCCTGACGTAGCGAACAAGATTGTAACGATCACCAATGGCTACGATCCGGATCGGTTCGCGCCGCTAGCCAACCCGACGCCGCCGGCGTCAACGCTGCAGATATTGCATGCCGGTGAAATCTATTATGGCCGCGACCCGCGCCCACTTCTGGATTCGTTGCAGGGCCTACCAGCGGAACGCGTGCCCGTGCAAATTGAATTTGTTGGGCGAATGACCCAGGGCGATTTCGACCTCCCGGCCGAGATTGAACGCCGTGGACTTCAGGACCGAGTCAAGACGACCGGCCAGTTGCTTTACGCCCAGGCCATCGAACGCATGCTGCGGGCGGATATTCTCCTCTTGCTGCAAACGCCGGAATATAAGGTAGGAGTGCCCGCCAAGCTGTTCGAATACTTGGGGGCCGGCAAGCCGATTCTTGCGCTGGCGGAACCGGACGGCGATATTGCATGGGTTCTTCGTGAGAGCAAGGTGCTTCACCGCATCGCCCCGCCGCGTGACATCGAGTGTATCAAGCAGGCACTCGTGGAGTTGACTCGCGAGGTGCAAGCCGGTCGGCCCGCGGCTCCAGATCCAAATGCTCTGCAGCAGTTCACGCGTGAGAGGATGGTTCAACGCTTTGCCGATTGTTTGGACCGTTGTGTCTCTCCTCCCCCGGTGGTGTAGCCATGACCGCACTACGCGTCGCCCAGGTTACGCTCGGTCTTGATGTCGGCGGTCAGGAACGCCTGCTCATTGAAATGGCCCGCCATCGCGACGCCGCTCGATTTGACTGGACGGTAATTGCTCTTGGCAAACGCGGAACGCTGGCTGACCAGATGGAAACGCTTGGTGTTCGTGTACTGACGCTCGACACGCCTGGCGGCTTTCGGCCCGGCCTCTGGCGCCGGCTCGCCAAACTGTTCCGCGCGGAGCATTTTGACGTTGTGCACACACACGACGACCGCCCACTCCTCTACGGTATGCCCGCCTCCTGGTGGGCCGGCGTGGAGCGACGCATTCATACTCATCACCACGGGCAGCTTGATCACATTACCTGGCAGCAACGCTGGCTCATGCGGCTCGCCTCACGCTATGCTCAGCGTTTTGTCTGCGTGTCCAACGATAGCGCGCGCTACATGATCGAGCAAGGCGTTGCCGCCGAACGTGTTAGCACCCTCTGGAATGGCATCGACTTGGCGCGATTCACCTATTCTGGTCCATGTGACCACGGACCTATCGTCACGGTCGCCCGGCTCAGTCCCGAGAAGGACATTGCGAACCTGCTGCATGCTGCGAGGCGCGCCGTCGTCCAGCATCCGCATGCACGCTTTGAGATCGCCGGCGATGGCCCGCTGCGGGAGGACCTTCATCGACTTGTCAGTGAACTGCAATTGAACGACCACGTCCTCTTTCATGGCGAAGTGCGCGACATCCCGGCCTTGCTGGAGCGGGCACGATTGTTCGTGCTGCCGTCGCAATCGGAAGGCATCTCGCTGACCTTACTCGAAGCGATGGCACGCGGGTTGCCGATCGTCACCACCGCAGTAGGCGGCAATCCAGAAGTGGTCGAGGCCGGCGCGACCGGATTGCTGGTCCCCGCACGCGATCCCGAGGAACTGGCGCGAGCGATCGTGGAAATTGTTGGCGATCCAGAGCGCGGCCGCCAGATGGGCCTGGCTGGACGAACTCGCGTGGAAAAAAGTTTCGACATCCGCAAAATGATGGCAGCGTACGAGGCGATGTATCAACACCCCCTCTCACCTTCGGTAGACCGCAGCCGGAAGTGACGGGGGTGAGGCGCCAAAAATTGTCGCAAGTCCTCCACAAGCGATCGTCATCGGTTTAAGGGTCCTTCGCTGTACGCCCCGCCCCTTCAACCCCAACCCCCTCCGTCGGAGGGGAGAAAAATCCTATGCACGTCGCGGTCCTCGATGGTGATGTCTCCTATCCGATGACCTCGGGTAAGCGGTTGCGTACGCTCAATCTCCTGCTCAAGGCGGCCAAACGGCATCGCATCACCTACATTGGTCGCTGCGCTCCCGGTAGCGAAGAGGCACGTGTTGCCCCCACTTTTCTGCGAGACCATGGCATCGAGCCGATTCTCGTCGAGCATCCCGTCGCCCAGAAATCTGGGCTCGGATTCTATGGCCGACTCTTTGGCAATCTCTTTTCGTCGCGCCCGTACTCCGTGACGTCGCACCAGAGTGAGCCGATTCGGCAGGCCGTGGCCGCGCTGGCCGAGCGGGAACGCATCGACCTCTGGCAAGTGGAGTGGACCGCCTATCTGCCGATGATCGATGCCGCAATCCCAGGGCCGCGCGTCGTCATCGCCCACAATGTCGATACGCTCATCTGGCAGCGCTACTACGAGACCGAGGCGAATTATCTCAAGAAGGCATTTCTCAAGACCCAGTGGCAGAAATTCCGGCAATTCGAGGAGCAGGCCTTCCGCCAGGCGACGCGCGTCGTGGCTGTCAGCGAAGAAGACGCCGCCTTGATCCGCTGCCAGTTCGGTCAGCCGAACGTCGATGTCGTCGATAACGGCATCGACCGCGGCTACTTTGAAAAGGTTCAGGAGGAGCGGAATCCGAAGCGCATTCTTTTCCTCGGCGCGCTCGATTGGCGCCCGAATCTTGACGCCGTGGGCCTGCTTCTCGATAAGATTTTCCCAAGGGTTCGCCAGCAGGAACCGGGAGCAACGCTGGCGATCGTGGGCCGACATCCCTCTGCTGATCTGGTGCAACGCGCCGGCCAGATGCCGGGCGTCGAATTGCATGCCGACGTTCCTGATGTACGCATCTACCTCGGGAGCTGCGGCATGATGGCAGTGCCACTGCGTATCGGTGGCGGGTCACGTTTGAAAATCCTGGAAGCACTCGCCTGCGGCTTGCCGGTGGTGGCATCGAAGGTCGGCGCAGAGGGATTGCTGCTCAAACCGGGCGAGGATTACGTGCAGGCCGAAGAGGAGCAGATGGCCGACTCGCTGGTGCACGCGATCCGCAACCCCGCAGCAATGCGGGCGCTGGCCCAGCACGGCCGAAAGATCGTGCTGGAAACGTACGACTGGGAAGTGCTGGCCCGGAAGTTGGAAGCCACCTGGCAAAAGTGCTTTTCACCCTGATCCTCCTTCCCAAGCGGGGCTTGGGAACGCGATAAGTTGCCGTGACATAGCTGAGCTTGGGCACAAGAAAGTTTTTTTAATCGGAGTCCCCCATGGCATCGACACTGAAATGGCTTGAGCAAAACGACGCCAACCTCATCGGCGATCTCGCCAAGCTTGTCGCGGTCCAGAGCATCTCGACTGACGGCGAGCATCAGAAGGAGATTGACCAGTCGGCTGCGGTTACTTGCGATCTGATGCGCAGCGCGGGCCTCGACAAGGTGGAGATCCTCAAGACAGGCAACTCCAACCCGTATGCCTACGGCGAATGGCTCGGCGCCCCGGGCAAGCCGACGATTTTCCTCTACGCTCACCACGACGTGCAGCCGATCAACTACGTCGCCGACTGGAAGTCGGAGCCATGGACCCTCACCGAACGTGACGGCCGATTGTATGGCCGTGGAGCCGCCGACGACAAGGGGGCCATCGTCACGCAGCTCGGGGCCATCGCTTCGTATCTCAAGACCAAAGGAACCCTGCCCGTCAACATTAAGATGCTCGTTGAAGGCGAAGAAGAGGTCGGCTCCAGCAACTTGCACGGGTTTTTCGTCGAGAACAAACAGCGTCTGATGTCCGACGTCATCGTCGTCTGCGACACAGGAAATGTCGAGACGGGGTTGCCGTGCATCACTTATTCGTTGCGAGGGATCGTCGCGTTACATGTTGAGGTACAGAGCGCGACCAAGCCGGTCCATTCAGGCACGGGCGGCGGCATGATGGCGGATGCGGTGATCGCCCTCAACGTTCTGTTGTCCCGGTTTTATTCGAATCACAAGAAACTGCCCGTGCCGGGTCTTTACGACAAGGTCCGCAAGCTGACGCCGCCAGAAAAGCGGGCCTTCCGCAAGCTGCTGCCGAGTGATGAAAAGCTGCGCAGCGACAACGGTGTCCTCGACGGCGTGGAGCTGGCGATCGAAAAGAAGTCGAACGCCCACGAGGCGACATGGCGCAATCCATCGATCACCGTGATCGCCCAGGAAGCCAGCTCGATCAAGGGGGCGTCGAACCAGGTGCTGCCAACCGCCCAGGCGATTGTCAGCTGCCGAATTGTGCCCGATCAGGAGCCGGAGGAAGTCTACGAACAAATCAAGGCCGTGCTAGTGAAGGACCCGCCGTGGGGCGTCAAAGTCAACGTCAAGCCGGCTGGCGCCGTCAAGTGGTGGATGACAAACCCCGAAGGCCCGGCCTTCGGCGCTGCCATGAAGGCGCTCAAGAAGGGCTTCGGTGTCAAGCCGGTCGCGATCGGCTGCGGCGGATCCATTGGATTCGTCGGCCCGCTCGCGGAGTTGTTTGGCGGCGCTCCGGCGCTTCTCCTCGGTATCGAGGACCCACTCTCGAACGCACACGCTCCCAACGAAAGTCTACACGCAGGCGACTTCCGTAAGCTGACCGCATCGCTGACGCACCTTTTCGATCAGATTGGGACTCTGCCCGACGGCAAGGTGAAGTAGTGAATCATTCCCGTGCGTTGATCGGTTTCGGAGATTGATGGGCTCGGCGGTTTC
>SXGT01939987.1_pt1 | contig 43918 bp, 52 predicted proteins | sample 3176221 | NCBI WGS metagenome assembly SXGT01 (sample SAMN11356862, study PRJNA531348) | freshwater metagenome | isolation source: freshwater sample F1-120 | place: China: Fuxian Lake, Yuxi | collected 2017-12-25
ATAATCTGGGCAACTCGCATTAAGAGTTCTTATTGTCCCATTTTCAGGAAAATATTTAGTAAGATGAACTGCTGCTAAATCTGCTATATTCATTCTTTCGCCAAATCTTTCAGGAGTTACCTCTGGCTTATGCGTATGCCCCAATACCCACTCTAAGTTTGTAGGTTTCCACTCTTCCGAGCCATTTTCATCCATAAATCTTTTATCGTTTTCCATACTAATTGTCAAAAAACCAGTCTTTTAAACCTTTCTATTGTTACCACTTATAAGTGTCTATTTATAAACCATCTAAAATAAAGTAACCTAAATCCTCTTTCTTCTCAACAAATTAGCATTCGTCACAACGGTAATTGAAGAAAGAGCCATAGCCAATTCAGCGATTACAGGATGCAAAACTCCCGCGACAGCCAAAGGAATAGCCACAACATTATAGGCAAAAGCCCAAAATAAATTCTGTTTGATTTTGCTAAAAGTCGCACGTGACAAGTTAATCGCCTGCACGACTCCAATCAAAGAACTCTTAGCCAAAACCAAATCACCAGATTCAATCGCTATGTCCGTTCCAGAACCCATCGCGATTGCAACATTTGCTTGTTTCAAAGCTGGAGCGTCGTTAATTCCATCACCAACAAAAGCGACAAAACCATATTTTTGCAATTCCTCAACTTTCTTAGCCTTATTTTCAGGCAAAACATTTGCGATAACTTCGGAAATTCCAACTTGTTTAGCAATTGCAGAAGCAGTTCTCTCGTTGTCTCCAGTTATCATCACAGTTCTAAATCCTCTTTCATTTAAAATCCGAAGAGCATCAACAGAATCTTCCTTGACAGCATCGGCGACAGCGATAACTCCAATTATTTTAGAATTTTCAGCAACAATCATAGTAGTTTTACCTTGATTCTCAAATTCCTCAATTTTGCTTACATAACTGTTTAATTTTATTTTTCGCTCATTCATCAAAGTCCTGTTTCCGATAACTAATTTTTTACTTCCAATGGTCCCTTCAATTCCCCTTCCTCTTAAAATCTTGAAATTTTTAACCTGCTTATATTTTTTCAAATCGGCATAAGAAACAATCGCTTTTGAAAGTGGATGTTCACTTAATTTTTCAAGAGACGCAGTAACTTCCCAAACATATTTTTCATCTATTTTGGAATAAAAATCAGTTACTTCTGGTTTTCCTTTTGTTATCGTGCCAGTTTTGTCAAAAACGACAATCTTTATTTGTTTCATAGTTTGTATTGCTTCTCCTTTACGAATTAAAATTCCCTTTTTAGCTCCAAGACCAGAACCCACCATCAGAGAAATAGGAACCGCTAATCCAAGAGAGCAAGGACAAGCGATAACCAAGACAGAAATTGAAACACCTAAAGCTCTACTCAATTCTCCTGTGAAAATCCACCAATTAGCAAATGTCAGAAGTGTCAAAAATAATATTACTGGAACAAAAACACCCGTAATTTTATCAGCCAGTTTTTGAATTGGAACTTTTGTTCCTTGTGCTTCTTCAACGAGTTGGATAATGTGAGCAAGAAAAGTATCTTTTCCAATTTTTGTTGCCTTAACATATAAAATTCCGTCCTGATTTATCGTCGCACCGATTACCAAACTCTTTACTTTTTTTTCAACAGGGAAACTTTCTCCTGTAACCATACTTTCATCAACAGCACTCTCACCTTTAACAACAACGCCATCAGTGGGAATTTTTTCTCCGGGTTTAACAATCATCACATCGCCAATTTGAACTTCAGAAATGTCAATTTCAACTTCTTTTTTATTTCTAATTACTAAAGCTTTCTTAACTCCCAATTCCAACAATTTTCTAATTTCTTGAGATGCCTTACCTTTAGCTTTGGATTCAATAAATTTGCCAGTCGTAAAAATCGCCATAATCATCGCAGAAACTCCAGAATAATCTGCAATAAAATCAAAATAACTGAAAACCCCAGTCAAATAAGCGATGATAGTTCCCAAGGCAATGAGCGAATCCATATTAAAATAAAATGTATAAAATCCTCGCATCCCTCCTCTTATCGTCTCAAATCCAAAAATAAAAACAACTGGAAAACCCAAAATCAAAATCGCAGGAATCATAAACTCTTCAGGCAATATTTCAAATTCAAACAATCTTTCAGACAACATAAGAAAAGCGATAGGAATCGTGAATATCCAACTCCAAATCATTTTTCTCCTCCAAGAAGATAATTCCATTTCTTCAACAGACATTTGCACTTCAGTCACAATCGCTTCATGTTGATGTTCTTTCATACATTCTCCACTTTCAACACCTTATATCCAGCACGCGCAACAGCTTTTTCCAAATCCGCATTAGAAACGCTATCTTCAATTTCAACAACTCCAGAATTCGTCATCATTCTGACTGAAACCGATTTCACGCCGGCAACTTTTCCAATACTACGTTCAATATTTCCCGCACAACTTCCACAATGCATCCCTGAAATTGTTAATTTGATTCGTTTCATTTTACACCTCTAATTTTCAGAGCATTCTTAATAATTTCAAGATTGCAACTTTTATGTTTCTTACACCAATTCTCACATTCGCAAGCAAGCTTCCGACTAGAATAAACCATTTGACATTCTTCGCAAAAATAGCACTTGCGCCCGTCAACGACTTTTGCCTTTGCCACCTTTGCCTCCAGATGATTTCTGCTGATTCAACGACCCGCTAATCATTTTTATGAAATAAATCAATATAATTATTGCTAACATCCAGAGAATAGCCATCGCTACAAGACCTAAAACCCATCCAAACGGATTACCGGACATCCATGACATCATTCCGCCGTAACTACCGTAGCCACCACAACGACCAAATCCTCCAAAGCCCATCATCCCAGATTGATTAAACAATAAAAGTGTAATCGCGACAATAGCAACAATCATCCACCAATTAGTTTTTTGTTCCATTCTTATCCCCCCTTATGTCATGAAGAATATGAATGCAATATTTAGACATGTGCTTTTCAATCATTGACATCAAAGGTCCAATCGTCTCATCATTAAGTTTGTAATATCTGAACTTTCCATCCGTTTCAGAGCGAACAAACCCACACTGCTTTAAACGAGCAAGATCATGAGATATTTGCGTCTGTTCCATCTTCAAATGGCTCGCTATTTCTGAAACGTTCTTTTTTCCAGACCTTAACAGATTGATGATTTTAAGTCGGGATTCTGAAACCAACGTCCCAAAAAATATCTTATAAGCTTCATAAAGTTCGTCCTCGCCAAATCCCTTAGCGTGGCAAGAGTTTAATATGTTTCGGTTTATCATATGACTATACAGCACATATTTAGTATTTAAACTTTTCCAAACAACAAGACCAAGAAGTTATTATCCTAAATTAAAAAAATCTCGACAAACAATCACAACAAAGCATCATCGTATAATTTTATGTCGCTCTTTGCTTTAAGAGATTGATAATAAGTTTCATATTCAGTTTCAGCAATATTAGATTTCAATAGCAATTTTATTTGCGCAGATGCCTCGACAAAAGGCGTGACACCAGCAGGTATTTTCTTCAAAGTTAAAATTATATGCGTCCCGAACTGCGTGTTAACAGTTCCAATCTCTCCAGCATTTTGCGAGAAAGAAAGATTCTTGAATTCCTCAACATAGGGATCCTCTTTGCCGAAAGTATATTCTCCGCAAGTCGGCACGCTCGCAACGTCAGTCGAATACTTTGTTACATATTCGCAGAAATTATTCTGATTTATCTTTTTAAGCAAATCTTTCGCTTTGGCTTCTTTTTCAGCCGTGCTCAAATTAGCATCGCCAATCAAAACGTGTTTAACTTTAACGCGTTCGCCAGTTTGAAATTCCGCAATGTTCTTCAAATAATATTCGCTGGCATCCTTATCAGAGATTTCAATCTTCTGTAAAATCGTTTTATTGATTAACTTTTCAGCAGTCATTTGCTCAACAAAACTCTTTATGAAATCTTTCTCACTCAGTCCCTGTTGCTCCAAACTTTGCACAAATTGCTCGCGCGTGATTCCAGCAGAAACAAACAACTCGTTCAACTTACTATTCGCTTCATCTTCGCTGACAACAAACCCGTCTTTCTTCGCCTCTTGATAAATCACCTTCAACTGCACTAGTTGCTCCAAAATAACTTCTTTCGTCATAAGCGCCTTCTGTTGCGTCGGCAAAGAATCATAAATGCGGTTCAATTCAGAAATCGTTATCTTTTCGCCATTTACTTTCGCAGCAATATCCCCGCCAAAAGAAATTTTATCACCGAAAAACATGTATCCCAAACCAAGAATCAAAACCGCCAGCAAAACGAGAGTAGCATATTTGAAAACATTTCCGCGCTGAACTTTTCTGATAATTATCTTAGGAACAGAATGTTCTTTTTTAACCTCATCCATAATCTTTACCGAGAAAAGCAGTTTATAAAACTTTCTTAAAATTATCAATAAATTGCTAATCAATACGCTGAATTAAGTCAATTTATTAAGTAGTTATTCAAACACTAAATTATTTACACTCGCAAAACCATCCAATATCTTTACAGATTGAACAACTCATCGCCCATACAGGTCTCGGGTTCCTACCACTGGTAACTCCGTCAGCCCTTACGCTATAAATGGAATTATCGTTTGGGCTAATTCCATGTTTTGCCAAGCACCGAGCATCTGGAGTATTACACGCATTACCTCTAATGATATCCCCCACTTTTGGTTCGCCATCTCCTTCCCAACCATAAAATTCTCTATCTGATTGATCAACAGAGAAATCCTGAGATTCACAATCAGGCCGTAACGCCGGACTCAAAAAAGTATTTTCTGTCAAAATAAAAAACGCTAAAACTCCGACGACAACCGAGAACGCTACAATAATCACCCAAGTTTTCATACCTAACAAAAGACTCCGAGATTTATAAAACTTCACTTTTTTCTTACAATTTTCAAACTAACTAAGAGTAAAACAACAATCAAAACTTGAAATTCCAATCCTTGAAAAGGCAGAGAAGCGAAACTAAAAGAAACACCCAAAGCCCCTAGAACTAAAGGTAAAATTCCACTTACACAAAGAGGACAAACCCCGACAATCAATCCGCCGACTCCAGCAGCCCCAGCAACAAGTCCAACCTTTCGGCAATTTTGTCTCTCACGATAGCGAGTGTACGTTAAAACTGAAACGACTCCAATTAAAAAACTAATAACTAAAGTAAAAAACAAAGATGTCCCGAGTTTAAACCAGTTAATCGTGTTCGAATATGCTATCGCGAGAGGGATGGTTTTGTAAAACCCGCTGAAAACCACGTTCAAAATCAAGTATCCTGCAAAAATCGCAACAAACCAATAAACTCGTGGTTTTTGAAATACTTCTCTCATCATTTTATAAAATAATCCTATTATTAAAATTTTCACTCAACGATAAACTTTCCGTAACCCATTCCCATCGAGCACGAAAAAGTATAAGTTCCCTTTTTCGTCGGTGTGAAAACAAGTTTGTCGCTTTCAGATTTCAAATGTTTGGAAACGCCCAATTCTTTTATTGTAAAAGAGCGCAGACATCCACCAACACTTTTATCCAAGCTAATTTCAACCGGCTGGTTTGCCTTAACAGTTATTTCAGCAGGAAAATAATTGAAATCCTTTTGACTTATCACGACTCTCTGCATTTCGCCAGGCAATGCCTGCGGGTCTTCCGCGATAACATTTCCAGTGAGTCCCTTGTCACCACCAGCAAAAATGAACGCTCCGACTAAACCAACCATCACTACAATTCCAATAAACATCGTGGTGTTTTTCATATTTTTACGGAGCCGTCAGAGTTTTTAAACCTTAACTATCGCCCCTTAATTTTTTGGCCCGCTCGCGATAACAATAAAATCATAGCCCGATTTCAGCACATTTACATCTACTCGTTTAAAGTTCTTTTTCAAAAAAGAAACAATATTTTTTTCAGGGTCAACGCCGTGCCTAAATAACCACCATTTAAACAACGGATAAAAAATTTTGATGAAACCGCGCCAACGATAAAAATCCAAAATAATCAAAGAGCCATTTTTCTTCAACGAATTCTTGGCGTTGACAATCGATTTTTCCCAGTTATTTATCATCGAAATAGAATATGTAGAAAATATCTTGTCAAACTTTTTTCCAAACTTATATTTTGAAACGTCCGCCTGAACAAAATTAACCTCTGGATACTTATTCTTCGCAATCTTTAACATAGAATTAGAATAGTCAATTCCAGTAATATTTCCCGTAGGCAATTTTTTAACAAAGTAAGAGACATTCAAACCAGTCCCACATGCAAAATCCAGAATTTTATCCGAAGATTTTAGATTTGACATATTCAAGGCTCTTTGTCTATCAAAAAGAAAAAATTTCCTGCTAAGATTATAAATCGGAGCTTGCCAATAATAAAATTTATCTAAGTTTTCTAATTTCATGTTGAATTATAAGATTATCCAAAAACGCCAGTTCTCGGTCCGAAAACCATGAGCCACGTCGTAGCGACTGTCAAAACAAAACTAAACACGACCGTGAAGAAATGATCCTCGCGTTTCTCCCGCTCGCGTTCACGCGTCTCGCCGTAAATCATATAATTCATCGCGAAAAGTATAATGGATGAAACCAAAAACACGACAAGTGTGGCAGGCTTTAAATTATCATTGAAAAGCATGAACGCCGTCATCGCACCCATCAAACCACCCATAAATCCAGCCATTACTCCTTCCATAAATCCCATAACTCCGCAACATTTCCCGGTATAAATTCCAAGTCCTATTCCAATCATCATCCCAAAAATGCTACCGACAAACATGCCATTGGTAGAAGCAACAAAAAATCCGGGCAAAAATCCCGCAATCATTCCTGTCGTCATACCAATCATCATCCCAGACATACACTGAAATTGTCCGTACGCTCGAACTTGTCTAACCGACGCAGCAATCAAAGCATAACTCAACGCCGCCAAAAACAAAAAGAAACCCGTTTCAGAAATAAAATTATCAATATTCTTGAACTTGAAAAAATACAAAATTCCGAGAACGACAAACGAAGTAAGCAAAGAATAAAAAATCGTTTTAATCAGTTCTCCTTCTACGCTCTGCTCGCTGTTCAACTCCTTAACAAAATCTTTAATCGCCATGCTCTTCCTCCAACCCGAGAGTTTTAATATCTTTCTTTTTTGTTTAAACACAAACTCAAGAATATTCAAAAGAACGTCTTCGTGAAAAACTAATAATAATTCTCACCAGATAAAATTTCAGAAAGCCCTTTTTCAACTGCTTTCATTCTTAAGCTCAAAGAATCTTCGCCCTTCAATCTAACAGAAACCGGACTTTCAGGAGAATTAAAAGTTCCGACAACATAACTAACATAATCATTAGAACTACCAGTAATTCTAACATAGCAAGGTTGTCCTTGAATGACGAAAGTTTCTTGTTCCATAAAAAAAGAGGAAAATAACGAGTTATAAACCTTTTCAAACGCGTCCAATTAAATTAATTCAAATCAAAAACTTTAAATATTAAAGCGAACTTTACAAAACATGAAAAGTTATCTAAAAATAACGCTATTTTCAACAATCATTCTATTAATAATATTCCTCACGTCGCAAACAAGCGCAATCACACAATCTTACACATACTCTCCGGCGTCAAGCGCATACACGAGCAAGTCAGACACATTTTCTTATAATGAAGATGTAACTGGAAACGACAGAGGATTCAACGTAAAACGCACATCAACAATTCCGCGAAATGATGTAATCAAAGGATGCGATTATTACGACTGGACTTCAAATTTCAGAAAATGCAAACAAACTACAAAATACAACGGAGACAACACTAAAAAAAATAACAATATGGATAAAACAATCAGTGAAGCGTTCAGAACATATCAGCAAAGTTCAAGACAACAATACCAATTAGAATCACAAAGCGCCAATTCAAGAAACAGATACGGCGGCCATGGTTACGGATACCAAAATTACCGCTGGGGCTGGTAATCCTTAAAAACAACACGAACATCCAAGAGTTATGAAAATAATTTCAAAACCAAAATTCTTCACCGGAGTAGGAATTACACTTTTCTTAACAATAAGCTATTTCATAAAAATAAAAGTTGAATCCGACTACGATTCCGAAACTTGGACAAGATTGCTAGGCATCCTAATTTTCCACAGCCCAATCGCGCTCGCCATCTACACGCTAATTTTAGCAACATTAATAATCACAAGCTTCAAACGCATAAAATTAATTTAACCCACAATATTTATTAACCGAAAAAATATCCAAAAACATGGAAACACAAATGAAAGGAGGTTCTAATATGGAAACAGAACAAAGAAATGATACAATTACAATAAGCAAGAATTCGCTTTGGAAATACTCAACGTTCGTTTTGCTCGGAATAATTATCCTCGGATTTGTATTCGTTCTCGGCGACAAAAGTCCTACGGGAAATGTGATTCAACAACCAGGACAAGCTCTACCATCAGAGCCAACTGCGAAAGTCAAAGTTGATATTAAAGGTGCGCCGATGAAAGGCGAATCCGACGCAAAAGTCACAATAGTCGAATTTTCAGACTACGAATGTCCATTCTGCGCAAGAGCATTTGCTCAATCAATGAAGTCAGTAAATTCTTACATTGAAAGCGGCAAAGTTCAAGTCGCATTCAAAGACTATCCTTTGCCATTCCATCAACAAGCACAAAAAGCTGCTGAAGCAGCTCGTTGCGCACGAAAACAAGGTGGAGATGCGAAATACTGGACAATGCACGACTTGTTATTCACAAGCGGAGTTGAAGGCGGAGTCGCATCATTCAAAGAATACGCACAGCAACTTGGATTGAACACAGGTCAGTTTAACAGCTGTTTAGATTCTGGAGAATTTGAGGACGAAGTCAAAGCAGACTTGCAATATGGTTCAACAATCGGCGTTCAAGGAACACCTGCATTTTTCGTTAATGGAAGATTAATCAGTGGCGCGTGCCCTGATTCAACATTCAAACAAGCGATGGACGCAGAACTATCGGGCGACGATTGGTCAGTATCTAATTGCAATTTCGTTAAACTCTAAAATTATTTTTTTTATTTTTTTTATTTTTTAAATTAGAAATTCTCGGAGAAATCTCAATAAATTTTTCTAATTATTTTTTATAAAACACCCTAGTTAAAACCCAAAAAGTAACTAAAATTGTAACTCCATATACTAAAAACCATTGTAATGGATACCATAATCCCAAATCAAAAGTGGCGCAGTTATGATAAACACAATTAACATTCTGCGCAGACGTAGTTGCCCAGCGAGAAACAAAAAACAAAATCGCCATTTCAGCAATGCTGATTTTCCAAAAATCATTGCGTTTCAAACCAATCAAACCCAAAGCCAAAAAAGAAAGTGGAATATTGAACACGTGTTGTAAGCTAATTATTTTACCAATCAATGTACCTTCTAAAAAAATATAATCTGCCGTTCCCCAAACACTAGCGCCTGAAAACAAATAGGTGAAAAAATCAATATTCCAAAAAACATAAGGAATTGTTAAAATGCAAAGTTGTGAAGCGATAAGTTCACCGTTACGACGAAAACAACCAATAGCCAAAACAATCAAACCAATATAACTAAACCATAAAATCGGAGCAAGTCCTTCATCCAGATGGAATAAAGTATTAGAAATCGCAGCAACACCAAATATCAAAAATATCAAACCAATAAAAAAAACAGCGTCAAGTTTCATAAACTACAAGAACCATTAAGGTTTATAATTTGGACGGAATGACATTTCTATCAGTAGGAGGAAATTGTCGAACCTTCATAATTTCAATAGGTTGTCTTTCAGCGCAACTAATAGCTCCAACAATATCTGCTCGGTCAACATCTGAAGAAAACAAAATCAGTTCAGAACGTTTTTTTGACGAATATGTCTCAAAGAATGACCAAATAATATCGTGAACATTTTCATTGGAAAAATAACTATTTGCTTCAACATAATTATCATTTGGAGGAATAAGCACCTCGACACCTACAAAACACCCGTTATTCTTTGACTGAGACAAAGACAATAATCTTGAAAATCTGAGATTGAAAGAGTCTCTAACTTCCGATTTAGAAGGCAAATTAAAAGATACATCTTTTACATCAGAATCCTGTTTCAAATCAAATTGACTGTATAAAACAACATCTCTTGCAGCGAAATCGAATTCTCTCATTGGAGAAGGAGCAAGAAAAGAAGCCACATATGAATCAACTTTTCGTCGATAATCTCCAGAATGATTCCTTCCAGAATTAGGACGAACATACATGTAAAAAGGAGTATTTTGATTCAAACAATTTTTTACATTTGAAGGCACGCCATAAACTTGTATTGAATTTTTACGATCACGTAAGTCGGACCTCACAATACAATGTCCGTCATCCTCAACCCAGTTAGTAGTGCCAGCAATAATTCTACCTTCTAATGGAAAAGCATGATTCATGTAGAGAGTGGTTAAAAAACGCCTATAAAAAGATAACTATTCGCATCATTTAGCAAAATAATGCCACGAAAAGAATCCGAACAAAACCAAAGAAGCAAGCAAAGTTATCCAAATTAGTTTCCAACTTTCAGCTAAAACATCTAAATCTTTATCTGATTTTTTAAAAATAAAATAAATTCCAAAAAATAGAACAAATGCTAACAAACTCTTGGTAATCCAATGATGTCCAGTGATTGATTTTAAAATATTTTTGAAACCTTCAGAAAGTTCGGCAAAAATTGTGACGAGAGCGATAACTATTATCGTGAATATTGTTGCAAAATTCATCGAACGAATACGTTTCATCCAGCAACCTCCAAAGCGGCACGATAGCCATTAGAAATTAAGTAACCCATCACACCCATCAAAACTCCGATAACCAAAATCAAAGCCGATACGGCTAGAATTGCCTTGCGCGCCCGAGCATCAGCATCTCCACGTAAAGATGATTCAAATCGCATCAACAAAGCATAAGCAAATATTGAAATAAATGGCAGAAACAAAAATACGTGTTCCTTGACTTCCATAAAAATCGCATGAACCCAAGGTTGAGGCCCTGCCTTGATTACAGGTTTAACAATTGAGCCATAATCGGTAGAATAATAATATCCTCCAACAATCCACGACGCGAAAAAGAAAACTACTCCCAATAATGCAGCCAGCTTAGCCCGTTTCAAACGCGAAGGCACAGGATTCAACATTTCAACAAAAACCCATAAAAACGCAGCAATTCCCAACTCACCGAGAATAGCGTGAACACCAATAAGCGAATTTACCATCTTTCCTCGAGTCAATCAATCTTTAAGAGATTATAAACCTTCTGCGTCAAAAGATAAAAATTATTTCCGTTTATTTTTATTTCCAGAATTTTTCATCTTCCTGAAATGTTTAACCGCATGGAACATCCCATAAAGTCCAACCAAAAACCAAAGAGCATTAGTCACAAAAGAAGGATACGCATTTATAGAAAAATTATTTGCCGCCAAAAGCAATGCGCCAAAAATGTTCATCCACTGATAAAATCTTGAACGTGAAGTCAAATCTTTATGAATCAGCAAAAAATACGCAATAAGCAAAAGTCCGGCACCGAGCCATCCAACAATATCCATCACATCCATATCAACAGAAAAATCTCCAGATTAATAAATCTAATTATTAAAAAACCTAGCGTAATTATCTGAAATATTTTTAACAACATCCTTCAATTCCATTTTTTTAATCTCGGCAATTTTTTTGTAACTCTCGATTACATTTACGGGCTCATTAGGCCATTCTTTAAGAGGATGTAAATATGGAGAATCTGTTTCGCACAATAAATTAGAGAGTGGAACCCGGCTCACGACGTCCTGAAATTGTTGAGAGTAAGCAACATTAGCAGGTATTGACAAACACCAATTATTTTTAACAATTCTATCAACGAGTTTCATCTTTCCAGAAAAACAATGCATGACTACTTTTTTGGCTCCAATCTCTTCAAGCAATTCAATCGTCTGTAATTCTGCTTTGCGCGAATGAACGATAACGGGTTTATTCATCTCAATCGCCAGTCGAACAAACTTTTCAAAAACCTCTTTCTGCTTGGAAAAATTTTCAAGCAAAGCGTCCTCTTTCAAATCAAGTCCAATCTCACCGACGGCAACAAAATCATTTTTCCTACGACGTAAAAAATCAAGTTCATCGTCAATTTCAGAATTACTCATATTCAAAGCATCAAGCGGGTACATTCCAAGAGCAGCTTGCACTTCCGGATAATTTACTGCAAGCGCCAAAATAGCCCGATTGTGGCGAGGATTTACTCCGTTAACAACCATAATTCCGACGTCCGCCCTGCGAGCCCGAAGAACCGCTTCACCGACAGGAACACCCTCTTTGTCAAGCATGTCTAAATGGCAATGCGTATCAATAAACATCAACTAAACTAAAGAAGGGAGTATAAAAATTATTTCTTCCAGTCCGTGTTATACATTTCAATAGCTTTCTCGATTACCTGTTTAGCAGCGACCGCGTTTTCCATCTTCAAAATTTTACAAGTCTTTCCTTGCAAATGTTTGTAGCTTTCAAAAAAATGTTTTATCTCAATTAAAGTATGTTCCGGAACATCTGTAATATCTCTAAATTCTTTGAAACGCGGATCACATTCATACACTGCTAAAATTTTGTCGTCCTCTTCTCCGCCGTCAATCATCTTGAAAACTCCAATCGGCCGCACTTCAGCAAGTGTCAAAGGCACGACAGGCCTTCCAGTCAAAATAATTATATCTAACGGGTCTCCATCGCTCCAAAGAGTTCGAGGAATGAATCCGTAATCTCCTGGATAATGTACTGCCGAATACAAAACGCGGTCTAACTTCAACATCCCACTATCTTTATCCAGCTCGTATTTCAGTTGACAATCCTTAGGGATTTCAATCACAGCATTCACCAAGTCAGGAGCATTTTCTCCAAAAGATATTTCGTGCCAAGGATGTTTCATAACCATTTTAAATTTGAGAAAACGTCAAAGAAAATTGTGTTTAAAAAGCTAACTAAATTTTATCTAATCTCGAGTCCTTTAACTCTCGCTTCCATGAAAAGCGTGCGAGGACATTTCTTACCTGAAAAAGCACAAATAACGCAACACTGAGTCAAAGGAGTCCGCACATCAGCATCGCATTTCGGACAAACAAATTGTTGTGGCGACGTTTCTATGGAAACAATCGCCTTATTTTTTCCAGCGCACGACGGGCACACGAGCAAAACATTTTTAGGTATCTTCTGAATTTTTTTCTTAGCCATTTTTGTTAATTTTCTCTCGAATCCAAATATAAACGGGAGGAATTATTGAGATAACAATTATAACTAAAATAAATGCGCTCAAATTGTTTTCAACAAAGGGTATGTTTCCAAAAAAGTATCCACCAAAACTAAACAAAGCCACCCATAAAATACCTCCAACGACATTAAATGCGAAAAACCGAGAATATTTCATTTTTCCGACGCCGGCAACAAAGGGCGCAATCGTCCTTAAAATCGGTACAAATCTCGCCAAGACTATTGCCTTCCCACCATGTTTCTGATAAAATGCCTGCGTCTTTTCAATATGTTCTCGCTTCACCAAAAAATCGCGATGATATGCTTTTTTTCCAACGACGGACCCAATCCAATAATTAATTGTATCACCAAGAATCGCTGCGAAAGACAAAAGCAAAAAGAGCAAAAATATATTCAACGCGCCCCTTGAAGCAATGGCGCCGGCGACAAACAAAAGAGAATCTCCTGGCAAAAATGGTGTTATCACGACGCCCGTCTCGAAAAAAATAATTAGAAAAAGAATAAGATACGTTAGAAAACCATACTGCTGAACAATAAATTCTAAATGCGAATCGATGTTAAGTATAAAATCAATCAGCATCGAAAAAATTTCCGCAACCATGTTTTCAATTAGAACAATTCCTTTTTAATATCTATGTAAAAATGCGCGCGCGATAAATATTTCAATTTGAACGAAGCGAAAATTTAAGTTGCCAGAGCGACTTGTTCACTATGAGCACTTCGATTACTACAACATAAAATGTTGGAGTTTCCAAAGACATCTGTCTTTAAGAACCCAGAATTATGGACCCACCGGGAATCGAACCCGGATTTAACCGACGCGAACGGTTTGTCCTACCATTGAACGACAGGCCCACAAACCAAATCAGAATAATCAATTCTTAAACGTTAGCAATCAACGACTAATACTAAATCCACCACGACCAACATTAACATTTTTCCCACCTGAACCTTTGAAGTCTATTCCTTCCCTGCCTTGCGAAGTCGAAGTCCACTCAAAAACTTCTCCTTCTTGAGCGGTTCCTTTAATTGGATCATAATAAAGAACAGTATGAACCCAACCATCACCCCTCCAAGCAGTATGAGGGGGCGCCAAGGATTTATTTTCAACATAATCTGAAGAGATAACTGCAAGAACCATAACGAAATGTCCTACGCCCATACCTCCAGATCTACCAAGTTGAAAAACTGTGAATGTTCCGGTTCCAGATTCAGGACAACCACCAAGGCCAGTCCCAGCAGGATTTCCACCGCTCCACTTCTTCGAACCTTTCCAAGTAGTTCCCCCACCAGGAATCGGCACAGGAAGTCCCGCAGGATCTGAAGTGCTTCCATGTCCCGTAGAAGTTAAACCGCCAGTAGCTACCCCCGTAGAATTATAATACTCGAAAAGTCGATAAGCCAAGTTAAGAACCTGTTGAGTCGTCAAACCTCTTCGAGGACCATTGCCAGAGATATCTCGACCAAAAATCAAAGCACGATCATATATTTGTTCTAAACTCTCCGTTGTGACACCAAAATGGTGCACAAGGGTTGCAGCAGTAGCTTCCCCGCAAGTCGGCCCACATTGAGTAACTCCATAAGAAAAACTGATTGGCCTCGTCGGAGACTGCGCAGAAACCAATGTCAAACTAACTAATAACAATAAACAAATCGCGCCTATAAAAAATATCTTCCCAGAAATACCCATATTCAGTTATCAATTAAATAGTATAAAAATATTGTTGCAATAATTTACTTATATCGTGAATCTACAAAACACATAAATCCGTTGCAAAGTGCACGAACTTCTGGCATAAATCGCACATCCATCATTCCAGCTAAATTAGGCCAGTCTAAAGAAGTTTCATTCTCTCCCTCAACTAAAAAAGCTTGAGAAGACAAATCTATATTCGAAGACGCGTTCCTCCCACCAACTGTCTTGAAATAAGAATTATCTTTGCCCGGCACGACATTATGCTCTCCATTGAATCCGTGAAAAGAATCGTTGAATTGTCCGGAAGCAATAAACGTGTAAACAAAACTCGGCGCATCGTAGTCCGAACCTTTAGACAAAACAATAGTGTAATCTGGATTTTCACGAACCTTCTCGCTAAAATTAAATCTGTTCTCCTCTTCTTCAATTTCAAAATCTCCGCAACTATAACGCGCAAGTCTGTGGTCTCCACTTTTTTCTAGGAGAGAAACCAATCCATGTTTACGAACCTCTGGAACCAATTTCAAAAGCGAATCAAGTTGTTGATAATTAGTTGAAATAAAATTTGCGCCACTGTAATCCTTGAAAAAATTTTCTAAATTTCCTACGACGATTTTAGCTTCTGGATCTTCGTTCGCTCGTGTTTCAATTAAATCTTTATTCTCAGAAAGGGGGACTCCTCTAATTGGTCTTATCGCATATCTGCGAGGATTAGCGACATCCGAGTCAAAATTCTCGCTAACATAAGAAGAATTTATCGGGAGAGTAACATCTTGATTTTCAGATTCACGATGTAAAAGGGAGTAAGCTCCAACAGCTCCAGCTAAAACTAAAGCAGGCAAACCATACTTAATGACTTTGCTCATAAAAAATCCATAAAATGAAGGCATATAAAACTTTCTATTGGAATCACAACCAATAGATAATATTTCAAATGTCAATTTGAATCTGCCGACGACATCAAAAAGCCCTTATTATAGTTTTGTTAGGAATTTGGGATGTTCATTCAAAGTGGCGATACGCTTTGACATCAGTCAGTAAGCACTTCGATTACTACAACATGAAATGTTGGAGTTTCCAAAGACCAAATTCTTTGAGAACTCGAAGGCATGGACCTATCGAGAATACTTCAATTTGAGTGAAACGAAAATTTAAGTTGCCAGAGCGACTTGTTCGCTATGAGCACTTCGATTCTCGAAGGCATGGACCTATCGAGAATCGAACTCGAATCTTTCGACTGCCAGCCGAACATTCTACCATTGAACCATGGGCCCTCTACTTTGAAAAAATAAAACACTTATAAATTTAATCTTTAGGAAGCTCGCACTCACTAAAAGAAGCCAACTGCTCAAAAGCCAATTCCCCAGAAACTTTTCGGTCTGCTCCAAACATCCACATCGGATAACCCTTAACTCCTGCGGCGACACATTCAGCTTTCGGAACCTTGCTCCCGGGAGTCGCGCACTCAACATAATCTACAAATTCCCAACTCTTACCAAACATTTTCTTCTGCGCTTGACAATGCGGACACCAATAAGCACCATACATCTTCACACCTTTTTCAGTCAAACATTTGGCGAAACCATCATATTTTCCAGGAGTCGAAATAAAATACCAGAGAACCATAACGACTAAAATAAATATCAAACCGACCCAAAACGATTTCCTCATCCAAATAATCGCATTTTCAATTATTTAAACATAGCTTAAAGCGTGCAAGTAACTCCACACACTTCAACACAAGCAGTTGCATTGGGCTCACAAATATGTCCACATGCTTCAAAAAAACCATCAAGTTTAGCACAATCTTTTTCGTAAATACTCAAATCTCCATCTCCAGTAGTATCATAAATTATTTTAGTTGGTTCTCCAGTTATAGTATCATAAAAAGTTCTTTTGACGGAAACAGGTGTTGCATCTTCACGCACACTTCTAAAAATAAAAAAAGTTCCAACAATCAGTAAAACTAAAATTGCAGAAACGATTATTATCTGTTTGCTTTTCATAAAATATTATAAACAACTCAATATATAAACTAATTCATAACTTCAAATAAAATGAGACCGATAATAATTGTAGAACACTTAGAGCCAAAGCTCTGGCCTTGGTGCAAAATAGAATACGAAAGCATCTCAAAAATGATACCGAAAAAAAATCTTTGGTTCACTAATACAAATAGTCCATTTCTAAAAAAATTTAGTAAGGTTTCTAAAAATTCAATAAAGGAAATATCTCTAAAAAAAGCGTGCATTTTAGACCCAAATGCAAGAAAAACTCTAACGCCTAAAGACTCAAAAAATTTTGATTATTTTATAATAGGAGGAATTTTAGGAGATTATCCTCCAAAAAAAAGAACAAAAGAAGAATTAACGGATAAAATCAGAGACATAGAAGCAAGAAATTTAGGTAAGAAGCAATTCAGCACAGATAACGCAGTATATGTTTTAAAAAAGATAATTCAAGGAACAAAATTAGAGAATATGAAATTTAAAAACAAAATCACGATTAAACTAAATGACGTTGAATCCATAGACCTCCCATATTATTATCCTCTAATAAATAAAAAACCCAGAATAAGTAAAAAATTAATCGAGTATATTAAGAAAAAGAAAGATTTCTAACCACAATCTCTACAAACAACATATCTTCCCAAACTATCTTTAATCATGAATCTTTTATTCTTAAACAATCTACATTTAGAACAAGTAGCGCCACATTGCCTACATATTTTTCGTTTTGTGACGGCGCATTCTTGTTTCAAACACTGATTACATGAAATTTCTCCGCAATCGGAACATTCAGCACCACATTCACGACAAACAAGATGATTTCCATTGCAAAGAATTATTTCACTCAACATTTTTTTACATAAATCGCAATTAGGAAAAACAAACTTATCATAAAACGGATCATAAGACATCAACACAAGTCTGACAATATTCTGATTTTTAAAGAAAACTTCAAAATTATAAGTAGGAATTAGAATAACTGAAGTAGTAAGAAGTTTTGTATTTATCCTTAAAGCATATTTTTTCTCTTCATTAGCAATTTGCAAATCTCTTTCAGAAATAAATTGCTTCTTTTGGGATTCATAAGCAGAAATATCTAAATTAGGATTTTTCGCCAATACCTTGTTTATTTGATTCTCAATTTCCTTAAGTTGTTGTGAATTATAGTCTTTTATTCTCTGCACTTCTTTGGAAAGAGTATCTTCAAGTTGATTAGCTATTGAATTAGTTTTAGAAGAAATCAAATCTTTTATTTTATTTTTCGCAAGTTCATAATTAGCTCTTAAATCAGGAGTATCAAACTCTTTATTTTTTAAAGATTCAATTTTAAATTTATAGATATCTGGAAAAATAATCTTATTGTTGTCTGTATAAATATCGTTAACTAATCTATCCTCGTCATTAAGATATTTATAAGAAGTTTGAAATGTGAATTTAATTATTGGTTTGGATACCATACTATGATTTATTTTAGAAATTGAACAATTTCTAAGAACAAGTTTGGATTTAACCAAAGAATCTGCCTGTAAGGAATAAGATAATTTTTGAAGAACTGATTCTCCAGTATTATCCAAATAACCTCGCATAGTTTTCAACAAATAGCTCTCGCTTGTTACGATTTCAACAGAAAGTGAGGATTTTGAACCATCAAATCCAATAGTATAAGGTTCATTTTTACCATAAAATTTTTGAAATTTTATTGGGACTTGCGTAACTAAAAGAACATCTCCAGATTCTTGAACAGAAGCCCCGAGTTCTTTGAAAAACTTAATCGTGAAATTACGCAAATCATTATTTGCCATTTGAATCTCCATCAAAAACTTTAGCAGTGGCTTCTTTAGAAGAATTGTATTCCTTCAAACCTTGAGAAATAATTTCACTTATTTTACCAACATCTTGAGCAAATAGTTCAAGATTATTTTTAGAATCAATAAATGAATCCATTAGCATTTCCTCTATCTTACTCACTCCATATTTTCCAGGCCCATCAAGACCTAAATTAAATAGAATTGTAGGCAATTCACCAATAACTAACCCAATACAACACATCTTATTGATAATTAAATCAACAACATGTTCCTCCATAGTGTCTTTCGTGGCTAAGCTGTAAATGTACATATCTTTGGTCTGTCCAATTCTATCAAGTCGGCCAATGCGTTGTTCAACAGACATCGGGTTCCAAGGCAAATCATAATTAATCAAATAGTTGCAAAATTGAAAATTTAGTCCTTCAGCTCCAGTTTCGGTACTAATCATTATTTGTGCATCTTTTTTAAATTGGTTAATTCGTAATGTCTTTTCTTCTCTATCAAGCCCACCAATAAATTCAACAATTTTTAGTTTGTAAGGTGCCAATTTCTCAACAATATATTTCAAAGTTGTAGGATGACGAGTATACATCAAAATTTTTGCATTAGCGTCTTCTTTGAGAATTTTGTCAACTATCTCTACTAATTTTTCAATCTTTGAATCAGTTTTAAGTAATTTATATCTGTCAATAATATCTTGTGCTAATTGTCTTGTTTCAGCATGATATTTTTCATCCTCTGCAATTTTAGTTAATGATTCAACAGCAGAACGAGAAGAACTTGTAACCTTAGGCAAAATTGCATAAACTATTAACTTCCCACGCAATTCATCGCCGTTTACAGAAAAATATTTTGTTTTGAGCAAATCACAAATAGAATCATAAATTCCTTTTTCCTCTTTAGTCAAATAAACTACTTCAATTTTAGGAATTCTTTTCTTGTATATAATACCTGTCTCATCTCTGCGTCTTCGTAACATTACTTCTTGTAATCGTCTTCTAAGTTCAATTGGATTCAAAGGATAACGTTTATTTCCCCTAAACAAAAATTTCTCACGAAATTCATTTATTGTTCCCAAATGTCCTCTTTTCAATAAATGCAATAAATTGTAAAGTTCTACTAAGTCATTCTGAAATGGAGTCGCAGTCAAAAGCAAAAATCTTTTTTTCTGCATCCTATCAACGAATCTCCAACGAGTAGTATTTCTTTGCTTCATCTTATGGGCCTCATCAACAATTAAAATATCCCAAGGAATTGCATGAGCTTTTTCATGTCTAAAAGCTCCTTTTTCTTTATCATAAGTTTTAACTCTGTCAACAGAAGCAATAGCAAAATTTACATCATTCCAATCACTTTCATTTTCAATTATTTTAAAATCCAAATTAAATTTGTCTCTTAATTCTGCAACCCACTGGTCAACGAGAGAGGGGGGTGTCAAAATTAAAGCCTTAGACACGAATCCTCTAACGATACACTCTTTCAACAAAATTCCAGTAGTAATTGTCTTTCCCAGACCAACTTCATCAGCCAACAGTGCCGAGCCATTCATTTCTTTAAGAATATGTAAAGCTCCAGCAGTTTGATAAGGTAACTGATAAGTTAGATTATGTTTAATCAAATCATAAGAAACAAGTCCTGAAATCTCTGAATTAGTTTCTAGCACAGCAGCACTTGCTTTCAATTCGGCAGAATCCGATGAATCAAATTGTCTTTGTTCAACCTTATCTAAAATAAGATTATCATCGTCAGAAAAGCTCTCTTCTATAACTATCCCCACCTAAATTACCTCAGGCAACTTGTCAGTAGAGTCAGTTTTTAAGTTTAGAGGTAATCAAAATCAATTATTCTTTCCGATTAACTTTTTCCCAAACATATACTGCACAAGAACATCTGGAATCTTTACAGAACCATCTTTTTGTTGATAATTTTCCAATATTGCAACCATTGCTCTTGAAGTAGCAATAGCAGTATTATTCAAAGTGTGAGGAACATATTTTTCACCAGTTCCTGGGTCAACTCTAATTTTTAATTTGCGTGCTTGAGCATCAGTCAAATTAGAACAAGAACCTACTTCAAAATACCCATTTTTACGAGGAGACCAAGCCTCAATATCCACTTGGATATGTTTCAAATCTCCTAAATCTCCAGAACATATTCCCAAAACACGAATAGGAATTCCTAACTCCTTAAATATTTCAACAGTTGTTTTTTTCAATTCTTCAAAAAATTTCATAGATTCAGAAGGTTTGCAAATAACTACCATCTCAACTTTATTGAACTGGTGCGAACGATACAAACCCTTTTCATCAATTCCATGCGAACCAGTTTCTTTTCTAAAACACATAGAGTAAGAACAATGTTTCATAGGTAATTGTTTCTCTTGCAAAATTGTGTCTATATATCTTCCAATCATTGAATGTTCGCTTGTTCCAATCAAACATAAATCTCCATTAGAGATAGTATAAATTTGATTATTCATATCGTTCAAATCAGCAACTTTTTTGATTACTTCACTCCTAAGCATAAGCGGAGTTTCTACATAAGTAAATCCTTTCTGAACAAGTTTATCCAACGCAAATCTAATCAGTGCTTGATTAAGTAAAGCTAAATCTCCTTGCAAATAATAAAATCCATTTCCGGATGTCCTAGCAGAAGCATCGAAATCGGCAACCCCTAAGTTTTCAGCAATTTCAGCATGGCTTTTAACTTCAAAATCTAATTTCTTTGGTTTTCCAAAAACCTCCAACTCAACATTTTCAGAATCATTTTTTCCAATTGGAACATCTTTATGCATAATATTAGGAATCTTAGAAAGCATTTCAGATAATTTTTCTTCGAGAGAATACATTTCTTTTTCAAGATGTTCAATCTTACCAGGAATCTCCCCCGCCTCTTTCAAAAGCTTCTTAGCATCTTTTCCAGATTTCTTAGCATCTGCAATTGCGCGAGAAAGAGTATTTCGACTTGCTCTAATCGTATCAACCTGTGCTTTCAAAACACGCCACTCTTTATCCAAAGAAAGCACTTCATCAACAATTTTCAACCTATCTTTTTTGCCCTTACGTTTAATATTCTCTTTAACAACATCGGGATTTTCGCGCAAGAACTTAATATCAAACATATTTAATTAAAATTTAACCAATATTTAAAGTTAAGTTATATTGAAATAATAATACAATTCAAAAAAGTAATTATCTTCGTCCAAATCTCGAACTTCCGAAACTTCTTCCACCACCACGAGATTCTCCGCCAAACGAACGTCCGCCACCAAATCCTCTTCCGCCCCCGCGACTTCCACCACGAGAATCTCCACCTCGCGAACCGCCACGACTTCCTCCATCGCGGTTTCCTCCGAAAGACCTTCTTTCTCCAAAATCACGACGTCCTCCAAATCCGCGACCACGACCTCCAAAAGTCAAACGACCGCGATTATCTCTATCGCTCGTATCTTCTCTGAAACGAACCGGAATCGATTCAATTTGAGGCAAATCTTGAGCAACAATATTCAACGAACGATCCGACATGACTCTCTGGAAATTTTCGTAATCTCTTTGAGTAACTATTGTTATCGCAATTCCTTCTTTTCCGGCACGAGCAGTTCTACCAATACGATGAATATATTCTGTGCTCGTTTTAGGAACATCAAAATTGTAAACGTGGGAAACATTTTTTATGTCAAGTCCTCGAGCAGCTACATCTGTGCAAACTAAAATCAACGCCTTAGCGGAGTGAAACGTTTCCAAAACTCTAGACCTTTTATTTTGCGCGAGACCCCCGTGAATAGCCATCGCATCAAGTCCATTTCTCTGAAGATTATGAACTAAATAATCTGCATTTCTCCTCGTATTTGTAAACACCATCACTAACCCAGATTTTTCTTCCTTAAGCAAATGAACGAGCAAAGAAAATTTCAAATTATTAGGCGCGTCATAATAAACTTGTCTGAGTTTCGAAGGATCAACCTTAGATTCCGACTCGACCAAAACCGGTTCTTTCATGTAATGTTTGGCAATTCTTTCAATGTCGGGAGAAAGTGTCGCAGAGAAAAGCAAGGTTTGTCTATCTTTTGGACATTGGTCGATAATAGTAACAACATCGTCGATAAATCCCATATCTAACATCCTGTCAGCTTCATCAAGAACAAGATATCTCAATTTAGACAAATTGAGCGTGCCCTGTCTCAAATGATCCAAAATTCTACCCGGAGTTCCAACAACAATGTCCGCGTAACGTAAATCTCGTTTTTGCGGTTCGATGGAAACGCCCCCATAAATTTCAATTATCTCGAGGTTACTGTGTCTTGAAAATTTATGCAACGTCTTCCCGATTTGTTCGGCCAATTCTCGAGTAGGAGTTAAAATTAATGCACGTATTCCATCCCCTGCTTTAAGATTTTCAATTATTCCCGCACCGAAAGCGAGCGTCTTTCCACTCCCCGTCGCAGAACTGCCGAGAACATCTCGTCCAGACATAACTAAAGGAATTGCTTTTTCCTGAATATCGCTCGGGTCGGTAAATCCGGCCTCTTGCAATGCCTTGAGCATCTCAGCGCCCAAACCAAGTTTTCTAAATGACTCCATAATTCAACCAACGAAACTCCCTTTTTAAAGTAAAGCCTTATCTTTCTTGACGGCGATGTCCAATCGGTTGTATGCAAGCTCAACACTCTTATTCTTTAATATCGACTTATAAATTTTCTCGCTTAAATCACTCTTAATCTGAGACAATTGTTGAACCGGCGCAAAAAACAAAACTTTTATTTTTAATCCGTTCTCGACGATAGCAACTCTCGTGGCAACTTCCTTTCCAATTTTTTTAGCGTATTCTCCAGTTAGCTCTTCAGCAATCGACTTAGCTATTTTCAAAGCACTATCTAAATTACTATCGTGTTTTATTACAAAAGAAACCTCATCCAAAACGAAGTCATGAATTAATGTGTGATTAACCAGAATTTCATCAAAGAGTTTGTAATTCGGAACAAGAACATTTCTACCCGAGTGTTGTTCAGAGTCTATTGTTCCACCAACTTCGTCAACATAAACGTGCGTCAGAGAAATATCATAAACATCTCCTTTAACAGTACCTATTGATATTCTGTCCCCTACTTGAAAAGGTCTTTTCACAACCACCATAATCCAAGCTGCAATTCCAGTAATTGGTTTTTGAAGAGCGAAACCTATTGCAGCCGTGAGTAACCCGGCAACAACTCCGATACCTGCCCAAGATTTAAAATAAGACAAGAATGCAAATAAAATAACAACCCACATAAAAACGAGATTAATCATTCTTGAAAATATTTTAATCGATGAAACTTGCACTTTAGATTTCGCCTTTTTGAGAAGCCGTCTTTTGACAAAAATAACTCCAAAATTAAAAATGAAAATAATCAGCACCGCAATCAGAAGAATTTCAAAAAGAGGGAGCAATTTTGATAAACCAGTCGTTAGCGTCAGCATAAAATCAAAGTTCATTTCTCAAAAAATAAAATAAAGTATTTAAATTAGCACTCCATAAATAATCATTTGAAAATGATTAAAAAGAATAATTTAGACGGAACAATTCGTATAAGCAAAAATCTGAAAATTTACGAATTAAATAGAAATAAATGGATTTTATCCGAAAAAACTTTTCCCGATGCGATGCGCGCAATAAATTCATTCAAAAGACACGGAAAGTTAAAAGAAATAATAGATTCGAAAAATCCGGAATTTATCAAAGGCCAAATTTCTCCAGAAGGAAAAGTTCAGGGAGCAAGAATCGCCGTGACTCCAACAGGAGAAAAAATAGACAAAGCATTTTCAATTTTCGCACCCAATTTGACATTCCACGATGAATCTTCACACGATCATTGGGACGTGATATACCAAAACCCAAACGGAAAATTCGCATATTGTTATACATTAGATAAAAAAGAAAAATCAATAAAAAATAAATACAAAAAAGTAATGAGATTTGAAAAGATTTATAAAAAATTAGAAGAAAAAACAAAACACGCTCTGAAAGATAAAGAAGACATTTACGCGTTACCGATGTATACACTTCTCAAAACATTTATGCGCGTAGGAAACGAAATAAACTACAACAAAAACGGCCACAAAGGACTGACAACTTTGACAAAAAACGACATCGAACTAAAAGACAACAATGCAACATTTAATTATCTCGGAAAAGACGGAGTGCCAACAATAATTAGCGAAGAATTCCCAAAAGAATACATCAATCGATTAAAAGAAAGTCTAAAAAACAAAAACAAATCGGATTTTATTTTTGTAAAAGAAAACAATAGGCCATTAAAAGATACAGACTTTATGCACGCGTTTGAAAACTATTGCGGAGAACAATTCTATCCACATATAGTGCGCTCATTTTATGCGACAGGAGAAGCAAAAAAATTTCTATCAAGCCACAAAAAAGCAACAAAACAAGAAATAAAAGAACTATTCACAAAGATTGCGGAAAAATTGGGCCACAAACGATTTGACAAAAAACACAACGAATGGAAAGATAATTACGCAGTCACAATTAGACATTATATTCAGCCAGATTTAGTAGAAAAAATAGAAAACTTAAATTATTAACTAGATTTCATCTTTGAATCTAGACAATATTTATCGGGACCATTAAGATATACGACGAGAGTCGCAAAAGCCAATCCGAAATCCCTTATTCCCAACGGATTAAATCCGATAGACAAAGTAATTCCGAAAAGATGCAAACTTAGCAGCAAAGAAGAAAAACGAGTATACAAACCAGAAATCATAAAAAATCCGAGAGTTATTTCAAAAAGAGCATTCAACATAACTAGATTATTAGCAGTCATAAAAGATGGAACCAAAAATTCTGGAACGAACGAAATCCAATCATCTGGACTTATTGTTTGTGAAAATCCAAAATAAAGAAAGACGAGAGCCATAGAAATTCTCAAAACTACTGGTGCAAGATTTTTAGATTGAATCATATTTCTCCCACGACGTCAAAATCGCCCATCAGCACTCCAACATCCATAAGACGAGAAACCATTTTAGTGCCGTGCCTTTTCTCAAAAGCGTTCTTGAATCCGTTAGCAGTTCCACAAAATGGACTTATAGCTCCGGCAGAACCAGGATGTTTCGGCAAATAAGAACTTATATCATAAACTTTTCCACCATAGGCAACCCAGCAATCGTTTACAGAATCATGTTTAGACAACAAAATCAAATCAATTTTACCGCCGATGATTGGCGAGATATTTTTATTAGACAAGATGTTTTCTCTAAATGAATCATCATTGTCTCCAAACCAATCATCAGATTCATCTTCTCCAAATTCATCATCAAATCCATTAGTAACTGAAAGTCTCACAAACACGAAAACTCCAAACGCAAAAATAAACAAAAGCAAAGCAAGATAAATCTTTTTCATAAAATTAAAATAGATAAATAATATATAAAACTAACTAAAAATCAGTCATCTAAATCTTCGTGCTTGACTTTCCACTGATTTTCCCACAATTTTTTCTTCTTAGCGCTACACTTTGGACAATACTTTCTTGGAAAACGCGCATTCAGAGGAGCTTCAAATTCTTTCTTACAATCATAACATTTCTGTTTCGCCATTAATAATATAGGAATCCTTAGTTTAAAAACCAACGCCTTTCGCTACTCCGCAATAATAAGGCGCATAGTTAGATTTAATTCCTCGAGAGAAAAACGCCCTGACCCAGAATACTTCAAAATATATTCGTTTTGAAGTTGCCACGGACATCAGTCTGTGAGCACTTCAATTTAAGCGAAGCGAAAATTTAAGTCACCGGCGCGTCTTTGACGCGACGAGTGCTTCGATTACTACAACATGTAATGTTGGAGTTTCCAAATACATCGGTCTTTGAGAACTGGATAACGCCCTGACCCAGAATCGAACTGGGATATCCTTGCGGAAACTAGTTTTCGAGACTAGCGCAGTGCCATTGTGCCATCAGGGCGTATGAAACAAACAAATTAGTAACTTAAAAATCTAATGAATGAAACTTAATTAAATGAAGATTGCAAATTTGTTGGAGGAGGCGGAGCACTGCCCGGTGTCGAATCTAAATTATACCATAAACTCCAAGAGTCATAACCTCTGTCCGCTGCGACGCTGGCATGTTGCGCCCAAGCAAACCAAATATCTTTTTGAGCTTGAGTCTGGGCCTGCCACACCGGACCTTCGTTAGGAGCTTGCAACAACGACGCATGTTGCTGATTTCTAAACTTGACCATTTTCACTTTAACAAATCCATCAGCATCAATTTCAACAAACGGAGCCATGCGTCTAAACCAACTAAAAGTCATTGCTGGACCACTCGGCAAAGCCGTACCAACATCTTCGAAAGCAATACCCGAATTCGGATTAGTCGTCGTGGTAATCGTTGGAAGAAAATGTGCTAAGACTCCAGCTCCCGCAAAACCATAACCGTAAGGTCCACGCCCATGTGTTCGGATTTCATCAAAAATATATTCACCACCATAATTAGCAGGCCAAGAATGAGGATAACCCATCCAACTCGCCGATTTAAGCAAACACGTCCAGCCATCAGCTGAAGTCCAAAGACACATAGTGTTGGAGTTACACGAAACCGAATCTGTATAAACACTACAATCAAACGGAGTTACATGTTGATTAATTGACGCAACAACATTACCATCGATATCAAATAACTTTTCCGAATTAGCAATATATGGTCCGCCTTGTAAACCTTGCACCCGACCAATTAATCCAATTTCCTGCGCCGCAGTAGGCAAAGAACCTCCTCCGCCAGCAGTTGCAAATTGAGGAGTCAACGTTAAAATTCCATTCGAATCAATTGAAATTTTAGCCGAATAAATTCTCCTCAAACCGCTATCAAAAAGAATGAACAAACGATAATCTGGATTCTGAGGCGTTCCCCGATTAACAACAAACTGAGAATCGACGTGCCCATAACTCAAACCATAGCGGAAAGAAATTAATTCAGAACCACCTCCGACAATTGGAAGATTCTGATTATTGATTGAAAACCAGTCGCCAACTTTCGCCATCGCCCCAGTGGAAGAAATTCTGAAAAATTCATTATTCAATAAATATTTCTCGCAAACACCGGTATTAACTCCCGAAGAATCTGTTCTACACAGCGTCGTGTAAAGCATCCCATTCCCACGATGACATTGCGGAATTTCCCCGCCAGGATTAGCATTTGGAGAATGAGTCGGACATCCAATTTCATTGACCGAATTAAGAGTAACCGCTCCAGCAGTATCTACATTAAGCAGATAAGACCGCATTTTTCCGAAGTCTCTCGTAGCCGCTACAAGAAATGCCGGCTGTCCCGGTTTTGCGACAACATCGCCCATAATATAATAAATATAGTTATCACCACTATCAATTATATACGACAAATCTTCAATTTTTTGTCCAGCAGAATAAGTATTAAAATTATTCAAAGCGTAAACTTCCAAAGTCTTTCGATAATCCCAAGAATTAGTTCCAGCTCCAAGATAATTAGCAAGCCCCGATTTCACAATAACATATTTGTTAGGATTTTGAGAATCATCATCAATTCGCACAATCAAAGCATTATCCATTCCCGAACCGCTGTCGCCGGAAAATTTACCAATCCCGTCAAGAAAAAGACGCTCGCTGTTATCGTGACCTAAATACGTCACTCTATCAGCTGAATAAGTCAGAAAATCTGTTAGAGAATCTCCATTAAAATCCCAACCGAAACCGTCAGCATTATCGAACGCGTAAGTCTGAGGTAAGTTAAGGGCTGTTGCGACAGTCGACACGCGGTTCGTAGATATACTTCGCACATAACTAACTACTTGAGCAGGTTGTAAAAATATTTTATCTCCAAACAAATAAAATAAAGAAACAAAAACTACACAGAAAATAATTAAACCGAGAAAAAATTTTGCGACAAACCTCATAAATCGAATGAATAAAACTAATTAATAAACTTTATTAAATAGTAAAGAATTTAAAGCCATACGAAATATTAAAGACATGAATATCAAAAGAGGAATACTTATTTCATTAGCTCTTTACGCAGCAAATTTCATAATGGGAGTCATCTTGGTGCTAGCAACCAAAAAAATACTTGCATCGACGCAAAACATTTCAACGACATACTGGCTCATAACAATAACACTTACAGTTTTAATGACGAGTTTAGCAAGCCTCTGGTACTTTAACGGCAAAAACGTCGCAAGAAATATAGTGGAAGGCCTAAAACTCGGAATAATATTTGTAAGTAGCAGCTTTATAGTTGATATGCTATTTTTAATTCTGACAATAATTACGACAGGAAAATTCGAAGGAATGTTCGATTACTACAAAAGTAGCGCATTCTATTTGATTAGAATAATCGTTTTAGGCACAACAATATTCATCGGTTCAAGAAATCAAGCACACAAAACTATTGAAACGAAAAACGAAAACAAATCCAAGAAAAATAAAAAATAATTATTCTACTGACAAAAATAAAAAATACGAATAACTCGCAAGAGTTGTCAAGGTGAGATTCAAAATGCGGGCGCTAGGAATCGAACCTAGGCAAGCACTAAGCTACTGCCACCTCAAGGCAGCCCGTTTGACCGCTCCGGCACGCCCGCGAATATATTTGAGGACATTGAAAACAATTTCCCTTAACTCACAAAATAAATCGCCTTTAAAACATTTCCCCCAGAGGATTTATTTTATCCTATAACAAATTATATTTACGAGATAAATTATTTTAAAAATTACACTGCAACAGCAGATGCTGTAATCACATCACCCAATGTTCCCGTAATCGAATCAGAAGGAATTGTCAAATTTATCGAGATGTTCATAACATCCTTACTGTCTATAAACTGAAACAAAGGACACCAGTTTGCAGAGCTAGTATTCGGATCGTAATAAATTCCAAGATGACTCAAGTTATTTCCTGTCCCACCCGATAAATTAACACAACTACCAACCTCGTCATTGGTAACATTCCACTTAAAAGATGGACCAGTACCTCCAATAAATGTAGCCGCAGTTTTAGTAACAGAAAAATTCAAAGAAACATTAACATTGCCAAGATTTTCAATCTTTAATCCAGAAGTAACTGCAGTCCAATTGCCATTCTTAACCGTTCCCGCAGCAGTATCCAAATAAGCTACAGTAAAACCATTATTAACTCTTCCAGATTGCCAGTTTAGAGAATTTCTTGTAAAATTGATTGAAGCGACTGCCTCGATAGTTAAATTAGCCTCACCCGTCACGCGCCCTGAAAAAAAGTTTACTGAATTCCCTGCAGAAAAATAAATTATGCCCACAGAAATCAAAGAAATCACGAGAGTAACTGTCGCAAGAACAAAAAACGTCTTGCTCGAATTATTTTTCAAATCAGCCATTTAAACCTCCAGAAGATTCAGCCGACGAAGCACTACGCTCAATTACAAGATTTATATTTCCCGATTCCGCAGGGCTTATTCCCGAATCCCTTGCCCTCGAGTCCGAATTAAGAAGAACAAAATTGATAGCTATAGATGCAACTGACAAAATGATTGTAACAATCAACAAAGTAATCACCAATTTTTGCGCCCGTTCCATATTTCGTATAATAAACAAAGTAAAAACCTATTTAAAGATTTGCATATTTTTCAAAAATAACTAAGCAACAACTAAATTTAAAATAATTTCCTTGCTCAATGTTCAAAGAATTCCAAATTTATCCTCGAAAATTTTTGAGTTTATGAACAATTTTTCAAAAGTCTTTGAATTTAGAAAACTTCACAATATAATAAATTAACTAAACTAATTCTATTTAGTTAGTTGTACGAAAAATTGTAATTTAAAATAATTTCCTTGCGCCTAACATCTCAACCACGTGCAAAATAACCAAATTTTAGAGAGGCAAATTAACCTCAATAAACAATTGCCGTAATTATATCGTTCAAACTACCAGTAATAGAATCAGAAGGGACAGTCAAATTTATTGAAATATTGACTGTATCTGAACCATCTATAAATTGTAGCAACGGACACCATAACGCAGTAGTCGTATTAGGATCATAATAATTACCAAGATGACCCATAGACCCAGTCCCTCCCGAAGCATTCAGGCAACTACCGACTTCATGATTAGTGATATTCCACTTATAAAGAGGGTTTGTTCCACCAAGAAATGAAGCAGCAGTTTTTCCCACAGAAAGATTCAAAGTTACATTGACATTTCCGGTGTTTTGAATCTGTAGTCCAGAAGTAGCTAATGTCCAATTACCATTCTTAACCGTTCCGGCAGCCGTATCTAAATAAGCTGCAGTGGAGCCACTATTAACTCGTCCAGATCGCCAGTTTAAAGAATCAACTGTAAAATTAATGACAGCAGAACTTTCAATAGTTAAGTTCATCTCACCAGTTACCTTTCCAGATAAAACATTAAAAAAATTAGTAAATGAAAAATAAATTAATACAAACGAGAAAACAACAAGAACAATATTAAAAATAATGACTCCCAAAACGAAATTACCTCTACCCATATTCCTACAAATAATATCTATTTAAAAATCCTACCTAATTTCCATTTTTTTTAAGGCGTTTGCGCAGAACAATAAACCAAAGCAAATTAACAATCACAAGAACCGCAATAAGAGTTATCAAAATAGTCATCATAGTATTAGAAGATCCCCCCTTATTCGCTTTGGAAATAACATAACCAACTCCGACAACAGAAATTTCATCATCTGAAACATCTAGTTTGAAATCGTGTTGAATTGATTGCTCGCCAAATTTCAGGAACGCTCGCGAATCATATTGTCCTTTCTTTATTCCTTCTGTATCCCAAAACGCAGTGAGAATCTTACTCTCAAATTGACTAATGTCATAAGTCGCAGATTTGAAATCGGAAATAGGTGAGCCCTCTTTATTTAATATCTGCATTTGAACATATGCGTTCTTAATGACTTCATTCCAAGTATTCTCAACTAAGAATTCAAACTTAGCAATTTCCCCGAGAGCAAAATCATTTACCTCAACATGCTTTATTTTCAAAGTCTGCTCACCAACTGAAAACTCTTTCTGAATAGTTATCGTAGACTCATCATAGACTACAGTCGCATCAGCAAGATATTTGCCAGGTTTAACCTCTTTCGTATTCCATCGTGCGACCATCTCCCTCCTCGCTCCACTTGGTATTGCAATTTCCTCCGTAACAACAGTTGCGACTTTCTCATTCAATGGAGTATAAATATCGATGATTGTCTTTGCTCGCGCAATATCTTGTTGTCCTAAACTCACAATAGGCAATACAAAAATAATCTCAGAATTTTCCGTCGTTATGCTCAAAGAAGATTCGGCATATTTTCCAGGATAAGGAATATCGATATGTAATTTATGCACTAAACCGACAACGGCTCCAATAAACGCTCGCGCAGTGTCAGATTTAGAGGGCACATTCAGAACGACAATTTCCGCCTCGTGTGGTCCTGGCGACAATTTACTTGGAACTATAAACTCATAAGATATTTTTTTACTATTGTCTTTTGCATCAAGATGCACAGAAACATCCGAAACAGAAACGCTAGCATTAAGTTCGCCTTGTAGCATCACCACTAAGTCAAACGCATTATGTTCAGAATTAACAACTTCAAAAGAGGACTGAATAGTTTTTCCAGGAGTATATTCAAAAGTAGATTGAGCGGGAGTAATTCCAAATGCAGACGCTCTTGCTACAAAAAATAATAAAATTAACATCACTAAAAATTTACGACCCATTTTCACTCCCCACGAATTTATCTCCATCCATTTGCGACGATTCGTCAACATCTATAACAACGTTCCCCGACAAAACTCCGTGATTATAAACCTCTACAGAAAGTGGTTCGTTCCCTGAATTGACTACTTCATAAGTTTCATTTCCAGCATCGCGAATTCGTAAATCTATCTGCGACTGTATCGTAAACTGTCGCACCTCACTTTCAAATGTTCCAACAACCTTCCAATAATAATTTCCAGGTTCCAAATTAACCAAAGCATCGTCCTCAACAAAAATAGTATCCGGCGAAGTAAACTCAAGATTATCGTCAATCAAAATTCTGTCAGCACCTTTGAATTGGAAAAGCACGGAAGCATTAGAAGTTAGATAATTATTCAAAGGAGCAATAGCTAAAGGTTGAGTATATCCAACAAACAACGCAATAATTAACAAACTTCCAAGTATCAAAACCACGTCGACAACCAGAATATGTTTTTTGTGCATCTCCATTTTATTCATCAAGTGTTGCAATAAACGAAATAACTGACATCCTCGGTCCAGCCCCCTCATTGGCGGGAACGGTAACATTAATATCTACTTCGGCCCAGTCTCTCGTGTCAGTATAATTAAAATCTGCCAAGCACATCTCAACAATATCCTCTGCAGGAACATTATAATACATATCCGCTTTAGACTTTATCCAACTGAAAGAACCATTCTCGTTGACGCCAGTAACATTATCAACTTTAAACTGATATTTGATAGTTGGATTAGTCACAGTATTCCATAAATTTGATGCCCCGATGCTCACATTTACCAACGCATTTCCATCATTCTGAATAGTGATTGGCCAAGGAGAGTTATCGCTCGTATCATTCCAGTCAAGGTGTCCGATATTACTGAAGTTAATACTGCTATTCGGCAAAGAAATACTAATCAGCGCCTGCAAACTCATGTTACGCAATTCTGTCCAAGCAGTAAAGCTCTCCGTGTCATTTGCCCGAGCAGACCAATTATACCAATCTCCGTGATCAATAAAACAGTTCAAATTTTTAATCAAAGCCTTATCTGTCTGTACATCACGAAGTGTGACAAAATTCTTAGTCTCGCCATTATAATTAATATCTGTGCATGTACTAGTTGCGACTAAAGATACATTCAATGCGCCCCATGAAGTATCGCCATCATCGTCTGTAAGAGTATAAAGGAATGAAGGCGTCCTATCCGTCGTAATATTGCCATTCAATGGCCCCGAGAAAGTTAGATTTGGAGGTGTATTATTTATCATAATCCTTGAAGTATTCGCCATCGTGGAATTAAGAGCCCCGTCAAAAATAATTATTCCCGCGGACCAGTTCTCGCCTTTAGTTGTGTTCGCGTGATTCAAATCAAAATGCACAACAGTATTGTTTGCATAATTATTATTGTAGTTTTTAGCAATAGCTATCGTGCTCTGATTGAACCAATATAAAGTCAGATTCATAGCACCCCCATCATGATCAACAAGTGTCGCCGTGACCGTTAAGTTATCAGTAGTTCTGTTGTTACCAGTGCTTGAATTTAGATACAACGCAGAAGAATTGAAAGGTGCATTATTTACAGCAAGTATTGTGAATCCGAACGTCCTACCAGTATTATTTAGGTTGTTTGCGTCATCCCAGCACGAAACATCCCAAGTATGCTCGCCCACAGCAAGTCCTGAAACAGAATAATTAGCCATAGTATTATTTACAACTGCAAAACTACTAGCATTAACAATTGAATCAATAGACAAGTTACAATTGATATTGCTCGCCAAAGAATCCAAGGTAGTCCAATTAAATGAAACAGCCACTCCCTGATTAAATTCCGCAGCATCATCAGGATAATTTAGAGTTACTGATGACGGCGGACTTCTATCTAAAATAAAAGAATATTTTTCCGTGGAATTAGAATTGCTATATAAATCAGAAGTATTGGTCCGCCAGTAATATTTTCCTTCTCCCATTCTGTAAAGGCGCGTCACTTCGGCAGGCGTGAGAGTCTTGTTATACAAAACCATATCGTCAAAGCTCGTCCCATTAATTGAGTTGTTATAACTCGTTCCAAAAAAAGTCAAACTTCCAGTAGAGTCTATCAACGTGTTGTTCATATAAAGAAGTACCGAATGGTTAACTACACCATTTATATACAAAGTAAGATTCGTAGATAAATTGCTATAAGTAATTGCAACAAACCACCATCTATTGAGCATACTACTGAAATTTAGCTGTGGAGAAAAGTCCTCGGATGTTGAAGCAGTGCCATTTCCAAATCCAACAAAGAATGCAAGTGTTGAGTTCGGAAATTGAATTAGGTAATCTCGGTTCACTGAATTAACTTGTTTAAAGATGATATTTGGAAAAATAACAGTATATCTGGTATTAGTCACATTTATCCAAAAAGATGTGGAAAACTGATTTGTACGAGTAGGTGAATTCAAAAGCTCATGGTCAGCTATTGGATCAAATCCAGCAGCTTCTCTACCCCGATAAGCTCCACCAATCACTCCAGCACCAAATTGTGCGGACGGAGAAGTAAGTTTGCCGTCAAAATTACCCGGTCCAAAATCGTTTACAAGAGTGGTATTCTCTCCGTAAAGCGAGTTATTATCAAAATGATACATCAAAAACATCCCCATGCTCGCATTGTATTCAAGCAAGGGCACAGACCAGTTATGTGCAGATTCCAAGGGCACGTTATTTATTCCAGTAGTGTATAAAATGTGCTCTCCTGAAATAGTAGAGTTATCATAAGAACCATAAATTATCGTGTCCGATAAAGGAGTCATCGTATCATTAACAGTGATATTCAATAACATTGACGTGCTTGAAACAAAAGTGTTATTTGTCGGAACATTTAAAATAAAGTAAGGAGCTCCATCGTCGCAAATACCATTCCAAATGTTTCCCGCGAGGTCGTATGTTTTGACAACTGTCTGATTTGAAGAGTTGGTATAAGCAACTGCCCACTTTCCAAGACATAAAGAAGAAACCTGTCCCTGCCCATAAGCAGAGATTAAACTATCAGCTGAAGAAGGACTACTTTCAACTATAAACGGCGCAGTAATGTTAGAACCGCTTCCATTAAAAACTGCTGCACTGATAGAATTTCCAGTCTGATTATACCAAACAACAACTAAATTGTCTGTCTTGGATGTTAGATTTTTAACTGTGGCGACAGCAAGTCGTGTAGCAGTTCCAGCGTGTGCTATATGTGTCGCAGCAAGAACTTGAGTGTTAGGAATCGTACGAATAGCAAATCTTATCAATGAAGAATTATACCAAATCATCGCATATTTATTCTTGTCAAGCATAGCTACCTCAACCTGTCCAGAATTCCCTACATCTGTGTCGATATCTGTATCAGTAAGAATCTCCCCACCAGTTCCGTTAAGAATATGGTATGTTGCGTCAGGCGTTCCTGCAATCAAGTCATATTCAAATACAGCAACTCTGCTTTCATTTACTGCAACGCAGTCCATAAAATTACTTCGATTAGTAGTAGGGAGAGCCACATTTGTATTTACATCAGTTTCAACTCGATAAGCGCTGAGATTAGTCACATTGTAATATATAACATCAACATCTCCCTCAATTTGATCAATGTAACAATAAGCAACAAATCCGTCAAGAGCAAGAGTGCTCACAGATAAGTCATGAGTAGTGTTACCAATAGAACGGTCAGTTGACACAGTACTTCCACTATATTTGACGCCAGCAGAAGAATATCTGACAATACTCTCAAATCCTGATTGATTAGTCCATCCAATAATAAAATCAGTAGAGTTAATTGCATCAACAGAAGTACGAGAAACATTCACACCAACGTTTGTATCGACAGTTATGGCATTAAGCCTTATCGTCCCGTTAGTATCCATTATGACAAATTCGACAGCATCAGCAGTATAGTTCTCATAAGCTACAACTAAAGTCCTATTATCTAATGCAGTAATCGACTTATCAAAAGTCAAATTACCAACAAGAATCGTAGGGTCAATAATGTGATCGAATTCTAAGAACGCACTAGAGTCATTGTCAAGATTTATGACCCTCAAATCAAAGGTATCTGCCTCTCCCGTTAAGTTAGTTAAATAGATGGTGTAGTAATTAGTCTCATTGATTACTGGAAACTCAGCTAGTTTATTAGATGAATTAAAATTATAAACCCAAACAGCTGTGTTGAAACTTTGGTTATTACGAGGATAAATCGTAATATCATTCACATTAGTCAAATTTCTCTCAAAAGTCACGCGCACGAAATCGCCAGCATAAATCGGTTCGCTCCAAACTCCGTCAAGTTCACGAGTTTCATTGTAAATATTAGAGATGAAATTACGTGTTGAATTCAAATGTTGCGCGTTGATAATCACAATTATGTTAAACGTCTGATTGCTCAATCTCGGCGCAACCCATTCAATATAATCGTAGTATCCATTTCCATTTGTATCATTCGCAAAATAAATATCCAATTTCTGCGACGCGTTTTCAAGCCACTCAATTTTAACACTTGTTAAATCATTGATTTTAAAATCATCTGACAAATTAGTATAAATCAAAACATTCTCGTAATGCACATCGCCAGGACTTGAAACAGCTATTGTTTTGTGTGCGCCATCCGAAAATTCCTCGGCGACCGGCGCAGAAGTATAATACTCAACAGCGACACCGAAATCTTTCTCGCTCAAACTAACATTCACAGCTTGAACAGGCATGGAAACATTTAACGGATCACTAATAACTCTACCAGTCATCCCAAATATGCGCCCAAAAAATTTCCTCAACTTATTTTCTTTTGACAAATCAATCTCTGCACTCACTCTTCCAGAAATAATCTGCCCAGTAATTGAAACCGTAATTTCGTTTTCCGAAGAAACTGCTTGAACAGACGAAGCATTTACAATTTCAGAAGAAACAGTTTCAGGAATCGTAGAAACTGAAGTTCCAGACAGCGCAATATATTCGGCTTCGGTCAAACCCTCAATCTCCAAATATTCCGTGAGATTAATCGGAGAGAATGAAACATTTCCAGCACTCTCGGGAATTTCAACATGTAATTCAACAGAAGAGTTAGCGTCAAATGCAACCACTTTCTCCCAACGAACAGGTTGTCCCAAAACGGCACTAAACTGAGTCACATTAACATTGAACGTGCTCGCATTCAAAACTTGAATAATTGTGGCATTAGTCGAATTAGAAAGAACAACGATTGTCTCATTACCAAGAGTAATATTTGTCTCGGTTACGTTGCTCTCATCATCAATTGAAATTTCTTCAGAAGCGGAAACGAGTTCACTATCACCATAAACAAGAGAAACAGAAATTTCCCCATCAGACTCCGCAATGAAACCAAACTCACTCAAATCAATTTGGATTTTCTTTTTCTCGCTGCCCAAATATTCTTCGCCAAACCCTTCAATTTCAAGAGTATAATCTGTCGTCACAGTAACTTCTCCACTCTTAGATTTCACTTTAACGACGCTGTCATCAAGTTCGGTCCCATTATATTTGACACTTCCGCTGATTAACTCAGCCACTTCATCTCCAGAAAACGTATAAACAAAATCTTCGTCTTTGGAAACGACACCATCAACATCATCAGAAGAAACAGCATCTCCTGTAATTGTAGGCTCGCTATCGCTTTCGGAACTTTCTGAATCCGATTCATCTTCAGAGCTTTCTGAACTAGACGATTCTTCTGAATCACTTTCTTTTTCATCAGATTTAGAACTTTTTTCTTTGTCACCAGAATCAGAATCTTTTTCATCAGATTTAGAACTTTTTTCTTTGTCACCAGAATCAGAATCTTTTTCATCAGATTTAGAACTTTTTTCTTTGTCACCAGAATCAGAATCTTTTTCACTCTCTGATGTTTCAGATGTTTCCGAATTTTCAGACGTCTCCGAATTATCTGAAGTTCCAGTAGCATTCGCGACTTCAGAATTTTCCGAAATTACAGACGTGCCAGTATTTCCGGAATCGCCAGAATTAGAACCGGATTCGCCCCCATCAACAAGATTCAAAGAAAAAGAAATTTCCGGATAAGTTTTCTTGCTTCCAATCAATCCGTAACCTTCGCCACTTTCAGAAAGCGAAATACCTTCAGCGTAAAAATTTCCAGAAACGGCGCTTTCAGAAACAAGTGAAGATAATAAAATTTCTTTCGATAAATTTCCATAAGTAAGTAAAACTTTTGAAGCAGTAGGAATCAACTCCCCTTCCTTCAAAACGAAAGTTAGAGTTCCATCAATAACTTCACCGACATTATAGTTAGCCTTGAGGTCAAAAGTTACGTCACCAGTAAAATAATTTGGCAAAATTAAAAGTGCCAATAAAAGAAAGATAATAATTAACGGAGCAAAATTCTTCAAAGAAAATCGCGTAGGAGAAATTTTTATTTGAGGATTTTCAGTTCCAAGATATGTCGTAACAATTTTATCGCCTAATCTTTTAGTTTCATAATAATACGGACCAAATCTTTTTCCATCTTTGTAAGTATATTTCTTGTGCACCATCTTTTTTATGAGTTCTCTTACAAAAAATAATAAGGGAATTCATAACTTTAATGTGAAGAGCTATTTATAAGCATTTTCCTCTTAAAAAATAGATAAAAATGTGTAAGAGAACTAAAAAAATTTACGTTTTAAAACAAAGTTTCGATGTAACTTTTCAACATTTTCCTCACAAACATAATCGTGTTGTCTAAATCCTCCGCCAAAAGTTTTAGGAATGTGTAATAATTCATGGATTATCACTTTTTCCTGTTCATGTTGTGCCAGTTTATCGAACAGTTCAAGAAATTCAATAGTATAAAAAGCTGGAACTTTCATTCCTTTTTGCATTACTTTTCCAATAGTGTGGCATCGAGCAATAGTTCGTTTCGTGCTACTGCCGTAACTCCTCAAACATTCAACTCGATTCAAATCCACGTGACTCATTAAAAGATGATTTACAATTTCAACAAGCCTCTGTTTTATATCCGGAGCGTATTCATACCTCATACTTCAAAAAAATATCTTCGATTAATAAACTTCTCTATCCTATCATGAAAACTTTATCGGCGCCCAGGTCTCTACGAAGTTCAATCCGACTCTGCGGAACGCCAAATTTACGCGACAACATCGCCAGCAGTTCAGTCCACATCGCCGGCTCATCCAATCCAGATTGTAAATAAATTAAATATCTATTATTACCAAAACTCTCAATCGTATTTTTATTACTTTTCGGCTTGACTCTAACAGAAACATCCATAAATTGAAAACATAACTCGGATTTATAAAATTACTTGCCCTGTATCTCAATAATCTTGCGATGCGAAGCTGGATTTTTTATCACGACTTCTCTGAAACCGACACCAAATATTTTAGCAAGAATATTTATCAAACGCGCGTTTGCCTTTCCATCTTCGGCTCGCTCTTTCAAACTAACGACGAACTCGCACTCACCAGTTCTAACAATCTGTTCCTTCACACTTCCAGGTTTAACGTGAACTCTAATTATCATCTCGTAAGAATCTCTAATCCATCCATATGCTTTAACTTATAATCTTTCCCGACCCCTTTTTTAGTTCTGACGTCTACGGCCTTGACAAAATCTCTGCCAATATCACTATGCAACCTATAAGCAAAATCTAAAGCAGTTGAACCAGGAGGCATCAAAAAGCAGTCCGGCAAAACATTTCCTTTACTATCTTCCATTTTAGAACCAGCTGGAAAAATTGCAAGATATTTTAACAAATCAAAAACAACACTATTCAATACCTGTTGAACGCCCGTGCCTCCAAATTCATCAATAACTTTGTGAATCACATCAAGTGCACTTTTCTGCGCAGGAGTCAAGTCCTTAATAACTCTAAAACCCATATTTCCAGGAACATAATCTATCAATCCAAATTTATCGGCTTGCCTCAAACTCAATTCTCCGTCGGCAAAACACGCCACCATCTTATAGTCAAATTCTTTTTTCAACCTATCAAAATTCTCTTTACCGCGAGGACGATCAACTTTATTCGCAGCGATAATCATCGGCTTGGTATACATTCGCAAAGCGCGCGCAAAATCAAAGAGCGTTTTCTCATCCCAGGAAGACGGCTTTGAAATATCAAATTTTTCGCGCAAAACAACGTGATTAACATGTTCTTCAGTTACTTTCAATCCGGAAAATTGTTTAGCAACTGTCTTCGCAAACTGAGCCTTCTGCATTTCCATTCCGCGCATAAGAACAACCCACGCCTTCTTCAAAATTCCCAAATACCACAAATCAAGCTCACGCTCAACAAACCTCACGTCGCGCGCCGGATCATAATTCTCCGTCTGCTTTCCTTCAGAATCCGTCTCGCCAGACATATCTACAACATGAATGAAAGCATCAACTCCAGCCAAGTCATCTAAAAATTGATTCCCTAACCCCTTTCCTTCCGACGCACCTTCAACAAGTCCCGCAACATCAAAAAGTTCGACAGGCACAAATCGCCAACCCTCCTTCACATAACCCTCGCGCGGATTACTTACCTTGCCAAACTCTGCAGCCAAATCAGGAATCTTAACATAGGCCATTCCATGATTTGGTTTTATCGTCGCAAAAGGATAATTTGCAATCAAAATGTCACTCAAAGTAGATGCCTTAAAAAAAGTGCTTTTCCCGACATTCGGTTTTCCGACAAGTCCAATCAACATAAAAAAGAAATAAAAAAAGACTTTATAAAAATGAGCCCACCAGGATTCCTCAACACTCGAAGAGTTTGAGGGACAGCGATGACTTGTTCATCGATGGATGTTCAAATCCTAAAATGAGCCCACCAGGATTCCTCAACACTCGAAGAGTTTGAGGGACAGCGATGACTTGTTCATCGATGGATGTTCAAATCCTAAAATGAGCCCACCAGGATTTGAACCTGGGACCCCTGCTGTTCTTAGCTATTTAGCTTAAACCCACAATTCTGATGAATCGCGTTCTTATAAGAGCAGTGCTCTGACCGGACTGAGCTATGGGCTCCCCATTTTAAAATTAGATAATGGTATTTAAATGTTTAATCACTTCCGACACATCACTACTGCATATCCGCCACTTTCATCAGTAACGATATGCGCATCTGCAAAATACATTTTGCAAAATTTGTCAAACTCGTGCGCATAATATTTATACAAAACACCGACGACGAGTTCGTCGCCAGGAACAAACTTCACGATGCGCGAACCCGATTTTTTTGTCTTTTCAACTTTGAAACGATAAAGCATTTCAACTCGCGCATTTCCAAATCTTGCATCATACTCGACCTCGCTATCCTTGAACCCAAGACCATATAACAAATGTTTAAACCACTCGTGAAATACTGGATGTTTGTATTTGTCAATCTCTACCAGTCGCTCACCAACACGAACGCCGTCGCCGATAAAAACAAAATCTCCTTTCTTCAAATCTCTGCTCAACTCAAATAAATAACTATTAATTTCGTAACTCATAAGAACTCCTCCTGTCAACATAACTGCGTGCTTCTCAAAATCTCCGTCACGAAGTTTGTCTCCAATCAATCGTAAAGCATGTCCGTCACCCGAAGACAAAAACGGCTGATAAGCGACAACATTTTGGAGATTAGCTTTTTTAACATTCTCAATCGCCAAATCAAGAAGATATTGAGATGCCGCAAGAGGACAATATCTTATTTTCACATTTCCGCCATTTTGAGAATTAAACGCCTTAATGAACTCAACCGCCTTCAACCCGTCAGCGCACCAAATATCAATCAAATTAAATGGCTCGCCACCTATCGCGCCCGCAATCTCTGCGGCATTTTGTTGAATCAATGAACATTCAATTTCAAAAAATTGTTTATGATACAAAGGGTTAGCCATGAATTTAAGAAATCCTTTTGCGAGGTCTGGCGTCAAAAACAGAAATTGAAAATCAGTAAGCTCCCAAGATTTGTTACCGTTAGTTTTAGAATATCCATTTTTCAATAATGCATTTAACAACAAGTCGTTCATCCATAAGCTGCCAGGTTCACTCTCAGCCATAAAATTCCGCAGTAACCAAGGTTTTTATGTCTTGCGCTTGATAATTTGATTTGATTAATCAAATTTTAATCCTGCCAATATCGGCCAGCAACGTTTAAAAGGTATCTTTCAACAATATATTTGTTGCCCTTGTAGTCTAGTGGTCAAGGACGCGGCCCTTTCGCGGCCGAAACCCGGGTTCGAATCCCGGCAGGGGCATATTAGAGGATTGAAAATCCTCTCAAATTCCTGTCGCTTTGTATGCGCACATCCCTATTCATGCAATCATAATTCTTTTGACTCATAGAACTTTTCTTTTTAAGAAAAGTTGTATTTCGAATCCCGGCAGAGGCATCCGATTTACCGACGACAAAACTTCGACTTTGAAAAACGGGGCATATACCCATTATTTTCCCCAAATTAACTAAATTCTTCTTTTAATTTAGTTAAGATTTTAAGCTGTACTTTTACATACTCGCTATCTGGCTATAGATCAATTCTTGAACGAACAGCTTTTAGGACTTCATTAATGCTCATAAATTTATTTCCTTTCCAAGAGTCTTCTTATTTTATATTTGAGCTTATTTTCTATTCATTTCATACTACAGATACTTAACCATCTTCAACCCAACGACTTCAACGGTTTCACATCCAAAATTCTTTTTTTCAATTAATTTATAGTCCCTCTTTCTACAAAATATCTCTGACCCTGGAAAAGAATAAAGGAATGTGTGATTAAAACCATTTTTTCCGATGATTCTTTCTGCATGACTCAGTAGGTTGGATCCTAAACCTTTTCCTCGATAATCAGGTTTGACAAATAATTTTCTTATCCAATCTCCATCAGCGCAAACCATCCCCTGAATTTCTCCATCTTCAAATACATAAATCTCTCCAATTCTCGATCTTAGCTTAAAATATTCCATATCATCAATTTCTTTGCTAAACTCTTCAATTGCTCTTGTAGAATAACCTACAGAGCCATCAAGACTTTCCCTAATAAGTTGTTTACATCTGTTCAGGTCTGAGACGGTATATTTCCTAATCATCTACTATAATTCTCCTCAAACTAAGTATGTCTCTAATTGAATAATCAGCAACAGCACTATCACTTTTCCCAATATACGCTGTATTAATTCCTATAGCTCTTGCAGGGATTATATCATTTTGTTCTTCATCGCCAACCATATAACATTGCGACGGTTCAGCACCAATATCTGACAAAATATGGGGAAATAATCCTTGCTTCTTTTTTAAATTTAAGTTTGTTCCACTATATAATCCGCTGAAAAAATCTCTTATCCCAAGATGACTCATAACATTGCCCATCCATACTCTTGGGGCATCGCTCACTACATAAAGAT
>SXGT01821599.1_pt1 | contig 43916 bp, 35 predicted proteins | sample 3176221 | NCBI WGS metagenome assembly SXGT01 (sample SAMN11356862, study PRJNA531348) | freshwater metagenome | isolation source: freshwater sample F1-120 | place: China: Fuxian Lake, Yuxi | collected 2017-12-25
GGCTTCAAATTCTGCACGTACGCCACCTGGTGGATTCGCCAGGCGATCACTCGCGCCGTTGCCGACCAGAGCCGCACCATTCGCATTCCGGTCCACATGGTGGAAACCATGTCCCGCGTGCGGAACGTCTCGCGGCAACTGCTGCAAGAGCTCGGCCGCGAGCCGACGCTGGAAGAGACCGCTCGCCGGGCGAAGACCACGGTCGACGAAGCCCGTCGCGTCCTCGCCATGAGCCGCTATCCAATCAGTTTGGACCGCCCCGTGGGCAATAGCGAGGACAGCCACTTCGGTGACCTGCTTCCCGACGGCACGGCGGAAAGTCCTTCCATCGGCGCGGGGCAAGAGATGCTCCGGACGCGAATCAACAAGGTGCTCAAGACCTTGTCCTATCGCGAGCGGGAGATCATCAAGCTCCGTTACGGTCTGGGCGACGGCTACAGCTACACGCTGGAAGAAGTCGGCCACATCTTCAAGGTCACGCGCGAGCGGATTCGCCAGATTGAAGCCAAGGCCGTCCGCAAGCTGCAACAGCCCAGCCGGAGCCAGGAGTTGGTAGGCTTCTTGGATTAAAGTAGCCGCACGCGGCCTCGCGTGCAGGCTCAGAGGCAGACATGCGAGCCGCATGTCGCCACAAAAACGCGGTTTTGAGAACGCAGCCCAGGAGCGAAAGCTTCTGGGCTGTTTTCGCTTGCAGACGGAGCTGAAAATGAAGGTCGGAATTGTCGGCTGCGGGTTTGTCGGCAGCTCCGCGGCTTATGCCATGACGCTGCAGGGAGTGCCAAATGAAATTGTGCTGGTGGACCTGAATGAGAAGATGGCCCACGCTCAGGCGGAAGACATTCTGCATGCCACCTCTTTTTCCTCCCCCGTCCGAATCTCAGCGGGGGGCTATCCCGAACTGGCCGGCGCGGAGGTTGTCGTTCTGGCTTGCGGCGTCGGGCAAAAGCCAGGGGAGACGCGGCTGCAACTCTTGCAGCGGAACGCCAAGGTTTTTGCCGATGTGACGGGCAAGGTGCTTGCGGCCGCGCCGGAGGCAATTCTGCTCGTGGCGTCGAATCCTGTTGATTTGATTACGCTCATGGTCTCCCGGATGACGAAGTTGCCCGCCAGCCGCGTGATTGGCTCGGGGACCGTGCTCGATACGGCCCGCTTCCGGGCTCTGCTGGGGGAGCACCTGGGGCTCGCGCCGCACTCCGTCCACGCCTACGTGCTGGGAGAGCACGGCGATTCGGAAGTGCTGGCCTGGTCGAGCGCCCGGGCCGGTGGAATTCCGCTGGAGGACTTTGCCCGCCAAACTGGGCGAAGCATTACCGACGAAGTCCGGCAACGGATTGACGATGGCGTTCGCCGGGCCGCCTATCGCATCATTGAGGGGAAGGGGGCCACCTACTTCGGCATCGGCGCTGGCATCAGCCGCCTCGTCCGCGCCATTCGGAACGACGAGCAGGGCGTGTACACCGTTTCCGCGCCATGCCATGACATTCCCGAGTTCGCCTCCATCAGCCTCTCGCTCCCCAGGATTCTCGGACGCGAGGGGATCATCGCCACGCTCCGTCCTAGCTTGACCGAGGGCGAACAGGTGGCAATGCAGAGAAGCGCCCAGGTCATCGCGACCGCGGCGGAGCAACTGGACGCCTAGCCCCTCTCCCAAAGGGAGATGGGTTACGCCATGATAGTCGCATGCAACTTGGCAACACGCTGATCGAAGACACCTTCGCGGAAGCTTTTGGAATGCGCTACGTCCGACTGCTTGTGACGGCAGCGGATGAGTACTGGCTGGAGGCGGGGTTGCGGGAATTCACCGGATACAGCTCGTCGGTCATCGCCTGCGACGCGGAAACGGGCGTCGAACAGCGGCTTTCGCCGCAAGAGACGCCGGATGGTCGCGTGGGTGCAGCCGTACTGGTGTTTGGCTTCTCGACGGATGCCTTGACCAAGGCAGTGCCGAATCGGACGGGGCAGTGCCTAATGACCTGCCCTTCCACCGCGGTTTACAACGGGCTGCCCGAAGCGTCAACGAAAATCCCCCTGGGAAAGCACATCCGTTTCTTCGGCGACGGTTTTCAGAAGAGCAAGCAGGTGGCGGGCCGCCGTTATTGGCGCATCCCCGTGATGGATGGCGAATTCCTGGTGGAAGATTCGCTGGGTGTGGAAAAGGGGGTCGCCGGCGGCAATATCATCATCGAGTCCGACAGCCAGGCCGCCGGCCTCGCAGCCGCTCGTCGCGGGACACAAGCGATTGCGGGCGTTAGCGGGGCGATCACCCCTTTTCCCGGTGGCGTCGCTCGCAGCGGCAGCAAAGTCGGCTCGAAGTACAAGGGGCTCGTGGCTTCCACGTCCGACCCCTATTGCCCGACGCTCCGCGGCCGGGTGGAAAGTAAGCTGCATCCCGAGGCCAACTGCGCCTATGAAATCGTGATCGATGGCGTGAACGAGCAGGCGGTTGCGGCAGCGATGACCGCGGCCATTCGCACCGCTGCCGGTCAAGGAGTGGTCGCCATCACAGCCGGCAACTATGGCGGCAAGCTCGGCAAATTCCACTTCCACCTGCACAAGCTACTTTCCTGAGCGGCCTCGTCATGGCTGAAGCACCCTTCGATCTCCCTCGCGCCCAGCGGTGGTTTGCTGTCGAGTGCAACAATGCCGCCTGGGATCTGCTCGACAAACCCAATCGCTCGGCCGACGAAACCGAGCGGATGCTGCATGCCGCGCATGCCAGCGTGCACCACTGGCTGGCTGCGGGCAACGAGCTCAATCGTTTGCGGGGAATGGTGCTGCTGGCCAATGTGTATGCGGGCGCTGGACTGCCGGAAGGGGCGAGCCGCTATGCCGAGCTGGCCTTAGCGCTGAGTAAAGCCGCGGGCGATTCGCAGACCGCCTTTGACCGGGCGACCACTCTGGCGGCGGCATCGCGGGCCTACTTGGTTGCGGGCGAAGCAGCGCGGGCCAAGGAATTCCTTGACCTGGCCCAGCACGCAGCCGCGAAACTGGATACGGATGAGCGGCCGGTATTCGACCAGCTTTGTCCGAAGCTGTAGAATCACTGTTTTCCGCGAAAGGCAATCCGATGGCAGACTGGCCGCTGGAAAATACGAAGGCTCCCGCTTTTACCCTCGTGGCTGACGACGGTAGCAAGGTAAAACTCAGCGATTTAAAGGGGAGCCCCGTCGTCCTCTACTTTTATCCCGCCGACGATACTCCCGGCTGTACGCGCGAAGCGTGCGCGTTCCGCGACCGGAGCGATGAGCTCAAGAAGCTCGGCGCGAAAGTCATCGGCATTAGCCCGGACGACGTTGCCAGCCACGTCAAATTCCGGGACAAGTACCATCTCAATTTTCCCCTGCTGGCGGACCCCGACCACGCGGTCGCCGAAAAATACGGCGCTTGGCGCGAGAAGAACATGTACGGCAAGAAGAAGATGGGAATCGCCCGCAGCACCTTTCTGATTGATGGCGAGGGGAAGCTCTTCAAAGTCTGGAAGGCTGTGAAGGTGGATGGCCACGATGAGCACGTCATCGCGGCCTTGAAAGAGCTGACCCAGTCCTAGTCCGCGGTTATCACGCCGACCTCAGCGTTGTTCAACCCGTTCGTCCTTGCTTGGACCCTCGGGGGGAAGCGACCGGCGGTAGCTGGCGAGACGAATGACTTTGGTCCGCCGTCCCTGGCCGATATAGACCGCCTTCCAGTTGGCGGAGACCGCTTCCGCACCGCCGGCAAACTCGCGGATGAAGCGGCCCCGGACGGTGGCGGGAGTGCCGAGCGGCGGGTTACGGCGAGCCGATTCCACTTCCTCCGGGGACAGCAGGTCTTGAGCCACGCCGGTGGAACGGAGCCGCTCGTAATAGCCGTCGGGGGACAGCTCGTGATACTTGAGGTCGATCTTTTTGCGGGTTTGCCAGGAGGCTCCGCGGCCCGCCTTTTCCAGCACCCAGCGTTTGGTCACCCAGTCCAGAGAGCCGACCAGGGATTGGGAGTCTTCCTCGAGTGCATCCAGCGTCTCTTCCCAGTGTTCGATGACTTCGCGGGCTTCCACCAGCGGATGTTCCTGCTCATCGAGGAACCGTCGGCACGCTTCCAGGTAGAACCGTTGAAGTTGCAGCGCTGTGCAATTGCCGCCGCCAACAAGCGGCACGGTGGTCCGCAAGGTCGGGTCGGCACAGATCGCGCGGAGGGCTTTGAGCGGGCGGAGGACTTTTGGCACAGGAGGCATCGCGCCCGCTTCAATGCAGTCGAGCACCAGCAGCGTGGTTCCCACTCGGAGGTACTCCGCGAACTGGGCCATGTTCGAATCTCCCAGGGCGATTTGCAGCCGTTGCTGGGAAGAGAACAGTGTGAAGTAATCGTTCGGCAGCCAGTTCTCGGCGTATACCGTTTTGAAGAGATGTCCGAACGTGAAGATGGGGCGATCCGCCAGGAGGCCGCCGATGCCGGTCAAGCAATTCATCGCCGGGGCCTTATCCGCCAGATGAAAGCGGCCGCAATCGTCGAGCATTCCCGCGCCCGAGGTCACCGCCCGGCTGAGCAAAAATGGGAGCATCTGCCGGCGGATGCGGACAAAAGCCGTCAGCCAGATGGCGGTAAACAATGCCGCCGCGAGCGGTGCGGTGATCACGCGGGTGATGAAGCTCAAGAACGCTTCGAGCCATCTGGGGCCGGTGGGCGCGGCTCGGCCCAGCTCCTCCATCGTGCAGCCGAAGAGGGCGCGAGCGAGTCCCTCGGGCTGGCGGATGAACCGTTCGCAGCCGAGGTAGAAGATCGTCGCGAGCAGCGTGTAGGTAATGATGCCGAGCGTCAGCAGCCACAGCATGGCCCAGGTGAAAAGCATCAGCGGCAGCATGGCGACGAGCGCCCCCCGCCACAACCACAGCCGCCACGAGCTGGCAAACTCTGCCGAATAGTTTTCCTGCGAGCCGTAGATGTTTCCTTTGGCATCGCGGTCGTTTTTAAGCAGGCGGATTTTTTCCTTGCCGAAGGCCCGCTTGGCCGCGTCGGATAACAAAGAATCTTGCGCTCGCTGCTGGGCGAGGAGTTGCCGCAGGCCGCGACATTCGGCAGTCGCCCCTTCAATAAGTCCGCCTCCGGCAGCTGGGCGTTCGGTCTCGAACCAGACCGCGCCCCCTCCGGCGTGGAAAATCCCTTCCTTCATGTGCCGGGCTTCAACCGCGGGAATCAATCGCTTGAGGGCGTCCCGCAGTTGCAGATAGAGCCCGTACCGCGAAAGAGTTCCCTGGCTGGAGCTCGCGGGAATGTGCAGAGCGTATTCGGTTTCCAGCCCAATGAGCCGCTGAAAAATGGGAGAGCGGCTGCGGGGCTCCAGGCGGGACTTATTCGCCACCGTGAGGTACTTCCGTATCGCGCAGATACTCGCCGGCAGCCGCGGCGGCATCGACGATGATCGCGGAGAGGACGTTGGCGACCGTTACCGGCGCGGGAATCGCCGAGTTGCTGGGGGGGGAAGGGGGAGCGAGAGTTTCCAGGGGCATGGGGACACCTGCCTTAATTGGACGAAGGAATTGGACCGTTCATTCATGGTAGTCGCCTCTCACGGCAACAGCAAGCGCGCGGCGCGGTCGCTCCTCCGGTTGCACCGCCCTGGCCGTCCGCCGATGATAGAGATTCGACGTTATTATCTCACCGGAGGCCCTCCATGCTTCGCTATTCCATCATCCTGCTGGCCGTTTTGCTTCTCTTTCCTGCCCTCGCCCGAGCCGAGAATTGGGCTAATTGGCGCGGGCCGGGCCAGACCGGCGTAGCCGAGGGGAAAGCGTATCCGACGAAGTGGAGCAATACCGAGAATGTGGCCTGGAAGGTGAAGCTGCCGGGGCCGGGGGCTTCCACGCCGATTGTGTGGGAAGACCGAATCTTTTTGACCTGCGGCGTTGAAGGGAAGAATGTTTTGCTGTGTTACGATCGCGGCGGCAAAGAGGTGTGGCGGACGGAAATTGGCCAGATAAAACCGTTCAAGAGCGCCAAGGGTACCAGCACCAACCCCTCCGCAGTTACGGACGGCAAACAGGTTTTTGTCTACTTCATAAGTGGCGACTTTGCAGCGGTTGATTTCAGCGGCAAGGTGATGTGGCAGACGAATCTGCAGGAGAAGTACGGTGAGGACACTCTCTGGCACGCCTTAGGGACTTCTCCGGTGCTGACAAAGAACCATGTCATCGCCACCGTCATGCACAGCGGTCCCTCTTATCTCGCCGCGTTCGAGAAAGAAACTGGCAAGCTCGTTTGGAAGCAGGACCGCGATACGAAAGCTCCCAGCGAGTCCGCTCAGAGCTACACGACCCCCGTAGTCGTTCAGGATGGGGACCTGGAGTTGATTGTCGTGCTGGGTGCCGACTACGTCACGGGGCACGACGCTGCCAGCGGCAAAGAATTGTGGAAAGTTGGCAGCCTGAATCCACGGAAGAATGGTTTTTTTCGCTCGATTTCGTCCGCCGTGGTTTCGGACGGCGTGGTCGTCGCCCCGTACGCCCGCGGCGGCACTGTCACCGCCATCAAACTCGGCGGGAGCGGCGACGTCACCGAGTCCCACGTCCTCTGGACCAAAGAGAACATTGGAGCCGACGTTCCCACGCCGATCGCCAAGGATGGCAAGGTCTATCTTTGCAACGACAAAGGGCAGATTTCTTGCTTGGATCTGAAGACCGGCGAAACCCTGTGGACCACCCAGCCGGAGAAAGGGCGGGCGACGACTGTCAACTCGTCGCCGATTCTAGCTGGGGGAAAGATCTACATTACGCGGGAAGATGGGAAGACATTTGTCATCACGCCGACGAAGGACTCGCAGGTTGTCGCCGAAAACACGTTGCCGAATGAGTATGTCCTCGCCACTCCCGTTTTTGTGGACGGCAAAGTCCTGCTCCGGACGAACGACCATTTGTACTGTTTTGGGACGTAGAGGGTCAGGAAGTTCCCCATGTCCCGCACGGTTCTGCTTCCCCCCGATGTCCCCCCTATTGCTGATGGTTCGCTGCTGGGCGGCTGGTGGCATGAGGATGAAATTGAGCCGGAGCGGATTCATTGCGATTTGTGCCCGCGAGATTGTACGCTGCGGCCAGGAGACAAAGGGTTTTGCTTTGTGCGGGAGAACCGGGATGGCCAAATGGTCCTTTCGACCTACGGCCGCAGCACCGGGTTTTGTATCGACCCGATTGAGAAGAAGCCGCTGAACCACTTTTACCCTGGTACGAGCGTTCTTTCGTTCGGCACGGCGGGCTGCAACCTGGGGTGCAAGTTTTGCCAGAACTGGTCCATCAGCAAATCGCGGGAAGTCGAGCTGCTTTCGGAGTCTGCTGCTCCCGAGGCCATCGCCGCCGCCGCCCGCGAGCTCGGCTGCCGCAGCGTGGCGTTCACCTATAACGACCCGGTGGTGTGGGCGGAGTATGCCATGGACACTGCCCGGGCCTGCCGCGCTGCCGGCGTGAAAACCGTGGCCGTTACCGCCGGCTACATCTCTCCCGCGGCGCGCGGGCCATTTTATGATGTGATGGACGCCGCCAACGTCGACCTCAAGGGCTTCACCGAGGAGTTTTATCAAAAGCTAACGCTCTCGCACCTTCAGCCGGTCCTCGACACGCTCCACTGGCTGAAGCACGAATCCAGCACCTGGTTGGAAATCACCAACCTCATCATCCCGCGGGCCAACGACTCGCCCGATGAGCTGAAGCAAATGTGCGACTGGATTTTGGAGAGTGTGGGGCCGGAGGTGCCGGTGCACTTTACCGCTTTCCATCCGGACTTCCGCCTGAACGACCGCGAGGGAACGCCCCCAGCCACACTGTTTGCCGCGTACGACATCGCGAAACAGGCCGGCCTGCGCTACATCTACGCCGGCAACATCCACGCCCCCGAGCATCAGACCACTTACTGCCCCGGCTGCGGAAAGGGAGTGATTGAGCGAACAGGCTACACGATCAATCGTTACAATCTGCGGGAGAGACAGTGCGCCGCATGCGGCACGACCATTGCCGGGCACTTTGACGAGCGACCGGGCATCTGGGGAAACCGCCGACAGCCGGTGCGGATTGCCGAGTATCAGGGGCGGACAAATCTCATGCAAATCACGCCTGCAATTCCGAGTATCAAAGAGCCGCCGGCGACGGCCGGTTTTGCCTTGACCTCGCAGCAGGAAGAGCGGATTCTCGTCGCTGCCGCAGAGCGTCTGAGCGCCGCCGTGAACGCTCGGTCAGCACCCGCGGCAATAGAGTTTGGCGAAGTGGCGTCGCTCAAAGTCATGGGGGCCTTTGTCAGTGCCAAACGGGCCGGCAAGCTGCGGAGTTGCTGCGGCTTCATCGGACAAGCAGTCCCGCTGGCCAATGCAGTGGCGCATGCCGCGGCCCGCACGGCGGGGGACGACCATCGTTTTCCCCCCATTTCGCCGACCGAACTGCCGTATCTCGACCTGGAAGTCTGGTTGCTCAATAACCCTCAGCCGGTGGCAGCGAAGGGGGAAGCTCGCATCGCCGCGGTCGAAATCGGCAAGCATGGGCTCATCATCGAACAGGGGACCAAACGTGGCTTGCTATTGCCTGGCGTAGCCACGGAGCACGACTTTGACGCAAAGACCTTCCTGGAGCACACCTGCCTCAAAGCCGAACTTCCCCCCACGGCCTGGCGCGAAGCCGACACGAAACTCTCCACTTTTGAAGGCCATGTGATCAAAGGGAGTTGCGACCCGAATGCTTGCTGCGTCCAGTCCGCTCCCGTTGTCTCCGCCGCCGATCTGACGTCCCTCGCCGCCTTTTGCCGAGCGAACCTCATCGCGCTGCTCACGGGAGCTACTCCCAGCTATTTCGCCTTCGGCGTTTCCGACGCCAACGTCAGCGGCGTCATCGTCAGCGTGCACGACGCACAGAGCCGCCAGTTGCTCCAATCCAGCCGCATCTCGCTCAAGGAAAAAGTGCCGCTGCAATCGACGCTCTTCACCTTGACCGAGAACCTGGCGCAGATTCTGCGTCAGCAGAGCGGCATGAGGGATGTTGTTTCCACTTTGAGACTTCATCTGGCCATTCTCAGCGATATCGCCATGCACGGCACCTTCGCGGATCCGGACTTGCGGGGTATCGATTCCTCCGCTCGCGCTGTGGCTGTAATGGAGCGCAACAAGACTGCGACAATCTTCGACCCAGTACATTCGCCGCAAGACCTGCTCGCTCGCGCGGCCTTGCTTGCTCAGGTTTCCAGCCGCGAATCCGCCAGCGTATTCAGCCTGTCCGCGATTTCCACGTTGGATCGGTTCACGGTCACGCATCTTCCCAGGCCCGTCGCCGGAACGAGCATTCGGCCCGCGGCGCAGGCGGGTAGGTTCTATCCCGCGGATCCGGCTGAACTCAGCGCACTCGTCGAAGAGTGCCTCGCCGGCGGGCTCGTGGAAAAACAGCGAGTCCCCGCGGTGATGGTGCCCCATGCCGGGCTCATTTATTCCGGCCGTATCGCCGGCGACGTGCTGCGACGGGTGGAGATTCCAAGTACGGTCATTGTCATCGGGCCCAAGCACACCGCGTTTGGTGTGGACTGGGCTGTAGCTCCTCATGAAACCTGGCAGATTCCCGGTCATTCCATCCATAGCGATCCGCAACTGGCCCGCCAATTGGCTGAGGCCATTCCTGGTCTCGTCCTCGATGCCGCCGCTCATGCGCAGGAGCACGCCATCGAAGTCGAGTTACCGCTGCTGGCCCGCCTCGCGCCGCACTGCCGCGTCGTTGGCATTGCGATTGGCGCGGGTGACCTCGCCACCTGCCGCGAGTTCGCCACGGGCCTCGCCAAACTGATCCGCAAACTTCCCGAGCCGCCGCTGCTGATCATTTCCAGCGATATGAACCATTTCGCCAGCGATGCCGAAAACAGGCGGCTGGATGAGATGGCCATTCGTGCTTTCGAAACGCTGGACCCAGCGACTCTTTACTCCGTCGTATGCGAAAACCACATCAGCATGTGCGGCCTCTTGCCTGCCGTTATCGTCCTCGAGACGCTCCGCCAACTCGACCGAGTTTCGGCCGTTCGGCGAGTCGGCTACGCCACTAGCGCGGATGTTTCCAGCGATACCAGCCGCGTCGTCGGCTATAGCGGGCTGATTTTGAGTTAGGAACTGGGGGGCAATTGTAAAACATGACTCAAGACTTCGCTCTCAAAGCGGGAAGAGTATCGCCTGCTCCATGCACCCTTCTCATGCTCGCCCTGCTGCTGGCGGGTTGCGGGAGCCCCAAGACGGTGCCTCCCGTCAAAACCAAACAAGCAGCGGTGGAAGCTGGGCCATTTTTTGAGGAGATTACGGCCAGTTCGGGCGTTGATTTTCAGCATTGGTGTGGCGATGGCGGCAAATACTTTTTCCCGGAGGTCATGGGAAGCGGCATCGCCCTCTTGGATTACGATCGGGACGACGACCTGGACATCTTTGTCGTCCAGGGAATGCCCCCGTCAGCCGTCCCGACTCGAACTCCCCCAGGATTCACTCCCTCCCGCTCCAGCCGCCTCTACCAGCAAGTCTCGAGCGGACATTTTGAGGATGTGACGGACGCCGCGCAGCTCAACGATCTGGAACCATATGGCATGGGGGTCGCCGTCGGGGATGTGAACAACGACGGTTGGCCGGACCTGTATGTATCCAAGTTTGGCAAGGACCGATTGTGGCTCAACCAGCAAGGGAAGTTTCAGGACGTGACCGAAGCCTCGGGAATCCGGAATCCACGGTGGGGAACCTCCTGCTGTTTCGTCGACTACGATCGGGATGGCTGGCTCGACCTGTACGTCGTGAACTACGTCGATTACTTTCCTGCCCAACGCTGCGTTCAGGCCAACGGGACCGAGGACTATTGCCATCCCGGCCAGTTCGGCGATTCCCCAGCCCGGCTGTTTCGCAACGTGACCGGCGAAGATAAAGGCGATGCGACGAGTAAGGAGCCGAGGTTCGAGGATGTCAGCCTGGCGACTGGAATCGACGGCAAGGTGGGACCAGGCCTCGGTGTGCTCGCCGCCGACTTCACTGGAGATGGCTGGGTTGATTTGTACGCGGCGAATGATGCGAAGGCAAACTTTCTGTGGGTGAGTAAGGATGGGAAGACATTCCAAGACGAAGCCATCGCCGCGGGTGCTGCCTACGATGCCGCCGGTAAGCCCCAGTCGAGCATGGGGGTTACGAGCGGCGACGTGGATGGCGACGGCCGACGCGATCTGTTCATGACCCATCTGGACGGCGAATACAGCACGCTGTATTTGCAGGTCGCGAGGGGAGTTTTCGAGGACCGGACCGCGGCTGCCGGGCTGGCGACGCCGACATACCCAACGACTGGCTTCGGCACGGCCCTGCTCGACCTTGATTTCGACGGCGATCTGGACCTGATCATCGGCAACGGCCGCGTGCGGCGGCAGGATGGGGCGGCCCCCGTTCAGGGAGACGATTTCTGGCAGAGTTATGGCGAACGGAACCAGGTTTTCCTCAACGACGGCACGGGCGTCTTCGCGGATGTAGCAGCCGGCACTGATGGCTTTCTGGCGGCAGCCCGTGTGTCGCGCGGGTTGGCCGTGGGTGATCTCGATAATGACGGCGACCTGGACGTCGTGACTTCCGAGGTGAACGGTCCGGCTCGTATCTTCATGAACACCGCCAAATGGCAGGGGAACTGGCTGAGCGTGCGGGCCATCGACCCCCGGTATGGCGAGCGCGATGCCTATGGCGCTGTCATCACCGTCGTAGCGGGGGATAAACGCTGGCAGCGAGACATCAATCCAGGCACCAGCTATTTGTCGAGCAGCGATCCGCGGGCCCACTTCGGAATTGGCACCGCCCAGAAGGTCGATAAAGTCGAGGTGCATTGGCCAGATGGAATAACCGAAAGATTTCGGGGAAACGCAGCTGCGGGCAGAGTGGTTCTCCGCCGCGGTGATGGAGAGAAGCCATGAGCCGCAAGCAGCGAGAACGGCGGGACGCGGCCGCGGCTCAAAAGGGGACGTCGTCCAAGCTGGTCCGGCGGCTGGTGCCGGTGCTCTTGGGATTGGCGGGGTTGGCGGCGGGAGTGAACGTCTACTGGTGGTTCAGCCGGCCTCGACTCGAGACTCTGCCAGTGGTGGAGCGCGATACTCTGGAGCCGCAAGTCAAGGCGCTGATTCAGAGGGCCATCGCGGAAGTGAGCGCCAATGATTTTTCCGCCATCGCGTGGGGAGATTTGGGGGCCGTTCTGCGAGCCCACGATCTGGCCGTTCCCGCGGAGGCCTGCTACCGCAATGCGGAGCGGCTGGACACAACGGATTATCGCTGGCCGTATTTGCTGGGAGTGAGCCTGGCCCCCAGCGATGCCGAGCAGGCGATGGATTGCTTTCGCCGGGCCGCGGCCCGCTGCGGCGACAAGCCCCATGTGAAGCTGCGGTTGGCGGAGATGCTGATCGAGCGGCAACTGTTTGAAGAAGCATCGCGACTTGTCGAAGACGTGCTCTCGCACGACGCCTCCCATCCGCGCGGACAACTCGCCCGGGCACGGCTGTTGTTTGCGGATGGAAAAATGGAGGAGGCCAAGACGTGGGCCGAAAAGAGTGCGGCCGGAGTGGCCGATCGCCGCGCGCCCCATCTGCTGCTGGCTCAGCTTTGCCGCCGGACAGGCGACAAGGAAGGGGAAGCCCGCGAACTGGAGATCCTGGAAAAAATTCCCGACGGAGTGACTCCTTGGGAGGATCCGAACGTGGCCTTTGTCCTGGCACTGCGGCAGGACCAGGCGACCCGACTGGCGAGAGCGGAATCGGCAGCTCAGATTCTCTCCGCGGCCCCCGACGCCCAAGACGGATCCGCCGCGCTGCAACTTGCGAGGGCCTATTACCTCCGGAAAGAGTTCGCCACAGCCCAGGCCGTACTCCGCCCCATGCTGAAGAGGTTTCCCGACGACGAGCGGCTGCACTTTGAGTTGGGGCTCGCCTGTTTTCAGCAGAAACAGTATCAGGACGCCGCCGCCGAATTCAGCCGAACGGTGGAACTGAAAAACGACCATGTCGATGCACAATACAACCTCGGGCATTCCCTGCTCAAGCTGGACAAGAGTCAGACTGCGCGCGAAGCCTTTGCCGCCGCGATCCAATTGCGCCCCAGCCACGCTTTCGCTCGAATCAACCTCGCGGAACTGTTGCTTCAAGCCGACGACGCGAAGGGAGCGAGGGAACACCTGGAGATCGCCGTCAAGCTCGCGCCCCAGGAGCGGCGGGCTCGCGAGCTGCTCGAAACCGCCACGCGAGCGAGCAAGAACTGAGACTACTTCTCCACCTTCTTAGTGTCTTCGGCCCGTTCAATCGTGCCGAACAAATGCCCACCCACTTCATTATGCTGCCAGGTTCCGGCGTAGCGACCCTCGTAGATGACCACGCGCGAGCTGTATTTTTGATTGCCGATGGTGAGGTTGGTGAGCGTGATGATTGGCGTGTCCCCTGCCCATTTGATCTCCAGTGGGATTGGATATGTCTGGTTGTTGAACTTGGCCTTGATCAGCCACAAGTCACCTTCGGGCACCTTCTGTGCGAGTGTGATCACGTACTCTTCCTTGGCTGGCGGCTTGTCGTCCTTGCCGGTCACTGTGAACTGACCGATGAGCTTTGAGCCAGTCAGCGTCTTCTCCAGGTTTTTGATTAGTTGTTCCTGGGTCGGCTTATCCGATTCCTCCCCATCCTTCTTGGTGTCGTCCGCCTGGGCCGAAGCGATTGTGGCGAAAAGAGTCGTGGCAAGCGTAAACATCCAAATGCAAAGGTATTGTTTCATGGGAAGTCTCCGTCAGCGAAAGTGGTTATAAAAGAAGCAGCGGGCGGGCTGCCCACGCCATTATATCCGGCAATCATCCAGGGAGTATTCGACATGGACACCAGCGACCGTCTCTTGCACCTCGACCGAGAATCCCACAGATGGCGGACGCTGGCGTTGTTCATGGCGGTCGGTCTGGGGCTTTGCCTTTTCCTGGGACAAGCTAGGCCCCAGGTTACCGAAATCAAGGCAGCAAAGTTCACGCTCGTCGACGAGCAGGGTGCCCCGCGAGGAACGCTGGCGATGGAAAATGGCGGTCCGGTCTTGGTGCTGACCGACAGCAAAGGGAAGGGTGTCATTCGCCTGCAAGTGCCAAAAGTGCCCGACAAGGCGGCGATGTATCTCAGCGATCCTACAGAATCGACGGACGCGGAACTGGCCATGACACAGACCGGCCCCGTTCTCCACTTCAATGACCGTGCCGGCAATCGCATCCGTTTAGCGACCAATGAGCTGAACGCGCCATTAGCGGCTGTGTATGACGCGGAGGGAAAAAAGGTGTTTGAGGTGACGGGGAAGAAGTAGAGGTCAGGAGTCAGGGGTCAGAAAGGCGGGCCAGAGGGCGTCGCTGACGAGGAGGCCGCGGCGAGTGAGGCGGAGGTTGTCGTTGGATTGGGCGAAGAGTCCTTGGGCGATGAACTTTGCAAGTGGCTCAGCGACCAGTTGCTCCACGGAAAATCCTGTCTCCTTTTCGAATTCTGGCGGCGAGATTCCTTCCAGCCGGCGGAGGGCGAAGACGAGGCGCTCGTGAGCGTGGTCTTTGGGGGAAAGTTCCTCGCTTTCGGCGACTGGCGATTGGCTGGAGAGAACCCGCTGGATGTACGTGGTGGTGCTGCGGTGGTTCATCTCGCGCCGGCCGCCGATGTAGCGGGCGGCTCCGGGGCCGGCGGCGAAATAGGGGCGGCCGGTCCAGTAGGCCTCGTTGTGCCGGCAGCGGTGGCCGGGGCGGGCGAAGTTGGAGACCTCGTAGTGCTCGTAGCCGGCAGCGGCCAGCAGGTCGATGGCCAGCTCATACATTTGGCCTTCAGTCTCTTCCTCGGCCCGCGCGAGTTCGCCCCGATTCAGCCGTCCCCAGAAGCTGGTGCCGCGCTCGAAGGTGAGCCCGTAAGTGGAAACATGGTCGGGCTGAAGATTGATTGCCGCCTTTAAATCCTGCTCCCATTGTGGCAATGATTCTCCTGGTGCGGCAAAGATGAGGTCGAGCGAGACGGACTGCGAGAATTTGCGAGCGTTGTCATAGGCGGCGAGTATCTCCGGCTGGCGATGGTCTCTTTCCAGAGATTGCAGCTTCTCCGCGCCGAAGGATTGGACGCCGAGACTGATACGCGTGACACCGGCTTTCTTGAGAACTTCGCAACGAGCGTGGTTCAGGTCGATGGGATTGGCTTCCACGCTTAGCTCGTAGCCTGGAGCGAGCGGAAACCAGCGCTTCGCCAATTCAAATAGTTGCGCCAGTTCCTTTGGCGGCAGATGCGTCGGCGTGCCGCCGCCGAAGAAGAGCGTGTCGACTTCGTGCGGTACTTCTAGCCAGGAAAGCTCTTTCGCCAGCGCTTCAAGATATGCAGCGATCAGATCGTCCCGGCCCGCGACAAGCGTGAAGTTGCAGTATCCGCAATGATGGCGGCAGAAGGGAACGTGGACATAAGCGGAGCGAGGAGTCATCAGCAGCGAGGCCGAAGTTACTTGTTGCCAGGCTGGCTGCGGCCGGACTTTCGCATTTCTTCCAGCAGAGTTGCTAATTCCCGCACCTTTTCCGGGTGCTCCGTGGCGAGATTCTTCTTCTCGGCCAAATCATCCGCAAGGTTGTAAAGTTCCGCGGGACGTGCCTGGCCATTCGCCTGGCGGACGGACGGAATCAACTTCCAATTTCCTCGCCGCACAGCAATGGGATTGGCTTGCATGGTCAATGTCTCTCGGCAGGGGAGTTCGGGCTTCTCGGCTAACAGCGCCGGCAGGATGTCAAAGCTATCCGGGCCGGCGGCATTGGGAAGTGCTTGTCCCGTGATGGCCGCGACGGTAGCCAGGAGATCCACGGACGAGACCATCTCGGCCGAAACCTTTCCCGCCGGAATTCGGCCAGGCCAACAGGCAATCAGCGGCACGCGCGTTCCACCTTCGTAAGGAGACCCCTTGAATCCCCGCAACTTGCCATTACACAGGTGTCCGCTGCCGTCTTCTTGCGTGCCATCCACATATCCGTCATCCATCACGCCGCCGTTATCACTGGTGAAGATGATAAGTGTATTACGGTGCAGATCTTGTTCCTCGAGCGTCGCCATGATTTCGCCGACGCACCAGTCGAGTTCCACAATCGCGTCCCCCCGCAGACCGTGTTCGCTCTTACCCCGGAACCGCGGATGCGGGAAGCGAGGGACATGGATGCCGTGGGTCGCAAAATAGAGAAAAAACGGCTTGGCCTTGTGACTCGCCACGAACCTAACGGCTCGCTGCGTAATCTCGTCGGCCATATCTTCGTCCTTCCACCTCGCCGCCTTTCCGCCGGACATAAAGCCGATCCGGCTGATGCCGTTGACAATAGTGGCATCGTGCCCGTGGCTGGGCTTTTGGTTGAAGAGCAGTTCCGGGTTTTCCTTTCCAGTCGGCTCCATGCCGATCTTCGGGCCGTAAGAGACCTGGATCGGATCTTTCGGATCGTAGTTCACCACTCGCCCGTTCTCCACATAAACGCAAGGGGTGCGGTCGCCGGTCGCCGGGATGATGAAGGAGTAATCAAACCCGACTTCTTTCGGTCCTGGTTTGAGTTCCGTGTTGAAGTCCGGCTCCGTCTCTCCCAAGCCCAGATGCCACTTGCCGACGACTCCAGTGGTATACCCGGCCTGCTTCACCAGCTTGGGCACGGTCAACCGGTCCAGCGGGATAGCGAGCGGAGCGATGCCACTTAAGATGCGTCGCGCCGGTTCGTGCCGCCAGGGATATTGGCCGGTGAGCAAGGCGTATCGGCTGGGAGTGCAAACGGGTGCCGCGCAGTGGGCATCGGTAAACCGCATTCCCTGAGCGGCAAGTTTGTCGAGATTCGGAGTCTTGACCTTTGTGGCACCGTAGCACGACAGGTCGCCGTAGCCGATGTCATCCGCCAGAATGACGACGATGTTGGGATGTTCCGCCGCCAGGCAACTTGCTGCTTGAACCACCGCAAGGGAAATCGCCACAAGTCCAAAATGTAAGATTTTCATTTTGTGATCCGTTCACTCTCATCCACGATGTAACTCGCCAGCTACTGGCATGGATTTCTCCGCACGACGTCCCAATCCACGTCGATGCCCAGTCCCGGTCTGTCCGTGATTTCTGTCTCTGGCCCATCCACGCGGAGCGGTTTTTTGGCGATGCCGAATTCGTAGTAGGCCGGACCATGGATGTCGCCGGGGTATTCCTCGACCAAAAGGTTCGGAGTGGCGACAATTAGGTGTCCCATCGCGGCTGTGGCGATGTCCCATTCCAGGTTGGAGCCGACCGTGCAGCCGATGTCGTGGCGGGCGGCGAACTCGACAATCTCTCGCGACTTGCGGATGCCGCCGTTCTTGCCTGGGTAGACGCTGATCAGGTCGCAGGCATCGTTCCGGAGTAGCTCGCGGGCGTGCGTCAGGTTGAAGCACATGTCGTCGGCCATCACCTTCACGCCGGTTTCCCTCCGCACATGGGCGATCGCTTCGTAATCTCCGTCCGGCGTCGGCTGTTCCATGATCAGGACGTGGCAATCCCGCAGCTCATGGAGGGCATGAATGGCCGTCTCCGCACTCCAGCCGCAGTTGGCGTCGATCACGAGCTTTCGCTCGGGGCCGATTTCCTGGCGGACCGTACGAACGCGAGCAATGTCTTGTTTCACTTCGCCGCCGACCTTCACTTTAACGGTATCGAAGCCCTGGGCGACGAGTTCTTTCGCCCGTCGTTTCGCTGTCGTCAAGTCGTATGCTCCCATCGAGAACCGGCTGGGGATGACGAGTGGCCGGCAAGGGCCGCCGAGGAGGTCATACACCGGCTTGCCCGCTTGCTTGCCGAGCAGATCCCAGCAGGCCATTTCCAGAGCTGACTTGGCGAACCAGTTATGGATGGCCAGCGCGTCCATCCGGGCATCGATGGCTTTGATGCTGACGAAAGGGTCATCCGTGTTCAGATCCATTCCAAAGAGTGCCGGTGCGAGCACCCGGTCAATCATCGCCTTCACGCCCCACACTGTTTCGCCGCTCCAGCGCGGAGTCGCCGTCGCTTCGCCCGCTCCTTCCAGGACGTTATCCGTCAACACTCGCACAACAACGAATTGCGACTCGTCATGCCGCCCCAAAGCCGAGATCATCCGGTGATCGGCTTTGAGAGGGATGCGGACGGGGTAGGTTTCGATGGAGGCGATGCGCATGAATTCATCTTCCCAATCCGCGCCCTTCCGGGCAAGGCGATAGGAGGATTGGGAAAGTGGCAAGAAGATAGTTGGCAAGAAGATAAAGAAGCAAGGGACAGAGGCTCTGAGGATTCATTATCTTGCCAGCCATTTTCTTGCCTCATTCTTGACCGCCAGTTGCCCGCAGCCGGCCGCGATGTCGATGCCGCGGCGTTGGCGGATGGTGCTGGGAATGTCGTGCTTGGCGAGAATGGCCTGGAAGCGTTTGGCGGAGTCGCGGGAAGTTGGCGTTCCGTCGTAGTTGGCGATGGGATTGAGCGGAATCAGGTTCACATGCGACGGCAGCCCGTGTAGGAGCTGTCCGAGTGTGGTGGCTTGCTCAGCGGAGTCATTTTGACCATCAATCAGCGCCCATTCGAAGAAGATACGGCGCTCCATCTTGTCGGCGTAGTGGCGGCAGGCGGCAATCAGTTCATCCAGCGGCCAGGCCCGCGCAACCGGGACCAGCTTCGCCCGTTCTTCCTGCGTGGCGGCATGCAGCGAAACCGCCAGGTTGACCAGCTGGCGTTCGTCCGCCAGGCGGATGATGCCGGGGATGACGCCGACGGTGCTGAGGGTGATGTGCCGTGGAGCGAGGGCGAGGCCGGCGGGTTCGCAGAGGATGCTGATCGCCTTCATCACGGCGTCGTAGTTATGCAGCGGCTCTCCCATCCCCATCAGCACGACGTTCCGCAGTTGCGGCTGACCTTGCTCCGTCAACTCGTGGTTGGCATGAACCACCTGCTGCACAATCTCTCCCGCAGTCAACTGCCGCACGAGCCCCATCTGGGCCGTCGCGCAGAACACGCACCCCATCGCACAGCCGACCTGCGAGCTGACGCAAGCCGTCGCCCTTTCCCGAAAGTGCATCAGCACGGTCTCCACCCGACAGCCGTCGGCGAGGCCCAGCAGGTACTTCCGCGTGAAGCCATCGGAGGATTGAACCTCGCTGCACACCGTCAGCTCATCTGCTGTTATGGCATCTTCAAGTCGACTGCGGAGCGTCGCCGGAAGATCTCGCATGTCCCACGGCGAGCAAATTCCCTCGCGATAAACATACTTCAGCAGCCGTGCGGCATGGACCCGAGGAAAGCCGCAGGAATCTAGAATCTGCTCCAGATCGCTGCCAGCCAGCGAGTACAGACTTCGTGGAACATCGAGCATCGCGACCTTTCGATAAAACGGATGTCTCTCCTATGATCAGCTCTCACTCAATAATCTCAACCACCCTCCCCTTTTGATCCTTAATCTCAGTTCTCACAACTTCCAGTATGACATTCTTCAGTCCGGGAATCGGATACTTGCCCACGTGCGGCTCGAGCAATGCTGCAAATTCCACAAGGTCGGCGTCGCGAAGAGTGATAGTCACGGCCCCTTCGACAATCCTGACGCTGGACTTCTTGCCGGGTCTGAAGACGACCGTCGCCTCGTCGCCATTCAGCGTCAGCTCGCGGCCGTAGGGGAGCCGGCCGAGGAGCCGTCGACTCAGACAATCGACCGCGATCGTCTGCACGCGCACCTCGATTTCCCTGTTCTTCACCTCGCATTCGAGGATGAGGGAAAGCCATTCGCACGACGATCCATCCTTCTTGCTGCGGCGGGCAACCGCGGCTGCAAACCGCGGATCCCTCATCCACGAGGTTCGGTCGAGGTCCGTCAGCAGAAACGGGTCGTCGCGTCCTCTTAACTTGAGAAAGGCCGAAGCGTTCCACGAAGAGATCGCTTCGAGCTCATCCATCGTCAGGCCGACAATCTGCAGAAACTCGACTCGGCCGTTCGGGGTCGAAATGGGGGGCAACTGCGGATCGGGAGCAAAGCTCGCGGCGTGAATAAGGGTGTCTCCCCCCGATTTGATCGGCCCATTGAGCGGCAGCGTGTGTCCTGCGCCGAAAGTATTTCCGGTGGTGAATACATAACGCCCCAGGTTTTGCAAGAAATTGAGCGCCCAGTTCGGAGGTCTTTTGTCCTTTGGCTTGCAGACAGTGCGCAATGTCAATTCGAAGCCATAGCCGCTGACCTTCGGATCAGTGGACTCCTTTTGCCAAAGCTCGCTCAAGCCGTAAGTGACGAAGTGCCAGTGTGGCCGCGGTTCGTCGTTTTTGTAGGCGCTGATGCCGTGAATCGGATTTGGGCCGCCAAGAGCATAGGGGATGACTGTGCCGACATGGTAAGGCTCGCGGTCTCCATAGATGGGGCGGAGAGCTTCATTGATGGCGTCCCAGCCTGGAGCTTCGTCGGTGTATTCTGTTTCGTCGCTCATGTCGGTAGCGGGTGCGTGTCACCCCTCCAGGAATTTTCTCACTACATTCCCCGTAATCCGGCTCACCGCATCATCGACCAGAATCGACGCCGGCCAGGTGATGCTGCCGACGGAGAAGACGGAGCCGCGGCTGGGGGTGTCGAAGAGGACCATTTCACCGCCGCCGTTGTCTTTGTTGGTCCCTTTGGCGAGCAGGTGCGTGCCCGGGGGAGAGCTGACGGAGCGTTTGTCGGTTTCGTGGCCAGATGCGCCGCCGGGAATCCGCTCGTGGAGCGAGGCGTGGCCGAAGGTGTCGCCGTTCTTGAGTCCGGTGCCGGCGAAGACCCAGTGCGGAGCGTCGATCACCTTGTAGGGAGCAGCCGTCATGATCGCCCGATCGTCGTAGACGACGCCGAGTAGCGAAGCCTCCGATTCGGCCCGAACGTGGAAGCGGCTCTCGTAAGGGGAATCCTTGCTGATGCCTTTTCCCGTCGGTGAGGCGGATGGCTTAAGCCGCCGTTCATCCTCGTTGCGATAGATGCAAGTCTGGCCGTCGAGGAATTCCACGTCCGCATTCAGGCCGTTGCCCCCGAGGTACATCAGCTTGCCGCCGCGCTCGAAGACCCACTGCTTGACCTTGTAGTACATCTCGCTCGACCAGTATTCCGGATGCGTGGTTGTAATCAGAATCTTGTAGGCATCCAAATCGAGTTGCCCGAAGTGAAGCTGCGTCTCGCCGTAGTAGTCGTAGGCGATCTTCTCCCGCTCCAACCAGCCGAGGAACCTCCATTCGGCCGGGGCGAGGTGGCAGGCGGCTCGGCCGGCGATGGGGTCGGTCACTTGCACGTTTTCGGGAACGACGCAGACCGGCTCGGGACGGTCGAATGACAGCGGCAGGTAATCACTGATGCCGTAGTTCACATGCGTGGGGTCAATGTACCGGCCGAGCTCCAGCCGGGCATTGGCCGTGGGGCTCGGCGGCAGCTTGTCAGGATGGATATAGTTGCTCCTCCCGCCGAAGTTATTGTAGGCATTCCAAGTGATGTTCGAGGCAAGCACGGCAATCGGGGCTGTTGGCTTTGCCGGCGCGACAATCCACGGGAATGAGAAAAAGACCCCGTTTTCATTCTTGGCGTGGAAGTAGTAGAGGCCGCTTTTCTCCGGCGCGGTCACCCACTGCTTGTGGTGCGGGCTGGCGTAGCCGAACTTGTTCCACATTACGCCGGTCTGCGTGTAATCCCCGTCGGGGACGATTTGCACGGTCGCCCGCGGACCGTGCTCGTCGAACCAGCCGATGGGGCGGATTAGTTCCTTCTTCCAGCCATACCGCCAAAGCTCCAGCTTGTAGGCGGCGTCGCTGTGTACGCGGAATTCCGCCGCCTCGCCGCTCTTTACCCACTTGGGCCAGGCATAACCGAGCAGGCCATCTGCCAAGAGGCGAAACTGATGCGGCTCCTTCGTCGGCAGCGTCAGACGGACTCGCTTGCTGCCGTAACCGACTTTGGCGAGGACGACTTCATAATCCCCCGCCGGAACGTCGGCATGGACCGCTCCGCTGGCGCGAGAGCGAGCGGCGATCGAGCTACCCGCTGTAGAAATAAGTTCGATTTCTACGCCGGAGAGAGAGATGTAGCGATGGTCGCTGACGTAGCCGATAAGCATGGGAGAAGTCGAGAGTAAGAGGTAGGCAGTATGCAGTAGGCAGGTTCAATCACTATGATGAGCGCCGGTGCGAGAATCAAAATAGGGTCTAAGTCTTCCCATGTCCAATCCCTACCAGTCCCCATCGTTCGATCCGAAGCAGTTCCAGGACTATTCCACCCCCTTCCCGCCTCCCCAAAACACGGGCTTTGGGTGGGTGCAGCAGATTCGAGTGGTGGCGATTCTGAACTGCGTACAGGGAGGGCTGGAGTGTCTGATGGGGACTTTTCTGGTCGGTATGGCGGCTTTTCTCGTCGTTATGATCCAGACGGAGAGAAACAGGCCAGGATTTCCCAACAACAACAATGCACCCGAGGGAATGGAATGGGTGATGGGCGGGGTGTACGGAGCGATTGGGGCCGCGGTGCTGCTGGCGGGCATTCTGCGAATTTACGCCGGTTTCCAGAACTTTCGCTATCGCAAGCGAGTGCTGGGAATCGTCTCGTTTGTGTGCGGCCTGGTTTCCATGATCGGCTGCTACTGTGCCCCCACCGGCATCGCGATGATAATCTATGGCCTCATTGTTTTTCTCAATCCCGCGGTGCAGGCGGCCTTTGAAATGGGGGAAAAAGGGACCCCGCCGGATGTCATCCTCAACTCGTTCCTCCCTTATCCGCCACAAGGCTATGGCCAGCCGCAGAACTACGGCCAGTCGCCATTTTCGCCCCCTCCAACGCCGCCTCAAGTTTAAGCCAGGCCGCGTGGCTCATACCGCCAGCGCCTCCTTCGCCTTCGCGACCACATCTCTCAGGCAACCCGCGTGGAACGGCGAAACGAGGCCCGCGCCCTTCGCGAGCTGCTGGAAGGGAGCCTGGCCGCCGCGTGTGCAAAGTGTGTTGTAGGCGGCGAGCGTGCCGGCTGGATCACGCTGCGAGCGGACCCAAAGCTGCAAGGCGCAGGTCTGCGCGAGCGTGTAGTCGATGTAATAGAACGGACTGAGATAGATGTGCCGCTGGAATTGCCAGAAGCCGCCGCTGGGTAAGTGTGGCAAATCGCCGTAGTTCCGCCAGGGAAGGTACATCCGTTCCATCTCCTGCCACATCGCGTGCCGCTCGGCGGGAGTGGCCTCGGGTTTGGCGTAGACCAGGTGCTGGAAGTGATCGACCGCGACTCCATAGGGAATGAAGAGCAGCCCTTGTGTGAGGTGGATGCGGCGGAACCGCTCGGCATCTCCTTCAAAGAACTTTTCCATGTGCGGCCAGGTGAGGAACTCGAGGCCCATCGAATGGATTTCGCACGACTCGTATGTCGGCCAGAGATAGTCGAGCAGCGGCTGGTGGCGGCTGCGATAGGCCTGGTAGGCATGCCCCATTTCGTGGGTGAAGACCTCCACGTCGTGCTTGGTGCCGTTGAAGTTGGCGAAGATGAACGGCATGCCGTAGATAGGAAAGGACGTGCAGAAGCCGCCGGGAGATTTCCGCTCGCGATTCTTCAGGTCCGTCAACTTGGCGTCGACCATCAGGCGAAAAAAGTCGCCGAGATCCTTTCCCATTGCGTCGAACATTTCCTTGGCCCGCTCCACCATCCAGTCGTGGTCGCCGTGGGGGGCGGGGTTCCCCAGTGGGTCGTGAATCGCGTCGTCCCAGAACATCAGCTTGTCGACGCCTAGTGCTGTCCCCTGCTTCTGCCGCAGTTCGACAGCGAGAGGGACCAGATGCTCGCGGACCTCGGCTCGAAACTGCTCCACGTCCCGCTCGGTGTAATCGACTCTTTTCATCCGCTTGTAGCCGAGGCTGATGTAGTTCTCAAAGCCGAGCGTCTGAGCCATCCCGTGCCGCAACTTGACGAGGTCGTCGTAGATGCGGTCGAGCGCCGGACGATTGTCGGCAAACCACTGCCAACGGACTTTTTCCGAGTCGTGGCGGACCTGGCGATCGGCATCCTCGCGATACTTGACGATGCTCGACAGGTTGTGCTTCTCGCCGCAAAACTCGACTTGCGCCTTCGCCGTGAGCTCGCAGTACTCGGCTTGCAGCTTGGATTCCGCCACGAGCGGCTCCTCGATGGCAGGGTCGAAGGCCATCACGTCGGCTTCCCAGAGAGCGAAAGCCTGCATGCCGAACTTCTTTTCGAGTTCCACACGGTAAGTCGCCTGCAGGAGCCCGCGTTTGAACGTCACTTCCAAATCGGTGAACTTGGGGGCGATCTCGTCCCGGAATTCGCGGGCCTTTTTGAACTCCTCGTTTCCAGTGTCCTGGTTGAACCGCAAATCCACGAGCGCGCTCCAGGTCTCCAAACGGCGACGGAGGTCGTCCCACGATTTCACGGCGGCCAGGCGTTCTGGTGGACTGGCGGCCTTGTCCAGCGACTCTTGAATGGCCGCATATTCCTTGGTGACGCCGGCTAAGGTCGGGGTGGGAACGTGGAAATCGTCGATGGTTTGCGGCATGGGTGTGTTACGCGGTGAGACTGGGAAGTGGAATGAATATGAGTCTATCGCAGAGCAAGCGATAGCGAAACTCGCAGCGCGGGGTTACGAAAGTCTCGGAAGGTGCGGCCTCGGAATGGTAGTCGTTAAGGGGTTGAAGGGCAGCCCGAAAGCCGCCAGACTACACGCTCCTTTCCACGAGTGAATCTCATGTTCAAATCGTCCGCGGTCTGCATTGCAATCGCAGCTATTTTGTGTCTGGCCGTTGGCTGCGGCGGGCAGGCCGGCGGCAAGTCGGCGAAGAAGGCCAGCAAGAAGGCGGTTACCAAAAAGCCTGCGGAGACTTTTGTTCCGCCCCCGCCTCCCCCCAAGGTGGATCAGAACGCCTTCGCCAGTGTCGATGAGGCGATGGCCAAGGTGGAGGAGCTGGTGAAGAACCAGGATGAGAAGACGGGCAAGGAGCTGCTCATTGTGGAAACCTGGCTGCAAATGCAGGGGGACAAAATTGCCCCCGATCTTGCCGCCAGGCTGAAGGACACCAGCGGCCCGCTGCCGACCCGCATCACCGCCTGCCGCATCGTGATGAAGCTCGGTCCCGCCGCCGCCACGCCCATCCTGATGGAAGCAACCACCAGCGAACCGCCGGCTGTGCGGGTGAAGGCCATCGAATGTCTCGGCCGCCTCAAGCCAAGCAGCAAGCAGATTGTCGAGAAGGTCATCAGCCTGATCGACGATCCGGATTATGAACAGCGCAAGGCCGCCCTTGGCGCACTGGCCAGCATCGGCAAACCTGCCGGCGCGGCGAAAGACCGGCTGGTAGTTATCCTCAACGACACCAAGGAAGACGAAACCATCCGCAGCCTGGCCAAAAAGGCCCTCAAGGAAGTTGATCCGCGGAAGGGGCTGATGAACGCGTATTAGGCGGAATTTCTCGGCAGCTACTTCTTCCCTTTCTTTTCGTCCCTTAGCGCCGCCTGGGCCGCCGCCAGCCGGGCAATCGGCACACGGAACGGCGAGCAACTGACGTAGTTAAGCCCCACTTTGTGGCAGAAGTCGATGCTGGCAGGGTCGCCACCATGCTCGCCACAAATGCCGACCTTGAGATCCTTTCGCGTGCTCCGCCCCTTTTGCACGCCCATCTGCACGAGTTGCCCCACGCCGGAGGTGTCCAGAGATTGGAACGGATCGCACGGCAGCAGCTCTTTGCGCAGGTAATCGGGCAGAAATCCGTTCACATCGTCGCGCGAGAAGCCGAAGGTCATCTGTGTCAGGTCATTCGTTCCGAAGCTGAAGAATTCGGCGTGCTCGGCAATCTTGTCCGCGGTCAAAGCGGCTCGCGGGATTTCGATCATTGTGCCGATCTGCACATCGAGCTTGCCCGTGTATTTCAGTTCCTTCTTCACGGCCTCAATCGTCTGGGCGGTCAAGGCGACGAGCAGCTTGAGCTCGGGCGAAGTGCTGACGATCGGGATCATAATCTCCGGCCGGGCGTCGATTTTCTCCTTCTTGCACGCGATGGCCGCTTCGATGATGGCCCGCACTTGCATCTCCAGAATCTCCGGATAAGTGACGCTCAGGCGGCAGCCGCGGTGGCCGAGCATCGGATTGGATTCGTGAAGATCCGAGACTCGCTGCTTAACTACTTCCAACGTCACGCCCAAAGTGTTTGCCAGCTCTTCCTTGGCCTTCGCCTCGTGCGGCAGAAATTCGTGCAGCGGCGGGTCGAGCAGGCGAATGGTGACCGGCAGACCCTTCATCGCCGTGAAAATGCCCTGAAAATCGGCCCGCTGGAACGGCAGCAGCTTGGCGAGGGCCTTTTTGCGGGCTGTCAGGTCGTCGGCCAGAATCATCTCTCGCATCGCGGCAATGCGGGCCTCGCCAAAAAACATGTGCTCCGTGCGGCAGAGGCCAATCCCTTCCGCCCCGAATTCGCGGGCCCGCTGGGCATCCTCGGGAGAGTCAGCGTTCGTGCGGATGTTCATGGTGCGGTATTTGTCGGCCCATTTCATGACCGTGCCGAAGTCGCCGCTCAGCTTGGCGTCGCGGGTCGCCAGCGCGCCATTGAAGACTTCCCCGGTGGTGCCGTTGATCGTGACCAGGTCGTTGTGCCCCAGCGTCGTTCCCTTGATGACGACCCGGCGGGCGTGCTCATCAATTTGCATCTCCCCCGCGCCGACGACGCAGCAGCGTCCCCAGCCGCGTGCGACGACGGCTGCATGGCTGGTTGCTCCGCCGGTGCTCGTGAGAATGCCCACGGCGCTGTGCATGCCATCCACGTCCTCGGGGCTCGTTTCCTTGCGGCAGAGGATGATCTTCTCGCCGGCCGCGGCCCGCTCGACGGCTTCTTTCGCCGTAAAGGCCAACTTGCCGACGACGCCGCCGGGGGAAGCATTCACCCCCTTCGTCAGCAGCTTGCCCGATTCGCGGGCACTTTCCAGGGCATCGATATCAAGACTCGGCAGCAGGATTTGCGACAGGTCGCCGGCCGGAATGCGGAGCACCGCCTTCTTCTCGTCGATCAGCTTCTCTTTGACCATGTCGCAAGCGATTTTCACGCTGGCTCCCCCCGCCCGTTTGCCGGTGCGGGTTTGCAGCATGTAGAGCGTCCCCTTTTCAATCGTGAACTCAATGTCCTGCATCTCGCGGAAATGGCTTTCCAGCGTGTCCTTGATTTCGAGAAGCTGGTTGTAGACTTTCTTGTTCCACTTGGGCATTTCGCTGACGACTTGCGGCGTGCGGATGCCGGCGACGACATCTTCTCCTTGGGCGTTAATCAGAAAATCGCCGTAGAACTTGTTTTCGCCCGTGTTCGGATCACGGGTGAACGCCACGCCGGTGCCGCTATCGTCTCCCATGTTGCCATACACCATGCTCTGCACGTTGACAGCCGTCCCGAGCAGGCCGCGGATGTTCTCCACGTCGCGAAACTTGACCGCCTTGTCCCCCATCCAGCTCTTGAAGACGGCCTCCACGGCCGCCTCCAATTGCACCATTGGATCCTGAGGAAAAGCCTTGCCGGTCCGTTTTTTGTAGACTTCCTTGTAGTCGTTGCAAAGCTCGATCAGCCCTTCGGCGGGGACGTCCGTGTCGAGCTTCACACCGTACTTTCGTTTAATGGCGCTGAAGGCGTGCTCGTAATGCTCGTGCCCCACGTCCATCACCACGTCGCCGAACATGTTGATGAGCCGGCGGTAGGCGTCGTAGGCGAACCGAGGGTTGTTGGTCGCCTTCGCCAGGCCGGCGGTGGAAACGTCGTTGAGCCCCAGGTTGAGAATCGTGTTCAGCATCCCCGGCATGCTGAGGGCGGCTCCGGAGCGGACGGAGACCAGGAGCGGGCTGGCATCATCGCCAAACTTCTTGCCCAGCTCCTTTTCCAGCATGGCAATATTCTTCCGCACGGCCTCCATCAAACCGGCGGGGAGCTTCTTACCGCTCTTGTAATACGCATCGCAGCACTCGGTCGTGATCGTGAACCCCGGCGGCACCGGCAGGCCGATGCTGGTCATTTCGGCCAGGTTGGCTCCCTTCCCCCCCAGCAGTTGCTTGGAAAGCCCGCGCCCTTCGGTCTTGTTCTTGGAGAAGTAGTAAGTCATCTTGCCGCCGGAAGTCTTGGCGGCAGCGGTGCGAGTCTTGGCCATTACGGACGCCTTTGGTGAAACGAGGGGTGAGTTTTGACTAATCGTGAACCGGAAAACGGAGCCGAAAAGCGGCTTTTTCCCGCGAAAAACAAGCTAGTGAGTGTAGCGGTGGTGGGTAAGAGCGTCAATGAAAGGAACAGGTGCCGCCTGCCATTCTTTGGACCCATTGATAACCCCAAACCACCCGCTTGATTCATGATTCAGAACCTATTTCTTTCGCGTTCGATGATTCCATAAAGTGTGTTGCGCACAGCACTTGCGGACTAATAATTGATTCAAGGACGCAATTCTTGATTCATCCCAAAACCCCAGTTTGATAACCCCTTTTTAGGTCGCTCCATTCCTGCGGGATCCCTGGATCGTTCATCTCGAGTCCCGCGCGAGCAGTGAACACCTGTAACTTACTAATTTCTATGCCCGTCGGTTGGCACAGTCAAGAGTTACTGACAAGATTTTCGCAAGTGTTTCTGAATGCAAGCTCGTTGAGCTGCAAACGCTAGCACCCCTAGTTAACCCCGCGGCCCGGACGGGGTCGGGAGGGGTTTCGCGGCAGCGTCCTTTCGATCTTGCCAGCATGGGAACGCGAAACTCCTCCCGACTCCCTTAGTTCGCGCTTGTTTCCAAGACCCCAATCCGAGTAAACTGCGTTCGCGCATGTCTTCAGGCGCACGCGGCCACGATGGCCAATCTACGAGCATGTCGGCAGGGAGGCTGAGCGGCGGATGAACCATTTTCTTAGGGCCCTCAAGGAAGCGTGGCGTCACTGGTTTGTGTTGGCCACCGCCCTCGTGTTCTCCTTGTTTGCGGCTGCCCTGTGGGGGGCAAACATCGCCGCCATGTACCCGATCATCGAGACCACCCTGTACGGAAAATCCGTCCCGGAAGGGAACCAGCAGCGGCTGAAGGATGCCGAAAAACGGATCGCGGAGCACAAGGCCGAAATCGCCAGACTGAAGCAGGAAATTCCGCGGCAACCTCCCGAAGAGCAATCCAAGATGCAGCGGGAAATTGACCGTCTCAAGAGCCAAATTTGGGGTGCCCAGCGGACCGCGGAAAGCGCGCGATACTTCCAGCCGTTTCTCGACAAGTACCTGCCGGCCAAACCCTTCCCCACCGTCCTGCTCGTGGTTTGCATCATCGCGGCATCCACCGCCCTCAAGCAGACCCTGATGGTCAGCGGGCACATGATGGTCAACTATGTTTCGCAGAGCATCGCCCGGAGTGTTCGGATCCGGATTTTCGATAAAGCCCTGTCACTCGACCGCCCCGGCTTCAACAAGCTCGGCACCAGCGGCTTCGCGGCGAACATCACGCATACCACGGAAATGCTGGCCAACGGCATCACCGCCTTTTATCACGGCGCGTTCAGCGAGCCCTGCCGCATTCTGGCCTGCCTGATCGGGGCCTTTATCATCTCCTGGCGGCTGACGCTGGTTTCTCTTATCTTCGCTCCGCTGATTGCCTTTCTCATGGTCGGCCTCAATCGCCGCATCCGGTCCCTGGCCACGCGCACCTTGCAGCGGTCGCTGGGCTTTCATCATGTGATGCTGGAGGTGTTTCATGCCATCGTCACGGTGCAGGCTTACACGATGGAGGACTTTGAGCGGGAGCGATTTCGCAAATCGACCAAAGATCTGCGGCGAGCCGCCCTGTTGGGACACTTTTACAACACCCTGACCAACCCGCTCACCGAGGTCTTTGGCGTGGCCATGCTCTGCACGGCCCTCGCCGCCTCCGCCTACCTGGTCATCTTCCAGGAGATGCACATCTTTCACATCCGCATGGCGGACCAGCCCCTGGCACCGGCCTCCATCCTCGTCTTCTTTGGATTGCTCATCGGGGCCTCGGACCCGCTTCGCAAACTCTCCGCGGTGATCACCGGCGTCAACAACGGCATGGCGGCCAGCGGCATTTTGTATCCCATTCTCGACATGCAGCCGAAGGTGCTGGAAGCACCGGAGCCGAGGAAGCTCCCTCCGCGGCACGAGTGCATCGAATTTCGGAACATCGGCTTCAGTTATGACGACGAACACTATGTGCTGAAGGGTGTGAATCTGAAGGTGCCGTTTGGGGAGCACCTGGCGATTGTCGGCCCCAATGGCGGCGGCAAAAGCACGCTGATGAACCTCCTCTGCCGGTTCTTCGACCCGCAGGAAGGGGAAGTCCTCATCGACGGTGTCTCGATCCGCGACGTGCCGCTGAGGGATCTCCGCAGCCGCATCTCCCTGGTGACGCAGCAGACCGAGCTGTTCAACGAGAGCATCCTGCACAACATCCGCTATGGACGGTGGGACGCTACGGAAGCGGAAATCCATGAAGCGGCCCGGCGGGCCAAAGCCCACGACTTCATCAGCGGCTTTGCCGAAGGATACAGCACGATTGTCGGCCCCAACGGGCAAAGGCTCAGCGGCGGCCAGCGGCAGCGGATTGCCCTCGCCCGGGCGATTCTCCGCAACGCCGAGATCCTGATCCTGGACGAAGCCACCAGTCAGATCGACCGCGAAAGCGAGCAGCTCATTCACGACGCCCTGGCCGAGCTCGGCAAGGAGCGGACCATGATCATGATCACACACCGCGAAAGCACCCTGTCGCTAGCGACCAAGATTGTCCAGGTGCAGCACGGAGAACTCACTGGGTTGCCCGTGCCGCAAGGAAAGGCGGCGTGAGCAAAAAACACTTTGCCCTGTTTGTAATTTTGATTGACCTTGACCCTCTTCTTTCCTCCGTGATAAACCTCCACTACCCAGACCTCCCCTTGTGAAGCGCGAACGCCTTCAGAGCAGGATGCTCTCGTCATGGCAAAAGTTGAATTCTCGCATGCCGCCACCAGCGGCCTGGTCACTGTCGTCATTCCCACCTATCGCGCGGATGATTACATCGGCGAAGCGCTGACCACGATCTCCCGGCAACGGTTTCCAAACTGGGAGCTGATTGTGGTTGAGGATGCCTCACAAGGAAAAACCGAGGGGATCGTCCGGCAATTCGCGAAGGACCATCCGGACCATCGCGTCATCTATCTCCGCAACGAGAAAAACAGCGGCCCCAGCCACAGCCGCAACGTGGCTTTCCAGGAGGCCCGTGGGGAGTTCATCGCGCTGCTCGATGCCGACGACCGCTGGCTGGATACGCATCTGACGGCCGCGCTCGGGCAATTGCGCGAGCAGCAGGCCGACCTGGTCTATTCCACGGTGTTGCTGACGGAAGACATCACCGAGCAACTGATGGGACTGTGGGGACCGGACTACCAGGAGCTCCAGGACTTTCCGCACGCCCTGTTCACGCGCAACACGATCACGCCGTCGGCTACGGTCATGCGGCGGTCGGTCATCGCGGATGTCGGCCTGTGGGCGACGAATCTCCGCCTCTGCGAGGATCTCGACTACTGGCTGCGGTGCCTGGGAGAAGGGAAGAAGTTTGGCTATGTCCGCGGCTGCCATTGCCTTTATCGCCAGAACCGGGCGGAGGCCGCCACGAAGAACAAGTGCGCCGTACAAGAATCGGTCGCTCGCGTCGCGGAAAGATACATCGGCGTGGCTGGAACGCGCGAAAGCACTTGCCGTAACCGGATTTCCCGGACTTTCGCCCGCGCGGCTCGTTTCCACAAACAGGGGGACAGTCGCGATCCCTCCCGCGATTTGCGCAAGATTCCGGCCCTGCTCATAAAAGCTTGGAAGCTGCGGCCCAAGCGGTTGGACTATTTGGTGCGGGCTGCGTGGTGGAGCCTGCTCAATTCGTGCCGCAAGCCCGCGGAGCCGCCGGCGCAACTGCCGGTTTCGCTGCAAAGCGGAATGATGTGGAGCGCTTCCAGCGGCGCAGCTACGCGAGGGCCGACAAATCGCTCTGTGCCGCTCCCATTCTGTATGCCACCAGCCACCCGAATTTCCGCCAGAACGCCCAGCAGCATAGGAAGCACGTCCGATGTCTCAAACAGATAAACCATTGCCGCAGAACATAGGCGGCGCTCGACGGGTCGCCGTGAAGTGTTGGCGTGAAATATGCCGGCCCGTTGTGAAGCTGGCTCGCACATTTTCCCGCTCCGACTGCGACAATCTCGACTTTGCCAGCGAGACGCAGTATCTCAAGCATCAATTCATCGGTCTGGGAGAGGACGAGTTTCGAACATTACTTCTGGGGGGTGAGTTCTTTCAGCGCGCCAATGTTGGCCTGCAAGCTTATTTGACGGCCAACGTTCCCCGGCTTTACCGCATTGTCCATAGCCTTGTTAGCTGCCAGGAAATGCTGGCCGGACCCACACTGGACGTCGCTTCCGGCAACGGGATCCTTTATCCCCTGCTGAAGCGGCTATTGCCGTCCATGTTTCCCTATTCGATTGCCGAATTAAATGCCAGGCACGTCGAGATCGAAGGGCAGACAATCCCTTGTCATCCATTTGAATGTGAAAAGGGGCGTCTTCCCCTCCCCGACGCGAGCCAGGGATGCGTCCTGTACTGCGATACCATTGAGCATCTGATCGTGGATCCTGTTTGGCCAATTCTGGAATTCAATCGCGTTCTTCGTCCTGGCGGCAAGCTGGTCATTACCACGCCTAATGCGGCGGGAGTCTCGCGAGCGGCGGGCATTTTCTTTGGCTTGTCCGGGGCCACGGAGAACGCCATTAAGCCGTCGGCAATTTACCAGCGTCACAATCGGGAATGGACCGTGGACGACCTGTTGCGATTGGCGGAATGCTGCGGCTTCGGCAAGTGCGTTGTAACCACGCATTCCCATTTGATTACCCCCCGAGAGGATGAATTGCTGCAGACGGCGCATCGGGTGAAATTGCTCGCCAAGCCAAGGTCCTACTATGGACCGGAAATCTTCTTCATTGCGGAAAAGACCGCGGAGCGCAATCTCGACATGGAGCTTTCGCAGGACCAGCGCTGGCCCACGTTTCTGTACTCGCATTACGATGTCTATCGCCGTCGCCCGCAAATCTTTCCCATCCAGGTGGGGCCGGACTATTCCTAGCCGGGGAGAGACTTTTTCGCGCGGAGACGAATATGCAAATCTTGTCGCCAAAAAGAGAAGCTGTGATCGTCGTCAGCGCCACCGACAACGGCTATGCGATGCCGCTGGCTGTGACGATCCGCTCGGCGCTTGCCAATCTTGCGGCCGACCGCCAGATGCAGCTTTATGTATTGGATGGCGGCATCGACGAAACGAACAAGCGAAAGCTGCTGGAGTCGTGGAACGATCCGCGGCTGAGCGTACAGTTCGTGAAGCCGGACATGTCGCTGGTGCAGGGGCTGATGGTCAGCGAGCACGTCAACATCGTTACCTATTTGCGGCTTTTGATGCCGTATGTTCTGCCGGCTCATGTGCGGCGGGCAATCTATCTGGATGCCGATTTGACAGTGATGAAGGACCTGGGGGAAATGTGGGACATCGACCAGGCGGGCTCCCCTTGTCTGGCCACGCAGGACATCGCCGCGCCGTGCATCAATGCCGCGGTTTCCCTCTTCAATTTCGAGCGCTGCAAGAATCACCTGGCGGCTCAGACGCCGATTGCCAACTACCGCCAACTCGGCATCGCCGAGGATGGCAAATACTTCAACGGCGGCGTGCTCGTCGTGGATTTGGACATGTGGCGGCGCGAGAACCTGGCGGAAAAAATGCTCGGCGTACTGCGGGACCACCGCGAGCACGTGCTGTGGTGGGATCAATACGCCCTCAACGTTGTCCTCGCCGGCCGCTGGAAGGAAATCGACCCCCGCTGGAACCAGAACGCCCACATCCACGTTTATCCGAGCTGGCAGCAGAGCCCCCTCAGCCGTGAGACCTTTGCGCAGCTGCGGGACGACCCGTGGATCGTCCACTTCTGTTCTCCCACGAAGCCGTGGCACTACTTTTGCGAGCACCCCAGCACGCGCGACTTCCGCAAGTATTTGAAGCAAACCGCGTGGCGCGATTGGAAGCCCGCCGTGCCGGAAGACTACTTGCGGAAGTGGTGGAAGTTCCACGTCACGCCGATTCGCCGCCAGCTCAAAAGTTATGAGAAACAGGTCCGCGAAGTGTTCAAGCCACTGCGGCGCAGGAAAGCAGCATAGCGGCAAACCATGCCCTCTCCTCAAATCTCCATCATCGTCACCACCTACCAGCGCCCCGCGAATCTGCGGCGGGTGCTGGCTTCCATTGCCGGACAACAGGGAGCCGATGGCCAGTTCGAGGTTGTCGTGGCGGATGACGGCTCAACAGACGAAACGCCTCAGGTTGTCCAGCAGTTCAAAAAATCGGTCCATTTCCCAGTCCACTTCACCACGCATCCTCATGGCGGCTTTTGCCCAGGGCGGGCGCGGAACGAAGGAGTCGCCGCCAGCCGGGGGGAATACGTGCTGCTGCTCGACGGCGACTGCCTGCTGCCACGGGACCACGTGCGGATTCAGCTCAACAAGCGACTGCCGGGAGTCGTCCGTGTCGGCGACAGCATTCGGCTGGAGCGGGGCCCGTCCGCCAGCGTTTCGGAAGAATTCGCCAGCCACGGCCGCCTGGCTCGCCTGGCATCGATCTGCGAACGGTCCCGCATCAAACTGCGGGCCGCCAAGAGCACCTTTTACAATCTCCACAATCATCCCGATCGTCCGCGCCTGATCGCCAACAATGTCGCCCTCTGGAAGCGGGACTATGTGCGGGTTAACGGGTTCGACCAGAGTTACGTCGGCTGGGGGGCGGAGGACGATGATTTCGGCTTCCGGCTCCGCCGCGCTGGGCTGCAACTACGGACCATCCTGTGGTGGACGACCTGCTACCACCTGTGGCATCCCAAAGACCCCTCCGCGCCCGTGGGCCGCACCGGCGGCGACAACTACAACTATCTGCGCCGCGGATTTCACCTCATCAAGTGCTGCGACGGCTTGGTGAAGCGAAGCTGGCATGATCTTTCGTTCGCTGCCGCCGGGCCACTTCCTTCCAGCAACGTGCTGCGGCAGGTCTTTGGGGCATTTCGGCCTCGCTTCGTAGCGGACGGACCGGCTGAAGTGGAAGTTCTCTTCACCCCCGGTCCCGGCACGTTCACCGGCCGAGCCCAGTGTAACATTCTCGTCGCCTTGGACAGATCCGCGGACTCGCTGCTCGCTGCGCCGGAAGCTCATCTCGTCCTCAGCGACGAATATCTGCCTGGCGTTCTCCCCGAGCGCCAGTTCTGGCTCTCCCAGTGGGACGACGCCATGAACCATCTGATGTTCAACAGCAGCCCCACCGAGCAGACGCCGAGCATGCCCGTGTTGGTAGCGGCGTAGCTCCCGACCCCTACGTCCCCATTTCAACGAACAATCCGTGCAATGTAGTCGAAGTCGTGGGCCGTAACGTAGAGGGGCGCGCGAATGTCGATCATCGCAGTCGAAGCCCGCTGCATGAATCGTTGGAACTTGGTGACAACTACCAAGCTACTCATGTAGCTGGCGTCTCGGTTGGTTGGGTCTCGGAAGGCCGTGCTGGCGTAAATGGCTTGGAGGGACTCCAGTCCGTTAATTGTATAGTCCTCGAGGTGTGCTGACTGCCAATCGGAGAGCCAGTCGAAGTCATCTACTCCGCCGTCAGCAGCGTACGCGAATAAATCGCAGTACCATCGATCTGGATTGATGTCGAATCCATTCATCTCGGTATAAACGGCCTTGACGTCGAATGTCGCCGATTCAGCGCGAAAGAAACGGTCGAAATGGCGGGCGATGTCCGCTGGGTCGTTGGTGATGGTAAGGTCCGCGGCGATGTGGAATGGCGAGGCAGGCAGCGCGAGCAAGGCATTGACCGCAGCCGACTCGCAGTCCGCAAGTTCCCCTGCGCGGAGTTGCGGAGTCAGTCGTTCCATCGTTTCAAAGAACAAGTCAATACTCACCGATATGGCCTTGCTTAACGCTTGATTTCACCGGCAACTCCAACTCCAACTTCCATTTATTTCCCTCCCGTCTTCCTATCCCCCGCCGTCACAATCACCAGCCGCTTGGGATCGATGTGCTTTTTCAGGGCGGCGGAGACGGCTTCGGGGGTGAGGGCGGCGATTTTCTTTTCCAGCTCATCTTCGCGGGCCATGGTGCGCCCTTCGAAGAGCTGGCTGCTGAGCATCGAGGCGAGGGCCTGGTCGCTGGAGCGGCTTACTTGCTGTTGTTGCAGCAGCCCCTTCTTGGCGTTTTCGACTTCGACCGCCGTCACTCCCTTGGCCAGCAGCCGGTCGAGTTCTTCCTTCATCACCGTTTCCAGCTTGCCGACGTTTTGCGGCTGGCAGCTGGCGCCAAGCATCAGATTGGCCCGGTCGTCCTGCGGGGCGGCGACGAACGAGGAGCCGACGCCATAAGAAAGCCCTTCCTTCTGCCGCACCCGGTCGCCGAGACGCGAAGAGAGCGAGCCGGCACCGAGAATGAAATTACCCAGCACCAGAGCCGGATAATCGGGATGTTCATCGGAAATGGGAAGGAGCATCCCCGCCGAATAGACCGCGTTGGCCTTGTCCGGTGTGTTGATTTCATGCTTCGTCCCTTCCACCAATTCCACAACCGGCCGGGCGATCCGCTCGAACGGCTGTTTGGGTTTCCAGCCGGCGAAGGTCTCTTTCAGTAGGGCCAGGCAGGGTTCCTTGTCGAAATCGCCGACCAGCGAAATCTCCGCCGTGGCAACGCCGAGGAAGTCGCGATAGAGGGTCTGCAATTGCTCGTGCTTGACGTTCTGCATCCGCTCAATCTGCTCGTCAATCGTCGCGTTGTAGCGGACGTCGTCAGCCGGATAGGGAGCCAGCGTGCGGACCAGCGCCCGGTTAGCCAGCGTCTGCGGCTCGGTGCGGCTCGCTTCCAAGGATGCCAGCCGTTCCCGCCGCATCACTTCAAACTCACCCGCCGGCAGCAGCGGTTCGCGGAGGACTTGCCGCAGTATGCCGAGGACCGCGGGGAGGCTTTCCCGCTTGGTATGAACCGTGAAGGAAATCGAACCGAGCCCACTCGCCGGCCCGCCGCGGCCTCCTCCCATGCCGGGCGAAAGGGTCGCCTTTAACCGGTCGAGCTCGTCCTTCATTTCCTGCTGCGAAAGGTGCTTCGTCCCCTTGAGCATCATCGGAGCGAGGAACCCGGCAGCCGTGTCGAGTCCCTTCAGGTTCTGGTCATTGCCGTAATGGAGCGTGACCGTCAGATAGACTTCTTCGCCGCGAGTCTTCTTCGGCAGCAGGGCGATTTTCGCACCGGGCACCAGCTCCGTCCGCTGCACGCGGGCTTCAATGGCCTTGGGATTGAAGTCAAATGCCTCGCCAGCCGACACCGCGGCCCGTCCCTTGTAATCCTTGACAAGCTGTTGCACGTCCGGCGTGCTCGGCACCGGCACCCGTTCCGGCTGAGCGGTCGGAATATAGAGCCCGACCGTCCGGTTGGCCCGTTTGAAATACTTCGCCGCCGCCGACTTCACCTGCTCCGCGGTCACCTTCTCCAGGGCATCCCGATTGAGGAAATAAAGCCGCCAGTCTCCCTGGGCGGCCCATTCGCTGAGTTGAATGGCGAGCTGCTGCGTGTTCGTCGCCGCCATTTCCCGCATTTTCAAAATCTGCCCCTTCGAGCGATTGACCTCTTCGTCGGTGACCCCTCTCTCGCCGACTTCCTCCACGATGGAGATCAGCTTGTCCTTGACTTCATCGAGCGGCTGGTCCTTGGGCACCTCCGCATCGGCAAAGAAGAGGCCGGGGTCGTGCTGGCCGCGGGCGAACGTGGACACGGAGCTCGCCTTTTTGGTCTGCACCAATTCCTTGTACGCCTTGCCCGACGGCTCGTTGTCCAAAATGTTCGCCAGCACTTGCAGCGGCGGAAAATCCGGGTGCGGGCCGGCGGGAATGTGCCAGGCAATGCCAACCAGCGCCACGTCGCCAACGCGGCGCAGCGTCACCAGCCGCTCGCCATCCTGCTCCGGCTCTTCGGTATAGGTCGCGTCGAGCTTGCGGTCCGGTTTGGGAATCGCGCCAAAATGTTTTTGAATGAGGGCCAGCGTTTTCTTCTCGTCGAGCTTCCCCGCGACTACAACCATCGCGTTATCCGGCTGATAGTGCTTGCGATAGAACGCCTGCAAATTGTCAATCGGCACCCGCTCGATGTCGCTCCGGTTGCCGATCGTGGTCTTGCCGTAGTTGTGCCATTCATAGGCAGCCGCCACGATTCGTTTCCCCAACACGCTGTCGGGCGAGTTCTCCCCCCGCTCAAACTCGTTGCGGACCACCGTCATTTCCGAAAACAAATCCTCCCGCAGCACGCGGCTGTTCACCAGTCGGTCCGCTTCCAGGGCGATGGCGAATTCCAGGTTCTCATCCGTCGCCGTCAGCGTCTCAAAGTAATTGGTCCGGTCGGAATTGGTCGTCCCGTTGAACTGGGCCCCGTGGTCCTGCAGCGCCTTGGGGATGAGCGGGTTTTTCGGCGTCCCTTTGAAGACCATGTGCTCGAGCAAATGGGCCATTCCCGTTTCGCCATAACCTTCATGCCGCGAGCCGACGAACACCGTCATGCTCACGGTCACCTTGGGGCGCGAATCATCGGGAAAAATCAGCACTCGCAGTCCGTTGTCGAGGCTGTACTCGGTGATCCCTTCGACCGAGGTGATTTTCTTGGGGTCGGCACCCGCAGCGGGAAGAGCTGTATTGAGAACGAGCATAAGCGACGCAATAGCGAGCAAAGAGAAACCGCGCACGGCATCCTCCTTATTAAAGTTCGGGACCAGTGTGCGAAAGGGAAAGCATTACTATAAGGAACTGGAGAGTGTCGCGAAACCGAGTAGACCTGTTGGGAGCGTTGGTACTGGGTCAGTTTGAAATCCAGAATTCTATTTCTTAGGCGGGTTTTGGGCCGGTGCTTGCTTCTTAAGCATTTCCTTGAGTTCTTTTATTTCCTCATCCTTGTGTTTTATCTCCCCATCTCTCATTCTCATAAACATTTGATGCGTGTACTCCGAAACCCAACGATCTGTCCCCCACCAACAAAGCAGCGCCACGACAACGGCCAGCCAGAGCAGGTCGCGGAAGTAGAATACCACCAGCATTATTCTCCGCAGGCTGTACTTCATGGGGGTTGCCTTGGGAATGGGACTTGCCTCATTCTACCTGATGCCACTGTGTAGAATGAACCCTATGGAATCTCCAGCCCTTTCCCTCGACATCCTGGTCATCGCTCCCCACCCAGACGACGCCGAGCTCGGCATGGCGGGGGCCATTTTGAAGTTCAAGGAAGAGGGGCGAAAGGTCGGTGTGCTGGACCTGACGAGCGGGGAGCCGACGCCGCATGGGACGCTGCAAAGGCGGGCGCAGGAAACGGCAGCGGCGACGGAGATACTTGGCCTGGACTGGCGGGAGAACCTGGGGCTTCCCAATCGGAGCCTGGAGCCGACGCTGGAAGCCCGGCACAAGCTGGCGGCAGTCTTTCGGCGGGTCCAGCCTAAGTGGCTCTTTGCGCCGTACTGGATCGATGCTCATCCCGACCACGTCGCCGCGACGAAGCTGGTCGAGGATGCCCGGTTCTGGTCCAAGCTGACCAAGAGCGACATCCCCGGCGAGCCGTGGCACCCGCGGCGGATCTTCAACTACTACTGCGTTCACTTGAGGCAAGCCCACCAGCCGGCATTCATCCTGGACATCAGCCCGTACTGGGACCGAAAACTGGCTGCCATCTCTTGCTACCACAGCCAGTTTGTCGAAGGGAAACCGACCTCTCCTCCGACCTTTTTGGGCCAACTCCAGGACGAAGCCGCCTACTGGGGCAAATGCATCGGCACTGCCTACGGCGAGCCGTTTGCATCTCGCGAGCCGATTGGGATGACGAGTCTTGGTGGCTTGGTTTAATCACTAACCCGAAGCGCCAGCGAGGGAGTGTCCCAAAGTTCGCGGGTTCACTCTTGCATCAAGCCGTCACCGTCAGCCGCAGGCGGTCGAGCTCGATGTTGATGCGGAGGCTCGTCAGCACATTCCGTGGCAGGCGGGGGCCGAGGTCTTCCCCTTCCGGTGGCAGAACCCAGGCGGTGAGGTCTTTGGCGACGTGGCGACCGAGGCGCAGGGAAGGAATGGTGAGCTGGCGGACAGTCAGTGTGCGGTTGCCGAGTTGGATGGTTTGTCGCGGCCCGTTTTCAGGGATGCTCAGGCCGCAGGGTTCCAAAACACTGGCCGGCAGAAGCAGTTTGCCGTCGCTCTCTTCGCTCCAGGTGAACGTGACTGGGGCTTGCTCATTGAGGATGGCGGAAAAGCGGGTCTGCCCCGCCTGTTGATAGGCGGGGAGCCAATCGGTGAAGACCAGCTTGTCGTATTCGGCCAGCCGCCTCACGTCCGCTTCATAGTTTCTCAGCGGTCCGAGCTTTTGCTTTCCCATTTGTTTCAGCGCCATCGCCACATCGGGTAGCCTTTCCAGCCGGGCATATTCCTCGCCCAGTTTTGGGACCTGGGCACGTATCCAAAGGAGGGCCAGTTGCAACAGCGAGCGGTCGCGGCTGAAGGCGACGAGGCGGGCGCGAACTTCGCCCCGGAGCGAAAGGCGCGCTGGCTCGGCAACGGTCGCTTCGAGCGAGGTTAGCTGCTGGGTGATTGCGACTCGCTGAGGGTCCGTTGGTGACAGGCGGCCGAGAGTTTGCCGGAGGGTCTCCAGAGCTGGAGCTGCTTCGATCCAGGCCCGCCGATTCGCCGCCGCCCGTTCCTCCAAGTCCTTCTCCGCCGTGACGACACTCTCGCGCAGCACTGGCAATTGTGCGAGCTTCTCCTTCAAATCCGCTTCAAGTGACAAACCCCAAACGCTCCCGGAGAGACGAACCAGGCCGTAGAGTTTTTGCAATCGCTCTTCGGGCGATGGTGCATCCTTGGCATTCGCGGAGAGTGTGAGACTGGATGAAAATAAGGGGAGCGCGGTTCCGGCGGCAAATGCGGAAATGCCCAGGAGCGCCTGGCGGCGCGGAACCGCTGGCGGAAGGTAAAGGACGACCGACTCTCGAGAAACCACCATGCCCAGTCCGAACGGAATGAGAACAAGACCGCGAAAGAGAAGCTGGACCGATAGTGCCTATCATAACGGGCCCCGTTCGCTCGTCGCAAGCGCAGGCCGCCAAACGGACGCGATTTGGCGTGAGAGGCCTGTCGATAAACCCGATGAGGGAGCGCAGCGCCATATTCCACCGGGCTGCGCGTGGGGCGAAGGACTGCCGCAACTTGCCGTGCTGCGGAGAGTGTCATGCTGAGAGCCTTTTTTCTGGCGATGGGAATTTCCACCTGCATTTATGGGGCGGAATGCCTGGTGGTGGATCGGTTTGTCCTGGCCGCCGAAGCGAAACCGGCAGCCACTCAGCCCGGCGCCTACAACGCGGCTCCGGCAAAGCCTCCCAGGGAAATGCAGCCACCGGAGTGGGCTCCGTGGAGCTTGCTGGCGACGGGGGCGCTGGTGGTGCTGTATTCGATGGCCATGCGGCGCGAGTGATCCTCACCCAAATAAGCGCAGTGCCGCCGGCACCATCTCCACGCGGATGGGCAGGTTCCGTTTCAGCTCGCCGTCGATGTTGAGCGGTTCGCAGCCGGGGGAGATGAGTTCCAGCGCGGCGACCTGGCGGTATTCCACGAAGGGCAAGTCCACGTGCGAGCCGTCAAAGACGCGGCTGAAGAGCTGCAGCATTTGCCGGCGAGTGGCGCGGCGGACGAGGATGACATCGAGCAGGCGGTCATCGAGTTTGGCCCTCGGAGCGAGCTGCATTCCGCTGCCGGTGAAGCGGGTGTTGCAGGCCAGGACCATGTGGAAGTTGTCGTCGCTGGTTTCTCCATCGAGCGTTAGTCGCAGTGGCCGGCGGCGGGCCCGGAGGATTTCCCAAAGCGCAGCCAGCGAATAGCGCACGGGGCCGAGCCACCGCAGGCGCTCCGCCGTGCGGTTGATATCCACAGCCGCCCCCCAACCGACGATGTTGATGGAATGGTCGATTCCGGCTGGGGAAGTCACGCTGGCGACATCGAGGGGGATTGTGTTTCCCTGGACGATTCTTTTGGCCGCGGCAACCGGGTCCAGGCAGTCCAAATGCTGAGCCAGCGAATTCCCTGTCCCGCCCGGAATAATTCCCAGGGGAACTTCCGCCGGATGAGCCCGCTTCATCAGGCCGCAGACCACTTCCTGGTTGGTTCCGTCTCCGCCGATGGAGCAGAGCCCGGCGAACTCCTTCAGATCGAGTGATTGGGCCAACTCGGTGGCATTCCCGCGATGAGTGGTGAAATGCGGCTCAAGGTCCGTACCTGCCGCGGTAAAGATTGGCCGCACTTGCTCCAGAATGGTGGCTCCCCGGCGGGAACCGCCTTGCGGATTCACAATGATGGCCAGCCGCTGTTTCATAGGTAGCTTTCCATTCTACGCGTGTGCCGGGGTATGGCGGCTAGGTAGGCAGAGGCGGGTCGTGGCGAAAAGGTAGCAGTTCGTTACCCACGATTTGATGCGCGGCGGCATCATAGCGACGGTCTGATTGCCGTCGCCTGACGTGCGGGGGCAGCAACGACGGCATAACCCTCAAACGCTGCACGAAGCGGACGTTGTCCGAAGTGCTGCAGCTAGCGCGGCACGAGAGATGCTTGGAGATACTCGTCACCTGCCGCGGACCGCCCCAGAGCCTCAGTCCCCTCGGGTTCTGGGGCGTCGCCGCTCTTTCTTACACTTACCTCTACTCTGGCTCGGCAACCGCATGCACATCCGCGATCTTGTCGAGTTAGCCGCCCGCATCGCGGTTTCCACCTCGTCTGCCGGAGCACATCCCGCGCATGACCCTAAGGGACGAAGCATTCAGACGTACTGGTCGGCAGCCAGGTGCCGGGCCGACCGCTGGATCCGTGCGATTCGCCGGCAAGGAGAGTTGATTTTGCGGGGGGAGAATTCGTCCCTCGATGCCTGGAGAAACTTTCAGCCCTTGTTTCAAGAAATCTTGGCCGGCGAGCTCGTTACTCGCCTGGTTGCCGCAGCTTCGGCAGCGTACGATGCCCGCCGTGAACAAGCCGAGTTTGAATCTGTGGCCCGCAGCGTCTTCATTGCCCATTTGGAAGTTCGCAGCAAGGTGCTGCAGCTCTTGCTGACCGGGGAGCGGCAGGGCGTTACCGCGGCCAAGCAGCTCAACGATCTCCGCCGCCGGATCGAACGCTGGACCGATTTGCTGCTGGCCCACATGGTGCCGGCGATCAGTGTGCACGACTTCGCCTTCGAACCCAACCGGGCCGCCGATTTCGCCGATGACCTCCGCTCCGGCGGCACGTTCGACGAGCAGCACCTCGCGCGAGAGCTGCTGTTCTCTTCCTTCCGTGGTTCGCTCCTCTCGCACTTGACTGCCGTCAGTCCGAATGCCGACCTCAACGAGTCCATTGGCCGCAGCCTGGTCGCGCTGTTTGGCGATAGCCGCGCCGAGACCGATGGCGAATCCGACTGGCTCTCCCGCATCAGCCGCATGACCGATGACGCCCAGGAGATGCTGGATGAGATCGAGGCGATGGAAGTGGGGTAGGCTTCCGGCCTGCCCGGTAAAATGAAAAGGACAATACTGGGCAGGCTGGAAGCCTACCCCACTCTCTTGGCCAGGGCTTCTTCCCGATGCTTCTGCCGCCGCTTGATGCCCTCGATGCTGTCCTTGGGCGTCGCGTCGATGAGGCGGCGGGTGTAGTCCTCTTTAGGATGGGCGTAAATGTTTTCGCTGGGACCGAACTCCACGATTTTGCCTCCGCCGTCAATCGGCGCCATCACGGCCATCATGTCGGACATGAATTTCACGACGGAGAGGTCGTGGCTGATGAAGATGTAGGTCAGGCCCCGCTTCTCTTGCAGTCGCTTGAGCAGATTGAGGACCTGGGCCTGCACGGAAAC